>Ga0209237_1000426_pt1 | contig 23867 bp, 13 predicted proteins | sample GraSoi013_1_40cm_2_FD_185820 | JGI IMG/M metagenome (GOLD analysis project Ga0209237, IMG submission 185820) | Grasslands soil microbial communities from the Angelo Coastal Reserve, California, USA - Sample 10_02_2013_1_40cm (SPAdes) (version 2) | ecosystem: Environmental > Terrestrial > Soil >...
CAAAGTTCCGAGCGTATCCAGTTTTCTCCAAGACAAGCACGAATCCTATGATAGCGATAGCCCAGAAGGTCAAAAGAACCGGACCAAACAGAACGGGCCCTGCGACGTAGTAGACCACAAGTAGCGAGGAGAGAAATGCTGCGGGGCCTACTATGGTCAATGCTAGGACTGAGACAGATGAGACGGTCTCGAGGGCGCGATTTGCAATTCGTCGCAACCTCCCTTTGCGTGGTCGTGGGGCCCATATGTCCGGGTTCACGGGACCCCAAGGACCGTCTTCTCTTTGCGAGTCTTTGTCCCCGGACTCTGACAACGCGTTCCGATCCCCTAGTCCTGACGAGGACTAAAGGTTATCGCTAGCGGCTTCCCCCCGTTCGATCGCCTTGTGATCTGGTCTGGCCTTCAAGGCTTTCGACGATTGGAGTGGCCAATTCTTGACGCGACGTGCCAGTCGTCTACCGAGCCTTGCTGCCCTTCCTTCGTTGTCGGAGCTGGCCTGTGATACGGCGTTCCAGTATTACTGTCACTATCAGTATTCCTATGATAGCTAGGATCAGGGTTGCGCTGACCGTTTTCCACAATCCGTTAGAGAAATCCACGAACAGTACATCTTTTTGGGCGAAAGTGTTCATTGAGGTCGAGATTTCCCCAGACACACGGGCCGCGGCAAAATAGTACAGATTGGTTTGGAAGCCCACTTCGGTTATTTGCTGATTTGCCGTGATGTTAAAGCCTGCATTTTGCGGACTAATCCAGCTCTGGGTGCGAGATTCGAGGTCCTGCGTGTGGACCCAGCTCGAAAGGGGAGTCTGAAATGCGCCGGTGTCCAACAGGACGATTTTTCCAGTTGGATCTTGGTATGTGTTCTTGTTCACCAAGAGTCCTCCTATTTTGACCGTGAATGTTCGCAGTGTTGTTGGGGTGGGAAAGAAGGACGCGAGCCCTTGGAGCAAGTACGTCTCCCCAAGAGTGTTGAAGGCGGTCCCGTTTACTTGTAGATTGTCTTCCACTCGGATTGCTTTCCAGGACATGTCGTATTCTCCTAGGCCATTCGCTTGTACAGGGTTTTCATGGACGTCGAATGCGACTGTGGCGTTGAGCCACTGGAATGGGCAGTGGTTTGAACAGGTGGCGTTTACGCCGTTTGAGGAGAGGCTGATTGTGGGTTGGCTGATCTGAATGGTTGCTACCTTTGCCTGGAGGGTGCTCTGAAGGGTTGATGTAAATGCGGTAAGATCGGCTCCCGTAAGGGAGGAGCTCATGTTTTGAGGGAAGGTGATTGTTTTGGCGAAGGCTGTGAGGTTCTGCATCGTATCAATCTTCCACGTTATTCTGAACTGGCTGCCGTCTAGGAGGATTGTGAAGTCTGAACCAGCGGCCGGTTGAGAGACGGAAACTGCGACAAGCAGGATTAGAGTCGAAGCGATGATTACTCGTTGCCTGTTCAAGAGTGCTAACTTCTTGAGATTGGACCTGGATCAGGGGAATATTTGTCTACTGGGCAGGTTTCGGTTCGTGTTTTCGAGCGTGGCGATTGGTTTAACTTTTGCGAGCGACCTACTAGATATCGATTAACCGGAAAGGCAGTTTCAGTCTTGATCCGTGGATTCGTAATACTTTTCCTTCTGGCTTCGGCTGCAGTAGCACCAGCTATTTTACCTTCGCCGGTCAGAGGTCAAAGCACTGACACGTCGGTTCTTTACGTGTTCCCACCTGCGAGCCATTCCAACCAGAGTTTTCTTGTCCAATTGGACTTGAATCTTTCTTCTTCTGAGGCCTTCAACGCTTATGATACCCAACTGACCTACAACTCTTCGACATTGAAGGTGCAGAGTTTGAGTGTATCCTCTCAGGAGCAAGAGATAGCCCATTGTATCGACGGGGTGGGAATGGCATGCAACATTAGTGACGGTCCAGGGGTTATTCATTCTGCTGCGGACTTTTCAACCATTCTCCAAGGGCCAATAACAAAACTGATGCTTTTCAGGGTGCAATTTGTCCATGTTGGGTCGGGAACGAGTCTCTTCCATCCTTTCAATGATACTCTTGCTAACCCCAACCCTGCGCCGCACCCTATTCTTCACCTTACACAGGATGGATTCTATTCAAACTACGGGGTGGCTGCCTTCTTCAACGTCTCGCCCGCGATTCCAATCGTTAACCAGCCGGTCTCATTCGATGGGAGAGATAGCTTCAGCCCGGGCGGAACGATAGTCAAGTTCTCATGGAACTTTGGGGATGGAACCTCCAACATCTCAGGTTCAAGTTCCGTGGTCCCACACATTTTTGTTACCCCGGCGCCGTACTCTGTCACTCTCAATGTTACAGATCAGAAGGGGTCCGTTGGAAAAATATTGAAAACCGTGCCTGTATCTTCCGGCCTTGGCCAGATTACGGTCAACATTAGAAGCGCCACTAACGATAACGTTCCCAACTTGGTGACTGTCAGCTTGTACAATGGTACGTTTTTCGTGGAGAACGGGACCAAGCCGGAGTTCTTCACAGGTGCCGTTTCCTTCCATGATCTGAAGCCTGGCACTTATCGCCTGAACTTCAATGGACCCGGTGTCGTCTCGTCTTCTATGCAAGAAAACGTGGTTCCTGGCTGGACGACGTATGACACGGCTTTCCTAACTCTCATCAGACCTGCAGGAGACGGCGGAAGCTTGACCTTCTATCTCCTCTTAGTGGCCGTTGTCAGCGGAGGGATAATACTCGGAACCGTGGCCATTTTGAGGAGACGAACAGGCAAGAAGCGAGCACGTGGCTGAAAAGTTCGGATTAGTAACCAAGTCTCACAGTCGATAAGGTGAGAGAAAGAGGACTTTTTCTTAATCACCGCCGTTCTTTCAGCGAGCCTGTCGTCTAAGTTTCTAGGTTGTAGCTGTAGAAAGAGATCTTAGAGAATGAAACTATCGAGACACATTCGAGCGGTCGGCCATTTGGAATTCAAGTCGTGACGCGCCGTCTCCACTTTGGACTGTGACTGTTTAGGAATATGCAATATCTTGAGATTTTCCAGAACGCTTAAGGGTCCGCAGAAGCGTGATATACTCTCCTTAGAGGTTCGCTGGACATGAGTTCCACAAGGCCAAAATCGGGACCGTTGGCTCATACCGAGGTCAGAAATCTTGCAAATTATAGGTCTCTTCTCCCGCTTCTTCTTGTCGCAACCGTTGCAGTTGCCCTAGTCCTGATTCCCTCAGCTATTCTTCCTGCTCGTGCCGTTGGGACTCCAGCTGTCTTCGTTGCGCCTTTGGTTCATGCCAGTGTGGCCAAGGGTGCGATAGTCAACTTCTGGGTTAATGTCTCGAATATGCCAGCTTTTAACGGCTTCAACGTTATGGTCAAGGTGGATCCTGCTCAACTTAGCCCAACAAGCATTTCCACGACCGCCATTATGTTCGCCACTCCCAGTGAGGACAAAAACTGTGTTAACGATGGAGCTGGTATACCGCTGGGAATGCCCGGGAATATTGGTTGCGTCGTTGGACTTGATGGTCCGGGTATAGCTCACGAAGAGGTCTTCTGTCTTGGTTGTTTCACTACTTCGGATCACGGTCTGCTGTTCAACGTAACATTTACTGGCGTTGCTACTTCTCCCACAGGGTCGGTAGTTGACTTGTACAATGACCAAGTTTTCACGCCGCCCATTCAAGCCGCACACAATAGCTTTGACGCTATGTATGGTACTGCACGACCCGACTATACTATCACAACTTCGCCGTTTTCCCAATCGATTCCTCAGGGTGGAACCGGTGTTGTGTCCCTCACTCTTCAAAGTGTAAACTCGTTCACCGGAACGGTGACGCTGAACAACGCGAGCATCCCCCTAGGCCTGCCAGTGACTTTTAGCGCATCGAGTGTGACCTTGACATCGGGCGGAAGTCAGGCGGTGACTGCGATGATCTCGCCTACGGCATCTAATCTTGGCGGAGCCTATGATTTGATTCTTAACTCAACTGGTCCATCGCCACTTTCAATTATCCATCCGACGTCGGTCAGTATCACTGTCACTGTGCCTGATTTCAGTATTGTTGCGAGTCCGACTTCGTTGGTGAATCCTCTGGGTTCTTCTAACTCTAGTACTCTTACTCTTACAAGCATTAACACGTTCACTGGAAAGGTGACGATCTCCTTTACTGTCAGCCCGATTGTTGCGAACAGTCCGTCGATAACGTTGACGAACTCGAGCCATACAGGTAGCAGTGTAACGGTTGATCTTTCTTCAGGTGGATCCGCCACCGCAACCCTGACCGTCACTTCTACAACTTCCACTGCGACTAACAGTTATTCTATCCGGGTTACGGGGGTCAGTGGTTCGCTTTCTCGTTCGACCAGCGTCTCTGTTAGCGTTGTTCCCTTCTCTATATCTGCTAGTCCGGTTTCTCTGTTTTTATCTAATAGTACGACTTCGTTTGTGACTTCTACTCTTACTATTACGAGTCTTGCGACGTCTCACATCAACGTGACTCTTTCTTCTTCGGTCTCGCCTTCAACGACTCACCCTCTCAAAGTTGATTTTGCGAATGCTACTACTCCGTCTCCTGGTGTTCCGACGCTGATTGAGGGTGTTGCGGCTGGTGGGATGAGTTCTCTCACTCTGAACGTGACTGTGACTTGTACCTCAATGGCTCCGATCAAGTGCACCGCGTTGAATACCTATACTGTGAGGGTGACTGGAACCGTTGGTACCGCATCCAGGGCTGTCAACGTGGCGGCTACCGTCGCGATCCCTGACTTTGCGATTTCTGCGACTTCTCCTGCTGATTTTAACACTGGTGCGACTGGAAGCTCAACGATCACGGTTACTCCATCGGGAGGCTTCACTGGAACTGTTACTCTCAACACCGTCGTTTCTCCCTCGACCGGTCTTACTGCAAACTGTCCTCCTAGCCTCACGGTGACTAGTTCGAGCACGGTTACTGGTACGTGCACTCCATCATCCTCCACGCCTGGAACCTATGGTATCTCTATCACTGGTACTGGCGCTAGTCAAATTCATACGGCTGCGGCGACTGTTCATGTTGGTGATTTTTCGATCAGTGCCTCTTCTCCAAGTGGTATTCCGGGCTCGTCGATCTCTTCGACCGTTACTCTTACGAGTACGTTCAACTTTGTCGGTTCTGTCGCTCTCACCGATACTGTTCCTTCTGGTTTGACTTGTAGCCCGTTCAGCTCAACGCCTGTCTCACTTGCCGCGAACGGAACGGGTACTTCGGGTCTCTCCTGCTCTTCGCCTACTGCAGGCTCGTTTGCAGTAGACATTACCGATTCGGGCACGCCGGGCACGGCCTCCCACCCCATAACAGCCACCTTCACCTTCAGCGCAGACTTTACGATTTCTGCGACTTCTCCTGCTGATTTTAACACTGGTGCGACTGGAAGCTCAACGATCACGGTTACTCCATCGGGAGGCTTCACTGGAACTGTTACTCTCAACACCGTCGTTTCTCCCTCGACCGGTCTTACTGCAAACTGTCCGCCAAGTCTTACTGTGACATCGGGCGCGGTAACTGGGACGTGTGCCCCATCCTCCTCTACTCCAGGAACCTATCTGGTTACTATCACTGGCACTGGCGGAGGTCAAACTCATACTGCAAGTTTCGTCTCCCACGTGGGCGATTTAACTGTCTCTACAATTACTCCTGTGGACGTCAATTCTGGTGCTACTGGCTCTGCTATCTCTGTCTCCTTGACTAGCACGTTCAATTTCGCTGGTACTATCAGTATTACTGCTGCGACTAGTCCAGTCACAGGCTTGACCGTGACTTGCCCCGCCCCTGTTAGTATTGCTGCAAATGCCACGGTATCCGCCTCATGCACTTTGAGTTCTACAACTGCCGGAACCTATGGTGTAACCATCTTAGGTGCGGGTTCGCCTGGTACCGCGTCTCACTCTGCCCCTGCCACTGTTCATGTTGGTGATTTTTCGATCAGTGCCTCTTCTCCAAGTGGTATTCCGGGCTCGTCGATCTCTTCGACCGTTACTCTTACGAGTACGTTCAATTTTGTCGGTTCTGTCGCTCTCTCTGATACTCCTCTTCCTTCTGGTTTGACCTGTAACGCGTTCACCGTGACGCCTGTGTCGCTTACCGCGAACGGTACGGGTACTTCGAATCTCTCCTGCTCTTCGCCTACTGCAGGCTCGTTCATCGTGAACATTAACGGTGCAGCCGCGACGGGTACCGCGTCTCAATCTACCAGTGCCACGTTCAATTTTGCCGCAGACTTTTCTATCTCCGCCACTTCCCCTGCTGACTTCATCGCGGGAGGAACGGGCAGCTCTACGATTACTATCACTCCCGCCGGCGGCTTCACGGGGACGGTGGCTCTTACAGCAACTATTTCGCCCTCTACCGGTCTTCTCGCTAATTGTCCTACCAGTCTAGCGGTAACAGGCTCAAGTGCGGTCACCGGAACATGTGCTCCATCGTCCTCGACGCCTGGGACCTATAGTGTTACTATCACAGCTACTAGTGGCAGTCTTGTTCACACTGCGAGCTTCGTCTCACATGTCTCTACGGCGCCGACACCTACCATTAGCTCGGTCACGATCTCACCGAACGGTTCGGCGACAGTAGGGCAAACTGTCTCTGTGACCGTGACGGTCTCAAATCCCGGAAACGTGAATGTCGACTTTACTATTCAAGTAAGGTGGGCATCTGTTAATGTTACGCAGATGAGCGAGACGCTGTTGGCTAACCAGCAGAAATCTTTCACTCTCTCTTGGGATACTACGATGTACGGAGCAGGGACGAGCACTCTTTCCGTTGTGATCTTTAATGACGGCGCGTGGAGTGACACCAGCGCTGGTTCAAGTTATTCTCTCACCGCTCCTCCGCAGCCCTTCTTTACTAGCACGGTTATTGCCACGATAAGCGGTGTTTCGGCCGCGGTGGTTCTGCTGGGCCTCTTCTTGGGTCTGAGGCGTCGCAGGAAGCCGGCTGCCCTGTAGCCGGAGGGGTTGCGGTGGGTGTTCAGGGATGATCCTGATCTTTCAGGACGAGCAATGGGATGAGAGGTTCGCCCTGTTGTGTGGTTCTTCAAGTCCTCCTCAATATTCATCGTAGCCTGATCGAAGCATGACGCCGCAAAGTTAGTTTAGGAGACGAACCTAGACCTTTTTGGAAGGTAGGTTGCTTGGCTGACCGAGTGCTGTCGATTGGTCTTCCTCTGTTGGGGATCTTGGTCGTCGGTTTAGCGTTCTATGCCGTCACATCTCCATCCACATATCAACATGCGGTGATGAGTATCCAGGTTGGGCTTACGATTCAGCTCATCGCGCGCGACCTATCTCACTCCAAGATAACTCCGGCTGCCAACATCGGAAGGACTGGTGGGGTGATGGCGACGACGAGGTATCTCAAGGACGGGATCGGTGGAAACTACCCGATCTATACCCTTGACACCACGGGGATAATTTATGTTCAATCACAGGTGGCGCGACAGTACACGCTGGGTGATTTCTTCGAGGTTTGGGGTAACGCTCTAGGGCCTACCAATACTCTAGGGCGTCAGGCGAATTTCACGTCGACGGGTGTAGTGGATTACTACTGGGCGATGTGCCTCAAAGGACCGCAGGGCCCGATTCCAACTGCTGATTGGGGCGACCTCGTCTTGATCAACGGAGGAGTAATTAGCTTGGTGTACTCGGAGGTCGGATGCAGCTAAGGCGCTTGGAGGCCGTAAGATGTATGTCCGTTGGCTTTGCTGCTCTTGGTTCATCAAGCGCTTCGATTCGACCGAGGATAAGATGTACGACTGGCTCTCGAAAATAGCCGTCTAGCATGTGACCCGGGACGGATGTGTTCGATGGCCTGGAAAGGGTCATTTTTCCAAAAGGTTTCGAAAGTCGTAGTCTGGATTCCGATAAGCTTTTTTAAAGCGAGCGCCTTGGGCGCTTCGAAGCGCTAAACATTTCAGATGAATCGAATGGGACGCCCTCGATCTTCACGTCTATGTCTTCTGTCATTGTCTTTGATCAGTCTGACGGTCTTACTTGTATTTCCCTCCTCAATTGGCCCTGTGCACGCCGCAGGAAACCTGTTTGTCGGTCCCACCCCGCAGGGGCCGTTCTCAGTGGGCACAATATTCACCTATCAAGTCAATGTCACAGCTATGGACCCTTTTGACAGCTGGGACGTTGTCGTTCAGGCAGATTCGAATGTTCTAGATCCTCTTAGCATTAGCGTTGCCGGCAACATGCTCGGGTCTGTCACCCCAGTTGCCAACTGTGTCAATGGCGGGGGCTCAGGCTGTACTATTAAGGATAATCAAGGGGGGGCCCACTCTGCTGCTTCAAGTTTCAGCACCCCAATCGGTGGCAGTGGTCTCCTCTTTACGATAACGTACAAGGTGGTAAAAGATGGCTTCAGCTATCTCTCAATCCCTGCAGGTCTCGACATAATAGCTGACAGCGGCCAACCGGTTGCTCACTCGGATTCTCGACCAGCCGTCTACGGAAACCCGCCGATCGTCCCCATCGCCGATTTCACGTTCTCACCCGCTCCCCCAGCCAACATAACTCAGGGAATTGACAACGTTACCTTTGATGGCTCCCCGAGCAGCGATCCCACGGGAGGCAGGATTACAAGTTATGATTGGGTCATCCGCCCAGTGGGAGGAGGAAATCTGGCTATAACCAACACAACTTCTCAGCCTACTTGGGTGCATCGCTTCAGCGGGTTTTTCGAAGTTGGCGATCTCGTAGTGACACTCACCGTCCATGACGACGGTGGGCTCTCTTCACAGCCTTTTCCAAAGGTGATAACCGTTCTTGAGAAACCGAATCCTAACCTCATTGTGTCGACGATCCGCGCCTCGCCGCAGGACAATATCCCTTCCGGCACCCAAGTTAGTATTACCGCAACAGTCTTCAACAAGGGGAATATACTCGAGCACGGGTTCAACCTCACAATACTTCTTGACGGTCGGGTCTTCCAGACCGTCAACTCCACGCAAGACATTGGCAGGGGACGCGCCGTAGACAGCACGTTCATTCTGAACACCACAGGGTTGAAGCCGAACACCTATGCCATTGTGGGGAAGATACAGCCGTCACACGATCCAAATAGCAGCGGGTTCCTAACCATTAGAATAGTCGACCCTTACCTGGGAGCTACTATCCCGTTCACGGTCCCGGAATTTCTCGGCTTGGTAATTGCGACTCTTGCTGCGATTGGAGTGGTGAGGTTGCTGGTGAATCGTTCGCGTCTCCGGAGGCGGCTTCTAGAGCAGGAGCTGTCTTGACCTCGCTCGCCTGAGCTGGCGGCTGAAGGACCTGGCAGCTAGTCGACACTTGCAGCTACCGCGGAATATCTGTAGATTGAAGCCATCTGGCTCAAGAGGATAATCTTTTAAGGTCGGGGTGCGATTTGGCTCCCGAAGAAAAAATGAATACACGTACAGCAATCGGAATACTAGCAGTTTTTACACTGACTCTTTCTATGGCAGTCTTGCTTCCAGCTCGCGCTGACTCTATTCCACCGCCTGGAACGCCTCCGACCCAGTTTTCGATCTCGGGGCCTGCGGCTGATCAGATCCAGTACAACATCTTTGCTGATGAGACGGGCGAGTTCAACGCTCTCCAAGCAGGCCAGATTGATCTAACTGATACTCCATTGAACCCACCGCAAGTGCCAATTTTCTGTCCGGCAGGCACTAGCTTCTGGTGTACTGGTGTCGCTCCAAATCCGCCGGACCCTGAGTTCGGCTTCCAGCACGACGACATCAACCTTGCCAACAACTTCTGGGGCATCACCTTCTGCTTCGCACAAGATGGCGTTACGGCTGGTGGCGCGTGTCAACCACACCTCAAGAGTGGTGCAGTTGTCACAGTACCAGGCTATCCGTATACGACCGCTATCTGCGCCAATGTTCCTGCTCCTCACACGGGTGATTGTACCTATGCGGGGATTCAGTGGCGTCAGGGTTTCGCGGGACTTTTGAACAAGGTTGGCCTAGTAGCTAACGTGTTCGGCGGTGCCGCTCAGGCCCTTGACAATCTCGGTACTGTTCCTGCTCAGGGTGTACAGCATTCTGGTCTACCGTTTGACGCTGCTTGCGCGCCCACTCCAGTTACTGGTTGTGTTGGAGCCTACTCTTCAGGCGCTCCTGCCAACTATAACCTGAAGGGCGTTTGCTCCTGGGACTCTTTGCACACTACCACAGTACTTACCAATTGCAATAGTGCTTTCAACTATCCGGGTACTAATCCGTCGACTGACGGTATTACCTGGGATGCGGGCTCGACCAACTTCTGTAATGCTGCAGACCACTTCATCGCCGCTGGAATCGCCAGTGGTAAGGATGTGAACTGTAGGCTTACTACGTTGTTGGGTCCTGGTGGGGATGTCGTCATGGCTATCCGCAGCGACAGTCCTAACAGGCTTGCCTCAGGCAACGCTGAGTTCAACCGTTTCTGCGACCTTCTCAACGCAGCGATCAGCGCTGGACAGTGCAGCCGCGCTAGCACTGGTGGTACTCTACGTCTGATTAACCACCCGTTGACTATCACTGACGCGTTCACCTTCGTCTTCTCCGGCAGCTCCACCGACGGTATAACAACGAACACGCCCAACCTGGACTGGAACACGTACACAGGCGCCAACAGTGGGGGTTCTGCTTTCGATCAGCAGTGGGGCCTCTACGACAGTGCATTCGACTCGACCATCTGCGGGGGCAGCGGTGTAGTGCCGGCCAGTCCGACCGGTGACTTCACAATCCCTAACGATGTCTATGCCTGCAACCTCAAGATGGATCACTACCAGGAAATGAACCAGTTCAACGCCACCATCCAAGGTGCAGCTCAGTCGCTGCAGCCTGCGATGGAGATCTTCGGTAACCACACCATCAACGACCCAACGGTAAGCCGGACACAGCAGTTCGGTTATGCAAAAGGTTGGACAGGTGTCAGCGACGCGACGGGCATCGGCATTGCGACAGGCAACGCTTACAGTCTGATGAACGCTTGGAACCCGAGCCCTGCGATTTCAGGTCCCACGATACGGTGGGGTATGAAGCAGGGAACTTCGAGTCTCAATCCGTTCGAGTTCACCACGGTCTTCGAGTTCAACATACTGCAAGAGGTCTATGACAGTCTCCTGAGCGTTACACCTTACATTCCAGGCACTGGAGCACAGATTATCGGGTACATGGCTAACACCTATCAGCTCGTCCAGCACAGCGCAATCCTTCCAGGAGTCGCCGTGGATGCCAACTGTCCGGCCAGCATGACTATTGCTGGTGCCAGCTGGCTTGTTCAAGGTTGTATCAAACTCAACCTTCGCGGTGACATTTTCTGGCAGGACGGCGTGCAGGTTACAGCGAGCGATGTGAAGTTCTCTTATGAGGGCTTCAACGCGACCGCTGGAATTGCTTCAGGTGGAACACAGAACACGGTGGACGTGGTCTTCGATCCGACGGTTCTTCCAACGTCTCTTGGTGGCACTGAGGCTCCGGGTCAGCCGGAGAACCTCTACGTCGCCTTGAAGTCGGCCAGCGCTTTCTCACTGCTCGACCTTACGGGTGTACCCATAGTTCCCCAGCACATCTGGAAGACTATCGGCGCTTCTGGAGCGTGCAAGGACACGTCGATCTCGAACCCAGGCTCAGGTAAAGGCACAGCTCAATGCAACCTTGAACCAACATATCTCGCAGGTCCTGGAGCTGATCCGGTGGCAAACAACAGGCTGATAGGCTCGAGCGCCTTCGCCTGTGCCAGCGGTCCTCTAGGTGCACCTGGAACAGTGTTAGGTGGCGGTTGCACTAGCACCGGCACTGCCGCTGTTACGACCGGCTCCATCACACTGTTCAGGTACGGACAAGGCGTCTCGCACCTCTCAGGTAACTACTTCCGCAACAATGCAAAGTACAAGGAGTTCGCTTGGGCCCACACGGCAACAGGCAACGCAGTGAGCATCTTGGACGTCTCCGCTATCTCAGGCTGCTTCGCCAACCCGGCGGGCGCGACATGCCCCCACTACCGAAGCCCAGACACGGTTCTCACCTGTACAGCCGCAGGTCCCTGTATCGGGACTGCTAGCGGTGGTAACGGTGGACCGTTGACCGGCCTGCAGAAGGCAGACTTGGTTCAATGGTTCGGAACCTCCTGGACTGACCCCATCACATACAGCAGCCTCAGCGGCGTAGTACCTGCTCCGCCAGTATTGTACGAAGACGGGTCTCAATACTCCTAGAACCCGCGGCAAGACTCAAATAACTCCCCCCTTATTTTTCTCTTCTTAGATGACGTCTAGTTGGGTCTACGCGGCTACATAGTTCGAAGACTCGTATACACTATCGTACTTACGCTCTTCGTTATAGTCCTGAACTGGGTTATTTTCCAAGCGATGCCTGGAGTTCAGGGCGCGATAGCGGCTCTCCAGGGAAACCCGAGGGCCACGCCTCAGGGTTTTAAAATTCTAGCAGACCGGTACGGCCTCAACGCATCTCCCGAGACTCGCTTCCTGAACTATTTCTGGTCGATGTTGACCTTCAACTTCGGCAACTCCTACAACACTCAGCACTTGGTGCTTACTGACATGATCTCCTCAGGTAAGCTGGCGAATACGCTTCTTCTCCTAGGATCATCGACGGTTCTTTCCATAGTAATCGGGATCTTTCTCGGCGTTCTGGCAGCTCGCAGGCGGGGAGGTGTAGTCGACAACGTCGCCGTCACGGCTTCCTTGACGACCTTTTCGCTTCCTACGTTTTTCATGGGCATTATTTTCCTAAGCGTTTTCGCAATAGGGCTGAACTGGTTCCCTGTGGGGGAGGTTGTTCCAGCTGGCTGGGAGGTAGCGTCTCCTCCCCTACTCCAGCAGATCATCCCAAGGCTGCAGCACCTGTTCCTCCCAATGCTTACTTTGACCTTGTTTACATACGGAGGTTTTCTGCTTTTGACAAGGGCAACTATGCTTGAGACTCTGAACGAGGACTATATTGTTACGGCGAAAGCGAAGGGTTTGAAAGAGCGTACGATACTCTTCCGGCACGCTCTGAAGAACGCGTCCCTCCCTTTGGTCACCGCTTCGGCCTTGTCTTTTGGCGCGGTTCTCGGTGGTGCGATCATCACCGAAACGGTCTTCAGCTGGGATGGGCTGGGTCGCTGGCTGTTCATAGCGATAGGATCCAAGGATTTTCCTGTGATGCAGGCCATGTTCTACATTCTTGCGCTAGCGACAATAATTGCCAATTTTATTTCAGACCTAGTTTACGGAATCATTGATCCCAGAGTTAGGTACGAGTAGCCGGAGGAATTCAGATAGTGCAGAGGGCTAGGGAAGGCAGGCTCGCGTTCAACCTGCGGCGTTTCATCCGCACAGTCAGGTTGTTGCTCAGCAATCGCCTGTCCCTCGTCGGGTTGATCTTGCTCGTCGTCTTCGTTAGTGCTGCGCTGGTCTCGCCGCTCACATATCCCAGAAATCCTCAGGGGGTCATTGTAGGCGCGCAGCGTGCGGAGCCTGAATGGATTATGTTGTTTCCCGACGGGTACTATATGAGCAAGAACATGGTGGTTGTGAATGACCCTGGTTTCACTGCGCCCTCTTCTTTGCAGGAATGGTCGTACAAGTCTTCCGGGGCCCAGGCTTCCCTGATTTCGTTCTCGCGTTCTTCAACGGCCCCAACTTCTCTGGGCCACAGCTTGCAAATATCTTCTGACTCCAGTAGTAATGTTACTGCGGACGTGACGAAGACTTTCTACTACCCTTATCGCGGTTCCCCTGTTCAGTTCCAGACAGATGCTGTGGGTGGAACTCTTGAGGCCATGGCTACTGGTGTTTCCAGTACTCAACCTGCGCTAGTCAAGTTCTTCGTCAACAGGGGGGACAAGAGTTACACTCTGTGGGCGGTCAACCTCACCCAGAACGGGTCCTGGCGGACACCGACGAACGGTCTAGCTCAAAGTCTTTGGCAAGGGGGGCTCTCGCCGGCGAAGACAATTTTCTCGGGCATTGACAATTACACCTTCGGTGTTCAGGTTACGCTCCTTGGTCCTGGCAGTGTTTACGTAAGCAACTTCGGACTGCTGTTGTACGGGTCGACTTATGGGCTTATGGGAACGGATAATTTTGGATACGATCTTTTTGCGCAGGATGTCTACGGAGCTCGTATCTCGTTGTTGGTGGGATTGCTGGCTGCCTTTATTGGTATTTTCTTGGGTTTGTTTGTAGGGTTGATTGCCGGCTACAAGTCTGGATTGACCGATGAAGTTTTGATGCGGTTTACTGACATGATGCTTGTCATCCCTGCTCTGCCGCTATTGCTGGTCCTGGTCGCTGTTCTAGGTCCTAGTCTTATCAATATCATAATTCTGATTGGTTTCCTTGGCTGGATGGGGTTTGCCAGAGTGATCCGGTCTCAGATTCTGAGCCTGAAGGAGCGGCCCTTTATCGAAGCAGCTAAGGCAGCTGGAGCCGGGACGAGGCGAATCCTCTCTTCGCACATTTTTCCAAACGTTGTCTCCCTGACATACGTTAACCTCGCTCTCGCGGTGCCTGGTGCGATCATTACCGAGGCGGCTCTGTCCTTCCTTGGCCTAGGTGACCCTTCGAGTCCTTCTTGGGGGCAGATTCTGAGCCGGGCGCAGTCGTATTCGGCTCAATCGCTTTGGTGGTGGGTTGTTCCACCCGGAGTCGCTATAGCGCTCATCTCGCTCTCCTTTGTCTTGATCGGTTATTCTCTGGACGAGCTTTTCAATCCTAAGCTTCGCAGACGACGCTAGTCTTGCTTCGCCGTTTCGCAATGCGGTCGGGGCTTGAGTTCAGAGGTTCGAAATAGACGACTCCGGGCTCCCCAAAACTCTGGCCTGCCAAAGGGTCTATGGATTCTTTCCAGAGACATGTTTCGCAGTCGGACATGCCTTGCGGTGTTGGAGTCTCTCTATGCGATTAGAGCTCCTTCAACCGTAATCGGTCGACTCGCTACTTTTGAAAATTCTGTGTTGCGGAAGGCCTGTTCAATCCAACAATCGGACCAATGAACGCAAGGTAGACGAATGATTCGAGATGTACAGAGATTATGCGGCGATGACGAGCCTCGCTCAGAACCTGTGCGCGTCTGTCTCTATTCGCAGTTTAGTTGTAAACCGAACTGCTAGATGGATGAAACCAAAAATCTGTGTGAAGGGTCGCGAGTTACTCCGGATGCAGATAAAGACACCTAGGAGAATCGTTTATACAACTAAGAAAATTCCGCGATGAGATAATCTTTTAAAGCTGAGGTCACAGCAAAGGTGAGAAAAAATTGAATACACGTACAGCAATCGGAATACTAGCAGTTTTTACACTGACTCTCTCTATGGCAGTCTTGCTTCCAGCTCGCGCTGATTCTATTCCGCCGCCTGGTACGCCTCCGACCCAGTTTTCGGTCTCAGGTCCAGCGGCTGACCAGATTCAGTACCAGATCTTTGCTGATGAGACAGGCGAGATTAACGCTCTCCAAGCAGGCGAAATCGATCTAACCGATACCTCTCTGTTTTCAGCCCAATTGTCAATCTTCTGTCCCACGGGCACTAACTTCTGGTGTACTGGGTATATGCCTAACCCGCCTGAAGCTTGGGGCGTTTTTGCTTACCGGAAGGGTTGGACGGGTATTAGTGACGCCAATGGCGTTGGAATAGCCACGGGCAACTTCTGGAGTCTCTTGGATGGCTGGAACCCTGGCCCTGCGATTTCAGGTCCCGACATACGATGGGGTATGAGCACGGGTACTTTGACTCTCAACCCCTTCTTGTTCACCAGAACGTCCGAGCGCAACATCCTTCAGGAGGTGTTTGATCCTTTGCTGGCTTCGACACCTTATATTCCAGGTACTGGAGCACAGATTATCGGGTACATGGCTAACACCTACCAGCTCGTCCAGCACAGCGCAATCCTTCCAGGAGTTCCCGTGGATGGCAACTGTCCCGCCAGCATGACGATTGCTGGTGCCAGCTGGCCTGTTCAAGGTTGTATCAAACTCAACCTTCGCGGTGACATTTTCTGGCAGGACGGCGTGCAGGTTACAGCGAGCGATGTCAAGTTCTCCTATGAAGGCTTCAACGCGACTGGTGGAATCGCCTCAAGTGGAACGCTCAACACAGTTGACGTGGTCTACGATCCAACAGCTCTCCCAACATCTCTCGGCGGCAATCAGGCTCCAGGTACCTCCGAGAACGTCTACGTCGCCTTGAAGAATGCTGTCGCTACTACCGCACTACTCGACCTGACGACAGTACCTATAATCCCGCAACATATCTGGGCGACCATGGGTGCCTCCGGGCCATGCAAGGACACGTCGATCTCGAACCCAGGCTCAGGCAAGAATACTGCTCAATGCAACATTGAACCAACATATCTTTCAGGTCCTGGAGCTGATCCGGTGGCGAACAACAGGCTGATAGGCTCGAGTGCCTTCGCCTGTGCCAGCGGTCCTCTGGGTGCGCCTGGAACAGTGTTGGGTGGAGGTTGCACTAGCACCGGCACTAGCGCTGTGACTACTGGCTCCATTACCTTGTTCAGATACGGACAGGGTGTCTCGCACCTCTCAGGCAACTACTTCCGCAACAATGCAAAGTACAAGGAATTCGCTTGGGCTCACACCAGCTCGGGCAACGCCGTGAACATCCAAGACATATCCGCTATCTCAGGCTGCTTCTCTAACCCGGCAGGCCCAACATGTGCCCACTACCGAAGTCCAGACACGGTTCTTACCTGTACAGCTGCAGGTCCCTGCATTGGGACTGTTAGCGGTGGTAACGGTGGGCCGTTGACCGGTCTGCAAAAGGCGGAGGTCACCCAATGGTTCGGAACCTCCTGGACTGACCCCATCGCCTACGGCAGCCTCGACGGAGTAATACCTGCTCCGCCAGTATTATACGAAGACGGGTCTCAATACTCCTAAGACCTAAGACAAACCTCAACAACTGACTCCCCCTTTTTCATAGAATACCCAGGCGCAGAATTAGAATTGCGGCGAAAACGGGCCGATGCGAAAGGAGAGAGGTGCTGTATTGAACGTGGTCGCGCACGGCAGTCATGACATTGCCGGCGTTAGGAGAGACATTTGCCGACTCGTATCCTGCTGGTGAGTCGGGTACAAGCCGTAACGAGCCAGGCAACGCCACATCGGCCGACCATCTCCATGATGACAAGGACGACTGAGGGTCTGCGAGAGGCTCAAGCCGCAGCCTCTATAATGACGATGGAATAGACGTATTCGTGTTTCCGTGCAGCTTCACCCTTTACTTGCTTGTATTTCCTGACCTGCTCTGTTCAATGGGTTTCGCCACCGCTTTGCCAGATTGCCCCATCTCGCCTTCAAACTCCAGCCTCTCAGCAAGTTGGGTGATGTTGCAGAGTTGTTCGATTGGGAGGAGGTTCAAATGCATCCGAGGTCAACAATGCCGCGAACAGGTCTACGTAGCGAACGGTCGCTCTAGCTTTTGCGAATTCAGATCTCCCCAAAGCTTAATTGATTCGGTGGGCTGCGACTAGTTTGAAATCGTCTCTGGAGCAGCAAATATCTATATGTCAACAGTTCTGGAAGTCCAGAATCTTACTACACATTATTCGACCCTGAGGGGTTGGGTCCGCGCTGCTGAAAACGTGAGTTTTACGGTTGCTAAGGGTCAGGCTCTTGGGATCGCCGGAGAGTCTGGATGCGGGAAGACAACAGTGGCCTTGTCGATTCTTAAGATTCTGCCTCAGGGAGGGAGGATCAGAAAGGGCAAGATCCTCTTTGAAGGGTTGGATCTTGTTCCGTTATCTGATGAGTCGATGCGTAAGGTTCGGTGGAAGGGGATTGCAATAGTTTTCCAGGGTGCTATGAACGCGTTCAATCCGGTCTACAAGATTGGTGATCAGATAATCGAGGCGATTCAAATTCACGAGAGTGATGTGGACAAGCGGGCAGCGCTGGAGCGTGCTAGGAGTCTTCTTGAGCTTGTCGGGGTAGAACCGGATAGGGTTGACAATTATCCGCATGAGTTTAGTGGTGGGATGCGTCAGCGGGCGCTTATCGCTATGGCCTTGGCGGCGAATCCTAAGTTGCTTATTGCGGACGAGCCTGGGACCGCGTTGGATGTGATTGTTCAGGCGCAGACTTTGAAGTTGTTGCGGGATCTAAAGGATAAGCTGGGGCTCGCCATGGTTATGATCAGTCATGATCTTTCGATAATTGCTGAGACTTGTGAGAAGGTTGCGATCATGTACGCTGGACATATTGTGGAGTATGGTGATGCGGATGCGATTTTCAAGGAGCCGTTGCATCCTTACACTCAGGGATTGGTGAAGGCGTTTCCCACTATCCATGGGGAGAAGGTCAGGCTTGCATCCATTCCCGGTCAGCCTCCTGACTTGCTTAATCCTCCGCCTGCTTGCAGGTTCAATCCCAGGTGTCCGTTTGTGATGGATGTTTGTAAGAAGATTGAACCTCCGTTGGAGAAGGTTGGTTCGGGTGAGCATTATGTGGCGTGTCATCTGTACTAGGAGGTGTGGGTTGTGAGTGAGGAGAATGGGGAGTTTGTGGTTCGTGTTGAGAATCTGAAGAAGCACTTTCCATTGAGAAAGGGGTTTTTCGAGACTCTGGTGACTAGACAGGACATTACTGTGAAGGCTGTGGACGGGATTAGTTTCGGGGTGCGGAAGGGCGAGATTGTTGGCTTGGCGGGGGAGAGCGGGAGTGGGAAGACTACGACGGGAAGGTTGCTGTTGCGCTTGACTAAGCCGACGGAGGGCTCGATATTTTTTGACGGGAAGGATATTGCGAAACTGGGTGATAGCGAGCTGAGGTCGCTGCGTCGTGATATGCAGATTGTTTTCCAGGACCCGTTCGAGTCCTTGGATCCGAGGATGAGTATCAAGGAGATTGTTGCTGAGCCTGTTCGGGTTCAGAAGGTTGCCAGGAATGAGGAGGAGGTTGAGGAGCGTGTGAAGGAGGCGTTGAGGGATGTTGAGTTGGTGCCGCCAGAAGAATTTATGATGCGGTTTCCCCATGAGCTCAGTGGGGGGCAGCGTCAGCGGGTTGCTTTTGCTCGGGCTTTCATCCTTGGCCCGAAGTTTGTGGTTGCTGACGAGCCGGTTTCAATGCTGGATGTTTCGATCAGGGCGGAGATTCTCAACTTGATGATCGATCTGGTTCAGAAGAAGGGGGTCTCGGTGGTCTTCATTACGCATGATCTCGCCGTGAGCAAGCACGTCTGTGATCGTGTTGCGGTTATGTATCTTGGTAAGGTTATGGAGACGGCTAGTTCGGCGAAGCTTATCGATCTTCCTCTTCACCCGTATACTCAGGCTTTGATCGCGGCTGTTCCTGTGCCGGACCCTGCTTACAGGCGTTCGGCTGTGATTAGTGGTGAGATTCCCAGTCCTGTCAATCCGCCTGCGGGTTGTCGGTTCCATACGCGTTGTCCCTTTGCTCATCAGAGGTGTATTTCTGAGGAGCCGCCGTTGGTTGAGGTGGAGAAGGAGCATTTCGTGGCCTGCCACCTGTACACGTGAGCCCTGCGAAGTCTTCCAAGAATTCAGTCTCAATGCCTGACGCGTCGGCGGCTCTCCTCGATCACAGTGTTGTGTCAGAGCCTGGTGTGAGATCTAACGTTTAGCGATGTGTGTCTCAATTCAGCCAATGGTCGGCTAGCTTGTCTCACTTTTGGAACGAGGTGTTGCAGACGAAATCATGCGTCTCCGTCGATGCGGTTGGAGTGTAAGGGCCGGCTGGGCAGTAGCGGGGTACGTCAATGAAACCGCCTCCTTGGACTTGTGTCGTCACAAATTCCTCGATCGTAACGTTGTAGCGCGCGTTGGAGTAGAGGGAGATGCTGGAGTAGGTGCAGGGTTGTATTCTGCACGTGGACTGGGATCCGGTCGAGTTTAGTACCACTGTGCCATAGGTGATATGGGTCTTCATGTCTTCAAAAAAGACGTAGGAAAAGTTGCTGTTCTGCTGCACCGAATTGACTGCTCCAGTCACCGTTGTTCTGGGTGGTGTTGCGGCCACGCCGCCACCTGCAGTATTCTGTTGAATGGTGAAGATCAACAGAGCAAGGACGGCAACAAGGAGAATACCGATGACTACGTGGCTTCGTTGCAGCTTCATTTCTCGGACAAGGCCTCTCTTATTCTGTCTACTTTCTTCTATGCTGTATCGAGAAGGTCTAGCCTATATGGCTCTCTACAAAAGTCAGTGGTGCGATTTCTCGGTTTACTGTTCGGTCCCTGTATCTTGAGGGTGTGACAACAGGATTTGAATCGATTTTTCGGCTTTCTAAGAAAGCTAGATGGGGCTTGGTGTCGAGCCGGTGCTGCAACCGCCTCGACTCTCGTCGGGGACAGAGGCAGGATTCTGTCGTCTGCTAAAGGTTCCTGCGGTCTGCCGACCCTAACAGCAGTATGAAGGATATACACTGGGATAGACCTGTATATCGATAGGTGGTTTGTATCACGTTCCGATATTGTCGAAATTCGATATTCTAGTGAAAATGACACATCCGTTATATCTTCTAAGGACAGGCGATTCCGCGGGTCCAGGAAGTTAGTGGGTACTATGAAGGGAGTTAAGACGTTTGTATTTTTCGAGTCCATTCTCGCTGTTGCGCTGATGGTGTCGATGACTTTCTACCATGTGGGTTTTGTCTCGGCTACGTCCGGGACCCCCACATACGTCCTGGGAGTCTCCAATCCGACAGATCCTTTGGTCCTAGATCTTCAGGGTCTCAGTTCTTCCGTGACTATCTTGCCCGGTGTTTCCAGCCTCTCTGTAGTCAGTGGAAACTCGATACTCTTCGTGGACGGTTCTTGGCTCGCATTGGCATCATCTCTCGATCCGACGGTACTCTCTCTTGTTCAACAGAAGGTCTTGAGTGGCATTCCAACGGTCGCCATAAGGGGGAATCCCGGTCTCTTGGATGGTTCGTTCTCAGGCCTCTTCCAGGTTAGACTTCCGGACCTGCCGCTGCTGGCTAACGGAGTGAGAGTTGTAGGAACGCTTGCCGATGGAACTATTTTGGGATCAACTCTTCTCGTTGTTGCAGGCTTCGACTACGCGGTGCAGGCTGAGTTCCATTGGGCCGAAGCCCAGCTCTCCCAAACGAGTTCCCGATCTGTGCTTGCACCAGCGGCCCGCTTAGCGTCATCGAGTGTTCTCGCTTCATCAAATACTACTGGTATCTCCTGGCGCTTGATAGCAAATGCAACTTTCGATACCGGAGACCAGTTCGCGCCAATGGGAAGGGTCGTTTCGACAGTTTCCATATTTCGTCTCGAGAATTCTGGGACTTCGTCTTACAGGTGGTTCAACCTGTTCGTAAGTCAGACCATAATACCTGGCATCGTCAGTTATGGAAGTACTTGGCGAGTCTCCAATGAGCACGACCATTTCTTCCCAAACAACTCCGTGTCGGAGCTCCTCGTAGGTCATGGACCTAGTGGTAACTTCACATCCGCGTCCTCTAGCGTTGTCACCTACAGTATTGGAGTGAATTCCAATTTTTCAGGAGCGGTAGTCAACGCAAGTCAGACCAAGAGCTACTCCATCAGCCATGCCACTGTTACAGACCTTAGCAATGCCACTGACGTGATCATCAACCACGATATTGATCAGCGCACAAACGCGGGCAAGTTGGTTTTTCAGATCGTTCCCGGCACTACGCTACGAGTTGTCGACAACCGGTCTATTGACATAACGGGAATTTTCACGACTACTTTCGAAAAGCTCATGGGTAGTTCTGTTGTGGACACGAAATCGCCGATCTTTTCCTTCGAGGCCTTCGGAGGATAGGAACAACAACTATTCGTCCTTTCCCGGTCCCTCCATTTTTTCCCTGACGCACACTTGGAGTCAACCGTTTCGCCCCCAGTATTTCTGACTGGTTCGGTTTGTGGGTTCGGAAATATTACGCGTTCTCAGAGCACTCGATGATCTTAATTTCTCTTTTCGGACGAAGAGAGAAGCGGGACGCGAGTCGGATATCCTGCTTTGCCTGGATTTTTCGATTTATGGTCGGGGGATTCAGCTGTCCAACATTCTTGGTCGCGTCCGTTTGTTCTGTCGAAGAATTTGCACTTGGTGCCGTGCATCGTGGCACAGGTCTTGCCTGTTTCGCGTGTTCGATAGAGTGGTTCGATGGCCCCAAATTCTGTTAGAGTTGAGTAAGAATAAATCTCCAGCAGGCAGGTGTGACCGTGTGGAAGCCGGGAATATCGCGGTATTCCGGGCTCAATCCGGCGATGGACGGAGCATAGCAACCTTTTATTACGGAGTGCCGGCTTGGGCTGAAACTAGGTCGTTTACGTGCATAGGACCAGTAGGAATACTAGAGTTCGTGCCTCATCTATCCTCCTCCTCGCCGCAATAATCATCGCATTGGCAATGAGTCCTCCCGCCGCGCATGCGGCCGGGACCCCCACCGTCTTTGTGGCCCCTGCAACCCGCGCTCATGCTAGTGGAACTGCGACGGTCAACTACTGGATCAACGTCTCCAGTATGGTGTCTTTCAACGGCTTCAACATATTAGTCAAGGTAGATCCTTTGCAACTCGCCGTTACGAGTATTTCGACAACGCACATTATTTTCGCGAACCCGAGTGAAGACATCAATTGTGTCAATAATACCGGCATAGGGTGCGTGGCCGGTCTGGATGCCCCGGGTATCGCCCATGAAGAGGTTTTCTGTCTCGGCTGTTTCGCTTCCGGTAACGGTCTGCTCTTCAACGTGACCTTTACGAACGTTCGGAATTCAGTAGGCGCCGCTGTTATTGACGTCTACAACGACGTAATCGATACGCCTCCGATTACGGCTCCCCATCTTACCGTGGACGGGTCATATCTGTCATCCACAGGTGGGACGCCTGCCGATTATTCTGTCTCGGCTTCTCCTTTCTCCCAGTCTATTCCTCAGGGACAGACCGGGACCGCAGTTATCAGTTTGCATAGTGTGAACTCGTTTGCGGGAACTTTAGCCCTGAACACCGCGTCGATTGCCGCAGGGCTTCCTGTTACTCTTAACAGTACTAGTGTTGCGCTGACCGCTGGCGCGACGAAGTTTGTAGCAGCAACGATCTCGCCTACTTCATTGAATGCTGGCGGAGCCTATAATCTGATTGTTAACGCGAGCGGAGGTACGCCGAACCTCATTCACGCGATCAACCTCAACATCACGGTCCTCGTGCCTAATTTCACTATTGTCGCCAGTCCGACTTCGTTGGTGAATCCCTTGGGCTTTTCAAACTCCACTACCCTTACCCTTACGAGCATTAACACGTTCGCCGCGAAGGTAACCCTCTCGTTTACTGTGACTCCTAATCTTGTGAATGGTCCTACGATAACGTTGAGCAACGGGACTTCGACAGGTAGCTCCGTTATAGTTACTGTGCCGTCGAGTGGAACTGTGACAGCCACATTGACTGTTTCATCGACGAGTGCTACCGCAACAAACAGCTATTCGATCATGGTTACAGGAACTGGTGGCGGACTCTCTCGTTCGACCAGTATCTCTACTAGCGTGGTTCCATTCTCTATCTCTGCAAGCCCTGTTTCTCTGAGCCTGACTAATAGCACGACTTCGTTTGCGACGTCCACTATTACTCTGAACAGTCAGGCGGGCGTTGCTAGTACCGTGACTCTCTCCTCGACGGTCTCGCCTTCTACGACTAATCCTCTCAAGGTACTGTTCACCAACGCTACTCTCACTGGCAACCCCATTATCGTCCATGTACCAGCAGGTGGAACAATCACCGCAGTCATGAACGTGACAGTGACCTGCTCTGGTACTCCACTCAAGTGCACCCTGCCGAATACCTACACTGTAAGGATAACTGGAACTGTTGGCACGGCATCGAGGGCCGTCAACGTAGCCGCTGTCGTCTCACCCACTGGCGTTTCAGA
>Ga0209237_1000429_pt1 | contig 23731 bp, 28 predicted proteins | sample GraSoi013_1_40cm_2_FD_185820 | JGI IMG/M metagenome (GOLD analysis project Ga0209237, IMG submission 185820) | Grasslands soil microbial communities from the Angelo Coastal Reserve, California, USA - Sample 10_02_2013_1_40cm (SPAdes) (version 2) | ecosystem: Environmental > Terrestrial > Soil >...
GTTCAAGTGGACGTGGTGACCGCGTCCCGGAGCCGGGGCTCAGCTCAGGTGACAAACTAGGAAAAGCGCTAGTGTCGCCTTGGAGGGAGAGGGTTGACGACACCAGCGCAACATCGTAACCGGCGAATCGCCGGGTCCGACGCCCCTTTCAAGGGGCGGGGATATTAACGGGTTATTGTACGCTGGTGAAAGGAGAGCGGGCCACGAGCCCTCGCGCTGGAAGAGAAAGGAAAGAGAAAGGGGAAGAGGGTTGGGGGTTTGTCGGCCGCCTACGACAGGGCGTGTGCGTACAGGATGCCCTGGGAGTCCGCGATCTGCACGCCGTACCCGCTCGGGTACGTGGTCGTGCTGATCAAGACCCGGTCTCCAACGACGATGGTCGTGCCTCCGGTCCCGACGAACTGGGCCTTGTTGGTGTTCCAGTTGCCCGACGTCAGGGCCGAGAAGGCGGTGGGGCTGAGCGACGTCAAACCGCCAGACGTAGTGATCGTCAGCTTAACGGCCGACGTCGTCAGTCCGGTCGGTGTTGACGTGAGCAACAGCGTCCAGTTCGTTCCATCACCGGATCTCCCGATATTGACACCCATCACACGAGGTCCTTGACCCGTGGGCGTCAGCAGGCCGGATACCATCACGTACAGCACCGCGGCCAGCACGACCGTAATCGCGACCATCAGGATGGTCGCAATCACAGGCGACACGGCTGCCTCATCCTTTCGGATGATGCTCTTCATGGTTCTGTCCTCCTGCGGCTTGCGCCGCCATCTCGGCACGGGGGAACCGACGCTCTTAAACGTGTCGCGCTTAATATTCGATGTTGAGAACGAGTCCTCAACGGTACACAAGGAGAAAATCGAAAGGAAAGAGAAAGGGGAAGAAGGTTGGGGGCTGGATGCTGCGCCTAGCCCAGGGCGTGTGCGTACAGGATGCCCTGGGAGTCCGCGATCTGCACGCCGTACCCGCTCGGGTACGTGGTCGTGCTGATCAGGAGCCGGTCTCCGACGACGATCGTCGTGCCTCCGGTCCCGACGAACTGGGCTTTGTTCGTGTTCCACGAGCCCGACGTCAAAGACGAGAGGGCGATCGGGTTGAGCGCCGTCAGGCCGCCGGTTGTCGTGATCGTCAGCTTAACGGCCGACGTCGTCAGTCCGGTCGGTGTCGTCGTGATTAACAGCGTCCAGTTCGTTCCGTCTCCAGACGTGCCGATATTGACACCCATCACACGAGGTCCTTGACCCGTGGGCGTCAGCAGGCCGGATACCATCACGTACAGCACCGCGGCCAGCACGACCGTAATCGCGACCATCAGGATGGTCGCAATCACAGGCGACACGGCTGCCTCATCCTTTCGGATGATGCTCTTCATGGTTCTGTCCTCCTGCGGCTTGCGCCGCCATCTCGGCACGGGGGAACCGACGCTCTTAAACGTGTCGTGGTTAATATTCGAAGTTGAGAACGAGTTCATAAGAGCCCGCGCCGCCCGAGGAAAGTAGCCCTTTCCGGAGGGCGTCCGACGCGGGCGAGACTGACGCCATCGGCGGCTCAGACCCCGAGTTCGAGGGCTTCATCGGACACGAGCACGAGCATGTTCCGGATCTCTTCCGTCTCGTATTCTTGCATCGAGATGATGACGGTGTAGGCGCCGCGGGCGCGCAGGTTGTTCACGAGGATGTGGAGGAACTCGCTCAGGATCTTCGTGTTGTTATGGATCGCGAGGCTGTTGATCGAGTCCAGCACGACGAGGGCGTTCCGGTCCGGATTCTTGCGGAGGAGGAACTCGACCTTCAGCATGATGTTCTCGAGCATTGTCGGACTCTCGACGACGATCGAGTGGGGATGGCGCTTCGCCTGGGACATCATGATCTGCGTGATGCAGTCGACGAACCAGATATGCTCCACCGGGATCTCGAGGGCCTCCATCGCGTTCAGGATGCTCTGGCTGGGGATCGTCGACGTCACGTAGACGACCTCGAGGTCCTTCTTCGTCGCGAACCGGTCGATCAAGCCTTGGATCGCGTCGAAATATTGATCCGCTTTCAGGTGAAGCGCGACGGCGGACGCGACCGGCAAGGCGGAAAGCTTCTCCGAGACCTCGGCCGGGATGCTCTGTTCAGCCACTTCCGGTCACGCTCCCGCCTTTCAGCAACGGCACGAGCAACACGCCGGACGTCGTGAGGTCGAGGACGTACTTCGCTCGACTGTGGGTCGTGCCCCGCATCTTCACGACCTGCAACGTCCGGAGGAGATCGCCGCGACGCTCGAGGTTCCCCGTCACGATCACGCCGTCGGCGAGGGCTTCCTCGACCCCCCAGCGGGAATAGCCTTCCTCCGTGGAACGGATCTCCGACACGAGGAGCGAGGTGCATCCCTTCGCGCTCAGGACCGTCCCGAGGCGGAGCAGGAAGTCCCGGATCCGCTCCTGGTCCTTGATCCGGTAGCAGACGGACGTGACGGAATCGAGGACGAGCCGGCGGATCTTCTGCTCTTCAACGATGGAGGCGATCCGGCTGGCGAGGAGGCGGGCCTCCTTGAAGTCCATGTCTTCCTTATCGATGCCGAGCTCCTCGTAGATCTTCGGCATGTCGACGAACTGGAGCTTCCCCTGCTTCGCGAGACGGTCGTCGAAGAAGTCGAACGGGATGACGTTCTTCAGGAGCTTGTCGGTCGGCTCGGTGACGCTCAGGTAGAGGCTGTTCTCGCCCTCGATCGCGCCGCGGATCAGGAACTCGATGCAGATCGAGGTCTTGCCCGTGCCGACGGAGCCCGAGATCAGGACCGTATTCCCCCGGGGGATGCCGCCGTTCAGGATGTGATCGATCGCATCGATGCCGGTGACGCATCGCTCACGCTCGCCATCGTCGCGCTCCATTGTGGGCATCGATTCAGGCAACAAACTTGGCGCGCGATATAAGAGATGAACGCGCTGAGTATCAGACCTGAAATCACGGCCTAGTCCGCGTGTTCGGAGCCGATGAGGAGTCAACCTTGTTTAAGGTTAACGCTCACCCGTGGACGACCTTGAACGCGTGGTCCCATCGATTTGTGGCGGATCCGACCAGGGCCCAAAGGGGCACGAGCGCTTCGATCCAACGAGCCGCCTCAATCCCGCCGACGTCGATCGCTCCGGGCCATCCGAACTCTTTCAGGATCGCAACGACTTTCTTCTTCGCGGCCGCATCGTTCCCGGCGATCAACATCTCTGGAACGCCCCCCACGAACTTCGGGTCAACCATCTGCGTGTTGGGGACCGTGTTGAAGGCTTTCACGACCTTCGCTTCCGGGAGGGCCCGCTGGACTCGTTCCGCGAGGGAGTCGTTCAACCCGACGAAGAGACCGGGGTTCGGTCCTCCGGAGAATTCGAGCGCATTCTGCACGTCGATCACGACTTTGCCCGCGAAGTTCCTCGGCCCCGCGAGGCGCGCGACCTCGTCGAACGCGGATCCACGGGTCGCGATCACGATCGTCTCACCGTGTCTGGCGGCTTCCTCGAACGTGCCGGTCGAGGCTTTTCCCTTCACCTCTTTCAGCCACGCCGTGAGGGCTTGGCTCTTCGGGCTCCGCGAGCCCAACTTCACATCGTGTCCGCGGCTCGCAAAGCCGCGACCCAGTGCCTGGCCGACGTCGCTGCTTCCCAAAACGCCCACGCGCATGGGGCGCCGAGGACGACCGTTCCTTTTCCGCTTTTGGGTGGTCTTATGATCACACCGGTCGCGACGCCGCTGGAGTCGTTACGTTTTTAAGATGAGGGCGAGGTAAGCACGGTCCATGGAGCCGGTCCTCCAGGTCGCCCTGGACCACATGCACCTGAAGCGCGCCCTGCTGGCGGCGAAAGAGGCCGTCGAGGGCGGCGCGGACTGGCTCGAAGCCGGCACGCCGCTCGTCAAGTCCGAAGGCATCGAGGTCGTCCGGCAACTGAAGAAGTCGTTCCCCGGCAAGACGATCGTCGCGGACCTGAAGACGATGGACACGGGCGCGTTCGAGGTGGAGATCGCCGCGAAGGCCGGTGCCGACGTCATCACGGTCATGGGCGTCACGGACGACGCGACGATCCTGGAGGCCGTCCGAGCGGCCCGACGGTACGGCTCGAAAATCATGGTCGACCTGATGCGCGTGGCCGACAAGCCGGCCCGGGCGAAGGAACTCGAGAAGCTCGGCGTGGATTATCTGAACATGCACGTGTCGATTGACGAACAGATGATTGCGCACACGCCACTCCAGGAATTGAAGGCGGTTACCGCGTCGACGTCGATCCCCGTCGCGGTGGCGGGCGGACTGAACTCGGAGACCGTGGGCGAGGCGCTGAAGGCCGGCGCCTCGATCGTCATCGTCGGCGGCGCGATCATCAAGGCGGAGAACGTCGCGGAGGCGACGCGCGTGATCAAAAAGGCGATCCACCAGAGAAAATCGATCCCGACGGGTCTGTACAAGAAGTACACGGATGCCGACGTGGGCGACGCGTTCCGCCAGGTCTCCACCCCGAACCTCGCGGATGCCATGCAGAAACGCGGCGTGATGACGGGCCTCGTTCCTCGGATGAAGCATGGCACGAAACTCGTCGGTCGGGCGGTGACCGTCAAGACCGCGGACGGCGACTGGGCGAAACCCGTCGAGGCGATCGACCGCGCGAAGTCCGGGGACGTGATCGTGATCGACGTCGGCGGTGGGCCGACGGCGGTCTGGGGCGAGCTCGCCTCGAACTCGTGTCTCGTGAAGGGCGTCGCCGGCGTCGTCATCGACGGCGCGGTGCGGGACCTCGATACGATCCTCGAGCTCAACTTCCCGTGCTTCAGTCGACACGTGGCCCCTCACGCAGGCGAACCGAAAGGCCTCGGGGAGATCGGGAGCGAGATCGAGTGTGGCGGGCAGAAGGTCCACACGGGCGATTGGATCGTGGGGGATGAGTCTGGGTTGATCGTCGTGGCCCGCGAGGAGGCGGTCGAGATGGCGAACCGCGCCCTCGACGTGCTCGAGCGGGAGAACCGGATCCGCGAGGAGATCAAACGCGGTGGCACCCTCAGCTCCGTCCTCGAGCTCGAGAAGTGGGAACAGATTCGGTGAGGGCCGTGGACCGGCGTCGGGTGCAGGCGCTCCTTCGGGACCTGAAGGCGGGCAAGGTCACGGTGGGCCAGGCGATGGAGGCCCTCCGGGATCTGCCGTACCAGGATCTCGGGTTCGCGAAGCTCGACTCGCACCGCGACCTCCGCCGCGGATATCCGGAGGTCATCCTGTGCCTTGGCAAGACGCCGCAGCGGATTGTCGAGATCGCACAACGAATGAGCGAGTCCCATGACCTCGTCTTGGCGACGCGCGCCACCCGCTCCGTCTACCAGCGGCTGCGAAAGGCGTTGGACGGGAAGCGGGTGACGTACCACGAAGGGGCCGCGATCGTTTCGATTGGGACGCCGCCGAAGGCGAAGCGAGGGCCCGTCCTCGTCGTGACCGCAGGGACGTCCGACATCCCGGTCGCGGAGGAAGCCGGCGTCACCGCGGAACTCATGGGGTGCAAAGTGACCCGGCTGTACGACGTCGGCGTGGCGGGGGTTCACCGGGTGATCGATCAGCGGGAGCTCTTACGCGGGGCGAAAGTGATCGTCGTGGTCGCGGGGATGGAGGGCGCCCTACCGAGCGTCGTCGCGGGGCTCGTTGACGTCCCTGTGATCGCGGTGCCGACGTCCGTGGGGTACGGCGCGAGCTTCGACGGGATGGCGGCGCTCCTGGGAATGATGAACGCATGTGCGCCCGGTGTCGCGGTCGTGAACATCGACAACGGGTTCGGCGCCGGCTACCTCGCAAGCATCATCAACCGGAGCCACTAGATGGAGAAGGCTCCGGTGAACACGGCGACGACGAGGATAGCGGCGATCCCCGCGACGGCGACGTACGCGCCTTTGTTCCAATGCCAAACCTTCGCGCCATCGAGGGGGAGGATGGGGAGCATGTTGAACCCGGCCAAGACGACGTTGACGATCGCGACTTCCGACACCATCGTCCGGAGCGCGAACGAGGCCAGCGTGATGGGGGGCAGCGGGCCCAGGATTCGCAGCGCCGCGAAGGACGCGCCGCCGACGAGGAGGTTCGTGATGGGCCCCGCCGCGCTGATCCGGCCGTTCTGCTCGGACGTCACCGTGCCCGAAATCCACGTCGCTCCAGGGGCCCCGAAAATGAAACCGAAGAACGCAAAGACGAAAGCGAGGAGGAGGCCCCGGAGGTTGTACCGGAATTCGGCCCAGAGGCCGTAGCGCTGAGCGACGACCTTGTGCATGACCTCGTGCAACCCCACGCCGGTTCCGACCGCGAGGAGGGAGGTCGGGAAGTAGATGGCCAGGAACAAGGCCGGCTGGGCTGCAAAGCCGGGCGTGTCATACCGGATGAACAGGACCGTGAACGCGCCGGAGAGGGCGAGGACGGCAACCGTGAGCTGGAACACCTCGACCCGACTGAACCGGATCCCCCGCTTCGGTCGGTCCGGATAGATGTAGATCGGAGGCGCTGCGTAGTCGGAACGCGGTCCTCGCATCCGGTTCCGGCACGATGCCTGCGTATTTAGGATTGTGGCCTCACGAGAACCGCGCGCCGCAGTTGGCGCATTCCTCCGCGGTGCTCTCGAGGCGGACCTCGCAAAGCGGACATCGGTATTTTCCGGAGTCGGCCTTCTTCCCGACCTGGAGCCGGATGAGCCGTGCGCTCCTCTCGCGGAAGTGCAAGAGATCCTCCTCGAGGAGGTGCTCGACCCGCTCGACGTCAAAGCCTTTCGTTCTCCACGCCTCGATCTGGTGGGAATATTCCTCCCGCAATAGGTCCTCGCGCGTTACGCCGCCAAAGGCCTGCAAAATCTCATTCCGCGCGTCTTCTGGCATTCCCAGGAAGTCCGCGTCCGCGGCGAGGTTCACGAGGTCCCCCGTGATCAGCTGGAGTCTCTGCTCGATTGCTTCCGGATCGAGTTCCAAGCCGAAGGCGGATCCGCACGATGCACACCGGTTGGCGTTCGCGAGCCAGGCCGCGCCGCACATCGAGCAGCGGGCGCCAGTCGCGGCGTGCTGCGGTCGCCGGACCAGATCGGCGAGCAGGACTTTTCGAGCAATCGTGTGGTGTAGTCCTTGTCGGACCGCGCTCTCGGGCAAGGCGAGCCGGACCACATCGGCGAAATCCCGGAAGCCTCTTGCGGCGAGCTCCTTCGCCCGCCCCTCGGATACTCCCGGCACGGACGTGAGGCTCCGGACGGCTTCTCGCTCCTCCAACGTGACGGGTTCCGCCTGCAACGGCGCGCCGCACGCATCGCACGCGGCGATCCATCCGTCGAATGCCTTCCCGCAAGTGGAGCAGACCGCCCTCTCGGGACGCAGGATCGTGTTGCACCGTGGACAGACCGGCTTGGCCGACCGGAACCCACACACAAAGCACCGCTGCCGCACGCGCAACACAGCTCCCCCACCCGGCTTAAGCGCTTTTTCGTAATTATCCCGGGGTGAGAGCCACGGGAGTACTTTCGGCGTTCTCCCTCCGGAAGTCCTTCATACCGTCCGGTCGTGGGACGTCGTCGCCCCTGTGGAGGTCCGTCTTGGAAACGCTCGTGGCACCCGTCCCCTTGCCCCCGAGCGCCGTCCGGATCCCGTGGCCCTTCGACCGAGTGCGCGAGGGCCAGGCCGACTTCCTTGCGGACGCGCGCCTCGCGATCGCGGACGGCCGGCACCTCCTCGCCCACGCTCCGACTGGGATTGGCAAGACCGCGGTCGCCTTGGTGGCGTCCCTCGAGTACGCACTCCGCGCGAACAAGCTCGTCCTGTTCCTGACGTCCCGGCAGAGCCAGCATCGCATCGCGATCGAGACCGTCCGCCGGATCGAAGCGAAAGGACCGCGGATCGCGACGGTCGACCTGATCGCGAAGCAGTCGATGTGTCTCCAGGAGAGTGCGCCGGCGTACGGCCGCGCGTTCCACGAGTTCTGCGATCACAAGGTCAAGTCGCGGACGTGCGCGTTCTTCACCCGGGACAACTCCGCGGTCGTCACCGCGGTCCTCCAACGCACGCTCCACGTGCAAGAGCTCGTCCGGGCGAGCGGGGCGTGTGGCGTCTGCCCGCACAAAGTCGCGATGGACGCGGCCGCCCGAGCGAACCTGGTGGTGTGCGACTACAATTATCTGTTCAGCGAGATCCTCGAGCGCTTCCTCCCGCGGCTCGGCCGCTCGCTGGACGACCTCGTGTTGATCGTCGACGAGGCCCACAACCTCCCGGACCGGATCCGCGCCCACTTGGGCGGCGACCTGTCGGTCCACGATCTCCTGAAGGCCGCGAAGGAGGCCCGTTCGATCGACGGGGAGGTGGCCCACCGGCTCGTCGGAGTCGCGAAGGCGATCGAGCATTTCTTGCTCGTCGTGCGGTCCGAGCGCGTGGCCCGGAAGGAAGAGCTCCTCGACCTCGTCGAGGAAGGGCTCGCGAAAGGCCGCGGCGGATCCCTCGGATACACGGACTTCGTCGAGATGGTCGCCTTCGCCGCCGAAGACGCGGTCCGGCGCGGCCTCCCCTCGATGTTGCCCGAGGTCGCGGACTTCCTCACCCGGTGGCGGGAGCAGGACGTCGGCATCCTCCGGCTCGTCGTCCCGGGCCACGAAGGCAAGTTCGCGTTCCGGCTGATGGACCCGAGCGTCCTCAGCAAGCGCGTCTTCGACCGGGTGCACGCGAGCGTACTGATGTCCGGCACGCTCTATCCGGCGGAGATGTACGCCGACCTCCTGGGGATCGAGCGCGCTCGTCGTATGATCCGGACCTACAGGTCCCCGTTCCCGAAGACGAACCGCCTCCTGCTCGTCCACCCGGAACTCACGACGTTGTACGCGAAGCGGAGCTCGCAGATGCACGACCGGATCGCGCGACAGATCGCGGCAATCGCCGCCGCGGTCCCGGGAAACGTGGCGCTGTTCTTTCCGTCGTACGAACTACTCGAAGAGGCCCACTCGCGGTTCCTGGCGCTCCGCGTCGGAAAAAGGATCTTGGTCGAGCGACCGGAGTGGACGAAGGCGCAGCGCGACGGGTCGATCGAGGCGTTGCGGGTCGCACGTCGCGAAGGCGGCGCGGTCTTGTTCGCCGTCCAGGGCGGATCGCTCAGCGAAGGCATCGACTACGAGGGGAACGTCCTCGCCGCGGTCGTCGTCGTGGGCCTCCCGCTGAGCCCGCCGAACGTCGAGGTCGAAGCGCTGAAGGACTACTACTGCCGCAAGTTCGGATTCGAGAAAGGATACGACTACGCCTACGTCTTCCCCGCGGTGAACAAGGTCCTCCAGGCCGCCGGTCGTCCGATCCGGAGCGAGCGGGATCGCGCCGCGATCATCCTGTTGGAAGGACGGCTGCTCGAACCGCGGTATGCCCGCTGCCTGCCGCCGGACTTCGATCCGAGGCCATCCAAAGAGCCCGCGCCCGAAGTCCGCGCATTTCTCGAGGCGTCGTGACCGGGTTAGGATTTTTCTCTACGACCGGGGCCGCCCTCAATGGCGGGTCAACCATCGTCGGAAGTGGATGAGCCGCTCCCGCTCTTCGTACCCGATTGCGAGGTGCGCCCGAAGGCTGACCTCGTTCTCGAGGAGACAATCGGATCCCATCTCCGTGCAACCGCACTCGCGGGCCCAACGTTCCGCGGTGCGGACGAGTCGACGACCGACTCCCCGCCGCCGGACGTCAGCGTCAACATACCAGCCCTCGACGTAGCCGACCGGGCTCGTGTCGCACCCGTCGGCATGGGGGCGGATCGTCGCCTCCACGAACCCCGCGAGGCCTCCACTCGGGCGCGCGGCAACGTAGGCCACGGCTCCTTTCCCCCGCAGGTATTCGTCCATCTCTTCGCGGTGCTTCGCGTGGGTCTCGTCGGGCCAGAGCGCCGCCCGCATGCGTAGCCACTCCGGTCGATCGCCCTGGCTGGCGCGACGGATGGGGAGCGCCCCCTGTTTCGGTTTGGTCATCGGCCACCCGATGGACGAGGCGATGAAAGGTTTTTCTCGGCCCCCAAGCCCGTATTGAAAAGCCTCTCACTTGGGCGGCCCCGTTGGGTACTTCTTGATAGATTCCCGAATGGTCGCCTTGGCTAAGCCGAACATTGAGAGACTGAACCGTTCCACATACTCCTTGATTTTGGCAAATTCCTCATCGGGGAAAACAGGAACGACTCGCTGAGTCATGGCTCGACATTGCCTAGACCCATACGTAGGTTCATAGGTGCCATAGACTACTTGGGCGGAGATACGGGAGTGTACATCGCAGGCGAATGAACGACTGGGTCCCAATATACTCCTACCTTTGGCACAATTGAAGGTGTTTCGGCATGACGTACGCGCTGGTGGTGCCTGAGGCCATCCTAGTTTTGCCGGTAGCTGCCACGCTGGCGTTCTGCCTGGCGTACCGTATCAGACGACGCAAATGGCCTATGCCACCATTTTGGGCGATCGGGGTGGCTGTGGCATGCAATGCCGCATTGTTCATCCTGATGTACTACCAGTTCCAGACGGGTAAATCGTCCCCCTCGGACACGGCCGTCGGCACGAGACTGTTCATCGGCTCACTCGCAGGCATTGGCGCTCTCTTTCTGGTTGTCGCGGCCGCTGCCCGCACCAAGATGAGGGAGAGAGAGAAGTGAAAACCAGCGCAAAGCACTGCACAAGAGCTCCTCGCCTAATAAATTCTCGGCCCTAGCGCGTGGATTTTACGTCGGACACATCCCGTTGAGCGTGGATTTCTGGAGCCAAGCCGAGTTTCCCGATTTGCCGAAAGTACCGTTTCGATCCCGACCCCCCTTTTCAATACAGACTCGTAAACGATGAAAGGTTTTTCTCGGCCGCCTCGCATCGCGCCGTGTGCTCGTCAAGCGGGGCGCGGAGGCCGAGCTCCGACGAACGGAGTTTCTGGGTCGGGCCGCCATCGAAAAGCATCGCGTATCCAAAGCGTATCGTCTCGAGGCGCTCGACGATGCGCTGCGCGGGTCTCGCATTCGCCACGAAGCACGTCTCATGTCGGAAGCCCGAGCGGCCGGAGTCGCAGTGCCGATTCTGTACGACATCAATCTGGTCGAGAACAAGATCGTCATGGAGTTCATCGACGGTCCGACCGCGAAGGACGTCCTCGACAAAGGCGGCCCGGCGGCGATGAAGGTCGCACGCGGGATCGGCGAGATCATCGGTCGCCTCCATCGGGCCGGGATCATCCACGGCGATCTGACGACCTCGAACATGATCGTCCGCGATGGCCGGATCGTGATGATCGACTTCAGCCTGGGGGGAAAGGATGACGGGGTGGAGGCGCGCGGCGTCGACCTCCATCTCCTCAAGGAGGGCCTCGGGAGCGCGCACGCGCGCGCCGCGTCGTACTATCGGGAAGCGGTCCGGGGGTACCGCCAGACGATAGGGAAAGCGGCCGACGAGGTCATCGCGAAAGTGAAGGAGATCGAGTCGCGGGGTCGGTACACCTGATCGCCTTCGTCACGACGAACGAGGGCAAGTTCCGCGAGGTTTCGGCGAAGCTTGGCGAGGCTCACATCAAGCTGGTCCACGAGGATCGTTCCTATCCGGAGATTCAGACGGACCGTCTCGAAAAGGTCGTCCGGTTCGCGGCGACCGTCCTGGACGATCAGATCCGCGGGGACTACCTCATCGATGACTCCGGACTCTTCATCGAAGAGTTTGGCGGCTTCCCGGGCGTGTATTCGTCGTACGTATACAAGCGCCTCGGCTGTGCAGGCATCCTGAAGTTGCTGCAAGGGGCCCGAAACCGTGCGGCTCGGTTCGAGACGGTGTTCCTGCTGCGGACGGCGGACGACCACGAGGTCTTCCACGGCGAATGCCGCGGATCGATTCCGGACCGGGAGCGAGGGAGCGGCGGATTTGGTTTCGATCCGATTTTCGTCCCGGATGGCGCGACGAAGACGTTCGCGGAGATGACCGTGAGCGAGAAGAACGCGGTGTCTCATCGCGCGAAGGCCGTCGACGCACTGGCCGCACGCCTCCGGTCGCGGAAGGAACGTTGATACGTCGTCACGAGTTGCGTCGAGGGAGACCGTGGCCCGACCCAGAGTCGTCATCACCGGCGGTGCGGGGTTCATCGGCAGCCACGTCGCGGACGCCCTCGTGGGCGAGGCCGAGGTCGTTGCGATCGATCATCTGAAAGCCGGGAAGCGCGCGAACCTCGCGGAGGCCATCCAGGCGGGGGCGACGCTCGTCAAACGCGATCTCCTTCGAGGCGACTTGCGTCCGATTTTCCGGCGGGCCGAGGTGGTCTATCACTTTGCCGCAAACCCGGATGTCCGCCTGGGGCGTCGAGGGACGAAGCCCACGATCGATGAGAACATCGTCGCGACGCATCGAGTCTTGGAAGCGTGCCGGGCGGCCTCGGTCCCGCGCATCGTGTTCCCCTCCACTTCGACCATCTACGGCGAGGCCAAGGTCGTTCCGACGCCGGAGGACTACAGTCCGCTCGAGCCGATTTCCTTGTACGGCGCGTCGAAGCTCGCGGGCGAGGCGCTCCTTTCCGCGTACGCCCATTCGTTCGGCGTGCAGGCCCTCGTGTTCCGTCTGGCGAACGTCGTCGGCCCGAGGAGCGGCCATGGCGTCGTCGTCGACCTCGTCCGCAAACTCGCGCGGAATCCGAAACAGCTTGAGATCCTCGGATCCGATCCCGGCACGGCGAAGTCGTACGTCCACCTGGACGATGTCGTGACCGGGATCCGTGCCGGCGAACGGGGTGCCTCGGGACCGTTCTCCGGGTACAACTTGGGGAGCGAGGATGCGATCACGGTGAGAACGATCGCGGACGCGATCTGCCAGGAGCTCGGCCTCGACGGCGTCGAGTACGCGTGGACCGGCGGGGCGGGAGGAGGCCGCGGGTGGACGGGAGACGTGCGGACAATGCAACTCGCCATCGACCGGCTGAAGCGGACGGGATGGCGGCCGAGGAGGACGAGCGAACAGGCGGTGCGCGCGGCCGCACGGGATGCGTGGACCTCGATCCACGAGACGCGGGCCACGTAGGCGACAACGTATTTATCGCGTGTCCCGGTTCTTCGGCACATCTGGGGCTGTGGGGTAGCTTGGTCTATCCTTCGGGCTTTGGGACCCCTCACAGGGGCAGAAGAGCCTGCGACGGCAGTTCAAATCTGCCCAGCCCCACTCCACGCCGTTGATGTAAGGAATCGGCAGCGGCGGAGGCAAATCCATGGCACGGAAACCTACGACAGCAGAGCGGAGATGGCATCGGAAGACGGCCACGGGGCTGTTCAACGAGGTCTGGCGGCTTCTGGAGAAGAAGCGCACGCCCGCGGAAGACGACCGCATGATCCACGCGGCGCACGCGTCCCGGTACCATTGGGGCGAGGTCGGGACCGCGGTGAATCTCGCGATCGGGGAGTGGCAGATTTCTCACGTGTACGCGGTCCTCGATCGACCGGAGCCTGCGACCTATCACGCGGTCCGGTCCCTCGCGACCTGCAAGGAAAACGGGATCGAGGACTTCCCGCTCGCCTTCGCCTACGAGGCCCTGGCACGCGCCGACGCGGTCGCGGGGCGGAAGCGCGATCTCCGGCGGCATCTGGCCCTCGCGCGAGAGGTTGGCTTGAGGATCAAGGACAAGGAGGACCGCGACCTCTTGTTCCGAGACCTCAAGTCGATTCGACCCGGTCTGCCTCGTTGAGTTCCTCGTTCCATTTCGGCACGAGTCGGGCCTCCTCGACGCGCCACACCCCCGCGGTCCCCCTCCAATCCGGCATCGCACGCACGATCTCGAGCGCTTGCTCGAAAGGAGGGGCGTCGAGGACGAGCGTCTCGAACTCCCCGCCTTCTCCGCACGGATGGACGCCCCGCGTCTCCTGCAGGCGGAGGAGATCTCGGATGACGCGATCGTCCCATCGCCTTCCGAGCCAGCCCGCGTCGAGGCCTTCCGCCGACACGCTGGAGAAGGCGATGTCGAAGCCCGCCTCCAGATAATCGTACACGAGTCGCCTCGGGTCGCGGCGCCACAGCGGTGCGAAGACCCGGAGTCCGACCTCGTCGGCGATCCGATTCACCCGAGCGTGCTGGTAGTCCGACGCGATGGCCCCGACGATCACGCCATCGACGTCGATTCGGCGGAAGATCCGTCGCAACGCGTCGAGCTCGCCGTCCTCTCCCCTCGCGGCGGTCTCGCGGATCAGGGGGATTCGCATCGCCTCCGCCTGGAGAGGCGTGAGGTGCAGGTTCGGCGTGTGGAAGAGCATCGAGTCGCGATCCTCCGGCACGATCGAGAGGAGATGCGTCACCTCCCAGCCCCGTTGCATCGCGACGTAGGTCGCGTAGGTGGAGTCCTTGCCTCCCGAGAACAGAGCGGCGACACGCACGCGAGTCGGAGGGCCATGGAGGGGAAAAGGCTTCGGGACCCGATGTTAACCTTGTTTAAGGTTAACCGAGACGCCAATCGTCGCGAACCATTTATGGCCCTCTCGCGGATTCCACCGCGTGCGCCTCGACGAGATGACCTCCGAGGAGTTCGCGGTGATCGCGAAGAAGGATCCCGTGGTCATCGTCCCGGTGGGCGCGCTCGAGGAACACGGTCGCCACCTCCCCCTCGGCGCAGATGTGATTCAACCGCTCCACGTGGTCGACGAGGTCGCGCGGCGCACGAACGCCTACATCGCCCCTCCGATTCCGTACGGGGTCTGCACAACGACGCGGCCGTATCCGGGGACGGTCAGCGTCTCCGTCGACGCGCTCAAGGCGTTCGTCCGGGATGTCCTCTCCGATTTCGTCCGCAACGGGGTGCGACGCGTGATGATCCTGAGCGGCCATGCCGGGCGAGAGCACATGATGGCACTGCGGGCGGCCGCCCAGGAGGTCGTCGACGAGGGGACCGGACTCAAGGCGACCGTCCTCTCGGACTACGACATCATCTATGCCTCGCATGGCATCCTTCCGGAGGGCGACGGCCACGCGGGCGCGGGGGAGACGTCCCGAATCCTGACGGCGCGGCCCGAGCTCGTGAAGGGCAAGAGTCCGGCCGGCAAGAACGAGATCCCTCCGTACGCGGTCGTGGACGACCCGCGGAAATACTGGTCCGGCGTCACCGGGGATCCGTCGAAGGCCTCGAAGGCTTTGGGTCAGAAGCTCGATGATCTCGTGATCGGGGAGCTCGTGAAGCTCGTCGAGGAGCTGCGGCGGAGGGCGTGACATGGCATCCCGAGACGAGCTCAAGCGGAACGCCGCGGAGGCCGCCCTCGCCTATGTCAAGCCAGGAATGATCCTCGGTCTCGGCACCGGATCGACGGCGCGGCACTTCCTCGCGGGCGTCGCCCGGCTCGTGGCCGGTGGCATGGACATCAAGGGGGTGCCGACGTCCCTCGCGACCGCGGAGGAGGCGAAGCGGCTCGGGATCCCGCTGACCTCCCTCGAGGAGAGCTTCTGGCTCGACCTGACCGTGGACGGTGCGGACGAGGTCGACCCGAAGCTCGACCTGATCAAAGGCATGGGCGGCGCCCTGTTCCGCGAGAAGATCGTGGCCGCGGCGTCGAAGAAGTTCGTTGTGATCATCGACGACTCGAAGCTCGTCCGTCGCCTCGGCACGAAGACGCCGTTGCCGGTCGAGGTCCATCCGTTCGGCTGGAAGAACGCCGCCGCGGCGCTCGAGGCGCTCGGCGCCAAGATCGAATTGCGGAAGAACGGCGACGAGCCATTCCGAACCGACAACGGGAACCACATCCTCGATGCGCATTTCGGGGCGATCCGGGGGCCCGCAAAACTCGCGCGCCGGATCTCGAACATCCCCGGCGTCGTCGGCCACGGACTGTTCCTGAAGATGGCCCACGCCGTCCTGGTGGCGTCCCAGATGGGCGTCCGCACGCTCGAGCCTACGCGAACGACTTGAGTTTCTTGCGATTCGCCTCGATCCGATCGATCTTCGCCTGTTCTTCCCGGTCGATTTGGGCGAGGATGTCGGCCCACGGGACGCTCAGCCGGTACGAATGGACGGGCCGGCCTTTGCCTTCCTTCTTGATGTCCCTCTTGTCGACCCATTTCCGCCGCCGGAGTTCCTGCATCGCGATGCTGACCTCCGGTTGACGCAGGCCCGTGGCCTTCTCGATCTCCACGGACGTCGTCTCGTCGCGCTTCGAAAGGAATACGAGGGTCTTCGCGATGTTCCTCGACAAGCCGGTCTCGATCAGCAGGTCCACCAGCGTTTCGTCCCTCCGACTGAGGCGGACCTCCCGGCTCGTTGGAATTCCCCGCCATTTATTAATTTAGCAATATATATTTGTTGCGATGCAACCGGCGAACGCTCGTCGCAGATCGGCAGAAGTCGTCATGTTCGGGGACGGCCATGGACCGATTCTCGTCGGCCGCCGAGGCCGATTCAATGAGATGCGCGGCGACCCAGGAACCCTCAAATAGCAGTTCTCCTCTGTATCGATGCTCGGTCGCCCCTCCATGAAGATGCCCCAGCGTATCCGCGGTTACTGTCCGTTCTGCAACAAGCACGTCGAGCTCGAGGTCGAGCGGGTGAAGAACCGCCCGCGGTCCGAACTCCGGGCGGGCCAGAGGCGGTTCCGGCGGGTCACGGCCGGGTACGGCGGCTTCCCCCGTCCGAAGCCCGAGGGTCGCGAGAAGCCGACGAAGAAGATCCATCTCCGCTTCCGCTGCCGGGAATGCAAGAAGGCCCACCAGCGGCCCGGCATCCGCGCGAAGAAGTTCGAGCTCGTGGAGGTGCACAAGTGATCCCGAAGCCCACGAGCCGGTTCCTCCGGGTCAAGTGCGAGGATTGCGGCAACGAGCAGATCGTCTTCGACCGCGCCGCGAGCACCGTGTTGTGCCAAGTCTGCGGCGCCACGGTCGCGAAGCCGACGGGCGGGAAGGCCGCGGTCCGAGGCGAGATCCTGGGGGTCCTCGAGTAATGGCCGAGGCGAAGACGGCCCGGCAGGCGTACGAGTGGCCTGACGAGGGAGAACTCGTCGTCTGCACCGTGGCGAACGTGAAGAACTTCGGGGCCTTCGTCACCCTGGACGAGTACGAGAACAAGGAAGGCTTCATCCACATCGCCGAGGTCAGCTCGGGCTGGATCAAGTACATCCGGGACTATGTGCGCGAGGGCCAGAAGGTCGTCTGCAAGGTCCTGAAGGTCGACCCGGAGAAGGGCCACATCGACCTCTCGCTGAAGGCGGTCAACGAGCACCAGCGCCGCGAGAAGATCCAGGAATGGAAGAACGAGCAGAAGGCGGAGAACCTCCTGGGCATCGTCGCGACGCGCCTCGGCAAGACCGTGGAAGCGTGCTGGGAGGAGTTCGGGTACGCCCTCCTCGACTCTTTCGGCTCGCTGTACCGCGCGTTCGAGGAGAGCGTGATGGACGAGCACGCCCTCGAGGACGAGGGCTTCAAGGGACCCTGGGTCAAGACGTTCGTCGAGGTCGCCCGGGAGAACATCGTCCCGCCGCACGTCACGATCGACGGTTACGTCGAGGCGATGGACTTCTGTCCCGACGGCGCCGTGCACATCCGCGAGGCGCTCACGAAGGCCGTCCAGGAGAACGACGGAGTCACGGTCAAGGTGCAGTACATCGGGGCGCCGCGATACCGGATCGTCGTGCGGGCGCCGGACTACAAGACCGCGGAAGAGGAGATCGAGAAGGCGGCGAATCGCGTCATCAAGGCGCTGACCGCGAAAGGCGGCGAGGCGAAGTTCCATCGGAAGGATTGAGGCGATGCGATCCGTCATGAAGAAGTGCGGGGCCTGCGGTCGGTACACCCTCAATGACGTGTGCCCGGCGTGCGGCCATGCCGCCGGAAATCCGATGCCGCCCCGGTACTCCCCGGAGGACCGCTACGGCGCGTACAGGCGCAAACTTAAGCGGGCCCATCAATTGGAGAGATGAGACACCATGGACAACATTGTCATCCGGTACCTCGACCACCCGAAGCTCGAAGACCCGATCTTCATCGAGGGCCTCCCCGGCATCGGGAACGTCGGCAAGCTCGCCGCCGAGCACCTGAAGGACGAGCTGAAGGGCGTCAAGTTCGCGGAGATCTTCTCGAAGTACTTCCCGCCGCAGGTCCTCGTCCAGGACGACGGCCAGGTCAAGCTCGTGAACAACGAGATGCACTACGTCAAGCGGAACAACGGGACGGACTTGATCCTCCTCACAGGGGACTACCAGGGGCTCACGCCGGAAGGGCAGTACGAGCTCAGCGATTTCATCTTGAAGGAGCTTCAGAAACTCGGCGTGCGGCGCGTCTTCACCCTCGGCGGATACGGCATGGGCCGCATGGTCACGAAGCCGCGGGTCCTCGGGGCCGCGACCGGCCTGGAGCTCGTGAAGGAGATGGAGAAGTACGGCGTGGTGTTCTCGCGGGGCGAGCCCGGGGCAGGAATCGTCGGAGCGAGCGGCCTGCTGTTGGGCCTCGGCCGACTGTATGACATGAACGCGGTCTGCCTCATGGGCGAGACGTCCGGATATTTTGTGGATCCGAAGTCCGCGCAGGCGGTCCTCGAAGTGCTGACGAAGTACCTCGGAATCGAGATTTCCTTCAACGAGCTGGAGACGAAGGCGAAGCAGATCGACCAGATCACCTCGAAGCTGAAGGACATCGAGGCCGCGCCGGAGACACCTGACAAGCGCGAGGACCTCGGGTATATTGGCTGAGGCCGCGAAATCTCTATACGCCCGACGGGGCCTTATCCTCGCCATCGGGATGGGCGACGACGAGACGCGCAAGGCCTTCTTGAAAGGCTTCGAAGACGGTCTGAAGGCCGCGTGGCGGGAGATTGCCTCCCTAATGAGCCGCGGATACTCCTCGACGGAGCTGATGGTGTTCGCGAAGTCGAAGATGGCCGTCCTGTACCGCGATGTCGAGGCGATGGAGGCTCGCCTGCTCGACGAAGAGGGCATCCCGGTCGTGGGAGGCGGCGAGATGGTGGCGAGGAAAGACCTCCGCCGTCGCGGCGCGTACCTCGTACGGGAGCCGAAAGCGGAGCGCGTGTTCGAGTTGTTCGGGGATCTCCTCCGGAGCGAGGCGCGCGGCCTTTGCATTACCCGGATTCATCCGGACGACGCGCGGACGCGCTACGGCCTCGAGACCGCCGGTTTCATCTGGCTCTCGAAGTCCCCCGGTCAGAAGGGAAAGGACATGGCGATTGCCGAGCCCACGGCCCTCGTCGACATCGCGTCCGCGATCTCCGAGTTCGCCTCCGACGGCGGGAACGCTGCGGTTCTGCTCGAGGGGCTCGAGTATCTGATCTCTCAGAACGGCTTCCCGTCCGTGATGCGATTTCTCCAGAAGGTCAATGAGAAAATCGTGATCAATGACTCCTACCTGCTAATTTCCGCGAACCCCGCGGCGATGAAGGAGCAGGAATACACCGTCCTCGCGAAAGAAGTCGCGGGCGAGGTGTGACGGATCAGCGGGTCGACACCGCCGCGAGCGTGGCGGTCCTACGCCGGGCCACGCGCTCCGATTGCATCAAGGAGAGGAGCATGAGCACGGTCAGCACTTCGACGACTTTCGAGATGACGCCGAGCGCGTCGAGATCCTCGACGTATCCGATGGGCCACACGGAGACGGTCCTCGTGACGATGTACGCCGCGATCAGGAACGCGGTGATTCCGAGCCACGCCAGATTCAGATCGCTGTGCGTGTACGGGATGAGGAACGCGGCCGCGAGCTGGAGGCCCGCGAACACGCCGAAGAACGCCGCGGGAAAGGCCTCCCCTAAGTGATCGTTGAGCGCGTACAGATGGAGCGACCCGTCCGCGAGGAAGAGGAACGAGATCAGGTACCGCTTCGCCATCTCGCCGTCGCTCAGGATCTCCGGGAAATTATCGTACGCGACGCCGATCGTCGCGAAGGCCACGCCGAACATCGTGAGGAAGATTCGCAGCTGAAGCGTGCCCGCGCCGTGACCGTCCGTGACCGTGTTAAGCTCGAAGACGCCGAGCAGGTCCGCCAACCAACCGACGACGATGACGAGGAACCCGCACACGAAGAACGCCAGTTCCGTGATCGTCGGCTTCTCGCGGCGCATTTTCGGCCGCCGAAGGAGGGTGCGTCCAAGAAGTTTCCGGTTTTCCATCCTCCGTGAATTTCGTTTCCAAAAGCATTTATGGCCCTCGGGACTAACCCGGCCTTCCGCTCCCGTAGTCTAGTCCGGTCAAGGATAGGGGCCTTTCGAGCCTCAGACGCGGGTTCGAATCCCGCCGGGAGCATGCTATTTTGTAACACGCCGCATCAATCGCCGCACGTGCGAAATGCTCCCGACACCCAGTTAGCCGTCTTCGGTTGCCTACCTATTCGCCCGGAAGGCGGCCAAGACTTCTCAAAGCCCGCGCGAACCGGCGGCGTGAGCCGTAGACTGTCAGCGCGAAGTCGTGATCAAGGGCCCCCACGACCAAAGAGTGACCAAAACGTCCCAATTTGAAGGATTTCAGGTGTAGTTGCTCAGATGTACTCCCCTCTCTGCGGGCCAGTCGATTCAAAATCATCCCTTGTTGGAGTGAGCCGATGAGAATGAAAATCGTAAGAACGCCCCCTACGGAACCCGCTTGCAGGGGCACGCTTGCGTGTGCACCCTGAAGAATTCCGGTGACCAAAGACGTACTAATCAATGTGCCCATGCTGATCGTCCATAGGGCCTGCGTCCGCACCCGCCATGTTCCGGCCTTTGGCTTGATTAGACGGATCGATCCTGGTTGCACCAGGAGAATTTCGCGGCGGTCCGCTGATGCAACCCGAACAAACTTGCCCCGAATGGCCAAGAACGCGAACGAGGTGACTTTATCTGTCACGACGCTCCCTGTCCAATTTCCTCGCACGCTGATTCGGACTGGGCAGTCGGAGGACCCTTAAGCCCTTCAGCAGCTTGGAGGAATTCTACTTGCTTCGAACGATCTCGAAACTCCACGCCACGGGCATTCTCACCAGCCCCTTTTACGTTGACGGGAAAGCAACGTGCCACGGGCGGCATTGAAGGATTTCGGTCCCGTTAGATTAAAGATATGGTCTTTTCCGCCTACTTCAATCCCTACTAAGCGCTCCCTTGCTCGCCCGGCATGCCGAGTACTGCGCGGCTTCTGACAAAGCCCAGCTTTCGCTCCGCACTCCAGCCGCCCGGGCTCCGCTACATCGCGCAGCAACTGAGCTTATCCACGTCCTCGAAGAACGAGAGGGCGGCGAGCTTGACTGCCTCGCTGTGAGTCGGGAACACGTGGACGGTGTCGATGATGTCCTCGAGAGTCAAGCCGTGCTTCACCGCGAGGACCCCTTCCTGGATTATGTCGGGCGCCAGGGAGGCCAGAATGTGCACCCCGAGGATCTTGTGGCTCTTCGCCTCGGCGACGATCTTCACAAGGCCGCGGGTGTCCTCCACGATTAGGGGCTTGGGGACCTGCTTCAACATGATCGTATTGCACGTGCACCGGACTCGGCCGTCCGCGTCTGCCTGGGACTCGGTCGCCCCCACGGAGGCGATACCCGGGTTTGTGAACACGGCGTGAGGCACCGCGCGGTAGTCCATCGTCAAGCCGCGATCGGCGAGAGCGTTCTCCGCCGCGATGTATCCTTCTTTTGCCGCGGCGGTTTCGAGCATCGGTTTCCCGATTACGTCGCCCGCCGCAAAGATGTTCGGAGCGGTTGAACGCATTTCGGAGTCGACCCTCACCGATTGATCCTCCTTCGCCTCGACGCCCGCCGCGCGGAGGTTGAGGCCCGCGGTATTGGGCGTGCGGCCCGTGGCCAGGAGCAGCTCGTCCCCCTCAAAGGTTTGTTTCCGGCCGCCAACTCGAGCGACCACGATCTTCCGGCCGTTTCGCGCGTCGGCGGAAAGGATCTCCGCGCCGGTATGGATCTCGACTCCATCCTCCTTCAGATACTGCTCCAAGTACTGAGAGATCTCCGGTTCTTCCTCGGGCACGATCCGCGGGCTGCGCTGCAAGACCTTCACTCGTGTGCCGAGATGCTGGTACATCTGAGCGAACTCCAAGCCAAGGGCACGGCCGCCGAGAACGATCATGGAATTGGGTCGTTCTTTCAAGGACAAGGCCTCCACGTTCGTGAGGTAGTCGACTTTATCGATTCCTGGAAGTGAAGGGATCGTGGGGGAGGATCCCGTCCCGATTACGAATTTGTCTCCTTCGTACCGTTCCTTGCCGACCTTGACTTCATGGGGAGAAACGAAGGCAGCATGGCCCCGCACGTATTCTACGTCCTTCAGGGACGCGAGGACGTCCGCGTACTTCGCCTTGCGGAGGTCGGCAACCAAACGGTCTTTCGACCGGATCAGGGCTCGGAATTCCGCGGACCATCCATCGTCGAGGCGGAGGCCCGGGAAGGGATGGTTCGCCACCCGGAAGAACTGGTCCCCCACGGCAAGGAGGCGTTTGCTAGGAACGCAGCCGACGTTCACGCAGGTGCCCCCGAGGGTGCCGCCGTCAATCATTAGGGCCTTCGCACCGGTCCGATCGGCGCGGATCGCCGCGCTGAAGGCGGCGGCACCGCCGCCGAGAATGATGAGATCGTATCGAGACGGCATGGGCTCACTCCGCCTTGGCGGGTCGTCGCTCGCCGGATTGCGCCGGGAGCGACTCAAGCAGATCACCGAAGGCCGAGATGCCCATGGCGGTGGCTTCATCCAGAGAGAGGAGGCGTCCTCGGCCCGCCAAGGGACCTGCGCGGGCGCGTCCGTGGTCTTCGTTGCAATAGAAGCTAATCGAGGGGCACAGACAGTCCGAGGCGTGTCCTTGCATCCAGTCGGATGATGGGACGAAGACAACGGGTCTGATCGTCGTGGCTCTGAAACTCTCCCTCCCCCGCAGGCGGATGGAGGCGCCGCAGTACGAACACGTGCTCCGGATCTCGACGTCTTCGCCAAGCATTGCGCCCGCGCCGAGCGCATCGACTGCGCAGTTCGCGCGCGCGGTACCACGAGACGATACGACCTCGTGGGGCACGGGCTCCGTGGTAAAGGGATAGGCGACCCGAACCTGATCCCCTTTCATCACGACGCAGTCGCACGCCTCAAGGGAGGCAAGAGCTTCGCGCACAGCGTCAACCGGTAGGCCCGCTTCACCCGAGAGCGTTTCCACGGTCGGCGCGCGTCCGCCCGCCATTGCTCGGACGGCGAGGCGCTGTAGGCCCCGTTCGCGGGGACCGAGGGCTTGCCCGGTTTTTCGGCGGCTGCGGAGGATTCTCAATTCGTCTTCTTCCGATTTCATCACAGCACCGACCTCGGGACGTAGACCCGATAGAACGCGCGCCCCTCCTTCTCGTCAAAGATGCCTTCCCAAAGTCCGAGGGTCCCGTTGAGCCACCGGTACCGTTCGTCCGTCGTGGCGAACCGGATGCCCATCATGAGCCGCCATCTTTGGGGTTCCCTTGGATCGAACCCTCGCATGCCGAACCCCTTGCCGTCGATTTCGATGAGGGCGCCGTCGTCCGTCTCGATGAACCCGCCCGGATTCTCTTTGCAGACGTGGAGCCCGGGGTCAACCGGCTTACCCGCGAGTACTTGGGGAAAGACGCACTCAGCAGAATAGAACGTCACCCGGATTGTCCCGCGGATCCTCTTACCCCGGACTTTGCCCGTGGCGCTGCCGATCAGCTCCCCTTCCCGGCCTTCCGGAGACACGACCGGCGCCATGCCCGGCTGGTGTTGAGCTTCCGCATCGAACAGCGGATCCATGGCTCCTTTCCCGACTTCCTGCGATGCCCGATTTTCTGTCTGAACGCTCATGTGACGTCCGCCTGTTGGCA
>Ga0209237_1000430_pt1 | contig 23622 bp, 26 predicted proteins | sample GraSoi013_1_40cm_2_FD_185820 | JGI IMG/M metagenome (GOLD analysis project Ga0209237, IMG submission 185820) | Grasslands soil microbial communities from the Angelo Coastal Reserve, California, USA - Sample 10_02_2013_1_40cm (SPAdes) (version 2) | ecosystem: Environmental > Terrestrial > Soil >...
CAGCCGAGGTTGTAAGTGGATGCCGCGATCGACTTCGGCTCGGGAAACTCTGCGCGGTCGAGGTCGTAGACCCAGTGCATCGCTGCTTCGGCGGCCTCCTCGTCGTCCTTCTCCGCGTGCCAGAACCAGAGGTGCTGGCCGAGGTGGGCGTGGCCATTGCCCGGGACCACCTGCCACAGCAAAGCGCTGGGCGACCGCGGATGAGGTTTGTTCAAGTCTTCCTCGGAGCAGGCGGCGATGGCGGCTTCGAGGCTGTCGTATGACGCGCGCGCCTCAGCCTTGACCTGATCGGCGGTCTTGTCCTTGTTCGCCTCGTAGATGTGGGCGTTCGCTGCATCGATTTCGTCCGCCATCTGGGGTGCCTGGCCGCCTGTTCGCCCGGCATCAAGCACGCCCGTCGCATACATTCGCCATGCCGCGAGGTGGGCGAGGTGGTCTTTGGCCGTCCAGACGCCTGGTTCCGGAGGCGGCGAGTCGTCGCACATCGCCACCAATTCGTGCTCGCGCTCGCGCGACGCGGCGACGGTCGCCAGCAGTCGTTCCCGCATCCCCTGCGCCTTCAAGACAGGGCCAGTCTAAGCGCGGTCAGCGCTTCGGGGCTACGAACTCCAGCGCCTCGATTGCCAGAGGGAGCCATCGGTCCTCGAACCCCGGGGCCACGACGAGCCACTCCTTCATGAGCTTGCCTTTGCGGCGCGGATCGAATCGCTTGCCGAAGCCTTCGGCGACCAGAGCATCGACGCGCTGCCTTGGCAGCTTGACGACGAACTCATCGCGTGATGCGAGCATCGCGAAGATCCTGTTATCGACCTTCAGGGCATCGGCGCCGAATCCGCGCTTTGCACCACCTGCGTCTGAGTAGCTGACGCCGCGCCTGCCGACCAGCGCCTTCGCCACGGCCGCGTAGCGAGCTGCCGAGCTCATAACCCAAGATTATTGGCATCTCCATCACCAGGCGACCGAGCGACCCGGGCAAGATCGAGCGACTCCGAAGCATCTGCCTGGCCCTGCCGGGCGCCCTTGAGAAGCCAAGCCACGGCGAGCCCTCGTGGTTCGTGGGCGGCAAGCAGTTCGCGACCACGGCCGACCATCATCACGACGACCGTTTGAGTGTGTGGCTGGCGGCCCCGGACGGCGCGCAGCAGATGCTGGTCCAGGCCAACCCGGAGCGGTTCTTCCGGCCGCCTTATGTCGGGGTGCGGGGCTGGATCGGAATCTATCTCGACGTGGAGGTCGACTGGGTCGAGGTCGGGATCATGGTCGAGCGCGCTTACAAGCTGGTGGCTCCGAAGCGGCTGCTGCGCTAACTGTGCCGCGACTCCTCACCCGGCGGGCGCTCAACCGCGCGACGCTCGAGCGACAGCTGCTGCTTCGCCGTCACAACATGCCTGCACCCTCGGCGATCGAGCACCTGGTCGGGATGCAGGCTCAAGCGCCGCTTTCTCCTTATGTCGGACTCTGGACGCGCCTCGACGGTTTTCGGGCGGAGCAGCTGGGGGAGCTGATTACGAAGCGGCGCGCGGTACGCGGGTGGCTGATGCGTGGCACCGTCCATCTCGCCACGGCGCGTGACTACCTTGCTCTCCGTCCAATCACGCAGGGAGTGCTGGCGCGTTACTTCGGCGCATCGGTCTTCGCCCGCAACGTCGCCGGAGTTGACATGGACGAGCTCACGGCGGCGGCTCGAGCGCTGCTCGAGGAGCAACCCCGCACGCGTGCGGAGCTCGGCAGGCTGCTCGGCATGCGCTGGCCTGACCGCAATGCGGAGTCGCTCGCGTTCGCCATCACCTATCTGGTGCCGCTGGTGCAGGTGCCGCCGCGCGGCGTTTGGGGCGCGGGCGGTACGGCGAAGCTCACGACCGCCGAATCGTGGCTCGGCAAGCCACTCAGTTCACGAGCGTCGCCGGATCGGATGGTCATGCGCTACCTCGGCGCCTTCGGCCCGGCAAGCGCACAGGACGTCGCCATGTGGTCCGGAATCGCGGGTGCACGCGAGTTGGTTGAGCGGTTGCGCACGCGGCTGATCACGTTCAAGGACGAGGCGGGCCGAGAGCTCTTCGATCTTCCCGATGCGCCGCGGCCCAGCCCCGACACGCCGGCGCCGGCGAGGTTCCTTCCGGAGTACGACAACCTGCTGCTCTCCCATGCCGACAGAACGCGCGTGACCGAGGAAGTGCGAAACGTGCCGCTCTATCCCGGCAACGGTGCGGCCTTTGGATTCGTGCTGGTCGACGGTTTCTATCGAGCGAACTGGAAGCTGAGCCGCCAGCGCGGGCATGCCACGCTGCTGGTCGAATCATTCAAACCGTTGCCGAAGTCTGATCGCGGCATGCTGGCCGAGGAAGGCGAGCGGCTGCTCGAGTTCATCGCGAGTGAGGCAACCGATCGCGATGTGCAGTTCGTGCCTGTCAAATAGCCCTCACGCCTATCGGAGAGCGTCGGTCGGCGACAATCGCTCCGCGCGCACCGCGGGGTAGAGCCCAGCGCTATCCATCGTCTCCCGAAACGGCTGGTAAGGCTCGACGAGGCGCTCGCGTGTCGTGTAGCTCACAATCCGCAGGCGGCGATGTACTGCGGAAGGGTGCCGTCCCAGCCGCCGCGGTTGGTGTCTCGCCAACCCGCGCCGCGCTCACCCAGCTTTTCCCAGCCGCGATGTTCGATGTCGACCCGTGTCGTTTCATCGCCCAGGTCGGAGAACCTGATCTCGACCTCCGTTGCGCTCTCGCGGTCGGTGGCGATGTGCCAGAGGTAGCCCAGCCGCCGCGGCGGCTCCCAGACCGTGATCTCGCCCCAGATGATCTCCTGGCCTGCGGGCGTGCGTTCGAAGATTCGGCCGCCCTCGCGACCTTCGAAAATCACCTCGAGGCCCTCCTGCTGGGACATCGTGGAAGTCTTGGGCCACCACATCGAGGTGCGGGCCGTCCACACGTCGAAGGCGTGGTCCACCGGACACTCGACTGAGAACGAGAAGCGCAGCGGCTCGATCATCGCTTGCGCTTTGGCAGTTTCGTGTTCTCGGCGACGATTCGGAATCGCGCCGCCGCCTCGCCCCACACCTCCACAAGGTACTTCTGGGCCGCCTCGACTCCGAGACCGTGCAGCTGATAGAGGCGACGCGCGCCCTTCGACTCGTCGATGACGAGACCGGCATTTTTCAACAGACGCAGGTGGCGCGAGACGGCCGGCCGGCTGATCGGCAGCTCGTCCGCGATCTCCTGCACCGAGTGGGGCCCCGAGCCGAGTAGCTCCACTATCGCCCGGCGATGCGGGTCGCCGAGCGCCCTGAATGGGTCGGCAGCCATCTATTTGCATCAATGGTAACGTTTGGTTTACGGTAGCCAAAACGTTACCGGTCTGACGCCGGCAGGGAGGGCAGAATTGAAGTTCTACGAGGCGACAGCGAACATCAAGGCGAGCCCGGATCGCATCTGGGCACTGCTCACCGACGCACCTCATTACCCCGACTGGAACAGCACCATCGACCGGGTCGAAGGCAGAATCGCTCCTGGCGAGACGATCAAGGTTCTCGTCAAAGTCAACCCGGGCCGGGCCTTCCCGGTCAAGGTCACAGAGTTCAAGCCGGGTCAGCGCATGGTGTGGTCGGGCGGCATGCCACTAGGACTCTTCAAGGGGGAGCGCACCTACACGCTATCGCCCGTCGGAAACAGCGAGACGCGTTTCAACATGCGCGAGGAGTACACGGGCCCGATGCTGGGGATGATCTGGAAGTCAATCCCCGACCTCGGCCCCGCGTTCCAGGAATTCGCGCAGTCCCTGAAGCGAGAGGCCGAGAAGTAGCGGCACCGCCGCTCAGGCGACGATCGATTTCGACCGCTTGAATTCCTGCACTTCGCGCAGGGTAGCGTTCACTCCCATCCGCTGATTCATCCAGGGCCCGAGGCCTGGAAAGAAATCCATGAGCGACCGCATCAAGCGACCTGGACCAGGCATCACGACGATCTCGGCCTGGTCGTGGTCGAGCGCGCGCAAGAGGGCCGTGGTGACCATCTCCACTGGGGCCATGAATGACGAGGCCGGCCTGTGCATGTCGTCGAGCGTCCGCTGGCCCTGGCCGGCGCCGCGGATGGCGCCGAGGATCAGCACGGAGGCGCTCACGCCCCGCGCGTGGTAGTCGCTCCGAAGGACACGCGTGAAGCCGATCACCCCGTCCTTCGCAGCCGCGTACGCCTCGGTGAAGGGGAAGCTCACGCGGCCTGCCATCGCGGAGATGTTGACGATGTGGCCTTCGCCGCGGCTGAGCATCCCCGCCAGGACCAGGTGAGTGAGCGCGATCGGGGCCGACAGATTGAGGTCCAGGATCGCCAGGTTCTCCTCTATCGACATCGCGTCGAACTCCAGCAGGGGATCGCCGCCGGCGTTATTTACGAGCACATCGACTCCACCGAATTCGCGCTCGCAGGCGCCCACTAGAAGCGTCCGCGCGTCGTCATCGAGCAAATCGGCGACAACCGCCAGCACGCGCACGCCGCGCTCGCGCTGCTCGGCCGCAACCAGTTCCAGCTCCGGACCTGACCTGCCGGCCAGGACAAGGTTCATGCCGCGCCCTGCCAGGGCTGACGCGATGTGCGGTCCGATGCCCCTCGAGGCTCCGGTGACGAGTGCGGTTTTGCCTTTCAAGTCCATGTTCGGTTCTCCTATGCCTTTGTGATTTGGCGCATTCGAAGGACTTTGTGCATGCCCATCAGCGCATTCCCCAAACGCACTATTGGCGGCAGCTCGCGCTTGACGTCCGCGACTTCGACAACCCTGGCTTCGACCAGGTGGTAATCGGCACCGCGATAACGAAGATCCGCTTCGCCGGCGGCAAGCACATTGCGCGCCCAACCTGAGTCCTGGCCGAACGCCAAGCCGAGCCAGAAGAAGCCGCCGCGCGGGAACCCTGTGACCGGGGTGGCGTAGATCCGGCCAGACTTGTGGCCACGATGGTGAAGCAGAGAGAACATCGGGAACCACCTGCCGCCCGCGACCCGCAGGATTAGCGGGTTCAGGAGATGGGTGAGCGGACGGACGATCTGATCGACGAACCCCGGCACGTCGCTGGGTTTCGAAGTATTGGTGGCTGTACTCATTGGTTTCCTCCTCCGGTCTTGTTGCTGGGAACAACAGCCCGCTCCCTGGAGTATATTCCATCAAGTGATTGATTGAGTACCGAGACTAAGGCTAAGCGAGGCCGGCCGAAGGCCGCGCCAGAAGCCGAACCGCGGCGCCAAGCGCTGGTGCTGGCCGCCTACTGGCGGCTGGCCGAGGCCGGCTTCGAGGGCCTTAGAACGCGGGATGTTGCCGCCGAGGTAGGCGTCAACATCGCCACGCTGCACTACTACTTCCCGACCAAGGAGGCGCTGATCCGAGGAGCGGTCGGGCACGCGATGGAGCGGTTCCGGACGACATTCGAACCGGGGTCCAAACCCGGTGAGCAGCTGGCCGCGCAACTGCAAGGCGTTCGGCGGCTCGCCGCCAATGAGCCGGAGCTTTTTGCCGTGATGGGCGAGCTCGCGCTGCGGTCGGGCCGGGATCCAACGATCGCCGCCATCTTCAAGGAGATGGTCGACGCCTGGCATGCAACGCTCCGGACTCTAGTCCGCCACGCTCAAAAGGACGGCTTCGTGGACAAACGGCTGGATCCGGACACCGTGGCCTCCTTGGTGATAGCCACGCTGAACGGACTGTTCATGGTTCCGATCGCCAACACCGCACCCGAACGGGTAGACAAGGCTCTGGGACAGCTCGAAAAATTCCTACGTCTGAAGAAGAGTTCACGCCCCTCTCCCTAACCCTCTCCCCGAAGGGGGGAGGGGATTTCTCATCCCGCCGGATGAGACCAAAGATCGATCCTGGGGCGGACGACGCCGCGTTTTTGGCGGCCTAGCGTGGCGGTCATGGAAAACACGACAGTCATCGAGACCAACGGCCTCACCAAGCGGTACGGAAACGGGGTCCTTGCCGTCGACTCCGTGGAGATGAGCGTGAGGCGCGGGGAGGTATACGGCTTCCTCGGGCCCAACGGCGCGGGGAAAACGACCACCCTGCGGATGCTCGTGGGCCTCATCCGGCCCACCTCGGGCATGGCGACCGTAGCGGGCCACGCACCGGGCGACCCGGCCGGGCTCGCGAAGATCGGCTCCCTTGTGGAGGCGCCCGGCTTCTACCCATACCTGTCGGGTCGCGAGAACCTCAAGGTGGTCGCGGACTTCGCCGGGATCGGCCACAAGCGTGTGCCGGAGGTGCTCGACATCGTCGAACTGACTTCGCGAGCTGGACGCAAGTTCGGAACGTACTCCACCGGCATGAAGCAGCGGCTGGGGGTGGCCGCCGCCTTGCTCAAGGATCCAGAGCTGCTCATCCTCGACGAACCTACGAACGGGCTGGACCCGCAAGGCATGGCTGAGATGCGCAAGCTCATCAAGGACATCGGCCAGGGCAATCGCACCGTGCTGCTCTCCAGCCATCTACTTGCGGAGGTCGAGCAGATCTGCGATCGCGTCGGCGTGATCAGCGGCGGAAAACTAGTGACCCAGTCGACTGTTCAGGAGCTGCTGGGCGAGGAAGGCGTGCTGGTCAGGGCCCAGCCGGCCGACCGCGCGTACGAGCTTTTGACAGGCATGTTCGGTCCAGCCGCGGTTAGCCGCCAGGACGGCTCGATCAGATTGAAGACGGACCCCGCCGGCAGCGTCGAGATCAACAGCCGGCTCGTGGCCGCCGGCATCGGTGTCAGTGAGTTGAGGCCAATTGAAAGATCGCTGGAGGAGGCATTCTTCCAGCTCACAGGGGAGAAGCAAGGGTCATGATCGCAAGCATCAAAGCGGAATGGCGAAAGAACCGTTTTCGTCCGGCGTTCCTGGTCTCCACGGGCCTCATCGCGGGGATTGTGGTGCTCTTTTACTCGGCCGAGTGGTATCAGGCAGCCCATCCGGGAGGTCCCCGTGAGGCAGTCTCGATACTCACTCTGTTCCCCGATCAGTTCGTCAACAACGTCATGGGCGCCGGCTTTCCGCTGGGAGCCGCCATGGCTCTTGTGCTGGGCGCTCTCATCGCCGGCTCCGAATACTCGTGGGGAACGTTGAAGACGGTATTCACCCAGCGCCCCGGCCGCCTGTCGACTCTTTTCGGTCGCGTGGTCGTGTTCCAGGCCTGGATGGGGATCATGACCCTGATCATCTTCGCCGTCGGGGCGGGGTACAGCGTCGTCATCGCATCTGTCCAGGGCCACGCGATTTCCTGGCCGGCGGCTGTAGACATTGCCAAGGGTATGGGCGCGATCTGGCTCATCCTGGCCGTGAATGGCTCCCTCGGCATCGCATTGGGCGCCCTGTTCCGACAGTCGGCAGCAGCGCTTGGCGTGGGTTTGATCTACGTGACGGTCCTTCAGATCATCGTCGTCAGGTTCATCACCAGCTTCAACGGCGGCACCTACAAGTGGATCGCCGACTGGTTCGATGGACAGAACGCGAGCGCGCTGCTGCAGTCGTTCACTTCGCCGGCGTTTGGGCGCTCGACGCCGCCGGCAATCGGCGCAGAGCAGGCCGTCCTCGTGCTGGTCGCTTACCTGGCCTTCTTCCTCATCGCGTCCGCGGCACTGCTGCGGCAGAGGGACGTGACATAGCCCACATCTCGCCATCGCCAGCACCCTTTCGCGGCCGGCCGTGGTCCTGGATCACAGGCCGGCCGCGGCTCGTCGACGGGACCATCGTGGCCTTCAGCTTCGTCGCAGGAATGCTCGGCTTCGTCGGTACCCATTACCGTGGGTCGGTGCTGGCGGTGAGCATGTTCCTGGTGCTGGTGCAGGCCCTGCCGCTGTGGCTTCGCCGAAGCCGCCCGGTCCTCGTCCTCGTCCTGATAGTCCTGGCCGAAATCGCGCAATTCGTGCTGGCTCCGTTCACCGACCGTTCTGGGCCGGCGTTGATCTTCGCCGTATATGCCGTCTCCGTGTATGACCGTTCGCCGGTCCGTCTCTGGGTTGCGGGCGCGGCGATCACTGTCATCGTCGTTCCGGTGTTCTTGCTCTTTCTAGGTGACTTTCCCGGGTGGCGGAGCTTCATCCCGGTCGGCGCGCTCTCCCTCGTGGCGTGGGTGATCGGCGACTATGTGCGCTCCCGACGGCGGTTCTTCACCGAGCTCGTGGCACGCCACCAACAGGCGCGCGAGCAGGCGGCTGAAGAGGAGAGGCTGCGCATCGCGCGCGAGCTGCACGACGTGGTTGCGCACAACGTAAGCGTGATGGCGATCCAGGCGGGCGCGGCGCGCGTGTCGGGCGATCCGGACAAGGAGGCGCTGCGATCGATTGAGAGCGCGGCACGCGATACGATCGCGGAGCTCAACCGCTTGGTGGGTGTGCTGCGGAAACAGCCCGAAGCACCGTTGGCGCCGCAGCCCGGACTCGACCAGGTCGAGGCTCTCCTCAAAGTCTCGCGTGATTCGGGACTCGAAGCCACTCTCAGCGTTTCGGGCGAAAAGCGTGCGTTGCCCGCTGCACTTGACCTAACCGCATACCGGATTGTGCAGGAAGCGATCACGAACACGCTCAAGCACGCGAACGCTTCCCGGCTCGAGGTGCGCCTGTCATATCTTCCGGATGCGCTGGAGATCACGATTCGCGACAACGGCCGGGGCGAATCGGAGGACGCCGTGAAGGCGTCGACCGGCCATGGGTTGATCGGTATGCGCGAAAGGGTGGCGCTGTTCGGTGGCGACCTGGAAGCGGGCTCGACCGCCGTCGGGGGCTTCACAGTCCGCTCGAAGCTGCCGATCGCATGATCAGAGTCGCGATCGCCGACGACCAGGAGCTTGTCCGGGCCGGCTTCCGGATGATCGTCGGCTCTCAGCCGGACATGGAGATCGCGGGTGAGGCCGGCGACGGACGGCAAGCGATCGAGCTGGTGCAGCGCGAGCGCCCGGACGTGGTACTGATGGACATCCGCATGCCGCACGTCGACGGCATCGCCGCGACGCGCCAGGTTGCTGGCCTGGCGCGGGTTGTCATTCTCACTACCTATGAGCTCGATGAGTACGTGTTCGACGCGCTTGCCGCGGGCGCGTCTGCCTTCCTCCTGAAATCCGCGCCGCCCGAGGATCTCCTGAAGGCGATACGCGTCGTTACGTCAGGAGACGCGCTGCTGGCGCCTTCCGTTACCCGCAGGCTGATAGAAGAGTTCGCCAGGCGCCCTGAGCCGGCGGCGAGGAAGGCCACACAGTTCGAGACACTGACCGACCGCGAGCGCGACGTCCTTCGCGAGTTGGCGCGCGGGTTCACCAACGCCGAGATAGCGGCGCGCCTTCACGTCGCCGAGACCACTGTGAAGACTCATGTCGCGCACGTGCTCGACAAGCTCGAAGTTAGAGACCGCGTCCAGGCGGTGATTCTCGCCTACGAGGCCGGACTAGCAGGAACTGCTTGAGCCGAGGGCGTCGAGGCGCTCGAACACCCCGCTGACTTCGAGCGCCTCTTTGACTATGTCGAACATCCCACCCTCGCCGCCGCGGCGCACCCACTCCAAGGCGGCTTCGAACGACGCTGTCACGAACATCATTGACAACACGCGAACCTCGAAATCATCCGCGGCGCGGCCCGTACGTGCACCGATGAGGCCGCCGAGAAGTGTTTGCGCCTTTTGCAGCTCCTCCCAGAAGCGGGCGCGCAGAGCAGGCGCCAGCAGACCCAGCCTCGCGCGAGCTAGGACCATCTCGCGGTCGGGCTCCATCACCCGCGCCAGCTCGTCGATTGCGCGCCGGATCGTTTGGCTCAGGGTCTCGCCAGGAGGCGCGGCTTCGATGAGCGAAACGATCATCGGGTCGTAGCGGTCGTAGAGGACGACATCTTCTTTGGTGGGGAAGTAATTGAAGAACGTGCTCGGGGAGATCTCGGCCGCCTCCGCGATCTGATCGATCGTGGTCTCCTCATAGCCCTGTTCCTGGAAGAGGCGCATCGCCTCGCGCTGGATCGCCTCTTTGGTCTTGAGCTTCTTGCGCTCGCGGAGGCCTCGCGCGATGGGGGTGATCGTGTTCGGCATCAGGCGCTGACGCCCCTCTCCCTAACCAATTCCCCGATGGGGAGAGGGGACATTCGCGGCGCCCGCGCCGGGAGGAACAGCGCCATCAGCACCGCGCCCGTGATCATCATCGCCGCGCTCACAACCATCACCTCTGACATCCCCTGAGAGTAGGCCTCCTGGGCCGCTCGCAGGAGTTGGGCCCCAGCAGGGCCTGGGAGGCGGTGCGCGAAAGCAGCTGCTACGGCAACGCTGCTCTGAGCCGCCGACTGCGCCAGTGCCGGGAGTCCAGCGAGATGGGCGCTGATCCCCGCTTGGTACGCGCTGTTGAGGATGCTGCCCATGATCGCGACGCCGAACGATGACCCGATGTTCTGCAGCGTTCGGGTCAGCGCGCTCCCGGCGCCGGTCTCGCCGGCGGGCAAGGAGCCGAGGATGGCATCGAGAGCGGGCACCATGGTGAAGGCGATGCTGATCCCGCTCACCGCAAGCGCAAGCGCGACGAGTGCGTAGCCCGTGTCGACGCCGACGCGCGACAGAATGATCATTCCCGCTGCGTTGCCAAGCATGCCGCCCGCGACCAAGACCTTGGCGCCGAAACGCTTCGCGAGCCAGTCGGTGCTGATGGCCCCGACCATCATGGCCGCGATCAGAGGAATCAGTCGTACGCCCGTACCCTGGGCGTCGTTGCCCTGCACGATCTGCAGGAAGGGGGAAAGAATGAACAGCACTCCGGTCATCGCGAAGCCCACGATCGTGAAGGCGACCGTTGCCCACGAGAATCGCGCGCTCGTGAACAGTTTGAGGTCGATGAGCGGAAAGCGGGTCCGCAGCTGCCACATCACGAATGCCGCGACGAGTACCGCACCGCCGGCAATCGGCACGTACACCTGGACGTCAGTCCAGCCACGAACAGGCTGTTCGATGATGCCGTAGACGATGCCCGTCACGCCGAGCACCTCGAGGACGGCGCCGATCCAATCGAGTCGCCGCGCGGCCGGGTCCTTGCTCTCTGGTACGAAGAACCACACGCCGATGACCGCAATGACGACCACCGGTGCGTTGATCAAGAAGATGGAACCCCAGTCGTAGTGCGTGAGCAACCAGCCGGCCAGGAGCGGTCCCAGCGGCAGTCCGATGAACGAACCGGCCCCAGCTAAGCCGATGGCGCGCTGGCGCTCGTCGGCCTGAAACATCGACGGCAGCATCGACTGCATGAGCGGAAGGACGATGGCGCCGCTGGCGCCCATGATCACCCGCATGAGGATCAGCCCGTTCGCCGAGGTCATCTGGCTCGCGATCCCCGAAGAGATGCCGAAGGTGACCAGTCCGATCAGCAGCAACCGCTTGCGGCCGAGGCGGTCGCCGAGCACTCCGGCGGGCAGCATGAAGCCGGCCAGAGCGAGCGTGTAGGCGGCCGACATCCATTGCAGCTGATCTGTGGTCGCGTTGAGCTTGGCTGACAGCGTGGGCAGGGCGGTGACCAGGATCGTGATGTCGAGCCCGAGGACGAGCCCGCTGATGGTGAGGGCGGCCAGGCCCAACCAACGTCCGCGCAGCCGCTCCGGCGTTGTTCCTAGTGTGGTCATGGTCATCTGTATGAGCTCCTCTCGATGGGTCTAGTCGCATGATAAATAGAGCGACTCGAAAAATCAAGAGGCTACAACTATTAGCCCGAATCGTCTTGCTCGCGGCGAATCTGGGGGCATGTGGCGGTAGCGCCACCCACGGCGATCTTCCGGGCCTGCCGCACGTATTTGTGATCGTCATGGAGAACAGGACAGTGGCCGAAGCGTTGGGCGGCCCGTTCACGGCCTCCCTGGCGAGCCAACACGGTGTGGCCAGCAACTATCGCGCGATCACGCACCCAAGCGTCCCGAACTACCTGGCGCTGACGTCGGGCTCGACCTGGGGGATCACCGATGACAGCTACCACGTGCTGCCCAAGCAGGACCTCGGGACCCAGCTGACCACCGCGGGCATCACGTGGCGTGCGTACATGGAGGGGCTTGGTGACGGCGGCTGCCTGAACAGTCCGGTCCCTTATGACCCGGGACACAATCCCTTCGCCTTCTACGGCGGGCGCTGTCCTTCCAACGTGGTGCCGTTCACGGCGTTCGCCGGTGACCTCGCGAACAACACCGCGCGGTTCAGCTGGATCACGCCCGACCGCTGTCACGACACGCATGACTGCCCGGTGGCGACCGGCGATCAATGGCTCAGGCAAACAGTGGGGCAGATCAAGAGCTCGACGGCGTGGAAGAACCATGGCTTCCTGTTCATCACGTGGGACGAAGACGACGGCAGCGCCGATAACCGGGTGCTGACTTTGGTGGTGGCGTCAGGGCACCGCGAAAGCAAAGCCGCCTATGACCACTACTCGCTGCTGGCTACGATCGAGGACCTGTTGGGCGTCGGCCGATTGGGCGCGGCGGCGCAGGCTCACGCGATGCTGGACCTTGTGCCTGTCGGGATCTAGCCCCGCCGCACTACCTTTATCTATGTGAGCCTGATCATCTGCGACGTCGGTCCTCGCGATGGACTGCAGAACGAGGACCGTGTGCTGGAGCCGGCGGTGCGCGCGGAGCTGAGCGACCGGCTCGCGGCCGCGGGCCTGAGGCGCATCGAAGCGGCCAGCTTCGTCAACCCGAAGCTCGTGCCGCAGATGGCGGGCGCCGAAGAGGTCATGGTGGCTCTGCACCGCCGTCCCGACTCGTCATACGCCGGCCTGGTGCTGAACGAGATGGGTTACGACCGCGCGATCGGGGCGGGCGTGGACGAGGTGCACTACGCGTTCGCCGCCACGGACGAGTTCGGCCGCCGCAACCAGAACGCGACCACCGAGGAAGGTCTGCGCACGGCTCTCGTCCTGATTCCCCGCGCGCGCGCGGATCGAATCCCGATCACCGTCACCATCAGCGTTGCGTTCGGCTGTCCATTCGAGGGCCCGGTCGCACCAGCGCGCGTGCTGAACCTCGTCGAGCGTTTGATGGCGGTGCCGCCGGATGAGATCTGCCTTGCCGACACGATCGGGGTCGGGGTGCCATCACAGGTGAAGGTGCTCATCCGCGGCGCACGCGACCTGGGCGCGACGGTGGGCGCGCACTTCCACAACACGCGCAATACGGGCTATGCAAATGCAGTGACCGCGCTGGAGCGAGGGGTGGTTTCGCTCGACGCGTCGGTGGGCGGAGCAGGGGGCTGCCCGTTCGCGCCCAAGGCGACCGGCAACATAGCCACCGAGGACCTGGTGTATCTGCTTCGCGGCATGGGTGTGGAAACCGGGATCGACCTGGATGCCTTGATCGAGTGCTCGCGCTGGCTTGGGCAGCGGCTTGGCAAGGAGCTGCCGAGCATGGTGTCGCGAGCAGGAGATTTTCCGGCGGCCGGATAGACTCAAGACTGCGCCATGCCAAAGAAGAAAACCGCGCATCCCCACCGAGTCGCCGTCATCCAGTACCCGCCTGTGCTGCTTCATCGTGACAAGACCATCAAGCGCGGCGTCCAGCTGATGGAGGAAGCGGCTGAGGGCGGGGCACGGCTCGTCTCCTTTCCCGAGACATGGCTGCCTGGATACCCGGAATGGCTGTGGCGGCTGCGGCCGGGCGACGACTACGAGCTCACCGGCAAGATCCATGGCCGCCTTCTCGAGAACGCCGTCGACCTGAAGGCCGCGCATTTGAAGCCGATCCAGGCGGCGGCGCGACGCCTCAAGCAGACGGTGTCGATAGGCATTCACGAGCGGGATTCCGAGTTCAGCCGAGGCACGCTTTACAACACCGTGGTGCTGATCGGCCCCGACGGCGAGATTCTGAACCGCCACCGGAAGCTGATGCCCACGAATCCAGAGCGGATGGTATGGGCGATTGGCGATGCGCAGGGGCTGCGCGTCACCGAGACGCCGGCGGGCAGGGTCGGGGCGTTGATCTGCTGGGAGAACTACATGCCGCTGGCGCGCTTCAGCCTGTTCGCGCAGGGGTGCGAGGTATATGTCGCGCCCACCTGGGACGCGGGCAGCTCATGGGTGTCGACGATGCGGCACATCGCGCTAGAAGGGCGCTGCTGGGTGCTCGGCAACGGGACGGCGATGCGAGGCAAGGACATCCCGGCCGACTTCCCCGAGCGGGCTCGGCTGTTCCCCGACCTGGAGGAGTGGTTCAACCCGGGGGACTCGGTGATCGTGGCCCCAGACGGCAAGGTGGTCGCCGGGCCGCTCAGCGACAAGCACGGCATCCTCTACGCGGATTGCGATCCGGCGCGGGCGTCGGTGGCGAAACGAACCATGGACGTCGCGGGCCACTACGGCCGGCCGGACATCTTCAGGCTCGAGGTGAATCGAGACGCGCGGTCTCCCGTGGACTTCGGATCGCATTAGTCGCGATCCAAGCCCAGCCCGTACAGGGCGCCGAATTTCTTCCGGACGTATGCGATCCACGGCTTGGGCGTCAACGGCCCGCCGGTCACCCGCTCGACCAGCTCACCAGGAGTGAACTTGCGTCCGTGCTTGTAGACGTGCTCCTGAAGCCATCCCAAAAGCGTCGCAAACTCGCCGCGTTCGATATGCGCATCGAGGTCGGTGATGTCCGACCGGATCTTCTCCATCAGCTGGGCGGAGATGACGTTGCCCAGGGTGTAGCCCGGAAACTCGGCGAAGCCGACAAACGACCAATGAATGTCTTGCAGCACACCCTCGCGGTCGTTCGGAACATCGAGACCGATGTACGACTTGAACAGCTCGTTCCATGCCTCGGGCACGTCGCGCACCTTCAGGCGGCCCTCCAGCATGTCGTTTTCCAGCTCGAAACGCAGGAGGACGTGCAGGTTGTACGTGACCTCATCCGCCTCAACTCGGATGAACGACGGATATGACTTGTTGACCGCACGGTAAAAGGCCTCGGCGTCGACGCCCTCTAGTGGCTCTGTGAACGTTTTGCGCAGGCTGGGGAAGAAGTAATGCCAGAACGGCAGGCTCCGCCCAACGAGGTTCTCCCACAGCCGCGACTGCGACTCGTGGACGCCGGGCGAGGCGCCGTCCCAAACTGTCGTGCGGTCGAGGTTGCGCCCGATGCCCTGGAAGTACATTCCGTGTCCTGCCTCGTGGATCGAGCCGAACAGGCACTCGTTGAAGAAGTCGCGATTCACGCGTGTGGTGATGCGCACGTCCCCAGGGCCGAAGGCGATGCTGAACGGATGTGTGGAGATGTCCTGCCTTCCGCGCTCGAGGTCATAGCCGAGCGCGGCGACAGTGTCAAGCGCGTACCGGATCTGCTTGTCCGGATCGAATCCGCGATGGAGCACGCTGTCGTCGACTGCATCGGCATGGCGTTTGATGTCCGCGACGAGCGGGACGATTGCCGCCTTGAGCTCAGCGAAAATTGCCTCCAGCTGATCGGCCGTCAATCCGGGCTCGGTTCGGTTGAGCAGCGCGTCGTACGGACGCTTCTCATAGCCCAGCGCCTCGGCCACGCGCTTGTTGAGCTCGATGTTCTTCTCGAGATACGGGGCGAAGATCGCGAAGTTGGCCTCGCGGCGGGCCTGCTGCCAGAAAGGTCGAGCCGCCGAGCTGGAACGCGCAATCTCGGCGACCAGCTCGGCCGGCAGCTTGCGCGCCAGGTCGTAGTCGCGCCGGGTGACGCGCACGAGGCTCGCCTCGTCGGAGTCGAACGGCATCTTCGCCACGGCGCCCTCGGCGTCATCCAGCAACCGACCGACCTCGTCTGACGTGAAGCGCCGGTGGGCGACTTCGCTGAGCGTCGACGCCTGCTCCGAGCGGTTCTGCACGCCGCCAGGCGGCATGTAGGTTTCCTGGTCCCAATCGAGAACCGCGCCCGCACGATGGAGGTCCACGACCTCCGCCAGGATCATCTTCAAACCCTGCAACTTGTCAGGCATTCACCATCACCCCCACGCGTATTCTCTCCGGAATGGCGACCAGGCCCCGCTAGCTCAGTGGATAGAGCATCTGCCTTCTAAGCAGAGGGTCGGGGGTTCGAATCCCTCGCGGGGCGCCAATTCTCATACTGCTATCACGCCCCTCTCCCTAACCCTCTCCCCGATGGGGAGAGGGGATATTCTCCGCGGCGCTTCCGCTCAAGACGATAATCGCGGCGAACCAATTGGGCAGGAGGGCTGGTTGATGTTCTCGAAGATCCTGGTGGCGGTCGGCAGTCCGGACGACGCTGAGGAAACGGTGCCCGTGGTCACCGGGCTGGCCAAGGCCTTCGATTCGACGGTGCTCGTCGTGCACATGAGGGCGCGTGTCGTCACGTCGGTGGCGACCCTCGAAAAGGAGTCGATTCCGGAATCCTTCCGATTCGGCGAGGAGGTCGCGCGAACGCTGGTGGAGGCCGGAGTTCGGGCCTCGTCCGATATCGAGAGCCACCGACCCGAGCGCCTGGCGGAGTTCATCCTCGAAAAGGCCAAGGAATTCGGCGCCGAGCTGATCGTCGTGGGCAGCCACCACCCCCACGGCCTGAGCGACCGCATGTTCGGCGACCTCGGCAAGAAGCTGGTGCACGGCACGAAGTGCCCCGTTCTCATGATGCCCGGCAACGACGACTAGAGTGGCGACCGCAACGACCCGAGGGGATGCGGTTGGGCGCGGAATCCGCCTGGAGGTCGTGACTGTGGTGTGGATGGCTTTAGAGGCGGTACTGGCCATCGGCGCCGGCATCGCGGCGCGGAGCGTCCTGCTCACCGCATTCGGATTCGACTCGCTCATCGAGCTTCTCAGCGGCGCCGTGCTGTTGTGGCTCCTGATCGCTCAGTCGAATGGCACGAGCCTCGACCGTGTCGAGCGCCTGGAACGAAGGACCACCCGCATCTCGGCAATCCTCCTGATCCTTCTCTGCGCTTATGTCGTTGTGACCTCGGCTGTTGGACTGCTGACGGGATTGAAGCCTGAAGGGTCGATCCTGGGCCTGGCCGTCGCCGGGACGGCAGTGATCGCGATGCCGCTGCTGGCGGCTGCCAAGTCGCGCGTCAATCGCGTCGTCGAAAGCGCTGCGCTTCGGGCGGACATTGCCGAGACTTACACGTGCGCCTACCTGGCCGGCGTCACCCTCGCCGGCATCGGGTTGAGCACCTTCCTCGGACTTTGGTGGGCCCAGTACGTAGCCGCGCTTGCCCTGCTGATCTGGCTCGTTCCGGAGACCCGCGAGGCGCTGGAAAGCGCCGAATGGAGGATTTCCCGCGATGGCTGATGTCGATTTCGTCCACGAGGGCCACCCTCATACCGAAAAGAGACGGCTCAAGGCGCCCCCCAAGGTCGCGGACGAGCGCGTCGGCTTCAACGGCCGCCTGGCCGCCTGGATCACAAAGAGAGTCGGATCGATGTGGGTCGTCTACATGACACTCGTCTTCATCTCGATCTGGATGATCCTGGCTACGTGGGGACCGCTCCACCGCGATGATCCCTACCCGTTCCCGTTCTTGCTGTTCCTTGGCAACGTGGTCCAGCTGTTGCTCGTATTCATCATCCTGGTCGGCCAGCAGGTTCTCGGCATCACAGCAGACAAGCGCGCTGTGGCGACTTACAACGATGCCGAGGCGATCCTGCATGAGGTGGAGCAGCTCCACCGACATCTCGAGTCACAGGACCGCATCCTGAACCAGGGCATCAGCCTGGTCGAGTCACAGCCCCACCCTTGGATCAAGAAGCGCCATGCGATCGAGCCACCGCGCGTGAGAGACCAGCACATTGGCGTCAACGGGCAGATCGCGGCCTTCCTCACCCAGAGAGTGGGCACGATGTGGGCGTTCTACGCCGCGGCGGTCGGACAGTTCGGCTGGATCGCGCTGGCCCAGCTCGGGTTGCTCAAGTTCGACTCTTATCCGTTCGCATTCCTCCTCTTCATATCGAGCCTCGTGCAGCTGATCTTCATGTTCGTGATCATGGTCGGGCAGGAGGTGCTGGGACAGGCCGGCGATCGTCGCGCGCAGCAGACATACCTCGATGCCGAAGCGGTGCTGCACGAGTGCAGCCGCCTCCAGCATCACCTCACCGCGCAGGACAAGGTGATCGTGAAGATCTGCGGGTACGTCAAGGAGCACGCGCCGGAGCACCACCCGGTGAAGATGGTCGAGCCGCCGGCTGTCAAACCCGCACCGGCGGGATAATTGACCCCAGCCCGGCTCGAGCGCGCGGCAACCGCCGTGGCGCGGCCGGGGATGGGAGGACCGCGTTAGCGGCAAACCAATGAGCGACAAGAACCAACCCACGGACGGCCGTCCGCCATCTGGCGCGACCCCGCACGCGACCGGGCACGAGAAGCGGAGAGTGATGGTCACGCAGCTCCTGCGCAGCCCGGTCCTCAACCCGGCCGGCGAAGAGCTGGGCCGGCTGGAAGACCTGATCGTCAAGCTGGACAGCGGCGGTGGCGGCTATCCGCCCGTGACCGGGATCAAGGTCCGCATCGGCGGCCGCGACGTGTTCGTCGGCAGCAAGAGCATCGACAAGCTCGCACCCGGCGAGGTGCGGCTCAACACGCAGACGCTGGACACCGGCGCGTTTCAGAGACGGCCCGGCGAAGTCCTGCTGGCCGGCGACGTGCTGGGCCGGCATCTCATGGACATCACGCGCGGCCGAATCGTGCAGGCACACGACCTGGTCCTTTCACCTGCCGAGGACGGATGGCGGCTGATGGGCGTCGACCGCAGCCCGCGGGCAATGCTTCGCCGACTCGTGCCCCGCCGCGGCCGGCCGGACCTGCGCAAGCACGCGATCTTGGACTGGAAAGACGTGCAGCCTTTCGTCGGGCACGTGCCAACGGCCAAGCTGCTGATGCCGCTGCAGCGCTTGCGCAGGCTGCACCCGGCTCAGATCGCCGACCTCGTCGAAGGCGCGTCGCATGAGGAGGGCGAGGAGATTCTCGACGCGGTGGAAAGCGACGTGGAGCTGACCGCCGACGTGTTCGAGGAGCTGGACACAGAGCACCAGGTCGAGTTCCTGAGGTCGATGCCTAACGAAGAGGCGGCAAAGGTCCTCGAACGCATGGCCCCCGACGACGCCGCTGATCTTCTCAGCGAGCTAGATCAAGAGCGGCGGAAACCCGTCTTCGATCTCATGTCGCCGCAGGCTCAGCACAAGCTGCGCAAGCTACTGCAGTACCACCCGAGCACGGCCGGCGGGATGATGAGCCCCGACTACGTCTGGGTGATCAGAGGCGCCACGGCCCCCGAGGCGCTGGAGGCAGTGCGCATCGATGACAAGTCTCCGCGCCAGCTACTGAACACGGTCTTCATCACCGAGCAAGATGGCAAGTACATCGGCAGCATCGGCACAGCTGACCTTCTGCGTACGGATCCGAGCCGCAAGGTGGAGGAGCTCGAGCTCGCCACCTGCCGGGTCACCACCGGCGCCGATGTCACCGATGTGACCCTGATGATGGCGGACTACAACCTGATCGCGCTCGCAGTGACCGACTCGGCCGGCAACCTGCTTGGAGCCGTCAGCGCGGACGACGTGATCGAGGCCATCGTCCCCGAAGAGTGGCGCGCGCGCATCGAAGCAAGCACGGGCGTCTAGAGGAGACCGTTGTCCGAGCGCGAGCCGGTGAGACACGACTCGCAGCTGGTCCCCACATCCGCTGTGCTGGACGAGGCGCACCTCGGCGACATCCACGGCGCCTTCGGGACGATCCGCCTCAGCGACGTGGCGCCGCGACGGACGTGGCGCCGGCGCCTGCTGACCCTCGCCGCGATCATCGGCCCCGGACTGATCGTCATGGTCGGCGACAACGACGCCGGCGGGGTCTCCACCTACGCGCAGGCCGGCCAGGACTTCGGCTACTCCCTGCTGTGGACCCTCATCATTCTCATACCCGTCCTGATCGTCAACCAGGAGATGGTCGTCAGGCTCGGCGCGGTGACCGGCGTCGGGCATGCGCGGTTGATCAAAGAGCGGTTCGGACGCTTCTGGGGCTGGTTCTCGGTCGGGGACCTCTTCGTACTGAACTTCCTGACGATCAGCACGGAGTTCATCGGAGTCAGCCTGGCCGGGCAGTACTTCGGATTCAGCCCATACGTCGTCGTTCCGCTGGCGGCCGTGATCCTGATCGCGATCACGATCACCGGCAACTTTCGGCGCTGGGAAAGGGCGATGTTCGTCTTCCTATTTGCGAGCCTTCTTGTTCTGCCGCTCCTCGTGCTCAGCCATCCCGATCCAACGGCGGCCCTCGTGGGGTTCATCAAGCCGGGGGTGCAGGGCGGTCTCACGTCCGATGCCGCGCTCCTGATCATCGCCATCGTCGGCACGACGGTCGCGCCCTGGCAGCTCTTCTTCCAGCAGTCGAACGTCATCGACAAGAGGATCACCCCGCGCTGGCTCGACTACGAGAAGGCGGACACCGTCCTCGGAGCGTTCGTGGTGGTGGTCGGCGCCGCGGCGATCATGATGGCCTCCGCCTCGGCCTTCACCGGCACCAGCGACTTCGGCCGTTTCACGGACGCGCTTCATATCGCGCGCGGCCTCGCCTCACATATATCCCCGATCGACGGCACGATTTTTGCCCTGCTTCTCTTCGACGCTTCGATCGTGGGTGCTTCGGCGGTGACGCTGGCCACGTCGTACGCGTTCGGCGACATCTTCGGGCTGCGCCACTCGCTTCACCGTGGTATTCGCGAAGCCAAGCTGTTCTACGGATCGTACACAGTGATGGTTGCGCTGGCGGCTGGCATAGTTCTCATTCCGCGCGCCCCACTCGGACTCATCACCACCGCGGTCCAGGCGCTCGCAGGCACGCTCCTCCCCAGCGCGACCGTCTTCCTCGTCCTTTTATGTAACGACCGGGCCGTTCTCGGCCCGTGGGTGAACAGGCTGTGGCTGAACGTGCTCGCAACGATCATCGTCAGCGTGCTCATCATGCTCTCGCTGATCCTGGTCATCTCGACCGTAGCTCCCGGCATCAACGTCACGAACCTGCTCGCGCTACTCAGCGTCGTGACGGCCGCGGTCGTGGTCGTGGCCACCGGATTGATGGTCTGGCGCGCACGCAAGGCTGAACCGACCCCCGGGATGCCTCGCGCGGAGAAGGAGAACTGGCGGATGCCTGCCCTCGCCCTGCTCGAACGGCCGGCGTGGTCGCTCCCGAAGAGGGTCGCGATGTTGACGATGGCGACTTACATCGTGATCGCAGTGCTCTTCCTGGCGATAAAAGCAGTGCAGATCGCCCTGTTGCACCACTGATCGACACTCGTTAACAACTCGCTTACAAAGCTAAACGAGCCGTTTGGCTAGAATGTTGGCCCGTGCCGCTCGGTACCCTGCCGGGCCGCCGCGCGCGAAGATCGCGCGGACGCCTGAGTGCCACCCGAACCGCAACTCTCGCCGTTTTCGCCGTCGTTCTGTCGGCGATGGCGGGCAGCCTCGCGTACTTTCTTCCGGCCGCGAAGCTGGCGTGGGACGCGACGGGGCAGGTGGTAACCATCGCGTCCCCTACACCTTCGCCCTCGTCAGACACCAACAACGCATCTCCATCACCCAGCGCCGCTGCCCGGACTCCGGGCTCGTTCACCGTCCTGCTGCTGGGATCCGACGACGACTCGAAGTTCTCCTCCGACCACGTGCTGACCCAGTCGATGATCCTGGTCAGGGTCATTCCGTCCACCAAGCAGGTGGTAATTCTGTCGATCCCGCGTGATCTCTACGTTCCATTCTGGGTGGGCGGATCGGGCAAGATCGATGGCGCTTATTCGTACGGCCAGGCGGGCGGTGCCATAGCCACGGTCCAGCAGGACTTCGGCGTCCACATCGACGAGTACATCTGGATCGGTTTGCTCGGGCTCATCAAGCTGATCGACGCGATCGGGGGGATCGACGTCGTGACGAGCAGCCCGGTCGTCGACGATCTCTACCCACAGGACGTCTTCAGCGCGGATCCGTACGGCTATGAGCGCGTTGCGGTGCTGGCGGGACCACAGCACCTGGATGGCGTCCACGCGATGCAGTACGTGCGGTCGCGCCACAACGATTTACAGAGCGACATCGGTCGCTCCAAGCGTCAGCAGCAGGTTCTCCTTGCGATCCGTAAGAAGGCCAAGCAAGTATCGAGTGCCGACGTGCCCGCCATCGCGACCGCGCTGGGAGGGGAGATCAAGACGAGCATCGGACTCGATCGGGTGGCCCAGCTGATCCCACTTGCGGCCACCTTCGACAATCCCGACAGCATCACCACCCTGGTCATGGAGCCCCCGATGTTTCATGGAGGCGGGCCGGACGGCAGCCTGACGCCCAACTGGTCCGCGATTCTCTACCTCGTGCGGCAGTACTTCCCATGATCGCGCGGTTCTTTCTTGCGCTCGGCCTCTGCGTGCTGATGCTGGTTTCGAGCGTCACCACCTATGTCTACCTCGGTGGGCGGCAGTCAAAAGTCGCGGTTCGAACCGAGAAGCCGACGGTCGCGGCACCTCGCGCGAAAGCTTTCACGCTTCCGGGCACGCTGTACCTCAGCCAATCCGGAGCACTCTACAGCCTGAGCATCGGGCGGTTCCACCAGCTGACACCCGAGGATGGCTGGACGCAGCCGTATTGGAATGCGAGCGGCAACAATCTGCTGGCTGTTCGTCGCACACCGTTCTACTCTGACGTCTACATCATCGGACGCTTCGGACAGGTCACGCGGAGCCTAACGGCCAACGGTCCTCCGCCGCGGAGCAACGACACGACGCTCATGCACTGGTCCTTCTATCCCCGCCTGGGTCCCGACAACAACACCCTCTGGATGAGCTACGACTCACCCAAGTTCGGATACGACGTGCCGTTCTCGATCTGGTCACTGCCTGTGGGCGGCTCGATCCGCCAGGGCAAGCTGTGGACCAACGCCAACGACTACACAGGTGGGGATATGCAACCAATCCCGCTGCCTACAGGCGGGATCATGTACACGAAGTACACCTACGGACCCGACGGAAACCTGGTCGGCCAGCTCTGGCTCACGACCCGACCCACCCCTGCCGGCAGGGAGGGCAAACCGCTGACATCCACGGGTGAGGACTGCCACCAGCCCTCGATCTCGCCTGACGGTCACCAGGTGGCGATGATCTGCACTTACGAGAAGCAGATCTCGCAGCTCGTGCTTGCTTCGTGGGACGGCTCCAACCTCGGGCCACGCAAGGCGATCATCACCGACCAGCTCGTCGCCCAACCGACCTGGGCGCCAGACAGCTCCGGTATCGCGTACCTGGCTCCGGGAGCCAACGACTCTCCGTTCCAACTCTGGTTCCTTCCCAAGAACGCTTACGCGCCACCGCCGCCGAGCCCCACGCCGGTTCCGACCCCAACTCCGGGCGGTCCGTACAGCGGGACGCTGCCAACCCCAACGCCGGCTCCGCCCGTGGCGGCGCCTGTTGTCAAACCGATCCAGATCACGACCAACAACGGATTCGACGCCACCTCACCCATCGCCTGGGCGCCATAGAAATCTAGGGAGCGCAGGCCGGGTCTGGATGCCCGCCGGTCACGAGGACGGGTTCGGCGTTGGCCTCGAGCGCCTCAGCCGCCGTGATGAAGCCTTCTGAGATCATCGAAGCCAGCACCTGGCTGCGCCGATGCACGGCCGCCGCGGGATCGACGGTCGGGTCATAAAGCGACGGGGCCTGGGTGACGCCGGCCAGCAGCGCG
>Ga0209237_1000431_pt1 | contig 23569 bp, 23 predicted proteins | sample GraSoi013_1_40cm_2_FD_185820 | JGI IMG/M metagenome (GOLD analysis project Ga0209237, IMG submission 185820) | Grasslands soil microbial communities from the Angelo Coastal Reserve, California, USA - Sample 10_02_2013_1_40cm (SPAdes) (version 2) | ecosystem: Environmental > Terrestrial > Soil >...
GAAGGCGTAAAAGTGATTCTCGTAAGAGAAGAAACAAAACCAGAGGATGTTCCTGCATTTTTTGCATCAGTTGGAATTTTAACAAGTAGGGGAGGCAAGACATCACATGCGGCAGTAGTTGCAAGAGGAATGGGAAAACCTTGCATTGTTGGATGCAATGACATGAGAATAGATTATCCTGGAAAAAAATTTCTTGTGGACAGTAAAGTCGTTTCTGAAGGAGAGGTAATAACAATAGATGGAAGTAATGGCAAAGTCTACGTGGGAGAGATACCTACTGTTGAGCCTAATTTAACAGATGATTTTAAGACTATACTTGGTTGGGCTCAAAAACTAAAAAAGCTGGGAATAAGAGCTAACGCTGATACATCCCAAGCAGCGAAATTGGCACGCATTTATGGCGCAGAGGGAATTGGTTTATGCAGAACCGAGCGAATGTTCAATGCCCGCGATAGATTGCCAGTTTTTGTTGAAATGATAATGGCAAAAACTGTAACAGAAAGAAAGGAAGTATTGGAAAAATTGCGATTATTGCAAAAGGAGGATTTCAAAGAAATTCTAAGGATAATGGAAGGATATCACGTAACAATCAGATTATTGGACCCGCCACTACACGAGTTCCTTCCAAACATAGAAGAACTCATAAACAAAATTCATTTACTTGAGAGTAAAGGCTCATCGGATGAGCTTACAGCATCCCAAAGATTCCTTCAAAGGGCAAAGGATCTAGCAGAAGTTAATCCTATGATGGGACATAGAGGGGTACGGGTGGGCATCACATATCCAGAGATTTATGAAATGCAAATTAGAGCAATATGTGAGGCTGCTGCAGAACTTACAAGTGAAAACATCAACAACATTCATCCTCAGATAATGGTGCCCCAGGTTGGTAGTGTGAGTGAACTAGATTATATCAAGAAAATTTATCAGAACATAAAATCAGATATCGAAGCCAGATCTGGCATAAAGTTGAAGATCAATTTTGGCACCATGTTAGAGGTAGTTCGTGCTTGTCTTACGTCTGATGAATTGGCCAAGGTTGCCGAATTCTTTAGTTTTGGAACAAACGACCTTACACAGGCGGTGTTTAGTTTCAGTAGAGAAGATGTAGAAGGAAAGTTTCTTCCAGAGTATATTGAAAAGGAAATTATCAAAGAAAAACCATTTGAGTCATTAGATTCCAAAGGAGTTGGAAGTTTAATGCAGATAGCAATATCAAAGGGCCGAAGCGTCAAGCCAGATCTTGAGATCGGAATATGCGGCGAGCATGGAGGAGACCCAAGATCAGTGAAATTTTGCCACAAAGCAGGACTAACCTATGTTAGTGCTTCTTCTCACAGGGTACCCATAGCGATACTGGCCGCAGCACAAGTTGCGCTAGAAAAACAGATGAAGATTCCAAAGACAAGGCCTGGCCATAAAAAATAGAGTCGCATACTAAATTTTAAACCAAGATTACTTACGCTAACTTGGCTTGTGCAAAATAGATGTGAAATGGTTGGCTATAAATCACCACCGTATCATAATTCTTAAGGTCAACACCATTTAGAGCATAATTTTGGTCTCCGATGCTTCCCTTTAACTTGCCCAGATCCATACCGGTTGAAATATTGCCACCACTTGTCATGTACACGTGGAGATCAGGGCCGTTGGTCACCTCAAAATCCTGAAAACGCAAGAAAGCAACCTTGCCGGCAGAAATTATTATCGCTTTTCCTTTAGCATTATTTCCCTTCAGCCCAACAAAAGACCCTTGCTTTGAATATATAATAGACTGTGAATCGGAGCCTAGCTTTGAAGCCATGTCTTGGATACTTTCCGACACAGTAGTGGGAAGTTTTCTTGCTTCCTCTAGTATGAGATCTATTGTTTTCTGCGGCATCTTTTGCACCAAGGAATCTCTCTGAGAATCTACCATGTTAACAAATTTATCATATGTTAGACCATTTTGAATCTGATCTAAAGCCCTTGGTAGTTCTTCTTGCACAGTCTTTTGGCCTAATTGTAGAGCTCCTGTGTAATAAAGTCCAGCGATAGCCACACCTACGATTATTGCTATCAGAACCCCTCTTATCATGATACAATTTGCCAAATCAGAGTATTAAGTATTGAAGAATATTGAAATAACATCTGGAACAATCATTTGCATATATGCTTCCAAGGCTTGAGTCCATAAAGCAAGCCAGACTAAAAATTGGTTTGACACAACAAAAGCTTGCTTCGCTTACTGGAGTTAGTACCTCCATGATAAACCAGATTGAATCCGGAAGATGTCAGCCAAGCTATGAAACTGCAAGAAAGATATTCGAAGTGTTATGGTCCCTTGAGAGTCAATCTTCTATGAGAGCAGGTGACATTTGCAGCAAGGATATCGCTAAACTAAAGACCACAGACTCGTTGCATGATGCTATAAAGAAAATGCAGGACTTGTCAATTAGTCAGATTCCAGTCTTTGATGGCAACGAGGTAGTAGGTGTGATAACAGAAGACGGAATAGTAAAACATCTTCTTGATAATGATGAGACTCAGAGGAAAAAAATAAGGCTATCTGAAATAATGGATCCCAGACCACCCATAGTTGACTATAACACACCTGTCAAGACTCTTGTTTCGCTGATAAGATATTCAAAGTGTGTTTTGGTATCAAAAAACAGCAAAATTGTTGGAATAATCACTGCCTCAGATACGCTGAAGTTAGTAGAGTAGAACTATTTAGCATGAGAACAGAGCTCTATTAGAACACCGTGAAGAGATTTTGGATGAATAAATGTTATTTTAGTTCCTCTTGAGCCAGGTCTGATTTCTCCAAGAAACCTTATTCCACAGCCTTTTATTCTCTCTACTTCACCTTCTATGGAGTTAGTTTCAAGTGCTATGTGATGAAGCCCTTCTCCTTTAGTTTCCAGAAACTTCTTAATTGGACTTGAATCTCTTGTTGGTTCCATAAGCTCGATTCTTGAATTGTTTAGGTGAAGTATTGCAATTCGTACTCCTTCAGTTTCAACGGTTTCATATTCTACTTCCTTTATGCCAAGAGCTGTCTGGTATTGCCTGACGGCTTCATCCAAATTGTTTACCACTATTGCAACGTGATCAATTCGCATTTTAGAACGTCTCCTTTGGCTGATATATGCCAAAAACTTCGCGAAATGTGTTGCTTATCTCTCCAAGTGTGGCATAGCTTCGCACTGATTCCAAAATGTATGGAATTAGGTTCTCATCCTTTTCTGAGGCGCTTTTCATTTTTGAAAGTGCATTTTCAGCCTTCTTGTTATCTCGCGTATTACGCAGCTCTCGAAGGTTTCGCATCTGCTTGTCCTGAATACTGCTGTCTATTTTCATAATTTCTTGCTTTTGTTCTGTGGTATCAGTGAACTTGTTTACTCCAACAATAATCCTTTCGCCCCTGTCAATTTCCTGTTTCAATCTGTATGCGTTTTGTCTAATCTCCGACTGGAAGAATCCTCGCTCTATTCCAGCCAATGACCCGCCCATCTTATCTATTTTCTTTAGATATTTGTTTACTTCATCTTCTATTGTGTCGGTAAGATATTCTACATAATAGGAGCCAGCCATAGGATCTGCTGTCTTTGTAATTCCGCTCTCATGGCCCACTACCTGTTGCGTTCTAAGTGCAATCTTGACTGCAGCTTCGGTAGGGAGTGCAAGTGCCTCATCTTTTGAATTAGTATGTAGTGACTGACAGCCTCCAAGCACTGCTGCCATTGATTGAATTGCAACCCGGACAATGTTGTTGTCAGGTTGCTGAGCAGTTAATGATTCACCACTTGTTTGTACGTGAAACTTTAGCTGCAATGACTTTGGATCGCGTGCATGAAACCTCTCTTTTAGTATCTTCGCATATATTCTTCTTGCTACCCTAAACTTTGCAATTTCTTCCAAGAACTCGCTTGTGCAGCAAAAGAAAAATGACAGTCTTGGAGCAAATTTGTCAATCTTCAAGCCGCGGTCGATACATGTTTGTATGTATTCAATGGCATTTGCCAACGTAAATGCAACTTCCTGAATCGCGTTACAGCCAGCTTCCCTCATGTGATATCCGGATATTGAAACAGGATACCATTGAGGAACCTTCTTTGAACAATATTCTATCATGTCACCAATTAGTCGCATTGAAGGCCTTGGCGGATAGATGTAGGTATTTCTTGCTATGTATTCTTTTAGAATATCATTCTGAGTTGTTCCCCTGAGTTGTCCGCTTTTTACTCCTTGTGATTCCCCCGTTGCGATATACAATGAGAGTAATGTAGAAGCTGTTGAGTTAATTGTCATTGATGTGCTTACCTTGCCAAGTGGTATTCCGTTAAAACATGTCATCATGTCTTTGAGTGATGTAATTGAGACTCCGACTTTTCCTACCTCTCCTTCTGCGTGTGGGTCATCAGCATCATATCCTATCTGGGTTGGCAAGTCAAAAGCCATGCTCAGGCCGGTCTGCCCTCTCTCAAGCAGATATTTGAATCTCTGATTTGTTTGGTAAGCTGTCCCAAAGCCAGTGTACTGTCTCATCGTCCAAAGTCTGTCACGATACATTCCTGGATGGATTCCTCTTGTAAAGGGGTGATTTCCAGGCTCTTCGCTTTTGCTCCGAGGCTTTACCGTGGAATCATAGAATCGTTTTACGGGAATATTAGAGTCTGTCTTTATTTTGTCCATAAAATCACTTTATCATCTTTGATATCTTCTCTGCTGCTTCAAATGGGTCAAGCTCTCTTGACTGGACTTTTTTTAGGTATTTAGCAAAAGTGTTACTTGAGTCAAGCATAGTGCTCACTTTGTTTTTAACATTATTTAAAACAATATCTTTTAGTTCAGCTTCAAGTCTTGATTGCTCTTGTGATTTTTTGGTTTTCCTTTTTGCCTCTACTAGTTCTTTTAGTTTCTTGGCAAGCTCTGTAATTCCTTTGTTTGATTTGGCCGAAGTCAACATTATTGTAGGATTTGTGTCAGACATGCCGATGAAATCTCTTACAGAGTCAAAGAGCTGGTTTGCTCCCTGAAGATCACTTTTGTTTATCAAGTAAACGTCGCCAATTTCGCTCAGGCCTGCTTTTATTGTTTGAATGTTGTCACCAGTGTTTGGATTAAAGACTACTACTGTGACATCAACAATCCTTGAGATGTCGACTTCTGTCTGACCTGCTCCGACACTTTCTATTATAATTGGATCAAACCCTGCAAATTCAAGAATCCTGATACTGTTCCTAAGAGAAGATGAGATTGCTCCCGTAGCGCCTCTTGATGCCATGCTTCTGATATATGTGCCCGAATCTGTAGACTCGGTCATTCTTACTCTGTCTCCAAGTATTGCGCCACCTGTAATGTGGCTTGTTGGGTCTATAGCAAGAACTGCAGTCTTGTAACCCAGTTTCTTTAGTTCAAGACTAGTCTTGTTTATCAGAGTGCTCTTGCCAGCGCCTGCAGGACCTGTGATTCCTATTGTAATGGACTTGCCTGAATTCTTGAATATCCTTTTGATTAGAGCCTTTGCTTCCTTTTCATCGTTTTCAATCGCGGAGATTGCCCGTGCAATGGCCCTACGTTTTCCCTGCTTTAGCTCTGATACCAAATCCATATAGAACAGTCACGTGGTGAATCCACAATAAAATCTTCTTGTTCTGATATTTTTCTGTAAGAAAGTATCAGAATTTACCATTAGCGATTATTTTCAAATAAAGGTTTTAAAGACCAAAAATCACTTCATGAGTCATGTCCCAAAAAACCCAAACAAAGAGAATTAGAATTCTTGTAGCCAAATTAGGGTTGGATGGACATGACAGAGGTGCTCTTGTACTTTGTCGTGCTTTCAGAGATGCTGGCATGGAAGTCATTTATTCAGGATTATTTGCAACTCCACAAAGGATTGCCCAGATTGCTGAAGATGAAGATGTTGATGTCGTAGCGTTGAGCCTGCTAAACGGAGCTCACTTGACACTATTTCCACGTGTTGTCAAAGCTCTCAAAGAAAAAGGTATAACTGATGTTCTTGTAATTGGTGGCGGAGTAATACCTGAAGATGACAAGTCAGAACTTGAAAAGGCCGGGGTCCGTGGAAACTTTGGTCCAGGAACTCCACTTCCGTCAATTATTGATTTTATTCAATCTAGTCTAGCGAAAAGTAAGAAAGGCTAGATTTATTCTGTTGAATCAGGCCACATCATCTTTCGCATGTTCTTGCCTACTTTTTCCACATGATGTGCCTCGATCTCTCTCATGTATCTATCAAATGCATTCTTGCCATTTTTCTTGTAATCGCTTATCCATTCTTGATTAAATGTTCCGTCCTGGATCATCTGTAGTGCCTTTTTCATCTTTTCTTTAACATCCTTGTCCATCACCATAGGGCCTCTTGTTAGTCCACCGTATCTTGCGGTTTCACTTACTCTTCTGTACATTCCAGCAATTCCATATCTTTGAATCATGTCAACTATTAGCTTGAGTTCGTGTAGTACCTCAAAGTATGCAATCTCTGGCTGGTACCCTGCTTCTACCAGTGTTTCAAACGCGTTGATAATCATAGATGCAGAACCCCCACAAAGGTCTACTTGCTCTCCAAACCAATCAGTCTCAACTTCCTCTTTGAAAGTAGTCTCGATTACACCAGCTCGTGTGCTGCCAATTCCTTTTGCAATGGCAAGTGTTCTATCCCATGCCATTTTTGTATAATCCTGATGGACAGCAACAATAGATGGGGTTCCAAATCCTTGTTGGTATGTCTCGCGGACTTTGGAGCCAGGACCCTTTGGTGCCACCATTATCACATCTACATCTTTTGGAGCTTTTATCCATCCCCAGTGGATTGCAGCCGCGTGTGAAAATGATAATGCGTTGCCTGTCTTCAAGTATGGCTCTATCTCTTCCTTGTAGACTTGAGCTTGAACCATATCCGGAATCAAAACATGTATGATGTCGGCTTTCTCACATGCTTTTGAGATGGACATCACTTGATGTCCATCATCTTTTGCCTTTTTCCAGCTAGCGCCTGATTCTTGCAGACCAACTATAACATTTAGACCAGAATCCTTCAGATTATTTGCTTGGGCATTTCCTTGTATTCCATATCCAAGTATTGCTATAGTTTGATTTTTTATAGGATCTAAACTAACATCAGAATCTTTCCAAATCCTTGCCATGCTGGATCCTTAAAATTAATGGAAATAAAAACGTACGAGCTGCCATAACAAAGCCTCCTGTCCTAAGACTTTTCGAACTATATGGAATCTTTTGATGAATAAAGAAAATATGTCAATGAGCTAGAAACCTGGTCGTAATAGTCTAATGATTTGTAAATATTAGAGGATCATTTTCCTGCCGCAATTTACACATTTAACAATAGTCTCTTTTCCTACTAGCCTATCAAATTTCTTAGATCTACAGTGTGGGCATATCGGGCACGCTCGTATCTTTTCCATATCTTAGTCTTATGCGTAATATAATATCAGTTTGTCTTCATTACTTGTACATGTTCAATAGAGTTTATCAGGCAGATTTTTGCACATAAATTATGGACAGAATCACCAAATTTTCATCAAATGACGATGAAGTGAACCTAGAATATCTTTTCAACATAGGTCTGTCCCATGCAAAGCGTGGCAAGCCCCGCGATGCCATATTTTACTTCGATAAAGTCCTTTCAGTGGAACCATACCACGTTAATGCGCTCGTAAACAAAGGCAATGCTTTGGGCAAGCTTGGCAAGTATGAAGCTGCCATTACTATTTATGATTCGGCTTTGAAAATCAAACCAGATCATGCTGTGTGCCTCTTGAACAAGGGCCTTGCCTTTCACTACCTGAAAAAATATGAGGAAGCCATATCATGTTATAATACGATACTATCACAAAATCCAGAAAATGCAAATGCGTTGTATCACAAGGCGTGTGCTAAATCACTCCAAAGAAATATTGACGGAGCACTGGAACTGCTTGAGCAGGCCATAAGAATCGATTCCGAATTTGCCACAAAAGCATCAGGTGATAAGGATTTTGAATCAATTCGAAGTGACATAAGATTTAAGGCCTTGACGGCCTAATCCAATAGGAAAAAATAGTATTACGAAAATTGTCTTATGATGAACGTAGGAATTATCGGAACGGGATTACTTGGAAACGCGGTTGCGTCACGTTTACTCAAAACTGGCCATAATGTAATTGCGTACAACAGGACTGTTGGGAAGACAGAGTCTCTAAAGAAATTGGGAGCAAAAATTGCAGATTCTCCAAAAAAAGTAGCACGCGATTCAGAACTCGTTATTACTATTGTCAAAGATGCGTCAGCTGTGGAATCTGTTTCTTTTGGAGCAGACGGAATCATCCACGGAAAACATGAAAAGCTCATTGTAGCAGACATGAGTACGATAAGCCCGATTTCCTCAAGAAAGATAGCCAAAAAATATTTAGAGCATGGGATTCCTATGATTGATTCGCCCGTTATGGGCGGACCGCTTCTCGCAGAAAAGGGCGAGTTAGTAGTTATGATAGGAGGCAAAAAGGAAACGTACGAGAAATGCAAGCCTCTTTTTGATTCTATTGGGAACAAGTCATTTTATCTCGGAGAAAATGGTTCTGGCCACGCAATGAAATTGGCAATGAACTTGCAAATTTCCATCCTGGCACTAGCCATCTCAGAGGGAATCATTCTAGCCAGAAAATCAGGGCTTGATCCAATGGACTTTTTGAAGATCTTAAACTCAACCTACTTTAAGACTGGGATGAGTCTAATCAAGGGGCCAAGGATGGTTAAGGGTAGTTTCGAGCCAAGCTTCTTCCTTAAGATGATGCAAAAAGATTTGGATGAGATAAATTATACTGCAAAAGAATTCGGTGCGAATTTGCCTTTTGCAAAACTTGCTAACGAGATATACCTGCTAGCAGTTAAGGATGGAATGGGAGACCTAGATTATACTGGGATTCTTGCATACCTAGAAAAAGTCAGTAAATCAGAAAGCTAGATTTCCTCAGGCGGCTTTATTTTTCTAAAATTTGCGAACATTCCTATATCATAAGCAATTTTTAGTATGCCTCCTATTATGAATGGAGTAGAAAGTGACAGTACCTGTATCACGGCTCCGGCAAGCGACGGACTAACTGCCTGAGCTACATTTCTTGATGTGTTGGTTATGCTGGCAGCGGCCACTCGCTCATTTTCATTTACAATAGATACAATGTAAGACTGACGGGTAGGTACATCCATCTGTGACAGACCCATTCTTGCCAAGTACAACAAAATAGCCACTGAAAAGTTTGGTGCAAATGCCAGCAATATCAGCAAGATGTTTGACGGTATGTGCGTGAACACCATTGTGTTTATCAGTCCAATTTTAGATGCAATTTTTGTAGCGACTAAGAATGACAATGCAGTTAAGACACCAGCTACCGAAAAGATATACGACAAAACAGACAAATCTGCCCCGAATTTTGAATAGAACCAAAACGCGACTATACTTTGAATTACAAAGCCACCTGCAAAAGAGTCAACGGCAAATAATGAGGACATTTTTGTAATTATTCCTCGTGTTTTAGGGGAAATGCTCTTTTGCGGCACACGCTGTCCATCTTGGACTTGAATTTCGATTTTCTTAGACAACGCAAGATAAATTCCCGTAACTACAAGCGCCAATACAGCGTAAAAAATGAATAAAGTCCTAATTGCATTAATTTGGGCTAGACCGTAATGCTGCACCAAAAAGTTTGGCAGGCCTGACACTAATACTCCTCCTGCCATTGCAAATGTTCCAACCATATTATAAATCGCAAAAATCGAATTGCGTTTTTTTATATCCTTTACAGTCTGCGGCAGTATGGCTTGTTCCAAAGAAAGAAACGCACCTACTTCAGAGCCTGTGACGTTGATAGTGCCAATGAGGGCGGCTATGATTAATGCCACATAGTTATTTGTTAAGAAAAAGATTACAGCCGAAAGGACCATTAAAATCGCATATATTGTTAAGATCTTCTTGCGTCCTATCTTGTCTGCATAGGCACTGGAAATCAGATTGAAAATTACACTATTTACTAATGTAGCAGTTAGGACTACACCAATTAGAACTTCGTTGAACCCAATTAATTTCAGATAAATTGCAAGTATTATACTAAGAAAACCATAAGAGAAAGTTCGAACTATTCGGGCACAAAGTAAGAGCTTACCGTCTCTTGATATCCAATCTAGAGTCATTACTTTCCAAGTCTTGATTTGTATGTCTCAATGTCAACCATTTCGACTTTTTTGAAAAGAGGCGAAGCCTCACCTATCTTATGACCAGCTTTGATTGCAATTTCAGAAATTGAGGACCAATGTTGTGCCGAAACGTTTCCATTCATGTTGAGTTGTGACCAGATTCTCTGCGACGACTCTGGCAGAAATGGAAAAAGAGCTATTGCCATACTACGAACTGCGTTAACAGAGAGGAATATACAGTTCTCATTATCGTTCCCACTTTTCCATGGTTCCTTTTTCTGGAAATATTGATTAAAGTTAGCAGAAAATTCTAAAATCTTTTTCAAAGCTTTGTCAAGACTGTTTTCTTCCATGAGAGGAGTAAGTTCACGGGTTAATTGCGTTATCTTGTCTTGAGCATCCTTATCGGCTGAATCCAAATTACTTGAACTGGGAACAGTTCCCAGGAGGATCTTATGTGTGAAGCCAAGTGCACGATTTACAAAATTTCCTATATTCCCGATAAGCTCAGAATTTATTCTTGCAGCAAATTCATCCCAATCAAAATTTAGGTCATCTTGACTATAAGGGGTTATCAACGTCAAGTAAAATCGTAGATAATCAGCCGGGTATAGAACGAGAAAATCCTTTAGCCCAATGTACCAATTGCGGCTTTTTGAAATCTTTTTTGATTGTAACATCAAATGCCCTCTAGTTGGAATGTAATCTGGTAGTTTGTATTCTTTTTTTATTCCAATTCGCATCGCAGGCAAAAACAAGTAGTGATGATAAACTATGTCCTTACCAATAAAGTGATAAATATCTGCATCATTCCAGAACTGCTTGCCATCCAATCCCTTCTCATTTAGAAATTTAATACTAGAAGAGATGTACGCGAGGTGATTGTCAAACCAACCGTAAAAAACCTTGCCTTTTGCCTCTTCTAATGGTATTGGCACACCCCAACTTATGTCCCTAGTAATGTCCCAATCTACTAATCCATCTTTTATCCAATTTTGAACATATTTCTTTACGTCTTTCTGAAGGTAAGAGTCTATTTCCAACCACTCGTTTAGTTCACCTGTAAAGTTTGCTAGCTTAAAAAAATAATGCTTAGTTTTTTGTTTGGTAGGCGGATTCTTACAAATAGAACATGTGGGCTCCTCGATTTCCTGAGGGACCCTTCCGCACTTTTCGCATAGATCTGAATATTGCTCCTCGGCCTTGCAATAGGGGCACCTGCCAATGACATATCTGTCCGGTAAGAATTTCTTGTCAATTTTACAATAGAACTGGATTATTTCCTTCTCATAGATGTGACCGTTTTCCATTAATTTTCTAAACACATCTTGTACGAAAGTAATATTCTCAGGGGAACTGGTCCTATAAAAGAAATCAAATCCTATTCCAAAGGCAGTAAAGTCTTCATAATCTCTTTTGTTCCAGAATTTCACATATTCTTCTGGTGTCTTTTTCTCTCTTTCTGCTTGAATTAGAATTGGGGTACCGTAATCATCTGATGCACAAATATAGTAGGCTTCAACGCCATTTAGTTTCAGAAATCGTGTTGTAATGTCAGCAGGAAGATATGTTGAAGCTACATGTCCTAAATGTATCTCACCGTTAGCATATGGTAACGCACTTGTAATGATTGCCTTCTTCATTATCTGAGTAAAGTTCGAGTGTGATTTAAGCTATGCCCAAGTTTGCGCGTATTTTATCTGCGCCGCAGTAGGTTTGTCAATCCGTACATCCACCGCATTTAGTGCGTCGATTGCAATCTGTTTGTCTATCTCTTGTGGCACCGTGATTACTCGCTTTCCTATTTTTTTATGATTCTTTGCTAGATAAATCATCGACAACAATTGATTTGAAAATGATTGTGCCATCACTTCAGGCGGATGCCCTTCAGCTGCAACAAGATTTGCTATTCTGCCTTTACCAATCAAATATACGCGCTTTCCATTTTTGAGAAGACACTCATCTAGATTTGGACGAACTTCCCTTACTGATTTTGATTCGTTTAACAAGAATTTGGCATCCACTTCGACATCAAAGTGTCCCACATTGCCCAAAACAGCACCATCCTTCATCTTAAGAATGTGTTCTTTCCTGATAACACCTGTCTGACCAGTAGCTGTAACAAAGATATCTCCTATCTTTGCGGCCTCGTTCATGGGCAATACCTCATAACCATCCATGTGAGCCTCAAGTGCTTTTATTGGGTCTATCTCAGTAACATAGACTTTGGAGCCAAGTCCATCGCATCTAGCCGTTACACCTCTTCCAACCCATCCGTATCCGGCTACTACAACACGCTTTCCAGCAAATATCAGATTCATTGATCTAAGGTATCCATCAATAGTACTCTGCCCTGTCCCATATCGATTGTCAAACATGTGCTTTGTGTAAGCATTATTAACAGATATAACAGGATACTTCAGTTTTCTTTGTTTTTCAAGAGCCTTTAGTCTTATTACGCCAGTAGTGGTTTCTTCTGTGCCTCCAAGGATCTTAAGAGAGGAAAATTTTGAATTACCGTGAACTTTGCTATGACTATCGGACCCATCGTCTGTAAGAATCTGCGGTTTGTGGCTAAGCATTTGTTCTATACTCCAATCATATTCCTCTGGTGTCTGTCCTTGCCACGCATAAATATTGACTCCATTTTCTGCCAAGAATGCTGCAATATCATCTTGAGTCGAAAGTGGATTGGCTGCACAGGCACTTACATCAGCACCAAGCTGCTTTGCTCCCATTATCAAAACCGAGGTTTCTTTTGTAATGTGTAAGCATATTCCTATTCTTAGTCCTCGAAGTGGTTGCGATTTCTTAAGTCTTTTTACAGTATTAGTGAGAATTTTCATGTGGTCTCTTGCCCACTCATATGACATCTTTCCCTTATCGGCCATGCTTGGATCTTTTATCTTACTCACAGCGCATGTCCAATAAAGGGGTATAAAATAGTATCAGAAATAATAATCTAAATATTAGATGACGGTTTGTTTTAGAAAATATGCCGTCAAAAAAAGTAGCAGAAAAGGATGAGATACTGCCAGGAAAGGGCAAGGAATTTCTGGTTGATGGAAAAAGAATAGCGATATTTAATCAAGATGGCTTTCACGCCATCGATTCAGTTTGTGTTCATCAGGATGGTTCCATTGCTCCAGGTAAACTCGAAGGGGATGTAGTGGAGTGTCCGCTGCATTTTTGGCATTACAACATCAAGACTGGAGAACTCTTGGATTATATTAAAGGAGTTAAACTTCAGACCTACAAGGTTGAGGTAAGAAAGGATGGAATCTACCTAGACCTGTGATAAGTTTAATTAATTCCCCATAAAGATCCTAAAGAATTATTGATTTAGGCTGCCAGATGCGCTTTAAACTAGAATTAAAGCTCTGGGATAGAGATCTTTTGAATTAGTTTAACACCTAGCCTTAAAAAAAAGGCCCTCGAGGTGACTTGTCTAACTTGTTTAATTCCCTCCTTTTACCTTTTGGTGCAAGTCGAGTCCGATGGCGTTACCAGTACATCCTTTTTTTGCAAAACACGCTCAGGTATTTCATATTCGATCAAATTAGCTAAAATCTAGCACCCAATCTCTTGCCAAAGCAACAAGACATGAGGATCAAACTATATGGCTTCTGGGTTGTTTCCTAATCTGGCAGATCATTGTTTTATAAGTAACCTTCATAGTTGCAGAATGGAACTACTTTTTCCTGAAGACAGTGCAGTAACGAAAGGACTGGTCTTATTAGCGATAGAAAAGACGCTACTTGAAATTAGTAAACCAATTCTGGAGAAGGTTGACAGTATGTTGTATGACAACTACAAGTGCCGTGTATCAGATTGTTATGAACATCCTCAATATCTAAACAAAGTTCTCAAAGACCTTTTTGGTGCATCCTATCAAGTAATAGTGGTAAAATCGATCGGGCAAAAAGTAAAAGAGTTTTTACATCACAAACCAATCTCAGAATTTCTAGAGTACCTAGGTGCATAGTTCTTTTAATCGCTTTAGCGATTATCGTTATCTGGCAGAAAAGTTTCAAGGATATGACTCGGAAACTTCCATTGCAAACTTACATCTGCCATTTTCGTAATCCATCGCGATTTAGAAGTTGATATCATTAGTGAGAATTGTTCTAGAATAGTATATGCATAACTGTTTAAAGCATTAACAGGTGGTCTTGGCTCATTGTAGTCGTAAAAGTCATCTTTAGTAGGAATTGTCTGCTAACGGGATTCTTTGCTTTGATAGTATTATTGCTGCCAATAAGCAATAACACCTATAGTTTTGCAGAACAAACTGTCCAGGTAACAATAGCATTAGGTGCTGGAAGTAGTGCTGATTCAGCCTGTGTCCCAACAAATAGTTGTTTTACACCAAATCCAGTGCAGATAGCGTCAGGTGACACGGTCATATGGACAAACACAGATACGGTAAGTCATACTGTAACAAGCGGAAAGCCATCAGACAATCAAACTGGAACAGTGTTTGATAGTGGCGTTTTAATCAAACCAGGAAGCACATTCCAATTCACCTTCCAAAATCCGGGAACATACAACTATTTCTGTCTGGTTCATCCGTGGATGACAGGCTTGGTTGTAACATCTGCACCACCTCCGACAATAATAATTCCACCTTTGCTCAAAATTATAGCCGGAGAGTGGGCTTCTGGTCAAATCAGTGACTCTGATTTCTTACAAAGCATTCAATACTTCATAAATCAAGGATTACTGATAATGCCAATCCCTCAAGCCAACTCGGAAACTACGGCACCAATTCCTATGTGGATCAAAACCAATGCCGGTTGGTGGGCCAATGGAATTATTGGAGATTCCGACTTTATCAAAGGAATTCAATATTTATTCGAAAATGGATATCTTCCAGTATCTGTAAATGGCATACCAAATCCGGTATCTCAAGCCCTCTCGGAATCAGTTACACAGTTGATCAGCGATATCAGCAAAATGAATCTTCCACAAGGTACTGCTAATTCCCTGACTGCAAAACTAAACTCGGCCCTAAGTTCGCTATCTTCCCATCAAAACAATGTGGCAAAGGCCCACCTCAATTCCTTCATAAGCGAGGTTGACGCACAGTCAGGAAAGAAAATTACAACTGATCAGGCAAACGAGTTGGTTTCAGCTGCACAAAATATCATAAACTCAATTACTTAAACTCTTGGTCTTAAAATAATTCATAGAAATAGACATAGAATCATTCATTATATCAGAATCAATACTTTCAATCTCTCCAAGCCAGAATCTTCGTAGTCGTATAGGACCAAGTTTCTTGCTATGAAAATAAAATGCTGATTATAGAGCTCTAAAGATTTTGCATACTTGTATAAATTATCTTGAGAAGATGGATTGATTTCTTGACCTCTAACAGGATTATCTTATTGCAATGACTGGATTTTTCTAGTCTGGAGCCTTAATGCAAGCATATACTGTCTGCCTGACAATTCGTTTTCCACGTCAAATTCCTCTGGCATACTGGTTATTACCATCTTTGGGAATAAGTATCCTTGTGAGTGTTTTAGCAATAATTACATCTATTCACTAGTACGCTGGGCCCTAATAGACCCAAAATAACGTGTTTTATTTCGTAATCTTGTATTGGATTACGAAGTTATTATAAAAACGCAAAATCTAATCTTATGGAAGCGTTGGTGTGCTTGGAACAGACACAGATGGCGTTGATGCAGATGCGGTATTAGATGGATTTCCAGTTCCAATATCATTTATTGCAGACACGCGGTAAGTGTAGGTTGAAAGTGGAAGGACGTTTGTGTCCGAGTATGTCGTTCCAGTACTACCGGTGTTTGCAACTAAAGTTGACCATGTGGAACCATTGTCAGTTGACCTCTCTATCATGTATCCTGTAATTGGTGTCCCCCCATTATCACTGGGTACATTCCAGCTCAGGTTTACGTTGAGAACTTGGGCAGTGGCAGTAAGACCAGTGGGTGGTGTTGGTACTGTATTGAAGGTAGTTGCAGAAGCAGTATTAGATGGTTGGCTAGGTCCTACTGAATTAATTGCAGATGCCCTGTATGTGTAGGTTGTACTGTGTGGAAGTCCAGTATCGGAATATGTTGTAGCTGTTGAACCGGTGTTGGATTGAACAGTAGACCATGTGCTTCCACCATCAGTTGACCTTTCAATCATGTATCCTGATATAGCAGAGCCTCCATCGTCACTAGGTGCAGTCCAGCTTAGATTGATTTGGGATGATGATACTGCAGAAGCGATCAACCCGGTTGGAGGCTGTGGTACTGTCTTGTAAACAGCTGTTATGGTACTATTTGACGTTATTGAAACATCTCTTGTCACGTTGGCGGAGCCAGTATCCAGCCAGTGGTCAAACATGAAATTGCCAAAACTCCCAACCTGTACTGTATAGGTTTGGCTATCGTTTAGAGTGAAAATAGCTGGAGTAAAGCCCATAGCTATCTGGTTTCCATTCTGGGATAGTGTAGTAAAGTAGCCTGTTATCGGATTTCCGTTGTTGTCTTGTGAGTTAACTGTTAGTTGTGATGTGACACTTTGAGTAGAAGTACCATTCATTACTGAGACTGTATTGTTGCCAGAGTCTGCAAATACATTTTGTACAAGTATCCCAGATGAGAATAACACTACAGAAGCAAAGACTAGAGTTAGAAAACGGCTAGTACCATTGTTACTTTTCAGTCGATACACGGTTTATCTATGGACTCAAAACATATTTGACTATACTAAAATTATCCCATAAGATTAATACAGACAAATCCTTACTTGCTTAATCCTCTATATGATTACGGAGCAATGCATCTTTATTATTTTCAGTTAGTCTATTACAAGACATACACATCTTCATCAGTATCAAAAAGTACCATGATAGGCATGTCACCGTTAGAAGAAATCTGGAAACATGGACATAAGGTAAGTTGGATAATAGCGAGTAACCGAATTAATCAAGAAATTTCTGAAAAAACTTTTCCAACGGATGAAGGTTTGGCGGAATTGGATGATATCATTAATGAATACATACGTAATCAGAGAGAAGAAGAGATGATCAGACTGCTAAAAGAAAATCTTGAAAAATAAAAAGTGACAGGAAGTAACTATAAAGTAGATTATCGATAGGGTAAGTAACGCCCTTGACTTCGTAATCCTATATCAGACTACGAAAATTTACCTGTCTATTTCGTTGAATTATTTTGAGAAGAATGAGATCTAGTCACCTGTTTTGAGGTATTTTCCAAGGCTTGCCCTCGTATTTCCCCCGTGGCTACATCTATTCTTATTTTTCTAACATCACGCATATCGAATAATTGAACTTGCCCTGTTACTATCCACATGTTGCCCTCTAATACGACATCAATCTCGTTGATAACAAAGTGTTGTTCAAGAAGCCTTCTTGCTATCGCGATTGCCATTGTTTTATCTATGCCAGCAGACATCATTAAATTTGGCTCGGGATTGAAATCATAGATAAGGATTTCACAGCTTTTGTCAGGTAAAATCTTCTGTACGCTTCTTACAATGAATATTTATGCAAGTTGCAGCGACTGTTTATCATATGCAGATTGACAAGTCAAAGGCGATAGCAATAGCATTAAGATTTTTCGAACAACAAAATTCAGATGTGTCTCTGAAAGATGCTATCATGAAAAATAATGTTTGGATAGTAACAATATCCATAGGTATGATGAATCCGAAAACAAGACAAGTGAGAATAGATGCTAATAGTGGCGAATTCCTAACTATGCCTAATTATTGAAACTTGAAGTTTTTCAACAAACCACATATTTCGTGTCCATCATTGAAGTACTGTCAAGTTTAGAGCTTTACACAACTGATAATCCTGCCAGTTATAGAATCGATCGCAAGCACTCGATCTGATTGTACACCAAATAAGGTTACAAGTGCTTTCACATGCCAAGTGCTATCTTGAAGAACAGTGTCTACTATTTCAAAAGGGTAAAAACTCTGCTTAAAGAATTCTCTTGCCATTAGAACAGCTTTATCAGAATCAATATCCGTCAAGAGTACGCCAGCATGTCAGATTGTTATAGAAGATTATACTATATGCGGCATCTGCTTTTCTATTTTGAATCTGGGTGTTGAAACCTAGCAATTATCTCTCATATCAGATACATCCTCCATTGTGTAGTCTCATATACGACTACGCAAGAGATACGATTAGACTGATAATGATATAAGAGATTTTTTGATAATATAGCGAGATATTGCCGCCTATTAGATAAAGCTCAAACTTTTGCTAAATACTCTCTTCTCACGCATCAGAAATCTCGTCAGCTTGGGCACGAATCTCGAGCATTTTGGCATTATCTCAGAAGCTGAAGCGAGTCAAAAACTCGTAGGAGCTTCTCTCAAAAAGCTACGGGATGCGAGATTCTCGGAGACATTCAAATATCTCCGAAGAGATTTCCTGGATACTAATTCGTAATCTATACTAGGACTACGAGGTTTCTTGCTATGAAAAGAGATGCTGATTATAAAGTTAGGAAGATTTTGCATGCTTGTATGAATTATCTTGAGAAGATGGATTGATTTCTTGGCCTTTAACAGGATTATCCTATTGCAATGACTGGATTTTTCTAGTCTGGAGCCTTAATGCAAGCATATACTGTCTGCCTGACAATTCTTTTTCCACGTCAAATTCCTCTGGCATACTAGTTATTTCCATCTTTGGGAATAAGTATCCTTGTGTGTGTTTGAGCAATAATTACATCTATTCACTAGCTGGGCTTTGCCATTTGTTGATAATCACTGAACGCATCTAGGGTTATAAAATGTCGTCTTCAAAAAATATCGTTCTTTACTAATCAAACTTTAAAAAACTAGTGTAGATTTCCTCTGTAACGTTAGCACTCAGTTACAATTATTTCTTATCTTTCGCATAATTTACCATACCAGTGACATCAATGAGTACCACTGGTTCATTTCCTATAACCCATGCATCATGGCCTGGTGGAACTACCGCTGCATCTCCTGCACCAAGCACTGCTTCCAGTCCATTATCCATAACAATTTTCAATTTGCCTGAGATTATGTATTGAGTATGTGGTGCCTCACAGCTTTTTGTCTTTACAATAGGTTTGACGCTCTCTGACCACTTCCAACCAGGACTGAGTGTAGCTCGTCCAAATGTCACCCCACTAATGGTGACGAGTTCAAGTTTTCCTTTGTCAAAAGTTCTTGTTTCATCGGGAGAATTTAGACTCCTTTGTTGCATCATATAGGTTCAGATGACTTCTTTATTTCTTTATCGTGTGATAGATTATCATATCTGGTGGTGAGAATCTTACTAGTCTTGGTATAGATTACGCATGTGTTCGTAATCATATAGAAGACTACGAAATTGTGAAGATAGCTGATAGACTCGCTATTTTGGGGGTGCCACTTTTTTTGGATAGATATGGTTATTGTGTATAACGAACGGTCAAAATTTCTCAGTAAGACTAAAGCGCTAAAAATGAAGCTCATCGAATCCATATGAGGTGATGTTCAGTTAGTGCCTGAGCAAGCGTGTTGATGTAATTTTCAGATTCTGCATTACATGGATCAAAAGGAGGAGTAATGAGACAAATCTTCAATATTTAGTGTTCTAATATTTTTGTACAACAAATTATGGTCGTACACATTGGTATACTTGTTGATTATTTCTTTCATAAACATTTTTCAAACTGTTGTCATGAGTGAAATATGTCTTTTATTACCGTCGCAGAAGTATCATTTCTTCCAAGGTTGCCCAAACTGTAAATGTTTTCTACAGTAGCAAGAAGGGAATAATGGGTATAGTAAGTAGATGATTTGTACCCCGCTTTAACTATCGTGGAGGGTCCAACGACTACCGTATAGACATGATTATCTGCAGTATCGGGGCTATCTTCATCAAATGTAACAAAAATCACTGAATTAGAAAACGTAGGCGAATTGATCAATTTTGGAAGAAACCCGCTTAGCCAAGTGTCTGCAAAAGTTATTGATGTATCATGTCCATCATTGTACAGGTTTGGAACTATGAAAGCAAAGTTAGGCAAATTGTTTTTTATTATGTCAGCGTTGAGCTGAACAAAGTTCACTATGTGACTATTGCAGTATAATGAATCGCCTGTTATGTCACTAAAGTAAGCAAATGGATTATGCTTTACAGCATAAAGACCGCTTGATGAATCGTCACATGTTGAGGGCATCGATTCCATGTAAGCTTTCCAAGTGATTCCTTTTGATTCCATAATAGCTGTGACTTCTTTATTATTTGCTATATCTGTGTGTATTACTGGAGGGTTATCGTCAGATATTCCAAAATTACTTCCTGCAATGATGGCCAAATAGTTGGGCAATGATGGATGGCTTGTTCCATGGTAATTTGTCAAGAGAGTATAATTATTAGCAATACTTGTAAGGTATGGTGCAGAGATACTCCCATACACAGTTCTGTAGGCTTCATTTTCCAGCACAATTATTATTATATGCTTTATTAGACCTGTTGTGTTAGAACTGGTTACGTGAGGAGTAATTTCTGGCGTTATAATGCTACCACTAACAATGATTACAGAGAGTGCCAGTCCAATTAGAACCAGTATCAGACTGGTACGAGTTACTTTTTTCATCTCCGTGGCTAAATCTACTTTACAGAGAACGATTTTAATTATTGCCTTATAACCCGTTTAGCTTAGCCTGCTCACGCGTATGTAGCGATCTGGTTAACGACGTGTTTTTTTGCGAAACAAGTTTCCCCTTGTAACGAGTTACATCCTTACTTGAATAATGATTTTGCAGCCCAACCCTGAGGATTTCGTATAAATATTTGAACGGAAATGCTTCGTAGTCCTAGTATAGATTACGAAATAGAATCTAGAAAAGCTCTAGCGAGCTAAAGATTCTAGAATCAGAGCTCGCACATATCGTCAATCTAGCCCCCTGATATAGTGATACTTTGTATCGCTAGAGCTTTTGATATTTTGACCATCTTGAGCTATTTTGAAGCGATATTGACCGAGAAATATCTAGCGAGCTCCGATATTCTGTGCTAGCTCACGATATTTCTGTGAAAGACTCGCAGAAAGCTCGCGAATTTCTCCAAAAGCTCACCAGATAGTGTTATGAATTGTTTGTTTCGTAGGTATCAGGTTTCGTAATCGTATATGAGATTACGCAAATACAATGGGAGAACTGAACTGCCAGTTTGAATCCCTAGCGGGTCCTAAACTAAACTGAAATAGTAACTGGGCCCTAGAGGACTCGAAACTTTGGGTTAGACCTGTGAGAGTTTTGATTGACAGAATTAAAAATTCTGATTCAAAATGCAAGTCTAAAGCAAGAAAGAAATATCCATAAATACCCTCAACGCGATTTTATAGAAAAGGGTTATAGATGAAAGAAAGATGTAGTTTCTGTAAAAAGACATTAGGCTCGTGTACATGTGAAGAAAACCTATTAGGAGATTATCATAACAAGCCAAAAGATAGAGATGATCCATTTGGTTGATTCAAAAATAATGAATGATTCTATACTTTCAATATCGCCTAACCAAAATCGTTTCTTGTCTGCATTAGATTCACTTCTTTTTCAAATGTCTTGATCCTTCCAATGTCAGACAATCTATCTTGAAGAATAGACGATCTTAACCTAGAACTTTCCAGACAGAGTAAAAGGGAATTACATTACATTGTTGGCCTTAGCCGTGATTTGTTATGGGTGTGATATTTCATCAAGAATGGTGTTTGTAAATCTCTTTTCAGTTTTATTTATTGACCTTGCAAAAGAAGCAATCTCAAATCGAATATCTTTGTCCGCATATGCAAGTTTGAGAACATTATACAGTTTGAGTACCTCTGAATCTTCTTTTTGATTAATAATTTTCTCTAGCAGTTCTTTTGCTTTTATTATTTTAACCTCTTGTGGCAAAGCTGCAATGCCACGCTGGAAAATCTTCTCCAATATGACCCTGTAATTTTGGCCCAAGATGACTGCCAGCCTAGACTTTGGCATCTCCGCTATATCATCAAGTATTTTTCCTATGGAATCATCAAATTTCAAATAATATCTCTGCATAAATTGTGCAAACTGATCAAGTATTGTTTTATCAAACTGGTACGCAACACCAAGATTTTTCTCTGATTCTAGTATCATTTCTATTATGGCAAAGACCGTTCCAAGGGGGTCCCATGTTGCTTGCTTGCCATGTTTAAACGGATATTTTAGAAACATTTTTTCTAATCTGTTTATCACATGCATTGCGACAAGACCTCTTTTATTGCCCTCATCGAGTGTTTTGATTATCTTTAGTGATGTTATAGAAAATAGGGAGTAGTTTTTTGCACTAGAGTTAACTGCAAGAGAACGCTCAAAGTCATCAATAAACTCTTCAAGTATTCGAGGAATCTGGTCTTCTGGTTTTATGTTTCTAAAGCTAATTTGTTGCTGTTCTGTATTTGAAGGATTTGGCAAAAAGAGCGGGGCTGCTTGTTTTAGTGCACCCAAAACGGATCTCAGATGTAATCGATTTCCTTTACTGTACTTACTTTTTAGTAGACTTCATATTGACTGTATTAGTAATTTGTACATTATCAAAGTAATTTTGTTCAGATGTAATAATCTAATCTTTATGTTAACTGATAGACAGATCGCGATTTTACGTTCAAGAGAAGGGATTGCCTTTTTACTATTTTTATCGACAAAGAGTAAAAATAGAATCCCCCCTCTTTGAACGTGGGAACATGCTGGTGTCGTTGAACTTTAGGTCAAGTAAAGATCAACAAATAAGGAAGTATTGAGTTAGAATCACATGGTAGGAAGTTTTTCGCCTCCACAAGGAACAGGAAATATAAATCAGAAGGGATTTGACGATATTAAACAGGCAATCAACGACTTGACAAATATGATTGAAGGCAAACACATGAAATTAGAAGCGATACTTTCTCAGATAATAGAACGTGAGATGATAACTCAAGATTCCTATGATAAAATCATGAATTTGTTAATAGAATTCGGTAAAAAGAAAGGCTGGACAAAACAACCAAATTATTATCACGATGGGTAATTGTTACTTATTTCTAAAATAACCTTCAGTTCTTCTCTTATTGATTCTTCTAATACGTCAACAAAACCATTACAACGTAAAATTCCTTTTAGGGACGATTTCGTAATCTGATATAGGATTACGTAATGGGATATTGCGTTGCCTTGGTTGTTTGAATCTTTGTAGGTTCAGACTTGTGAGAGTCCGAGCCGTGCAGATTCCAAGTTTTTGTATTAAGATTAGCGATAAGTGTGGAACCAATCCTGAGAAAATCCTATCTAGTGCTAGAGCAAAAAGCATCAGTGCAAAAAAAAGTAATATTGTTTGTAATTGCTTTTTCTATCATAC
>Ga0209237_1000432_pt1 | contig 23564 bp, 17 predicted proteins | sample GraSoi013_1_40cm_2_FD_185820 | JGI IMG/M metagenome (GOLD analysis project Ga0209237, IMG submission 185820) | Grasslands soil microbial communities from the Angelo Coastal Reserve, California, USA - Sample 10_02_2013_1_40cm (SPAdes) (version 2) | ecosystem: Environmental > Terrestrial > Soil >...
CAAGAAAATTGTCGAAGCTCATGGAGGTACGATAACCGGCAAAAACAATGATGACGGAAGGGGCGCTACCTTTACATTTACAATACCGACGGACATCCATCCTGAAATCTTAGAGGAAGAAATTTCGTTTCTTACAGAAGATGGAGCAAGGACGACTGCTTCCCAATAGAGCATTGCTCGTTTTTTGACAATTCACCCGGCCGCAGCCAATAGGGTCTTCCATCCTTGTCAACAAGCTTTTGTAGTAGAGGTGCCATTTAGTTACTGCAACGATTTGGACATGACAGACACAGCAAACAAAGCCAAAAATTCTAATTGTAGATGATGAGAAGGACATTACCGCGATTCTAAAGTCCGGGCTTCAAGAGCACAGGTTTAGTGTTGATGCCTTTAATGATCCAAGGGGGGGTCTTTCACATTTCATCTCAGAACACTATGACAAGCTTAATGGAGCTATGACTATTTGCATTTTAACAAAATCTTGCCCAAGTGCAGATTAGCTTCCATCTTGCTCTGAGCTTGTTTGGCATCCTTCAACGAGTATATAGAATCGATCACAGGCTTGATCTTTTTCCTAACGATGAACCTTATCAATTCTTGTAATTGCGCATTTGTTCCCAGTTGCGCGCCGGTCATGACTATCTGCTTGGTGTAGAACATCCTCACTGGAACCATAGCATCATTGCCCGATGTCATGCCACAAACGGCCAACCTTCCTCCTTGTCTCAGAGCAGCAATACTGGTAGGCCAAGTCGCGGCTCCAACATGATCAATCACAATGTCGACACCGGCAGGAATTACTTTTTTTACTTCATCTGCAATATTCTGGCTTGTTCTATCTATGATATGGTGCGGGCAAAGTTTTTCTGCAAATTCACGCTTTTTTCCGTTCGAAACCGTTGTTATCACTCTAGCCCCAAGTGCCTTACCAAGCTGGATCGTTGCCATCCCTACTCCGCTTGTTGCGCCATAAACAAGTATCGTTTTACCCTTGTCAGCGCCGTTCGCTTTGAGCATGTTCCATGCCACCAAGTAAGAAACTGCTAGCGTGACCGCTGTTTCGCTCTTCAACGTTTTTGGTATCGTGATGACGTTCCTCACCGGCACCGCTACCTTTTCCGCGTAGCCGCCATTCCAATCGCTCATGCCGCCAATGATTGCAAACTCGCTGCAGAGGTTCTCATGCCCGCTTTGGCAGTACTTGCATTTGCCACAAGAAAAGCCCGGGTATACCATTACTCGCTGACCCTTTGCGGTCCCGACAATGTCGCAGCCGCAGATGTGCGGAAGCTTGATCTTTTTGCCGGAAATGCCAATCCTTGTCCATATGTCAAGATGGTTTACCCCGCAGTATTCGACGTCAACAATAACTTGACCCTTGCCTGCAACTGGATCCGGGAATTCGCAGTACTGCAAAACATCTACAGGCCCATGTTCAAAAAATGGGACGGCCTTCATGCCAAATTGTGCATTTCCTTCAGGTCTCTGCCGAACTGCGCGAGCTCGGACGGCACTGTCACGCTTATCGGGTCCTTCAGTGAGAGTGGTTTGCCGTCCTTGATCGTCTCTTTCTTTTTGTTCCAGACCATCGAGTTAAAATCGATTATCTGCTTCGTGTATTTCACCATTTCAGGGTCTACCTTTTCTTCCCGGAACATTGGCTGGAGGTGAATGCTGTTGGAAGAGTAAATCTTTGTCCAGAGCTCTTCTGCTATGAAAGGCGTAATCGGAGCTATCAAGAGCAGGATGGTGGAAAGGCACCTGTGGAGCGTGTAGAGGGCCGACCTCCTGCCGATGTCTTCGCTTGTTGCGTAGGCGCGCCCCTTGACCATTTCGACATAGTGGGCCGCAAAAAGGTTCCACGTGAAATCCCGGATTGCGTTTGCCGGCACAAAAAAATTGTAATCCTTGTAACCTTTTTTGCATTCGTCCACAAGCCGGGCAAGCTCTGCCAACATCCATTTATCAGACGCCTCTAGCACCGGCTGGTTTGCCACCAATTCGAACGAAGACAGAAACCTCCCCAAATTCCAGAGCTTTGAGAGGAACTTTTGCGAGCCGGCAATCCTTTGCTCAGAGCACCTAAAGTCGTAACCAAGATTGGCCTCGCTTGCAGACCAGAATCTGAACGTGTCAGCGCCGTACTTCTGTATCACGGGAAAGGGGTCGATAACGTTGCCCTTGCTCTTGCTCATCTTTTCCCCCTTTTCGTCGACCCCGTAACCCATTATCCATGCTTCGTTCCACGGCATTTTTTCCGTCAGCTGGACACACCGGAGCATCGTGTAGTGAAGCCAGGTGCGGATGATGTCCTTTGCCTGGGGCCTAAGGGTAGTGGGATAAGTGTAATCGAAAATTTGTTTATCCTTACTAAATTTCGTGACGTACAGGGGGCTGATGCTCGAGTCCATCCAAGTGTCAAAGGTGCGCTCCTCGCCATTGAATTCAGATCCGCCACATTTTTCGCACTTTTCAAAGGGTGGTCTTTCCTTCCAGGGGCGATAGTATCTGCCGGGTGCAGGCAAGTTTGGCGCCTTGCAAGTGTTGCAGTACCATATTGGAATTTCGGTGCCGTAGAACCTACGTCTAGAGACCGGCCAGTCGATTGCGATCGAGTCGAGCCAGTTCAGCAAAATTTGCCGGTGCATGTCGGGGTGGAACTTTAGCTTGTACGCAAGCTCTCTTAATTGCGGCACAAAGTCAAGCTGTTTTACGTAATAGTCGTGCAGTGGGATTATCTCTATCGGGGTCTTGCTCCGCTCGCAAAGCGGCGTGCGGTGCATGATGCTCTCTTCTTTTTCCATCAAACCTGAATTCTTCAGGTCTTCGATCACCTTTGTCCTTGCCTGGTTTATCCGTAGGCCGGAATACTGACCTGCTGCTTCCGTTGTAACGCCATTCTCGTTCAGCGCAACTATTTCCTTTAGGCCCAACTCTCTAAAGACCTGCACGTCATTCTGGTCGCCGTAGCTGCACACCATGACGGCACCAGAGCCAAACTCAGGTTTTGCCGAATGGTGCGGCTTTATCTGCACTTCCCGATTGAACAATGGCAAAATAGCATGCGAACCCTGCAAACCTTTGTATCTATCATCTGCTGGATTTACAATAACTGCTTGGCAAGCAAACAGTAGCTCCGGCCTTGTCGATGCGATAATGACATCCTCATTGGTCTCTTTTATCTTGAATTTCATGTAAATGAGCTTTGTCGGGATCTCATCGTAGATTATCTCAGCGTCTGCTATCGTGGTCCCGCAGTCCGGGCAGTAGTTGTTGGGCCTGTTTGCGAGGTACACAAGCCCCTGCTTCCACAGCTCGATAAACGTGCTCTGCGTCAATGCCCTGTAATCATCAGAATCGGTCCTGTAGTATTCGCGGAAATTGCCGGACAATCCCATGCCCTTCATTATCTGAATCATTTCGGCCTCGAGGTCATCGAGGGCAAACCTGCAGAGCTCTAGAAACTTTTCCCTGTCCATCTGGCGCATGCGCACATTATGCTTTTTCTCTGTGTAGATCTCGACTGGCAGGCCGTTCCTATCTATTCCTATCGGGAATAGGACATTCTTGCCGTTCATCCTGGCGGTGCGAGCTATCATGTCGATCTGCGCGTAGTGCGCGGCCGCGCCAATGTGCCAAGGGCGACCGGAAGGGTATGGAGGCGGAGTATCAATTACAAATGCAGGATTGTCATTTATTGCAAACCGATAGACGTCTTGCTCTTCCCACTTTTTGAGGATCGCCTTCTCTATCTCGGGGTTCCATGATGTCGACTGGATCTTGGGCTCCATTGCCGTGCTTTCGTCATGTCTAGCTGGTCTACCGATATTAACGTTAACGAACAGCTACTTGGTCCTGCCGGCACCAAACATGCTGAGCACGCTGCTGACCATCATGCCAAGCGTATAGGATGAGCCGTACTCCTGAATAGCCGGGATAAAGTGTGCAGTTAAAAGTGCTCCAAGAGCAACCAGCGATCCATACTCCGTCACCTTTTTCAAAAGCGTCATCTCTCTGTTGAAAGGGGCGAGCAGCATGCCAAGTATCCAAATTCCAAAAAGCCAGATCATGACCTTTCCTGCGATAATCTCGGGCGCTGAAAACGCTACACCGAAATACATGGCAGTCATGATAAAGTCCGCTTTCATCATCCTGGCAAATATCGGCTCAAACGACTTGAGCCTGATCACATAATAGCCGAAAAGCGCTCCCATTATCGCGACGGCAGCCACGCTGCCGCCCATGTAAATGACGTTGGAAGCACCGCATTTCAGAAAGAGCGTGTTTGGCTCAATGCTTCCGCAAAAGACATAGCTCGAAGCTATCGCCATCAAGAAGGTTTTTACGATAACGCTTGCGGTAATAAGAAGGGCTTTATGCTGGAGTTCGACGTGCTCATAGGTCTTCAAAGAAAGGCTTCCCTTGGACTTGTACCGGTACGCACTCCATTCCTCATGGTAACCTTTTCGCGTAATTAAGGATTGAGGGAAACACAAAAGACTATTCTGCAAGCCAGAAGATATTAATAGCAACCTCACCTCACCCTTTTCCTGTGAAGTTCGCTGACTGGTTCCCGTATTATCAGGGCATCCGCGCAGAATTTGGATACAACAGCGAAATGGATCAAGAGGCTGCAAAAATTCTATCAGACATGATAAAGAAAAAAGCACTTGACCCAAAGGTCCTCAAGAAAAAGATCAAGGGCAAGAATGTCATTGTTGTTGGGGCAGGTCCAAGCCTCGCCGACGGGAAGGCGCTCAAATACGTGAAGAAGAACAGGAAATTTGTCAAGATAGCTGCTGATGGCGCCGTCCAGTTTTTGATTGAAAACAAGATCAAGCCTGATATTGTTGTGACTGACCTCGACGGCGACCCCAATGCTCTGAAAAAGGCTGAAAAAAGCGGCGCAGTGATGGTCGTCCACGCGCATAGCGACAATACCGCGATGCTCAAAAAGCTCGTTCCGAAATTCAGAAAGCTGGTAGGGTCAACACAGGTGATGCCATTTGAAAACGTCCACAACTTTGGAGGGTTCACTGACGGGGACAGGAGCGTATTTTTGGCGGAGGAATTTGGCGCCCGAAAAATAGTGCTCGTGGGAATGGATCTTGGCAAGAAGATCGGCAAGTATTCAAAGAAAAAGGTCAAGGACGCGCAGCTGAAGAAGCAAAAGATGGAAGCAGGCCGGCGTCTGCTTGAAATGCTTGCCAAACAGTCTCAATCCCATCTCGCGGACACGGCCAGGAGGCCCATCAAAGGATTTGCGCCCCTTGCCATAAGGGCATGATTATTGCGCCTAAAAAGCTAAAAGGCATTGCAGGAATGGCGTTAGCAGTCCTAGGCGGCGTAGCATGGTTCTATCAACTTTACGTCCCGGCATTCGCGCTCTGGGGCGGGGCTGGACTCATTATCCTCAGCCTGAACAAACGGCGGCGCCGAATCTGAGCAATTATGGACTGGTTAGCACTCGAAGAATTTTGTAGAATGTTGGCAATGGGAGACTAGAAGATGATGAGGGATAGGCCCGAGATATGGCTACCCCCAACATGCGACTCCTGATCCCAGTTAAAGTCGTTATTGGAAGGGCCCCCCCTCAGTCGGTATCGGTATGGATCAGCGGATATTTCAAAAATCCTCTGTCAGCCATCAGGACATAAGCTTCGATTCTAGGTTGTAAATTCAATGACAACAAAAGCAGTCATGATAAATATTCGATTGAATTGCGATCGCAAATCACGATTCGACAACTAAAAGTCCCCTTGGGCTACCCCCAATAGAAACAGCTGAGCCGATACCCAACAGCTCTTATCGGGTTCACCTTTGGGGGATTATTATTTCGGCAACATGATATTTAAGAGCTCCAGATCCGAAGAATCGACATCCCGGCTCGTACGCCACTTGAAACAGATCGATTAACTATGTTAAGCCAGTCTTAAATTGGATGCAAGCGCCTTTCTCACTGCAAAAACCCCATAGTACGCGCGTCCTGCCCGTCATCCAATCTAACATTGGGCTTATCGTCATCCCTCAGACGGGCAGGGCGATCCCCTTTATCACTGTTTTCGGTTGATTCCTAACTTTTTGACGTATCGCACGAAAGCGTCATAGTCTTCGAATTGGAAATACTTCATAATGTCTCTCATCGTTTGATCGTTGATACTTTGAAGAAAATCTTTTATTGGAGATATTTCCGTCGTCATTATTCAACAAAATGTGTCATCATTATAATCAGTTATGCAACGAGATTCTAGAGTTTTGCTTCCGATTCAGTGGCGTTCTCTTATGTGGATGACAAGCTCTATTTTTTCAGCGAATAGAGCTTTACAAAGTGGGCAAATCACGGTTTTCTTTGTTCTATGAAAAAGCCTGTGAAGTGGGTTCAATCGATGACTGTTCCTACCACAGGCTATGAAAGCAGTAAGATAAACCTTTAGATAGGTTGTACTAGAAAATAGCCTAAAAAGTTCGACAATAGGCGCAGAAGTATATCAACTAGGCTATACTCCTAATCTCTACTCATCACTTCAGCGAAGACCAACACCTCTTTTTACGACTCTTCGTCCCGTGTTCGTCCGCTGTTCATGAACAGTGCAAGAAAGATGAAAGGTATGGATGCTATGCTTATGATGATTAGTGAAACATGAATAGATGTAGGATCGTATGGAGCATTAAAGAGCGGCAAAAAGGGGATCGGAAACAGAACCCATAGCCACAAACCGGCGACGATCGACAATAGCTTCCATCTTTTCCTTATCCTCTGTTTTAAGAATGACATCACAGGGTAAACACTAGCCTTTTCCTTGCAATATCACGCAATCAGCTCATAATAGCCCTGACTTAACCTAGTTACCTCTGGTTTTGAGTTAGGTTCCATGTATGCAGGAGCCACATAACCCACGAAATCACGGGAAAGGGGTTCACCTAAATGTCGGGACCTTTATTGTTTCAAGAAACGGCATTTTATGCACAATGACATCAGAGGTTTTTGAGCGCCCAAGTCGTTCTGCATCGCCCAAGAAAGACGTTGCACAGTTCAAATTTGACTCGCCTCACGACATCTAGCTATTATTACGAGAACACCACTCTATTCCTTAACCTTCCAAGCCGTCCAACTTCCACTTCAACAATGTCGCCCTGTTGCAAATATTTGAGATGTGAAGAAAGAGATAATACGGTACCGCTTGGTGTTCCTGTCGATATAATATCGCCTGGTTCCAGAGTCATCACAAGGCTCAGGCTGTGTATAATCTTATTTACTTTCAAAACCATGTTCGAGGTTGAAGAGTTCTGACGGATTTCGCCATTTACCTTTGTTATAATACTCAGATTGTGGGGGTCGGGGACTTCTTCTGGCGTCGTCAGCCATGGCCCGCATGGACCAAATGTATCAAAGCCTTTTGCTCTTGTGTATTGTTTGTCAATGAACTGTATATCGCGCGCCGATACGTCATTCATTACAAAATATCCCGCAACACAATCAAGTGAGTCCTTCTCCGATACATCCTTGCATTTTTTTCCGATGACAAAGGCCAACTCGCCCTCATAGTCAAGTTGCGTTACAAATTTGGGGCAAACAATATCGTCAAATGGACCGACTAGACTTGTATGGGGTTTCAAGTATATGACGGGTTCCCGTGGAGGGAATTTCCCAAATCTCACCCAACTGTCTTGGTCTGAATAGTTGAAGGCCAAACAGATTATCTTAAAGCTTTTTGTAAATGGAGGCAAGATCTTTAGTTTACCTATTTCGTGGGCAAACGTCAGGTCTTTTGTTCGATCATTTACCTTTTGGAGGCTGCCTCCGAACACGAACTCGTCGAGAGAATGCGGCAGGCGCAAGCCAGTCTTTTTCACTATTTCATCTCGGGTACTCATCTTCCCTTCAGAATTAACTAGTGCAAACGTCTCCTCGTCATGCAGTAATATCCTTGCAACCTTCATTTAGTAACCTCGACGCCTGGGTCGATAAGCTTTCCACAAAGTAAAATTAAAAGTTATACACAAGCGCTATTGTCAGATCTTGAGTATAAAGGGAAAATGGACTAATCTCTAAAAGCTGATTTGATACCTTGCACAAATCTTTTAGAATCAGAAACCCAACCAAATACTCCACCCTGCATCTTGATCTGCTTCATTGCCGCTTCGTGATTGGCGTGATCCGTAGCGCCAGTGGCGTCTTTCAACACAAGACACCAATATCCATTGTCGTTTGCTTCTCTCATTATTGTATGCACGCAGACGTCAGTCGTAATGCCAGTTATTACCAAATGAGTAATCCCAAGATTCTTGAGCAAAAGTGGTAGATTACTTTGGCCAAATGCCCCCTTTCCGGCCTTGTCTACGACGTACTCGCCTTGAACCGGATAGAGGTCTTCAATTATGTCCCAATTTTTCTCGCCCCGCACCAGCAAACGACCCAAACCGCCTTTAGGAATATCGCCAATGCCAACACCATTTCCAATGAGCTTGCTTCGGAGTAGCTTATTGTAAGGCGCATCGGAGAGATCGGGCAAATGTCCTTCCCTAGTATGTATGACTTTAATGTCGGTGCCGTTGCGTATATTATACATTACATAGTGGATCGGTTTGATCGGAGCTGAAGTAAGCCCCAAGTCATAGCCCATGACGTCAACATAACCCTTGGGCCCGCAGAAGTCTATCTGCATGTCTATGCTCAAAAATGCGGTTCTAGCAGAGTCAAATTCAACATAGGCCGTTTCGCCAAAACGCGGACAGTCTTCCACTTCTACTTTGAATAATTTGCCTTTTGGAGGGCCGTAAAGCCAGACAGGAAATTTGAAAGTGCGCGTGATCTTGAATTCCTCATAATCCTTTTCAACTCTCTTGAGAATCTCATCTCTACCTCCGGCAGTAAAGTCTTTGTTTGGTACTGGAGACCTCGGGTTGTTTGTCTTGTTGCTCATTTCAGTGTGCATTCCTCCATGCCGGGCCTTGAAGAATCAGCCAAATGTAGGTCTTTAAGGTTAGGTTTGGCGGTTGTTGCAATAATGCATATATCATAAAAAGGAGATATTTTGTTACCACGTAGCCCAAGACCGGAATTTTTGTCCTGTTCTTGGTGATTCAACATGGTTACTCACTGTCGACAAGATTCAGCCGCAAAATCTCCAACAGATCCTCTGTTCCAACCGGCTTCTCTACCAGTCTTGTAGAGGGAAAAGTTGGAAATGAGGATTTGAATTCGTTAAGATGCTTTTCTCTGAGAACTGTCATGAAACAAACACTTACTTTATCGTCTATCTGTCTCATTCTCTTGTACAGCTCAAAACCGTTAATTCCTTTCATCTCTAGATCAACAAGGATTAGGTCGTATACCCCTTTTTGAAAATCTGAAAATGCTAGCTCTGGATCGGAATAGGGCATCACATCAAAATTGTTGAGCTTCAAGATCATAGTGATCATGTAAGATGCAGCGGGTGCGGGATCGATCAACAAGATGTTCTTCTTGCGCGGCATCAAACAAACATGCTGCTCATTCGCTTAATTAAGCTGCTTGAATTTATGGCCAACACGAATCAACTCAAATCCGAAAACCAACGGAGCATTTCTCTACCTTTTTTAGTAACAATTCTATTTCAACACTATTGAACAAATATCAACAATACCTCCTTGACACAATTCTTTCACTGGCTTTTTGGGTGCCTGTCATCGGGATTTGGAGCTACTTTGTTGTGAAGTTGGAAGGCTGGGAACTCGTTAGTGTAATGGCTGGAACAGCATTAATTAACGCATCTCTTGGCGGTCTTTACGGAAGGGTACTGGACAGATGGAGAAGATTCTTTAATCGACGTTGAAGATATCCAAAGAAACTGTTCACGCGCGATTATTTCTTGCTAAATTGCAAGTCTTCTGATTCCACTTGGTTCTCCAGCATTTCCTTATGTTGGTTCAGCTTTTCCTTAAGTTGAGGATATTTCAGACTTAAAATCTGACAGGCAAACACTCCCGCATTATGACCCGAGTTAATTGCCATAGTCGCTACTGGCACTCCGCGTGGCATTTGAACTATTGAAAGGAGAGAATCCATTCCCTGAAGAGAGGTACCGTCAAGCGGAACTCCTATCACTGGAATAGTAGTAAGCGAGGCTATCATCCCCGGCAGGTGGGCCGAGCCGTCAGCTGCTGCGATTATGACTTCTACTCGTTTTGATTCCAATTCTGTTATGAACCTAAGAGTTTTCTTTGGAGCCCAGTGAGCGGCAACGATACACACTTCATTTTCTATTCCAAATGAATTAAGAACGACTCTTGCGTCCTTCAACTTCTCAAACTGCTTCAACGAAGGGACCACAATACAGACGGTGGCACCCTTGGTTAGCTTCTTTGACTCTGCCATTCTAACAATATGATTCTTCCTTGCCAAATTCAGAAATGTCCGGTTCGAATGCCTTTCCTTGAATTAATAAATCTATTTAGCTCATTCCCGAAATTAGTTCATATATCATAAAAAACCAAATCCGAAATACATACTGCAAAGAAAAAAAGTTGTTGCGACTATCTGTTATTATTTGAGCAGCGAAACTACTTGAGCCAGGGACTAATCTATACCTTGTACTTTGAAGCAAATGCGCGCAGAGCCGATTTGAAAGCTTCCATAGGCGGATTAACTATTCCGGCTCCTATCATTCCTATGCCCGGATCCTTATGAGCGATTGCGGTGTCGATCACTGGAAGTATTCCGGTTTTTACGACTTTTCTGATGTCAATGCCCGTAGCAGTACCTTCAAAGTCGAGTATAGGTACTAGAAAAGTGTCATTCAATGTCGTAGTTATCTCACGCATCTGCTTTGTGTAGTTAAAGGCATCTTGCGCGGTTCCTCCAACCAAGGAAAGAATGGCAGGAGAGTTCGCTAGCGCAAATGCGCCGACGCCAGTTGTCTCCGTTATCGCGCTGTCACCCATGTCTGGGTTAGCGTCTTGAGTGCCATACCCTGGGAAATAGAGTCCCTTGACCATTCCTGCCGGGCCTGTAAACCATTGATTCCCCAATCCACTTACCTTTATACCAAAATCCACACCATTACGCGCCATAACTGTCACAAGCGTACTATATTCAACATCTTTTGCAGCATTCATCGTAGCTTTGCAGGCGGCCATCGCCAGGCAAAGGAAAAATATCTCGTTTCCTGAAAAGTACTTCACTATCTGTGAAAGACGTTCCTTATCTTCTCCAGATTCTATCAAGGAGGGCAATATGGAGAGAGCAAACAGCGCAGTCCCTGCAGACGGTCTGTTGTGGAGCTCATCACCCATGTAGAGTGCCCTCGCCATGATTGATTTTAGGTCGATACCGATGCTGCCACTTGACCGAAGTTTGCCTAAAGCCTTGGCCAACGCCGGAGCCAATACCTTTTTCCAGAATTGCAAAGATTGGATTGCCTCCTCGTCGAATGCACCAAACTGTACCTTTTGTTCGACTACTCTACCATAGTTCACATTGCCAAATTTTTCATTCTTCACAACAACTACTGGCAAAGAAGGAGAAATCACTCCTGCCATAGGACCTACGGCCTCATGGTCATGGTTTGGCGACAGCTCAACCTCGCCTTCTTCGACGAGCTTGACAGCGCCGTCCCAGCTTGATGCCCATCCTTCAAATATTATGTTGGCCACGACCGCGCCCTTCATTGGTCCACACATGCTACCCCACTTTATCGGGGGTCCTGCGTGAAAAATCGACCTCTTGTTCATGCCAGGCAGAACCTCTATGGCTGGTTTAACGTCGACAAGATGAGGCTTTGAGGCAAGCACTCTCTGAACAGCCGTTGCATTGGCAGACTCGATCTTTGCCTTTATATCTTCAGGGGCCACGTGAAAATCGTAATCGGGTCAGCATTTAAGTTTAATTCATTCAGGCTTGAAAATTTGACATATATCTAAAATTCGAAAAAATAATGCGTAGTCGCGTTCAAAGCGCTCGCAGAAGCTTCCATTTACTCTCTAGCGCCTGCGTCATGGAAAAAAGTGTGTCCCTGAAACGCCATTTATGGCATCTTGGACCTTGTCCAGACTTGCAATTATGGCTTCTTCGCCTCCGTTCTTGACAAACTGCAAGCAGGCCTGAACCTTTGGCCCCATACTTCCCTCTTCAAGTTGAGAGATTTCCACATGATCCCGGCTCAGGATTATTTCTTTTATCAGCCGTTGCGTTGGTTTCTTGTAGTCCAAGTACAAACCTTCAACGTCGGTCAAGATCACGAATTTTTTTGCCCCTATCTCCCTGGCCAGAAACTCGCCAGCCAAATCCTTGTCAATGACTGCATCCACGCCAAATTTTCCTTCACCGTTTCTGTGCACTACAGGTATTCCGCCTCCGCCACATGCCACAACTACAAATCCACCGTCAATTAGAGAACGAATTGCATGTCGGTCGACAATGACGACCGGTTTTGGAGAGGGGACTACTCTCCTATATTTGGCATTGCTCTGGTACTTCCAGGTAATTGTCGAGTCGCCACTGATAAACGGGTCGAGCTGATCACCGCCTACGTACCCAATCATATTTGTTCTTGTCATCATGCCAGCAAGCGCTCCAAGAAGGAAGGTACCTTCTTGCTGCATAGGGAACATGGAAGCCACATTTTCCGATCCTACAAGGCCTGTGAATACCACAAACTTTGTGTTTGGATAGTCCTTGCCCACCTTGACAGCCGGGTCTCCCCACTGAAATCCATGCGCGATCACGAGATCATAGCCTTCGTTTGCGCGTGCTCTCAGTACAGGTTCTATGTCCGCAATGGAAATATTATCAACACAAGACACTTCATGGCCATACTTTGACTCAAGCAACTTTGCAGCATTATATGCCGTAGCACCCCAGCCGCCATCGCTAAACAGGGCATCCGTGACCAATGCTATCCTAAGTTTTCCGCGACCACTCTTAGGCGGAGCAAGTGTCACCTTTGGTGAATCTATTGTGACGGTGTACTTTTCGGGAATTTCTATTTTTTTGGCCATCACTTCAAGCAACAGCTCTTTTAGCCTGATCTTGACGTCGCCTGGTACCTTGCTATCTAGGCCATAAAATGGAGCCAGATATACGATTCCATCCCCTACAGCCCCCTTTCCAACTTCAATGCCAGGCTTGAATATCTTGCCTTCGAACTTGTTTTGAGCGACCATTTGCACAGCTTGGTCAAATGCTTTGTCGATGTCCAGTACGAACGAAGTCAATACCGCTTTTGGAGCTAGGTGGTACTGGTCTCCCACAGCACCAAAGGCATACACCCCCTTTTCGTTGGCAGCTTCGATGACACCCTTGCCAGATGTATCTGCGACGTGCAGAACGAAATCGGCTCCAGAATTTATCTGAAGCAAAGCAGCTTCTTTACCCTTCTCAGGACTGTCCCAATCGCCCAAATAGCTTCCCGTGACCTTTACATTTGGATTTACGTACTTTGCGCCCAACCTATAACCTTCAAAAATGTTGACAAGGTTTGCGTATTGGCTCCTTTCGAAATATGGTCCGATGGGCTTGGTCGGGTTGCGAAAAGAAGGGTCATTTTCATCAACTACAACTCTGGAGACAAGAGCCACCACTGACTTGTCAATGTGTCTTCTATCAAGCTCATTCTGCAGAGCTTGTACTACCATATAGCCGATAAATCCCTGAGTCTCTGCATTACAAGCGTGAAGCGGAAAAGAGGGTACGGTCTTCTTGGCCATATCATGCCTGATAAGGGTTGATCCCACTTGAGGACCGTTGCCATGCGTTAGGACTACGCGATAATCGTCTTCTATCAAATTGACAATGCCTCTTGCAGCGAGCTGCACGTTGCGAAATTGTTCTTCAAACGTACCCTTGTCGTCTCTTTTGAGAAGAGCATTTCCGCCCAAGGCAATGACCACTGTGTCTTTTGAACTCAAGACATAGATGGAACTTGAAAAAATATATAAGCATAATGATTTAATCTGTTCGGAAAAAATAGATATGCTAAAATCTGCAATTCTTGATACATTGTGAACCCGCAGTGGAGAACTTCAAGTTTCTAAAGTGTAAACCAAGCTCGGAAGAACTGAAGTCTTGAACACCCGATCTGCAATCGTGAATAGCGCTGCAGTCACTCCGGTTGCAAAGTCGAGGCCTGAAGTATGTCCTCTTTTGCTGATAAGCCGAACTGATTCAATATAGGCTTCCAGATTGTTATGAGCAACGCTGTTTATCATGTGTTGAGCCTGATCATCCAGCAAGTTTCTTGCGCTATATTCAATCAATTTGAAGCTCGTCCAAGTTGTGAGAACAGAAAAATCATTGCCCGGAATGACTGCATCTCCAAGCTTCATTGCGTTACCGAGCGAATTTCTCATGGCCAAGTAGCCGGCTATGAAATCGTCACCGGCAGGCGTAAACCCCGGGCCTACCCCGCACAGGTGTTTCAGCCCTTTCGATATCCTACTGTCGAATTCTTGTTGGTCTTTGATCGTGCAATCTGAGATTAGCTGGTCAATGAATCGCGCAAATAAGCCTCTGGTCGTCATGTCAGGATTTAGCAGGCAACCAAATTTGTTCGCCTGCCCCAATGATTCTAGTTCTGAGAATATTCCATAGCTGTTGCTTGCAAATGTCTGAATTGCATGCGGGTCCAGAGAGCTAAAGTAATTGCGGAACCTGTTGCAGTCACCTACTGCGATATTTGCATCTCCAACCAAGAGCGTCGCGCTTGGTTGTTTATCGCGATTTTCATCTTGTATGAATGCCTTTTCGTCTTCGCGTATGATCCCCTTGAATCCATCGATAGTATTAGAGGCAGTGACATTTAGATTCGCGGGAGAACGAACCTTGCCAAGCGTAATCACCAGAAGTTCGTCTTCTTTAGTGCGTATGTTAATTGTGGTATCAAAAGCGTTCAAGATCTTTCCAACTGTGCCGCTTCTCTCTTGCAAGAGCCAACCATGCAAATCTCCAATGCAGGCGCAAACAAAATTTCGCTGAACTGTCATTGTCATCTACATGCGCCTGTTGACCTATAATAGCTTGTCAAGAATATCCTCAATTTCTTTCTCAAGCTTTGGGGTTGGTCTCCAGTTGATGTCTACTGCCTTTACGTTTTGCATTTGGAGTGCGTCATAAAAGATATCCAGCCCGACATTTATGACTTTTAATTCTACATTGAATAGTTTTTTCCCTTCAGCCATATCAGAATTCTCCCCCAAGCGTCAAATATTGTGAATAAATCTTTTCTATATTTCCCTTCCCCCTGAGAGCCACCAATGCCGCTCCTGTGGCCGCAATAGCGTTAGTGGGTAAGACCACTGCGCCGACTGATTGTAACTTGCTTATGCTGCTTTCATATCCCTGTGTGTCACCAGTGGCTCCGCATACGTGGGATATCACTGAAAGATATCTGCCGCCTCTTTCCGCCAAATCTTTTGCTTCTCTTATCTCTCGAAGAGCTGCTCCAACTGGATCAGGGTGCGAGCCATAGCCAAGGACAAAGTCCATCAAAAGAACTGCAACTTCAGGGTCTTTTGCTTCCTCAATAATTCGAAGTTTTCTTATTGTTGGATCAATCATTGGATGGGCCCTGCCTTGTGTAAATTCTTCTTCGCCAAGATCCACCACTGAATTTGCTTCGCTTGTAAGAGAGCTGGCCATCTCCTTTACGTTAAGGATCGGGGCGTTTGAATAAATCAAACCTGGCAATATTTCGCTCAAGATCACTTGAGCTTCGTAAGTAAAGGTCCCGCCTGTGTAAAGTGCTCTGATGTATTTCTGGCCATCGCTCAACTTGGTCCATTCTTTTTCCATTGCACGCATTAGATCTTCTTGTGAGACGCTCGTCTTTGCTGTTGCCTTCAAAAATTGGTCGTTTCCTGCTTGCTTTGCAAATGCCAGGACTGCAGATGCAAGGCTACCCACCTGAATAATTCTTCCTCCAGTCCGGTTATCCTGCATTTGTCGGCCGCCGATAAATGCCAATACGTACTTTTTCTTGCCTTGTTGCGATATATGCTTGATAATCTTTTCTTGAATTGAAGGGGACGGAGGCTTTGAAACGATCCCAATAACTGAGATATCGGGGTCTTTCTCAAGCAACTTAATACACTCTAACATCATTAGGCCGCCTATCTTCTCCTTTGTGTCACTTCCTCCCACACCCAAACCATGCTTTACACCGATTCCGCATTGGTCAAGCAAAGTAATAACTTCTTGAAGCCCGGTTCCTGCGGCCGCAACTATTCCTACTGGACCTTCTTTAACAGCATTAGAAAAGCCTATGCCTTTGCCGTTAATGATTGAAGTGCCGGCACCAGGTCCGAGTATCAATACGCCATTCTTGACAGCACGCTCTTTGATTTCCAGCTCGTCTTCTATTGACACATGATCGCTGAATATCTGCTGGTGTATACCTCGATCTATTAGCTTTAGTGAAATATCTTTGACGTGCTCACCGGGAATTGATATAAGAACAAGATTTGCATCTGGCATCGCATTTAGAGCAGAGTCTAAATCAGTCAATTTAGATTTCTTCTCGTCGCCGGACGAAATTTTCTCTGGTGATTCGAGCATTTCGTTAGCCTTTTGGATAGCTAGATTCAATGAATCTTGGTCCTGGGCCCTGACAGCTATAATAATGTCAGTTTCTTTTGCCTCCTCAATTAGGGTAGGCGGGAATCCAAGACGAATAAGTATTCCCTTGTTGGTAGGTGTCGCCATTATTACTGAAGCTTCTGTTATTCCCCTTGAAATGCGCCTAACCTTATCAGAAATCTTCATTAGCTGCAAAGAGTCGCGATAGAAATTCGGCTTTATTATGGCATGAAACAGATCTGGTTGTGTCAACTCTTCACAGAAATGGCGAACCCTCGGTTGGTATTTAAAGTTAGGCTGATCATTGCTTTAGTTATCGCATAATTGTTTTTTTTGCAACGCAAGGATGAGGCCGCGATCCCAAAACTGCAAAATATCCTAATAATGGGCCTCAATCTGTGGAATTTATGGAAAACACGAAATGTTTGCTCAGACTCATTTATTCCAACAATCAGAGGCCGAACAGTATCTATCTTTTCAAACTTTATGATATATGACAAAAATCTCATGATTGAATACCAAAGTATAATATCGAGTTATAGGACAATGTTCTATTGCGTTTTTAAAACGAAAGTTTGATCGGGACAACAAGGGAACAAGCCTTCCTGACGATATCAACGGCAACGATCAGTATAAAGCAAAAAAGCTATCTTCAGTTGGTCCCGGCGATCCCGTTCTAAAGATGAAGGGAATCACCATAAAGTTTGGCGATGTTGTGGCGAACAACAATGTAGATTTCGACCTGCTAAAGGGAGAGGTACATGGTCTCCTTGGTGAAAACGGAGCAGGCAAGACAACTCTGATGAGCATACTTTATGGCCTGTATCAGCCGAACGCCGGAGAGATCATTGTGAAGGGAGAGAAGACGACTATCAAATCGCCAAACGATGCAATGGAACTTGGGATAGCAATGGTTCACCAACACTTTCTGCTTACTCCACCTCATTCAGTCACAGAAAATATCATTGTTGGCCTAAAATCCAGGGGGCTATTTCTGGACCTCGCCAGCGCTGAAAAGAAGATCTTGTACTTGGCTGAAAAGTACGGACTGAAGATCGATCCAAAGGCAACTATTGCCGATTTAGCAGTTGGAGAGCAACAGCGAGTGGAGATAATAAAGGCGCTATACAGGGATATTGATATCCTCATCCTGGACGAGCCTACATCCATGTTGACCCCACAGGAGGAAAAAGCGCTATTTGCTACTTTACAGTCGATGGTAAAGCAGGGCCTTTCTATAATATTCATTACACACAAGCTCCACGAAGTAATGGAAGCAAGCAATAGAGTGACAGTCCTTCGCGGTGGCAAGGTCGTGGGGACAGTCAAAACATCGGATTCTAGTGAATCAGAGTTGGCAAAGATGATGGTTGGTCGATCTATCATTGAAAGTGTTGAACCGAAAGCATCTGCAAAAAACCCTGCAATTCTCCAGCTGAAAAACGTGTCAGCACTCAACAATGCAAAAGTTAAATTCCTTAAGGATCTTTCGCTCGAACTGAGAAAGGGGGAAATCCTTGGAATAGCCGGGGTCGATGGAAACGGCCAAGCAGAGCTTGCTGAGGTAATTGCGGGGCTGAGAAAGGTCCAGAGCGGCGAAATAATAATGGACAATACTGCAATAACCAACGCTGCCCCGAGAAAAATTAGAGAATGGGGGTTGGCCTATGTGCCACAAGACAGGCTCAATACTGGACTGATCTTAGATTATTCGATAGCTGAAAATCTGATACTTGATCGGTGGTACAAGGATGAATACTCTGGCAAGATATTTTTGAAACAAGAAAAGATGAAGGAATTTGCAGAAAAGGTCGTGACTGATTTTGAAGTAAAAACCCCTGGTATCAATGTCCCGGTTAACTCGTTGTCCGGGGGAAATTTGCAAAAAGTTTTGATGGCTAGGGAACTAGCAAGAAACCCCAAAGTCCTAGTTGTCCACAATCCAACGAGGGGTCTTGACATCGGTGCGACAGAATACATCCACAAACAACTCGTAAAGCAGCGCGACAACGGAGTCGGCGTCCTAATGATCTCACTTGACCTGGATGAAATTTTAACTGTTTGCGACCGGCTTGCAGTCATTTACGAGGGCAAGATTGTGTCAGTGATGGACAGGAGAGACGCAAACGTTGACGACATCGGCCTCATGATGGGGGGCAAAGTTGCAGTTGCGTCGGAGGGGAAAAAGTGAGCGTGCTTGATGTAGTCACTCAGACCCGTAACAAGCTTAGAGATGTAAAGTTTTTTGTACCCTTCGCATCTGCGAGTCTCGCTTTCGTAGTAGGGGCCATTATCCTCGGTGCAACAGGCGTGGATGTAGGCAAAGCCTATACTATCATGTTCGAAGGAGCTTTTGGATCCGCGTTTGGATTCGGAGACGTATTGCTGAAGACTACTTCGCTTCTGCTGACAGGGCTTGCTGTTTCAGTTGCATTTAGGTGTAAGCAATGGAACATTGGGGCAGAAGGCCAACTCTACATGGGCGCATTAGGCGGGACACTCGTGGGCATATCTGTAGTAGGCCTGATTCCAGGTCTTGCAATTTTTCTTGGAATAATTCTAAGTTTTATTTTTGGAGCAGTTTTTGCTCTCGTTCCGGCCGTGCTTAAAGTAAAGTTTGGAGTGAACGAGGTTATTTCAACTGTGCTTCTAAACTTCGTTGCATTTCTTTTCATATCATTTCTATTACATGGACCCATCAAAGCACCTGGGTTTAATCCATATTCTCCGGAGATCGGCAACGCATCACAAATGCCAATAATATTTCCAGGAACGCGGCTTCATGCAGGTATTATCGTAGCAGCTTTGGCAACGGTAGGAGTTTATTATTTATGGAAAACCAAGATCGGCTTTGAAATCAAAAGCGTTGGAGCAAACATCAAAGCAGCGCGCTATGCTGGAATGAACATTACAAAGAGCGTCCTTGTCACTCTGGCAATAAGTGGCGGGCTAGCAGGAATTGCGGGAGGCATGCTCGTTTCTGGAGTCCAGCACGTTCTAATAGAAGGAATATCACCTGGATACGGATTTATCGCAGTTATTATTGCACTCCTTGGCAGGCAGCATCCAATAGGTGTAGCAATAGTAGCATTCTTCTTTTCGGTTCTTATGACAGGTTCTGAAACCATGTATAGAAGCCTTGGCGTGCCAAGTGCATTTTCCATGACCCTTCAAGCGCTGGTCCTTGTATTTGTGCTGGTCGGGCAATTATTCGTAGTCTGGCTAGGCAAAAGAAAGGTCGGAGGTGCACGATGAAGTTGGCTGGTGAAACCGAAGCCGTTATCATTGGCATAATTGCATCAGGCATTCGTTTGGCCACGCCTGTGCTTTTTGCTGGATTGGGGGAGAAAATCGCAGAGCGTTCAGGCATTCTAAACTTAGGAATTGAGGGTATGATGCTAATGGGAGCATTTGGCGGCTTTATAGGGACATATTTTACCGGAAACTATGTCATTGGAATTTTGCTTGCAATGGCATCGGCAGGAATACTGGCGGTCCTAAAGGGATTCTTGAGCATTACCATAAGGACCAATCAACTGGCTGCGGGTCTGGCGATATGGTTGCTGGGGACGGGGCTCGCTGCGCTTCTCTACAGGTTGACCTTTGGCGTTCGAACAGCGGCACCAAGTGTGGAGCTCATGCCTAAGATTGACATTCCGGGCCTTTCGAACCTTCCGGGTATTGGACCAATCCTGTTTAATCATGATCCGCTAGTCTACATTGGCTTCTTGCTGGTGCCTCTAACCTACATTTTCATATTCAAGACCAACCTTGGTCTCAAAATAAGGACGGTTGGTGAAAATCCAAAACAAGCGGATGCTCTTGGTGTTAATGTATACAAGATACGCTACCTTGCTGTCATAGTTGGAGGAGCGTTGGCAGGGATTGGAGGCGCGTACTATTCGCTTGTTCAAACGGGATATTTCCTCGAAAATATTACTGGAGGAGCTGGATGGATTGCTCTGGCTCTTGTAATTTTTGGCAGATGGAAGTCTCAGTGGATATTGGTTGGAGCGCTTATCTTTGGCATGGTCGACGCATTTCAGCTTGGTCTTCAGGCGCTAGGTACAACCTTGCCCTACCAGTTCCTCCTCATGCTTCCGTATTTGATTCCAATTGCAGTCCTTGTGGGGTTGTACAAGAGGACTGGGGCGCCGGCCGCCCTTGCCACACCTTATGTCAGAGGGGAGAGATAGCAGTTTCCAAACATGAAATCATGTGGCATGCAAGTTGAATTCGAAAATCCAGCCTGTTTCGCATAAATAATGTGATTCTCTACCTATAATTTATGATATATAATAATTAACAGGGAGAATGCTACAAAACTATATTACAATCCCGTCTGGATGCCATCTATGAAGTCATATCTCAAGAAAGCTTCAGTGGTTGCAGTTATTGCAGCACTAGTGCTAGTATCTTCGATGGCAATAGTCGCGCCGCTTCAGATTGCGAATGCTCAGGGTGGAAAACAGCTTAAGATAGCCCTGGTAACCGACGCACTTTTTAGTGATGGCGGATGGGGGGCTGCCGCACATGATGCGGCCAAGCTATTAGAGACAAAGTATGGTTACCAAGTTGCCTATGCTGAGAGCATAGCTATTCCGGACATAGAGGCTACCTTAAGGCAATATGCACAGGACGGCTATGATCTTATAATAGCTCATGGATTTCAGTGGGGAGATCCTGCGGTCAAGGTAGGCAAGGATTATCCAAATACAAAGATTGTAGTCTTTACAGGTCTTGTCAGTTCAAATAATGTGGCATCGATCTTTCCAATGCAACAAGAAGGCACGTTTTTGCTAGGAGCCCTCGGTGCAATGATGACCAAAACGGGAACATTGGCATATGTAGGTGGCGATCAATATCCAAACATTATCAATATTTTCGAAGGCTACAAGCAGGGTGCAAAGCTCGTTAAACCGGACATCAAAGTTATTGGAACCTATCTAGGAGACTTTGACAACCCTGCAAAGGGCAAAGAAGCCGGATTGGCACAGATCAACAACGGGGCCGACTTTTTGTTTCACGTGGCAGATACTTCAGGCCATGGTGTAATTCAGGCGGCCAAGGAAAAGAAGGTTTATGCATTTGGTGCTGTTTTGGACCAAAGCGCGTTAGCGCCTGACACTGTGCTTACCTCATTCGTTCTTGACATGGATAAGGCATTTGACCAGGCTCTACAGATGGTTGTACAAAACAAGTTTGAAGGCAAAATATTCAAACCAGGCATTGAAGTCGGCAAAGGAGCTTCAGGCGATGGCATTGTATATTTGGCACCCTTCAATCAACTGGACAGCAAAGTACCTGCAGATGTAAAAGCAAAACTCCAAGAACTTACACAGGCTGTAATTGATAAGAAAATACTGGTTCCTGAGAGAATAAAGACGACCAGCGATATCTCGGCGACTGCAAAGCTGGGCGACCAGACATACACGATCACAGGCATATCCAGCGGAGGGAAAATCAATTCGGCAACGATCAATTCAGGCAAATCTATTAAATTTGAATTCGACAAGGCCGGTGACATAGAGCTGACGCTGCCAAAGAGCGTGATAGACGGGATAACTGTCGTAAAGGCCGGAGATAAAACCGTAGAGTTTCAAGAAATAAGTAGTTCAGACTCGGCAAGCACTATCAAATTCGTATTACCCGAGGGAAGCAGTTCAGTTGAAATCTCTGGAACCACAGTTGTACCAGAGTTTGGTACGTTAGTTGCTATTGTACTTGCTGCACTGCTTGTAGGGGTAATAGGAATTGTTCGCTTCAAGGGGGCTTTGCTAAACCTAGGAAGGCCCTAGCCTTTCTTTCTTTTTTTACTGTTTTCGGACCTAGAATTTTGAGAGCCGAATGGTTTTAAGAATGACATCACAGTAAACACTAGCCTTTTCCCTACAATAGCACACAATCCGTTCATAGCCCTGACTTAACCTAGTTACCTCTGGTTTTTTCAGCTAGGTTCCAATATGCAGAGCCACATAACCCATGAAATCGGGATTAGGGTTCACCTTAATGTCGGGACCTTTATTATTTCAAGAAATGGCATTTTATGCACAATGACATCAGAGGTTTTTGAGCGCCCAAGTCACTCTACATCGCCCAAGAAAGCCGTTGCACAGTTCAAATTTGACTCGTCCCACTACAAATCAAGCCCTTGTCTATACCCCCCCACGACATCAAGGGGATAATAATACGGAGTACCAGCATGGGTACCGCAAATATTCGCAAAATGAGCCTTGTTTAATAAAGCCTTTTATGTTTAGAAACTCAGCTATTTGATATTCTGCCGCAGATCACTAGTTTTCACGCAGGTATGGTAGACATTACTGACTCAGTGTTGCCTTACTGCCGTTCTTTAATATTTGACGCTACCTTGTAGTAGCGATGAAATCTGCTCAGATAAAGAGGTATGTTGCCTGCACATCCCACATGGAATTCGCCCCATGATGTCATGGACACCGATGGTGTAGTTTACAAGGACAAGGTATGACCACCATGAGCAAGAACGGAGACAAGAGGATTCGTGTTGGCATCATCGGCGCCAATCCGGATCGCGGATGGGCGGCTGAGGGGCACATCCCTGCTTTGAAGTCGCTCTCGGATGACTTTCAGATCACGGCGCTGTCCACCAGCCGACGCGAATCTGCCGACGCCGCTAACAAGCTCTTTGGTGTGCCTGTCGCGTTCGACAATCACAAAGACCTCGTGAACAGGGCCGACGTGGACGTCGTCGCAATCACCGTGAAAGTGCCGTATCACCTCGAACTTGCGACGGCAGCACTCGACGCGGGCAAGGCCGTCTATTGCGAATGGCCGCTCGGCAACGGCTTGAAAGAGGCGGAGATTCTGGCCGCGCTGGCGAAGAAAAAAGGCGTCCTTGCTGTGGCGGGGCTGCAGGCCCGCTCTGCGCCGTCGGTGGTTTACGTACGTGACCTGATCAAGCAAGGGTACGTCGGCGAGGTGCTCTCCACATCGTTGATCGGTTCGGGAATGAGCTGGGGGCCAACGGTGGAGT
>Ga0209237_1000435_pt1 | contig 23488 bp, 21 predicted proteins | sample GraSoi013_1_40cm_2_FD_185820 | JGI IMG/M metagenome (GOLD analysis project Ga0209237, IMG submission 185820) | Grasslands soil microbial communities from the Angelo Coastal Reserve, California, USA - Sample 10_02_2013_1_40cm (SPAdes) (version 2) | ecosystem: Environmental > Terrestrial > Soil >...
TCGGCCTGCGACAGCACCGCCGTGAGCGCGTCGATCATCGCGATGTCGATCGCGTTGCGCTTGTCGGCACGATTCAACGTCGCCGTAAGCACGCCGCCCGCTAGGGCCGTTAAGACGCGATCGGTCACTTGCGTCCCTTTACGTCGATTGCCATCCGCAGCAGCGCGGTCGAGAACACCTTTCCCTGCGCGTCCGTCTTGAGCGAGATCGTCCCGCCGCCGTCGAGAGCGCCGTGCAGCAGGAAATTCAACGCATTGAGGTTGGGCAGCTCGAAGCGCTCGACCGGTCCCGTGATCATGCCCTTAAAATGTCGCGCCACACGCGCCGCGGTCACCTGTTTGACGAGGATGGGATAGAACGCCGGCTTCTTGGCGATGAGTCCGACGTTCGCCGTATCGCCCTTGTCGCCGGACCGGGCATGCGCCAGCTCGATCAACCGTCGTTTCACGCCCGGACGAGCTCCACGGCGGGCTCGACCATGCGCTTGTCGATGAGCGCCGGCCAGTAGGCCACGATCTCCTCCGGCTTCGGCCGCCCCCCTGCGAATCCCGTCACACTCGGCGGCCCGTTGAGAATGAGCGGCGCGATTTCGCGGGTGAACCGGTCCACCGGCGCCTTGTCTCGGGCCCGCACACCGATGCGCAGCTGCACTTCCGGGATGGCATCCGGATCGATGTCGGCGAGGGGGAGCGATCCGTGCGTCGCCGTGGCGCCCAGAAACTCGGTGTGGATCGCCTCGAACTCGAGACCGAGATTCTTGAGACGCAGCCGCAGGATCCGATCGGCTGCGTGCGCTTTGGCGAGCGCATCCGGCCATGCGTACACGAGCGTGCCGATCGCTTTGTAGCCGTAGAAATAGGCGATCGACACCTTGAGCTTGTCCGTTGCGGGCTTTCCCCTGACACCAGACACCCGAACCCTGTTCTTGCCCGCCTGACTCAGCTTTATCGTCGTAAAATCCGCGACACCGTCGGGCGTGATGTACGCGCGCGGGTCGCCCATTTCGTAGACGAGCTGCTCGGTAACGCACGCCACGTCGATCCGTCCGCCGGTCCCCGGGTGCTTGACGAGGTCGAAGCTGCCGTCCTCCAGCGCCTCGACGATCGGATAGCCGACATTCGCCAGATCGGGAATACTCTCCCAGCGGTCAAGGCAGTTGCCGCCACTGGATTGCGCCCCACACTCGATGATGTGTCCCGCGACGGTGCCTGCCGCGATCAGGTCCCACGCGTCCGCCGGCCATCCGAACGCATGCATCATCGGCGCGAGCGTCAGCCCAGTATCGGTCACCCGTCCTGTGATCACGATCTGCGCGCCGCGTTGCAGCGCGTCGACGACGGGCGCGGCACCGAGGTACGCGTTGGCCGACAAGACCGTATCGCGGACGTCGCGCAGCGGTCGACCGGTGTCGAGGTTCTTGAGGTCGTGGCCGCGGGCGATCAAGCCGTCGAGCCGGCTGAGGAGATCGTCGCCCGTGACGACGCCGATGGTGACTTTGCTGCCGAGTCCCAGCTTGCGCGCGACCGCGGCTACGGCGTCCGCGCACGCGCGGGGGTTCACGCCCCCGGCACTCGCCGTCACTTTGATGCCGCGCTCAACGACCGTCGGAAGAATGCGTTCCATCTGGGTGACGAAGTCGGTCGCATAACCGAGCGCCGGATCGCGTGTCTTCTGCTTTTGGAGGATCGACATCGTCACTTCGGCGAGATAGTCCATCATCAAATAGTCGATGGGTCCGCCGGTGACCTGGCGGTACGGTGCTTCCAACCAATCTCCCCAAAAGCCCTGGCCCGCGGCGATGCGGACTGTCTTCAAGGCTCGAGTGCCGTGCGCCGGGCGGCAACCGGGCCCGCGAGCGTCGTGACCCGCGTTTCGATCACAGCCGTGAAGCCTTCGGGCATGTCGAGCCTGGGTGGCGCGGGCAGTCGCACGACACTCCGACCACCAGACACCACCGACAGCGATCCACCCTCGCCAATGGGCTCGTCCAGACCGAGAAACCGCACCCGCGCAGCACCGTGCCAGACATGTCCTGGGAGCTTTGCGAAGGCGGGGAAAAACTCGACCGTGAGCGGTGCGCCCAGCAGTGAATCGGGCAACGAAAAGCTCAATCGGCCGAAGGCGTAGTTCAGCGCCACATTGCCGCCGCGGATCTGCTGGCCGGTCGAGTCGTACGCGGTGACCGCAAAGTCTGTGAACTCGTCCCACAAGTCGGGCGGCAGGTCGATGTCAACCTCCATGCGCTTCGCCCAACGTGGCGGGCGCACCGTGAGCGTCTCGGCCGGTTGTCCGCGTCCGGAGATCGCGTATGTGCGCTCGACTCCAACCAGCCGGTGCGTAAACTCTGCGGTGACCGTGCTTCCGAGATTCGAGGCTTCGAGGCCGTGCTGAGTGGGACTCAACGCCACTGGGCCCAGCTCGGCACGAACGGTGGCGGTGGCGGAGGCAAGGGGCGGCGCGACCACATCCAGCTCGTACACGCCGGGGATGAGATCCTCGGCGCGGACAACGATCGTGGCGGTACCCCGCTGCTCGCGGCCGAGATCGACGTCCTCCGGTGCGGCGCGCGCCGGCTGACCATTCGGCTCATAGAGACGCGCCGCTGCCTGTTGTCCCTGTGAGTCGGGTAACGTCACGGTCGTGCGCAAGGTGGCGCCAGGTTGAGTGACGCGGAGGAAGTATCGCTGAACAGCCGCCGGGCCAACGACGCGCCGCTCGTCGACAAAGACTTTCGATTCAAGGTCAATCGGCACGATCACGGTGTTGATCAGCTTGAAAAGGGGACCGGCAAGCGTGTCGTGCGGATTCCACGCGGTGACCGTTCCGACGTAGACACCCGGTGCGCCGAGCGACGAGCGCCGGTATGTGAGACGGATCTCCGTGGTTCTCGGTCCTGCCGGGACGCTGTCTTCTGTGCTGAGCCAGGGGACATCCGAGCGCAACGCGAACACCGCGGCGCGCAGACCCGCCTCAGGCCGAACCGTGAAGGTCTCGACGGAGTCCTCGTTTCCAGCAAAGCCATTGCGCCGAAACGCGGCGGACACGCCGTCGGCGGCGCGCACCTCGTACCGTGAACCCTGATGTCCGGCTGCGAGCCACTGATATGCAGCCTCGAGGACCGGCACTCCCGCGCCTTCGTCGATGACACGCGCCCCGTTCAACGGATGCGCCGATACCCGGAGCGCCTGGACGATCTCCGCGGCACTGGGCCGGCGTCCTTCCTGAACGAGCGCGGAAATGAGACACGCCGCGAGCCCACTCGCATGCGGCGCGGACATGCTGGTGCCGCCCTTGATCTCATTGCCGGTATCCCAAGGCGGCACGGTCGAGAATGCGACTCCCGGCGCCAGGATGTCGGGTTTCGCGAGCTCCCCACCGCGCGAGCTGAACCAGCCCATTACGTCACGCGGAGGCGGTGCGCCCTGCTGGGGCGGCTGGGTAAACACGCCGGGGTAACTCGCGCCGACAGAGAGCGCGAGATCAGCAGATCCCGGAAAGCCCAGCGTCGAGAGACCGGGACCGTCATTGCCGGCGCTGATCGAGAACACTGCGGCCGGATGACTGAGGAGGAACGCGTCGACGATGGAGTCGATGACGGCCTTCCCCTCGTGCTCGTTCCCGACGCCGAAACTGAGATTCAGGACAAGTGGCAGGTTGCGCTGCGCCGCGTACCGAGCCGCGTAATCCATCGCGCGCATCATGCTGCCGTGCACGGTGACGCCGCCGCGCGCGTTGTTGGCGATCTTGAGCCCGATGACCTGCGCGCCGGGCGCGACACCGGTAAAGCCGCTGACGTTGTAGAGGTTGTAACCGGCCGCGATCCCCGCCACGTGCGTCCCGTGTCCGGAGGTATCGAAAAACAGATCGAGCACGGGCACGCTGTCCGATCCGCTGAAGTTCGCAACGATGGTGAGCGGCTTGGTGCCGAGCGCGATCGTCTCGCGACCCTGACGGTAATCGTGGAGGGGCATCTCGTCCTCGAACGAGCCGTCCAGGTTCGTATCGATGAACGCGACCCAGCCGTCCGATGCCTTCACGACCACCACGGGGAATTCATCGGTGTTGCGACCGTTGCCGTTTACGTCGGCAGCCGGTGCATGACCGAGTGACAGCTCGCGGAATACCCCGTGATACCATGTGGTCGCGGTCGTCAGCCGGGCGATGCGGGCCGCACCGCGCAGCGCGCTCTCGGTGGGCGCGGCGAAGGGCGTGAGGGCGACGCGGCCCTCGGCGGAGAAGTCGCGCAGCTCGATGACCTTCGGTGCGCCGGTGCTGGTCGCGATGAGTCCCGGCACGTTCGGGTCGATGCCGCTGTCCAGAATCGCGATCAAGACGCCACGACCGTCGTACGTCGGATGCGCCGCGCGAAACACATCGACACCGGTGCTCTTCAACGGCATCAGGCCAAGCATGTACGCCACCGGTGGCTCGACCGCGGGTTGGGCCGTGTGACTGGCATCGGACGGGGTTGCCACTGGAGGCGGAGGCACTGGCGCGCTCGTGCCGGGAGTCGCCTGCGGGGCGACAGCTTTCGTGGTCGCGCAGGCCGCCGCGAGGAGGAGGAAACCGGTGACGAATGGCTTTAGCACGAGAGACTCGGCAGTGCAAAGGCCCCGAGGTGCGGGCCGGTGAATTCGCTGGACACCTCGAGCAGAAACGCGAGCGTATCGCGCGTTTCCTCAGGTGTGAGAATCGCATCGACAAAGCCGCGCGCGCCCGCAAAGGTCGCGTCGAGCTGGTGTTCGTAGTCGGCGCGCATGGCGTCGACCGCCGCGGCGTTTTCCGGCTTGGCGGCGTCGGCGCCGTAGACCGCCTGAATCGCCGACTCGCCTTCCATCACGCCCATCCGGCCCGTCGGCCAGGAGACGATGAAGTCGGGGTCGAATCCCTGCCCCGCCATCGCGTAGTAGCCGGCCCCGGACGCGTGATTGACCGTGAGCACAAGCTTCGGAACCGTCGCCGTCGCCATCGCTTCGACGAAACGCGCGCCCGCGCGAATAATACCAGAGTGCTCGGCCTCCGTCCCAACCATGAATCCGGAGACATCCTGCAGGAAGAGCAGCGGCAACCGTTCGCGATCGGCATTCTCGATGAAGTACGCCACCTTTTCGGCGCTCTCCGTGTAGATGATGCCGCCGATCTTCGGAGCTTCCCCCTTCGACCTGCCCTTGATCACGCCGCGCGAGTTGGCAATCACGGCCACCTGCCGGCCTTCGATGGCGCCGTGCCCGCAAATCATCTCGGGCGCGACGTCAGACTGAAACTCGTCCAGCCCACCGGCGTCGAGCAGGCACTCGAGCACCGCGCGCACATCGTAGCTCATGCGATGATCAGCGGGAATCAAGTCGTACAAGGCCTTCGCATCGCGCTTGGGAGCGGGGTATGTGCGCTGTAGCGGCGGCGCGTGCGGCAATCGGGCGACATATTCGCGAATCCTCGTGAGGCACTCTTTATCATCCTTCGCCCGGTAATGGGCGACGGCGCTGATGGCGGTATGCGTCACCGCGCCGCCCAGCGACTCGGCGTCCACGACTTGACCGGTCGCGCCTTTCACGAGGTTCGGCCCACCCAATCCCATAAACGAGGTCCCGTCGATCATAAAGATCACGTCGGACAGTGCCGGCAGATACGCACCACCCGCGATGCAGGGCCCCATGACGGCGGAGATTTGCGGGACCTTCAGATAGCGGCGCATGATCGAGTTGTAATAGAAGATGCGCGCCGCCCCGTACTGCCCCGGAAAAACACCGCCTTGATACGGCAGATTCACGCCCGCCGAATCGACGAGGTAGATGATCGGAATGCGTTGCCGCATGGCGATCTCCTGGGCGCGCAGGATTTTCTTGATCGTCTCCGGCCACCAGGAACCGGCTTTGACAGTTGCGTCGTTCGCGACGACCACCACCGGGCGATCCTCGACGCGACCCAACCCGGTCACGACGCCGGCGGCCGGCGCCTGCCCATCGTATTGATCCCACGCGACCAGCAAGCCGATCTCGACCCAGGGACCGTCGCGATCGAGCAGCGCGGTGATCCGTTCGCGCGCCGTCAACTTGCGTTGATCGTGCTGGCGCTTGATGCGCTCCGGCCCGCCCCCCTCCTCGAGGCGCGCGCGCAGCTTCTTGTACTCTTCGGTGAGGGTCTTGAGACGACTCACGCGGCGACGTGCTCCGCCGCCCACTCCTCGATGTACTTGATGAGGTCAGACGTCGGCGTGCCCGGACCGAACAGCTTGCCGGTCCCCTGCGTCTCGAGCGCGCTCATGTCTTCGGGGGGAATGATGCCGCCACCCGTGAGCAGCACGTCCTGGCGGCCGGCGGCGTCGAGCAATTTGCGCACTCTCGGAAACAGCGTCATGTGCGCGCCCGACAAAATCGATAGGCCCACGACGTCCACGTCCTCCTGAATCGCAGCCTGGGCGATCATCTCGGGCGTCTGATGCAGTCCCGTGTAGATGACCTCCATCCCGGCATCCCGCAGTGCCGCCGCCACGACTTTCGCGCCACGATCGTGCCCATCGAGTCCAGGCTTGGCAACCAGGATGCGGATCGGGCGGCGGCGTGCGGTCATCGCGTGCGGAAGCGCAGCAGTGCCGCGAGCCCTTCCACGGCACGACAGGCCTTCTCGTCGTACAAGACGTCGACCTGGGCGCGCTGGCGGAGGCCTTCCTCGACCGCCTCGTCGATGCGCGCATCGTCATTGCGCCCGTCCGCCAGCAGCGTGCGCACCTGTCCGCGCGTGAGCGCCTTCAGCGTCGGTTCGATGCCGTTGACGGCCCAGCCCTCCGGCACGCCCTCTTTCACGGCATCGGCGTGCGCCCGCTCCCAGGCCCGCTCCCGCTCCTCCCGGAGCGCGAGCGTCGCTTCACGCACCTCGGCGGGTGTGGCTTTCTTGGGATTGAGCTTCACGACGCCGAGCACGAGGTCGTGCACGTAACTGTGAAGGTGGGGAATCACCGCACCGGCATCCACTCCGACTGCGCCGAGGACGATGCCGCTCAGCGGTTGCTTGCGATTGAGCTGGAAGATGCGGTCGGCGATCTGCGCGTACAGCCGCTGCTTTTCCGTGCGGATCCGCATGTGGTAGTTGTATTGCCATCACCTGTCGCTGCTCTGCGCCGTGGAACTTGCTCGCGCGAGAGGCCTCAATGCCGGCGAGGGCGGTGAGCTCAACGCAGTCGTACGCAGTCACGTCGAAGAAACGCGCCGCAGTGCGATCGTAAATCACCGCCAGGATCGTCCCGAACTCCTCCTCGAGGGCGAGTAGCTCGCGCACCAACGGCTCATGGTCCACGGCAAGGCGCGAACGGTGTACGTGCGGAAGGGGCAGCACTTCGAAGAGACCGAGGTCGCGCGAGCTGAACAGCGCGATACCGCGGGCGTGTGGCAACCGGCCCGGCTCCTCGAGGTACTCGATGACGCGATGGAGATCGGCTGAGATACTTTCGCGCTCCTGATGCGTGCGTGGCTCCCGGGCCAACGCCGCCTCCAGCTCCTTCACGCGGTTTTTCATCTTGATGAGGTACTTGCCACGCGTCCGGTCGCGCGGCTCGAGCTTCAGGTAGCACGTCACAATCCACTGCGGTCCCGGCTCGATGGAGGCGAGCCGATCGACGATCGCGCGGGCATCCTGTTCAGTGATTGGTAGGGCGCTCATGGGTTAGAAGAATACGGGTTCGCGGTAGGCTCCCCAGACACGCTCGAGGGCGTGTCGGATTTCGTAGAGCGTGGCATAGGCGCGCGCGCAATCGAGCATGGGACCGATGACGTTGTGATCCGACTCCGCCGCCTGGCGCAGCGCGTCGAGCCGTCGTTCGACCAGGGCGTTGTCGCGCTCCGCCCGCAGCCGGACCAACCGGCGGCGCTGCTCGTCTTCCGCGTCGTTGGACACCTTCAGGATTTCCACCGGATGATCGTCTTCCGACAGAAACTCGTTGACGCCGACAATCACCTTCTCTCCCAGCTCGACCTGCCGTTGGAACGCCGCCGCCGACTGCGCGATCTGCCGCTGGAACCAGCCACTCTCGATGCCGCGCACCACGCCGCCGATCGACGCAATCTCGGCAAAGAGCGCTTCTGCTTCCCGCTCGAGCTGGTCGGTCAGGGCCTCGATGTAGTACGACCCGCCCAGCGGATCGATGACCTCGGCGATGCCGGTTTCGAGCGCCAGGAGCTGTTGCGTCCTGAGCGCCACCTGGACCGACTGCTCGGTTGGCAACGCCAGCGTCTCGTCGAGGGAGTTGGTGTGCAGCGACTGCGTCCCGCCGAGGACGGCCGCGAGCGCCTGGTAGGCGACGCGCACGATGTTGTTCAGCGGCTGCTGTGCCGTGAGTGTGACGCCGGCCGTCTGGCTATGAAACCGCATCATCCACGACCGCGGCTGCTTGGCCTTGTAGCGCTCGCGCACGTGGCGCGCCCAGATGCGGCGGGCCGCGCGCAGTTTCGCGATCTCTTCGAAGAAGTCGTTGTGAATGTCCCAGAAGAATGAGAGCCGGGCTGCGAAGCTGTCGATGTCGAGCCCGCGAGCGACGCCCCGCTCGACGTACGTAAAGCCATTCGCCAGGGTGAACGCGAGCTCTTGCGCCGCGGTCGCACCGGCTTCGCGGATGTGATAGCCTGAGATCGAGATCGTATTCCAGAGCGGCGTGTGCTTCGCGCCCCACTCGAACATGTCGACGATGACCTTGAGCGCCGGCTCGACCGGATAGACCCAGGCATGCTGGGCCATGTATTCCTTGAGAATGTCGTTCTGGACCGTGCCGCGCAGTTTCGCAATCGAGACGCCTTGCTTCTCCGCCGCTGCGACGTAGAAACAGAAGAGGATCGCCGCGGGCCCGTTGATGGTCATGGACGTCGAGACCTGGTCGAGCGGTATGCCGTCGAAGAGCGTCTCCATGTCGGCGAGCGACGCAATCGCGACGCCGCATTTCCCGACTTCGCCTTCGGAACGCGGGTGGTCGGAGTCATAACCCATCAGCGTCGGAAAATCGAAGGCGACCGACAGGCCCGTCTGGCCATGCTCGAGCAAGAACTTGTAGCGGCGGTTCGTATCGACGGCGCTGCCGAACCCGGCGAATTGCCGCATGGTCCAGAGCTTGCCACGGTACATCGTCGGATGAATGCCGCGCGTGAACGGGTACTCACCGGGCCGGCCGAGCTGGCGGTCGACGTCGAAGCCGTTGAGATCGGACGCCGTGTAGAGGGGCTTTTTCTGGATGGTCATTTGCCGTTTCTCAGGCGCTTCAGAACTTCCGCCGCGACCTCATAGGGACTCGTGGTGCCGGCGGCCACTTCATCGAGGCGGCGAGCCAGCAACTCCTCCGCCTGCGTCTCATCCAACACCCACTGCCGGATCGCGCGGTTCACGACGGCGCGCGTGCGGGCTGCCAAACGACGCTTGCGACGCTCGTCAAGCTTCCCACTCGTTGCGAGATACGCGTGATGACGGTCGAGCGCAGCAACGAGGTCTGCGATCCCTTCGCCGTTCGAGGCGACTGTGGTCAGCACGGGAGCCTCCCATGAGTCAGTTGCCGCCGCCTCACCTCGCCGCCCTCCGCCACGCTTCGCCGCCCTTGGATTATGGTGCGGCGCGATATGCGCGAACGCATTGCCCCGGCGAATGCCGAGCATCACTTCCACTTCCTGTTTCAGTTTGTCTGCTCCGGGGCGGTCGCTCTTATTGATCACGTACAGCTCCGCAATTTCCATTACCCCGGCCTTCAGCGTTTGGATGCCGTCGCCCGATTCCGGAACGAGGACCAGGACGGTCGTTTCTGCGGTCGCGGCAACGTCGAGCTCGGTCTGACCCACGCCGACGGTTTCAATCAGAATGCGGTCGAAGCCGAATGCCTCGAGGACGTCGGCGACTTCCTCGGTCGTCGTCGCGAGCCCCCCCTGGGCGCCGCGCGTGGCCATCGATCGAATGAAAACCCCCGGATCGAGACTGACCGACTCCATGCGAATGCGATCGCCGAGCAGTGCGCCACCCGTGAAGGGACTGGTGGGATCGACTGCGATCACCGCGACTTTGAGTCCGCGGGCGCGATAGATGCGGACGAGCTGCTCGGTGAGTGTGCTCTTTCCCGCGCCTGGTGGCCCCGTTATGCCGATGCGATGCGTCTTTCCCTTCCCGATCCGGCCATGCACGTCCGTCAGGACGCGCTCAAAACCCTCGCGCTGATTCTCGACGAGGCTGATGGCGCGAGCGAGGGCGGCGGTGTCGCCGCGCGCCAAACCTTCGAGCACCGCATCGAGACGCATATGCTCTAAGGATAACGGCGGCTGGACCGTCACAGGAGGGTTCCGCGCAGGATCAGGCTCGCCACCGTGAAGTAAATGATAAGGCCGGTGACGTCGACCAGAGTTGCAACGAACGGCGCCGACGCGCTCGCCGGATCGAAGCCCAGGCGCCTGAGAATGAAGGGCAACAGTGAGCCGGCCATCGTGCCGAATGTCACGACGCCGATCAGGCTGCCGAACACGGTGAATGCGATCAGCAGGTAATGCGCACCGTAGATTCCGGTAATCGTGTGCCACAGTGTAATGCGGAGAAAACCGATCGCTCCCAGCACTCCCCCGAGCACGATGCCGGCAGCGAACTCGCGCCGGATGACGCGCCACCAATCGCGCAGGTGTACTTCCCCGAGCGCCATCGCCCGGATCACGAGCGTCGATGCCTGTGATCCGGAATTGCCGCCGCTCGAGATGATCAAGGGCACGAACAGCGCAAGAATGACCGCCTTGGCGATCTCGTCCTGGAAGAACGCCATTGCGGTCGCCGTGAGCATCTCGCCCAGAAAGAGCGCTGCCAACCAGCCGGCGCGTTTCCGCACCATCCGGCTGAATGCCACTTTGAGATAGGGCGCGTCCAGGGCTTCCATGCCGCCGAACTTCAGGATGTCCTCGGTCATTTCCGCCTCGACCACGTCGACGACGTCGTCGAAGGTGATCCGCCCGAGCAGGTACCCGTGCTCGTCCACCACCGGCACCGCCGCCACGTTGTACCGCGCCATCAGGCGCGCGACCTGCTCCTGGTCCTGGGTCGGCTGGACTTGCACGATCGGTTGCTCCATGAGCTCGCGCACGAGTCGGGTGGGTGTGGAGATGACGAGCTTCGCGATCGGCACGATGCCGCGCAAATGGCCGTGCACGTCCACCGCATACACCTGATAGAGTTGGCTTTCGTCTTCGCTCTGACTGCGAATCGCCTCGATCGCTTCCGCCACGCTCGCGTCTTCGCGGACCTTCACGACGTCGGCGGTCATCAACCCGCCGGCCGAATCCTCCGGGTACGCGAGCAGCTTGTCCACACTCGCGCGATCGGTGACCTCGGACAGCACCGCCTCTCGTTCGCCTGCGGACAGCTCGGCGACGAGATCGGCCGCATCGTCCGTCGACAGCTCCTCGACCAACTCGGCCGCGTATTCAGGTCCGACGGCCAGCAGCAGCTCTTCGGGGTGCTCGACCGCCTCCATTTCGGCGAGCGCGCTCGACGCGATTTCGACGGGCAGCTCGGCGATCACGCGAGCCCGAATGTGCTCTTCGAGCGCCGCGAGGACGTCGGCGAGATCAGAAGGGTGAACGTGATGGGCACGCTTGACGAAGGCCGTCAGGTCGTCGTGTTCCGCCAGCTCCTTCAGCTCGTCGAGCCGAAGATCGGGACCGCCTACTCCTTCTTCGACGGGGTCCGTCATGAGGTCGGTCCCCCGAGAGCGATGGTACGCACTGGACCCAGACGCACGGCGACACGCTCGACCCGCGTGGCGCTGGCCGCAAGGACATCGAACTCGAGTCCCTGGTAGGTGAATCGCTCGCCCGCGCGGGGAATGCGGCCCAGCGCGTGGATCAGCAAGCCGCCGACGGTTTGCGCGCCCGCTCCGAGACTCACGCCAAGCATCTCGGTTAGCGCGGTTACCGGCGTGTTTCCTTCCATCTCAACGATTCGCGTCGTCGTAGCGGCGGGCGCGGCCGCTGCGGGGGCCGGGGGCGCCGGCAAGGGCTCGAACAGTTCGCCGACGAGATCGTTGAGGAGATCGTCGAAGGTGACGAGGCCGGCCGTCCCTCCGAACTCGTCGAGCACCACCGCCAAATGTTGTCCGCCTCGCTGCATCTCCAGCATCAAATCGGCGGCGCGCGTTGTGGCGGGCACGGTCAACGGGGGCCGGACGTGGACCGGCGCTTCCGGTGCGAGCGCCAGCAGGTCGAGTGTGTGCGCGACCCCGACCACTTCGTCCAACGAGCCGCGGTAGACGGGATACCGGCTGAACCCCGATTGCTGAAGCACGTGCGCGGCCTCGGCCGCGAGCATGCCCTCCGGGAACGCCACGATGGCCGTGCGCGGCGCCATCAGCTCGCGCACGGGGCGATCCGCAAACGCCAGCACGCCGGAGACGACCGCCATCTCATCGGTACCAGCCAGCGCCGCCGTATCGGCGCTCGAGAGCAGCGCGGCCAACGTGGTGCGGGTCGACGCCTCACGCCGCGGAATAAAGGGCGAGAGCACCGTACCGAGCCGCTCCATCCAGGGGACCGCGCGCGCGACCAGCGATTCCGCCCAGCGCCGGCCCAGCACCCGCGGCACGAGATACGACGCCCCGATGAAGAGCGGGACGCCCACCGCAACCGTGAACACACCGAGGAACGTCGCCGTCGTGGCCGCGAGGAGCGCCGGGATCGCGCCGGCAGCGAGCAGCACGCCGAGCGTCGTGAGTGTGTTGGCCGTCGCCAGCGTGCGTCCGGGATTTTGCAGCAGTCCGGCGGTCGCCGCCGACCCGCGCAGCTTGTAGGCAACCCAGCGCGTGAGCTCGTGCTGGCTCACCGTCGCGGCGGCAACGCCGACGGCGGCTGAGATGCCGGCCACGAGCAGCCCGAGGAGCAGAACGACGAGGGCGACGCTCATCGCTTTTCGAACGAGACTTGAGTGACGCGCCGCTGTTCGACGCGTTCCACGACGACGCGGTACCCATCGAGGGTCAGCTCGTCACCGGGCCGCGGGACTCGTCCGAGCACCGAGTACACGAGTCCGCCGACCGTCGATACTTCGGCATGCGCAAAGGTGGTGCCCAGCGCCGCCGACAACTCGTCGAGGCTGACGCGCCCGTCCACCCACACACGTCCGCCATCGCGCCGGATCGTGGGGCCGCTGTCGGTGTCGTGCTCGTCGCGGATTTCCCCGACGATTTCCTCGAGGATGTCTTCGCGCGTGATCAATCCGGACGTGCCGCCAAACTCGTCGACGACGATCGCGATGTGGGCCGGCGTTCCCTGGAAATCGCGGAGCTGGCTGTCCAGCGTCTTCGTTTCGGGAACGAACGCTGCCGGGCGAACCAGCGTCTGCCACCGCAGGCTAGGCTCCGCGAGGCCCATGGCGATGGGCACGAAATCCTTGCCGAACACGACACCGCCGACGTTGTCGGGGGAGCCATCGAGCACGGGCAGGCGCGCATGCTGGCTCTGGCGGAAGGCGTCGAGCACTTCCTCCGTCGACGCGCCGATGTCGACACTCTTCATGTCCAGCCGCGGCGTCATGATCTCATCCACCGTCGTATCCGCCAGCGTGAAGACGCCGAGGAGCATGTCGCGCTGCGCGATACCGAGATTCGGCTGCAGGGGCCGCGGTGTTTGCACGAGCGCATGCAACCCTCGGTCGGCCCACGCCAGCAACCAGAGCAGTGGTCCGAACGGCGCGAGCGTGCGGCGCGCCAATGGCAACGACGCTTCGGACAATTCGGGAGCGATTCGCGCCACACTGCGCGGCAGCGCGTCCCCGCCGATGAACAGGAGCAGCGTTCCAACGACGAGCGTGAGCAACGCTTCGGCCCACGGCCTCGTCCACCAGGCGACGGCGTGCGCCGTCGCAACCGCTCCGAGTACCAGGAGCGCCAGGCGCGCGACGTGCAGCGCGCGATGCAGCGGCACCCGGCGCTCAGCGGCGATGGGGGGCGCGTCGCCCAGCGTGTGCAGCGCCTCGCCGACGGCTGCTTCCTCGGCGAGCGCGAGCAGCGCGGCCCACACGACCGCGACGATCGCGACGACCAGGCCCGTGACGCGGAGTGCCGCTTCGGTCAGCATCAGGGAACGAGCCGCCGCACGTAACGCTCCTGCAGTCGCCACATCCGCGACCGGGTGCGGCCGGAGCCTTCCGGGTGATCGTAGCCGAGCACGTGCAGCGTGCCGTGGACTGCCAGCCGCACCAATTCTTCGGTCGAGCCGGCGACTTCAGGACAGATGTAGACGTCGCCGAGGAGGCTGCCGTCGGGCTGCGGCAACGAATAGGCGATGACGTCGGTCACGCCGCGACGGCCGGTCGCCCGCCGATTCAGGCGACGCATACCCGCCGGAGACAACAGCGTGATATCGATGTGGGACCGGTCCGGCGCGCGTTCCCAGACCAGCACTTGTTGGGCCACACGCACGAGTCTCCCCCGCCCCCCCCGATTAACGCCGCGCGGTCGCCGGCTGCCAGGCCGCGCCGATGCCGCCACTGGACTCCGGATAGTCAATGCGGTTGTGATACATCCCGCTGAGCACCAGGAGGAATGCCGCCTTCACCTGCTCGATCTGTCGCAGCGTCAGCGGCGCTTCGTCGAGCTGGCCGGCATTCACCTTGGTCTTCACGATGTGATCGATCGCTTCCTCGATCTTCTGCGGTGTCAGATCCTCGAGTACGCGCAGCGCCGCCTCGACCGAATCGGCGATCATCGCGATCGCGGTTTCCATCGACCGGGGCTTGGGGCCGGGATACACGAAATCATCGGGGTTCCGTGCCTGACCGCCGTCGATCTTCTTCGCTTTATCGAGGAAGTAGGTGATTTCGCTTGTGCCGTGGTGCTCGGGGATGAAGGCGGCCACCGAGTCCGGCAACTGCGCTTCGGCCGCCAATGCCAGTCCGTCGATCACGTGCGCTTTGATGATCTGCGCCGATTGCACCGGCTTCAGCCGGTCGTGAGGATTGTTGCCCGGGATCTGATTCTCCACGAAGTACAGCGGATTCTTCACCTTCCCGATGTCGTGATAGTAGCAGCCCACACGCCCCAGGAGTCCATTGGCCCCGATGCGGTTGCAGGCGGCTTCGACGAGGTTCGCCATCGCCACGCTATGGGCGTACGTCCCCGGTGCCTCGAGTGACAGGCGCCGGAGCAGCGGCCGGCTGGGGTCGGATAGCTCGAGCAGCGTGAGATCGGTGGTGATGTGCGTGACCGATTCCGCGACGGGGAGCAGGAAGAACGTCAGCCCGGCGGAGACCAGTCCATTCAGCGCGCCCAGCAATCCGCGTAGGCCAATCTCCGCGATCGGCCAGCCGCCGGAGAGGCCTAGTGCCAGTGCGCCCATGAGGTAGCCTGCCGCGATGATCAGGACCGGCGCGTAAAAATTGCTGCGGCTCCGCAGGGCGCGTACTGACAGCGCCGCCGTCACGCCGCCGATGAGACACAAGAACAGCGCCGGTACATCGTGGAAGACCGGTTGTAGACCGATCACGACGGCCAGGATCATCGCCGCGATCATGGAGACGCGGCCGTTAAAGAGCACGGTCATCATCATGGCCACAAAGGGCATGAAAATGATGGTGGGATGCTCCGGATAGGACCGCGCCACGATCCCCGCTTGCAGCAACAGGATCGCGAACAGTCCGCCGATCAACGCGACCTGGCGCAAGTCCGTGTACGTTTCGCGCCGGTAGAAGACCAGCAAGACCCAGAAGATCGACAGCAGCAGCGTGTCCCGGAGCAGCGGACCCACGACGCCGCGAATCGAGTACGTCGTGGCTGCGCCGCGGCGCAGCAGCTCCTGATGCAGCGCGACGAGCCGCTCATGTGCTTCATTCGTGACGACTTCGTGCGGCGCGACGATGCGGTCGCCCGCGCGCACGATGTATTTGCTGGGATCGACGCTGCCACGCAGCTCGTTGCGGCGCCGTTCCGTCTCGAGCTGTTTGGGAATCAACGTGGGCCGGAAGAACTGCCGGACCAGTTTCAGGTACAGGACGTCGCCGACGCTCGAGCCGGCGTCGGGGTGCAGCTGCTTCGCGCGACTCAAGTAGTGCGCGAACGTGAGCACTTGATCGCGCGAGACGGATGATTCCGTCGACCCACGCCGCACGATCAGCTCGCGGGATTGCTCGACCTGCAGGACGCCGGGCCCGGTGACCCCCTGCGCCAGCGTGCGGTCGAACAGCTTCTGGAGCGCCTGCTGCAGCGCGCGACGCTTGCCGCCCTTGCTCAGGTACGCAGCCTCCTGCGGGGTGACGGGTACCCCGAACTCCCCCGCGGCGCTGATGATCGCCTGCTGCCCCTGGTCGGCCGCGGCATCCACGGCGGTGAAGAATGCCGCCATCGTCGTCGCCGTGCTGTCGTAGGCGCGTTGCCGGAACTCGTAGATCGGTTTCGCGGATGCGGCGAGCTCCTCTGCTTCCCGTTGCAGCTCGTCCTCCGACTTGTTCACCACGAAGTTGAAGGGCGCGACGATCTCTTTGTCGGAGCGCGCGCCGGGCTCCAGGAGCGGCGCGACGTCGGCGGCACCGGATGGGAAGGACACGTGCGCGACGAGTGCCAGGAACGGCACCCACACCCAGCGCGTCGCGTGATAGCGAATCGTCTCGCGGGTCGGGAGTTTCATCTAACCCTGCGCATCCTCGGCGTAGGCGCGGATGATGTCACGCACCAGGCGATGGCGCACGACGTCCGCGTCGCTCAGGTAGCAGAAGCCGATCCCTTCGATGCCGGGAAGGATGCGCTCGACCTGCAGCAGCCCCGAGTCCTCGCGGTTCGGCAGATCGATCTGCGTCTTATCGCCGGTGATGACGGCGCGCGAGTTCACGCCCAGACGAGTCAGGAACATCTTCATCTGCATGCCGGTCGCGTTCTGGGCTTCGTCCAGGATCACGAACGCGTCGTTGAGCGTGCGGCCGCGCATGTAGGCCAGCGGCGCAATCTCGATGGTTCGGGTTTCGAGCGCCTTCTGCACGCGCTCGCGCGGCATCATGTCTTCAAGGGCGTCGTACAGCGGCCGCAGGTACGGGTCGACCTTCTCCTGAAGATCTCCGGGCAGAAATCCGAGATTCTCCCCGGCTTCCACCGCCGGCCGCGCCAGGATGATGCGCCGGACGCGCTTGCGGGCGAGCGCATCCACCGCCGCCGCCACCGCGAGATAGGTCTTGCCGGTGCCGGCCGGCCCGATGCCGATGACGATGTCGTGATCGGCGATCGCGCGGAGGTACTCGCGCTGGCCGGCCCGCCGCAAGCCCGGCAGAATGATCTTCACGAGGTCCGGCGGGGCCGCCTGGCGACCTTCCGCGAGCTCGCCCTGCGCTTCGTCTGCCACCACGCGTTCCACGTCGTGAACGTCGAGGTTTTCGCCCATGCGCGCGAGATCGATCAACGCCTGGGCCACGGTGCCCGCTCGCTCGGTCGCCGCGGCGGATCCCGCGATGGACAGCGTATCCCCGCGCAACGAGACACGTACGCCGAGCCGGCGCGCGAGCTCGAGCAGATTGGCATCGTTCACACCGGCCAGCGCCAGCGGGTCCACACCCTCGACCGACAGCCGCTGGATGACGTCGTCACTCATGGGGAGGCACCACCTTTATATGAAGTGCGGCCAGGTCTTCGGTGCGGGCCGGAGCCGGCGCACCCTCGAAGAGCGCTCGCGCCGCGGTCGTTTTCGGAAACGCGATCACGTCGCGCAGCGAACCTGCTCCGGCAAGGAGCATGGCCGTGCGGTCGAACCCGACTGCGAAGCCGCCATGCGGCGGGGCCCCTGCCGCCAACGCGGTCAACAGAAAGCCGAAACGCGCGTCGACATCCGCGGGTGACAGACCGAGGTGCGCAAAGACTTTGCGCTGAATGGCCGGGTCGGTGATACGGATCGAGCCAGACCCCAGCTCGTTGCCGTTGTACACGGCGTCGTAGTGGAGCGCGCGACAGGCGAACGGATCGGTGTCGAGCTTGCGCACATCCTCCGGATGCGGCGCTGTGAACGGATGATGGGCGAACACCGGCTTTCCTGTCTCGGGATCGGGCTCGAACAGCGGAAAGTCCACGACCCAGCAGAAGGCATGCGCGCTTTTGGGCGCCGGCGCGAGCCGCCGGATGACTTCCTGCCGCACTTTGTCGAGCGCGGGTGACGTCACGCGGTCGGGACCGACGGTCATGAGCGCCACGTCTCCGTCGCCCACGCCGAGCCGGCCGAGCGCCTCGGCCGTGAAGTGTTTGCCGACGGAGCCGGAGACCTGTTCACCCTGTCGCTTCACCCAGGCGAGCCCGGGCGCGCCGTGCGTTTTCGCCGTCTCGGCAAGCTGATCGACGTCTTTACGCGAAAGCGTGCCGCCGCCCTTGACGGCGATGCCACGCACGCGCGCTCCGTTGGTGAGCGCCCCCTGGAAGAACGGTACCGCGAGCGGCCGCACCTGCGCGGTCCAATCCGCGATCGTGAATTCGAAACGAAGATCCGGCTTGTCGGTGCCGAATCGCTCCATCGCCTCACGCCACGTGAGCCGCGGAAACGGCCGGCCGATCCGGTGACCCGCTTCGTCCCACAGCGCGACGAGCACGGTCTCGACGAACCCCATCACATCCTCCTGGCCGACGAAGGATGCCTCGATATCGATCTGCGAAAACTCCGGCTGCCGATCGTACCGCAGATCCTCGTCGCGGAAGCAGCGCGCGATCTGGAAATAGCGGTCGAAACCGGACACCATGAGCAGCTGCTTGTAGATCTGCGGCGACTGCGGCAGCGCGTAGAACTCGCCAGGGTGTACCCGTGACGGCACGAGGTAGTCACGCGCGCCTTCGGGCGTGGGCTTGGAGAGGATCGGCGTTTCGATCTCGAGAAAGTCCAGCTCGCTCAACGCGCGACGCGCGCGCTGCAGCAAGCGATGGCGCAGAATGAGATTCGCCTGGAGCTCCGGCCGCCGCAGATCGAGATGGCGGTACTTGAGACGCAGCTCTTCGGCCGGGAGCTCTTCGCCTTTCCCGCGCGCGACGGGAATCGCGGGCGTCTCCGCCGGTCCCACGATCTCCAGGACCGTGGCGTGGACCTCCACATCCCCGGTCGCGAGCTCCGCATTCCGCATCGCGGGCGGCCGCGCGGTGACTTCCCCTTCGACGAGGACGACCGTCTCAGTCCCGACGGTTTGGGCACGGGATACGAGATCGGGAGCCGCCCACCCCGGACCGAGCGCGACCTGAACGAGACCGTCGCGGTCGCGGAGATCGAGGAAGACGATGCCGCCCAGGTCACGGCGGCGGTGGACCCAGCCCCCCAATCGCACCCGCTGTCCAATGTGCTCCTTTCGCAGCGACCCGCAGCGATGCGTGCGCCAGGTGGTCCGAGTCTCTATGCGCCCCCCCTCTCCGCTTCACAGAGGATTTGGAAGAACTCTTCCGGTGTCTGCGCGCCCACGAGGCGGGCGCGGATCGGTTCGCGCCGCACGAGCCGCGAGATACGGCTCAGCGCCTTGACATGTGCTCCCGCCTGCGACTCCGGGCCGGCCAGCAAAAAAAAGAGGCGAACAGGTTCGCCATCGACCGTTTCATAGGGCACCGGCGCTAGTGTCGTCCCGGCGACCGCCAGGAGATTCGTCAGAGCCGGGGTCTTGCCGTGCGGTACGGCGACTCCATAGCCGATGCCCGTCGGGAATTGCCGCTCGCGCTCGAGTATCGCCTGAAAGACATCATCCGAGGCTCCGTTGCCTCCCACGAGCAGATCGACCAATTCCCGGAGCACGCCTTCCTTGCTCTGGGCCCGTAATGGTACCCGGATTCGGTCGGGCGTCAGGAGTTCTGAGAGCCGCAATGGAGTATGTCCAAGTGCCGTAACCGGTTGAAGATAGTTGACTTGAGTTGACGGCGCCACAGCCCTGAGTAAACGTTCGGCATGCAACGCATTGGCCTGCTGGTCCTAGGACTCTTTTTCGCGGCGTCAGGAGCAGCCGCAGGACAGCAGGCGCCGGCGGGATCGACGCTTTGGCGCGTCGCCGCGACGACGTTGCCGATACCCACTGCCTTGGCAACCGGCGCCGCGGCCGCGTTCTGGAATCCGGCGCAAGTCCCCGACAGCGCACCAGCGAGATTACAGCTCGCCTTCGAAGCGATTCAGACACCCTCAGCCGTGGATGCCACCGGCATGATCGCTACAGTCCGCGCGTCGGCTGGGCGCTTCGGACAAGTTGGGCTACTGTACGGACGCGTTGGGCTGAGCGACCTGACGCAGACGATCGACAGTCCCGATCCCACGGGCGCCACGATCCCCGTCTACACATTTGCATTCGGCGCAACCTGGGCACGCAGGATCGCCGGGACAAACCTTGGCGCCACGATCGCCTCGCAAGAGACACGCCTCGACACGTCGCGCTCAGATCGCTGGACGTTCGATGTCGGCGCGAGTCGCAATTTCGCGGGCGACCGGCTGCGCGTCGCGCTGGCCACACACTTCTTCTCCTCGCTCAAGTTCAATGATCCTGCGCACGATCTGTACGCTGGAATCGAAGCACGTCTTTGGCAGGGATCGGTCTCGGGTGGACGCGATCGCGTCGTGGTCCGAGGCCGTTACGGTCTCGCGTTTGGACACGGCTTTGCCGCCGATCATCAGCTTGGCGTCGGAGCGGAGCTCGTGCGCAAGGTTTCGTTCGATCTGATGGTGGCCCGTGAAGGCGGCTACTCCAGCGGCGCCAGCTGGCGTCCGGTGGCCGGGCTCGGTTTGATGATTGGGAAGTATCGCGTCACACTCGCGCGCGATACCGGCGTGAACGAGGTCGGTTCGGCGTATCGCGTGGGTGTCGAAGCCACCTTCAAGTGACCATCGATCTCCTCAGCCTCACTCCGGAGGCGGCGCGCAGCGCGCTTGCCGACTGGCTCCGTGCGCGCGGTGAGCCTGCCTATCGCATTCGTCAGATCCTGCCGCGCCTGTGGCAACGTCCGGTCGGGTGCTGGAGCGACGCGACCGATCTGCCCGCACCGTTGAGAACGGCGCTCGACGCAGCGTTCCCCTTACAGCGTTTGACGCTGCGCACCCATCAGGTTTCGAGCGACGGCACCGTGAAGTTTCTGTGGGCGCTTGCCGACGGCGAAGCGATCGAGTCGGTGCTCATCCCTGAAGGCAAGCGACGCACGCTGTGCATCTCGTCGCAGGCCGGGTGCGCGCTGGGTTGTGTCTTCTGCGCCACCGGACGCATGGGATTTCGGCGCAATCTCTCGGCTGGAGAAATCGCGGGCCAGGTTCGCGAGATGGTGTTGCGCGATCCAGCGCAGCAGCCCACCAATGTCGTGTTCATGGGAATGGGCGAGCCGCTGCTCAACTGGGACGCCGTGGACACCACGTTGACGATTCTGAACCAGCCGGAGGGATTCGGGATCGGGGCGCGGCACATCACGGTCTCGACCGTCGGTATTCTGCCCAATCTCGCGAAGTTCGCGAAACGCGGCGAACAATTCCGGTTGGCGGTTTCGTTGCACGCACCCTCGTCCGCGCTGCGTCGCGAGCTCATGCCGATCGAGAAGAAGTACACGCTCCCAGAGCTGACCGCGGCCTTGAAACAGTTCCGCCGGCGGGTGACACTCGAATACGTCCTCATCGGCGGCAAGAACGATTCGCCCGAGATCGCCGATCAGTTGGCGAAGATCGCGCAGCCCCTCGACGCGCTCGTGAATCTGTTGCCACTGCATCCCGGCGGGGCGCCCGACCTCACGCCCAGCACGCGGGCACAGATGCTCGCCTTCGAGCGGCGTCTGAAGCAGCGCGGCGTCGAGGCTGTGTTGCGGCGGAGCCGCGGCCTCGACATCAGCGCGGCCTGCGGTCAGCTACGGGTGGAAGTCGACGCTCCGCTTCGCGCCCCCCCCCGCCCGGGGCGGAAAGTCGGCGCCGAGGAGCACGCTCACATCGAGTAAGCGCGCGCTGTCGAGCCGAACCTCGATGCGCCCCACCCCCAGCGCCGCGCGCACGCGCTCGCCCGCTTTCGCGGGACCGCGGCGGACGATGATCCGGGTCGAGTCAAGCCCAGAGAGTGGGTCGGTGGAGGGGGCATTCCCGAAATACACGACGTCGATACCCGCTCGCCGCAGCAGGCGCGTGCCAACTTTGGCGTCGCCCGCGCGTCCGCTCGCGTTGAGGACTTCCACGGTGAGCGCCGGTCCACGATCACCGGGGATGGTATTTGCGGGCGTCCCACCGCCGCACGAACAGAGGATCAGAACGGCCGCCGGGACGAATCGAGAAGTCATCGGGAGTTGGCTACCAGCGTATTCCAGAAAGCCACCGTTGCCGCCGGCAACGGCCATCCCGAACGCAACACCCAATCGAGGCGACGGCTGGCGACTTCGCGTAACACCGCATCACGCTCGGTGGGGACGCGACGCGCCAGCGTCTCGCGATCGTTGTCGACCGAGCCGCGCTGACGCCCCGGTTCGAGGAAATCCGCGAGATACAGCATCTTCCCCACGTCGTCCCAGTCCGCGGAGCCGATCGTGTGGTAGCGAACGGCGTCGAGCACGCCCTGGTCGCGCTCGCCCGTCTCGACGGCCCGCACGGCGGCCGCAGGCCCGTGAGCAGTGGGATCGGTGAACGGCGAGTCCCGCAGCGCGTCGTGCAGCCAGCCGGCGCGCAGCCAGCGGTCGCGCTCGGCCGCGGAGACGTGCATGGCGTTCGCCCATTCGTTGAGCAGCGCGACGACCCGTTCGATGTGCGCGCGTCGCTCCGGCGTCACCTGCGCCCAGTCCGGCAGACTCATGGTGCGACTCGCGGATCCGCGCCGATGCCCTCGCCCAGCACCACGTTGTCGATGAGCCGCGTCGTGCCGACGCGCGCCGCCACGACGGCGACGGTGTGCGCGGTCAACCGCTTCACCGGTTCCAGATCCTCGTCGATGAGCGCGCAGTATTCAGGCGTGACGCCGGGAACGCGCAGCGACTCCATGCCGATCCGCTGGAGCTTCGCGGGATCGGCTTCGCCGCCGCGCCACGTTTGCTCGAGCATCCGCAGGGTGCGCGACAGCGCGAGGGCGGAGCGCCGCTCGTCGGGCGAGAGGTACGTGTTGCGCGAGGACAGCGCGAGCCCATCGAGCTCCCGCACGGTGGGGGCGACGTCGATCGTCAGGGGAAAATCGAGGTCCTGCACCAGCCGTTTCACGAGTATCGCTTGCTGAAAATCCTTGCGACCGAACACGGCGACGTCAGGACCGACGATATGAAAGAGCTTGGCGACGACGGTGAGAACGCCCGTGAAGTGGCCGGGCCGTGCAGCGCCCTCGAGCGTGTCGGCCACCGGTCCGGCCACGATGCGCGCCAGCGGCTCGCTCGCCCCGGCCCCCCCGGGATACATGACGCTTGCCTCCGGCACGAACAGACAATCGACTCCCCTCGTGGTCGCGAGTTTGCGGTCGCGCTCGAGGTCCCTGACCTCCTCCCAGGTGAGTTGCGCGAGCTCATGAACCGGCATCATCATCCTTTGACATGACGCACGAGATCCCGGAGCGCCTCAACATCGCCGATTGGCTGCTC
>Ga0209237_1000438_pt1 | contig 23439 bp, 26 predicted proteins | sample GraSoi013_1_40cm_2_FD_185820 | JGI IMG/M metagenome (GOLD analysis project Ga0209237, IMG submission 185820) | Grasslands soil microbial communities from the Angelo Coastal Reserve, California, USA - Sample 10_02_2013_1_40cm (SPAdes) (version 2) | ecosystem: Environmental > Terrestrial > Soil >...
AAACCTGTTGCAAGGATCAGAAGGATGATAAGATTGAGATATCTGGTAAGGATTTTCATAAGCCGTGAATTTACTAGGATCGCGGTTAAGGCTTACGGTAACGATGCCTAGACTATATCTTGATCTCACATGCCAGAATCTCGAAAAAAGATAGATCGAGTGTGTGGTTTTGGTGGTGAGTTTGTCTGAGTATTCAGACCGTTGACGATAACAAAGAGTATGTGGACAGGTCCAGAACCACCCCTTTCATTGCTGTGGTACTTCCTGTGCCTGCTGATATGTCAGGCAGGATCTTCCATGTTCAGGAGATACTGAAGACTGTTGATCCGAGGCATGTGTATCATGTGCCAGCCTACTTCCACGTCACTCTCAAGCTAGTTGGCTGGCTGGATGACCAGCTAAAGGAGAACTTACCGGTTGTTCTCCACCTAATCGAACGAGAACTTCGTCTCTTCAAAGCGCCCATGGTGGTCTTTCACGGAGTCTCCTATTTTCCCGATGTCGTATATCTCAAATTGCATGATCCCAAAGGGACAATACGCTCGATGAACGAGGTACTCGTGGGAAAGCTTGGTGGCCTGATAGGCAACTTTGCATTTGAGGGTGATTCTTTCATGCCACACGTAACCATCGCAACTTTCAAAACGAAAGATGTGGACCCGCTTCTTAGAATGGTTGGCACCATGGCCGATACTGGCCTCGGCAGTACAGTACTTTCTGAGGTGAGAATTGTAGAGTTTCGTGCTCATCTGGCCTATGGAAGTCCGGAGGAACAAAATGAATCCCTTCGACCTGTCCAGGTGATCCATCTCTCAGAGGAGTAAAAATGAAGAAGCCCGAGACCATGCGCTATGGCTCAAACACTGCTATGGAGTACCATGAGGCGACAAAACACTCCGAGATCAGCCTCCGAACATCTGGACACTATCTCGTCTGGGAGAATAAGCCGTCACCTTTCAAAGTGTACAGGGATCTTCCATCGATCCCTCTACCGCGTGACCTTCCTCATCCTCAAGAGGCGGCTCTGAAAGCGATCAGAGGAGAGATTCCTCGTAAGACTGTGAAGAAGCCGGACTTGGCGGTCTTGGCGGAGATTCTGTATTTCTCTGCTGGATTGACGAGGAAGATGAGGTTTGGCAGTGAACCCTACTATATGCGCGCAGCATCTGCCACAGGTGCTCTCTATCCTATCGAACTGTACTTGGTTAGTGGGGACATTCCGGGATTGAAGTCTGGGGTCTACCATTTCAATCCGTATGATTTTGCGTTGGTCGAATTACGCAAGGGAGATTTTAGATCTGATCTTGCAGTCGTTTCCGATGAGCCGATTGCTTCTTCGCCGTTTACGATTGTTATGACTTCATTGGCTTGGAGGAATGCGTGGAAGTATGAGGCTAGATCGTATCGTCATTGGTTTTGGGACTCGGGCGTTATCGCGGTTAACTTGTCGGCTACTTGTGCAAGTGAGGGCTTGACTTGCAAGTTGGCCCTGGGGTTTGTTGATAGTATGGTTGACAAATTGTTAGGATTGGAAGAATTGAAGGAGGCGACTGTGGGTCTAGCAGTGGTTGGAGCTAGTCTGGGACCACATGCTCAAGCTGAGCACAAAGAAATTCCGGCGCTTCATCTGAACATTGAGCCCCTTTCAAAGGAAGAGGCAGATTATCCGATCATTTGGGATGCACACAAAGCTGGAGAACTGGTGAATCAAAGCGAGGTTGAGAAATGGCGGCATGGTTTCAAGCCTCGATTGGAAAGATTGATTCCTGTTGGTCCCGTAGTTCCATTACATCCCTTGAAGGAAGAGCCTTCCACTCCTTTAGCTGAGGTGATTCTTCGACGGGGTTCGAGTCGCAGGTTTGCTCAACAGCCGATATCGTTCGAAGCATTGTCGACAGTTCTACAGGCCTCTTCGGTCCCTGTACCGTTTGATTTTCTTCCCGTGGATGAGTCCTTGATCGATTTCTACTTCATAGCTAATGATGTTGATGGGCTGCCTTCAGGATCTTACTATTACGATCAGGAGACGGAGTCGTTGGAGCAGTTGAAACTTGGAAAGTTCAGGAGCATATCCGGCTATCTCTCGCTCGGACAACCACTATTCAGCCAGGTCAGTGTTATGTTCTTCCTAACAACTGACCTGAAATATGTCACCGAGTCCTTCGGAAATAGAGGGTATCGGGCCGCACAGTTCGAGGCAGGGGTCCGAGCCGGCAAACTCTACCTATCGAGCTATGCTCAGGGACTAGGGGCTTCCGGGTCGACATTCTATGATGATGCCGTGACCGAGTTCTTCTCGCCACACGGGGAAGATGCTAGTCCCATGATAGCAGTCGGGGTCGGTGTCCCGGGATACAAGGCGAGACCCGGAACGATTCTTCCACAATTCGCTACTCGCTGGACCCGTTCACAAGATCTGAGGAGGAAAGAAGTTGAACCCGGCTTCAAGACATCCGTTTCAAGATCGGTAACAATTTCTATGACTTCCACCATTATTGAGTGAGCGACTAAGCTCAAGGAATTAGAGTGTAAGGGGTGAACATAGAGATGAATGGACGAGTACGCCCGATTCTCCTCGGATCCATACTTCTGGTCCTATCGCTTTCCAGCTTGATGGTTTTTCGAGCGCTTTCATCCCCCTCAACGCCTCCTTACATTAGTCGGTTGATGCCCGCTCTGAATTATTACGAGGTTAACGGAGACTCGCAAGTAAGCGCAACCGTCACGCTCGGCAACGGTTGTCTCCAACCGACTAGTTGGGGAACGCCGGTTCAATCGGAGAACAACTTCTCAGTTACGGCGAAGGTGACGGATTATTCTGGCCCACAGATATCATGCACTCTTGCCATAGTCAACGTTCAGTATACTTACAGCCTAGGCCAACTAGCTGTCGGCAATTACAGCTTCACCTTCAACGCATGCATTGACTTTCCCAACTACAGCGGAACTGTAGATTGTAATAACAATAGAACAACAATATTCTTCGAGGCAGGCACCTCTAGTCCCAAGCCGCCTTTGAATGATAAGATCGAGCTTGCGTATCAAGAGGTCAACGGGACCTCGTATGTCAAAGCGTCGATAGTTGTTCCTACTTGCTTCAGAATGCGAGGATGGAGCGATGCTTCTCAATCTGGAAATAGTTTCAGGTCCAACGTGACAATTGTCGACGACAGCCGATTGATGATAGCCTGCATACTGATGAATCTCCTGACCTTCCACAGTTACGACCTTGGCCATCTATCCCCAGGACTGTACAGCTTCACCCTAGACCTCTGCAAGGTCTTCATCGGATGGGGAACCACGAACACGAATTCCAGCAAGATCATGGATACCACGACCAGCACAGACTGTAGCAGCACACGCACAATATTCTTTGTAGTACCCGGCAACCCTGCTCCACAGCCCCCTCCAGTAAGAGACTGGTACATGATCTTCGGCCCATTTGCAATAATAATCATGATACTTCTCCGGCTACTGCGGATTCCGATGGGCTGAGCTTAACTCGTGCAACCTGCCGCTGAATTGTGAGAACGTTCTCATTGGCCATTTCGTTTGACAGGGTTGTAGGAGCCTATGATTCTACCAGAGCCCTGCCTCCTGAAATCATGCGGCAGATCATGGACGCTATGCAAGAGATGCTTAGGAATCACAATACTGTTCTAGATGTCGGAGTTGGAACAGGCCGGTTCGCCTGCGCATTGAACGAGCGAGGATTCAATGTCGTAGGTGCGGACATTTCAGTGCCAATGATGATCAAAGCTAAAGAAAAAGGCCTGACCAATGTGGTAAGAGCGGACGCGCGGAAATTGCCCTTCCAAGATAGAGCGTTCGATTCTGTCTTGATGGTGCACCTGCTCCACCTTGTTGATGATTGGGCGAGCGTTGTACGAGAGGTTGGCAGAGTAGCTCGTCTGAGTGTGATGTCTCTTGTGGGCTCGTCTTCGGGATTTAGGATTAGGCAAGGCTATCTAAAGCTCAGAAAGGAAATGGGCTATCCACTGAGACGTTTCAACGAGGCCGAGGAAGGCCTCCGCAAACTTGTAGCGCCTGCAGAAATAAGGATGGTTGGTGAATTTAGTTCCGAGGTCAAAGCTGATGCTGCGATTGCGTCCCTCGAAAAAGGAGACTTTGCGATAAGTTGGGACCTTCCCATCGATATCCATAGGAGGATCATTGAGAAGCTGAGGTCGGAGTACGGTGGAAAGGTGTTCACGAGGACTGACACTTTCGAAGTTGCCGCCTGGAAACCTGAGCAACTTCGACGATTTGATCAAGTAGGGGGCTAGCATTCAGTGTCTGAGCCCGAAGATCAACGCGAGCTCTGGGCTAGTTATCTCATGGGAGATCCAGAGTCTTCATGAGCTTAGTTTCTTCACGAGTTTCTGGGCCACTCTATCATAGGCCCGTCCAGCCCAGATCCCTCTTCGATTGTCATGCGCCAAGATCTTTAGTGTTCCACTTGACGGCAGATAAGTGACTTCTACGGTTCCCATTCCTTTCCTGACTCCGGTGATGACGCGCCATCAGAAGGGAGTCAATGTTTCAGTTTCTTGGTTGCTTCCTTCCAATCTTTGACTTCGAATCCATACATCGTGAGGAATTGAATGGACTCCTTGTTGTTTGGATTCAGTGTCGTGTAAAGGAAAGAAATGTCATGAGTGTTCGCGTACTCGATCACTGTTGACATCAGCTTGGTTCCAATGCCTTTCCTTCTACTCGCGGGCTGAACTGCTATGTATTCAAGCCAAAGTTCTCTCTTCGTAGAATGGACAAAGGAGGTTGGCTGAGTGAGGATGAAGCCTACAAGTTTGCGATCTATCTCTGCCACGTAGCTTGCTCGGGCTCTATGGTAGTGATTGAAGTATTCTGGAGTAATCCATGGCTCGATCGTGTCCTCCTCGCCTGTTTCTTTCAGATATCGAAGGTATTCCTCCACGATGATTCTCTCTATTTTTCTGACTGCCCTGTAATCCCTTGCCGCCAGCTTTCGTATCCTGACCATTCAACTCGTGCCCGCTGTCAAGTGTCTCAAAGAGAGCTTGCGGCTCTGATAAAGAGGGACATTGGGGTTCTTTCCCCATGTCAGTGTCGAGGGACTGTGGGCTTCCCCTGAGAGTGTTCAGTGAATAGAACACTCTGTTCGAGACCATGGTCTTATGCCCAAGATGCACCCTATAGTTCCCTCATGCGAATCATAGCAGGTCACACTGGAGCAGCGGCCACCCTTCTCCTTCTCGCGATAACAAGCCTGGTTGCAGTCTCGATGCATGCTCCGCCCTTCGGTCCGACCGCCTCGGCGGTCCCTCATGCCATGACCCCCTTTGCTACCTATGACCAGCTCCATCAATGGGTACTATCAGTAGCGTGTAATGGATCCATTGTAAAGAACTTCTACAATCCGAGTGGGAATCCAGCTCCTATGCCAGGCCCTCTCGTGACCGGTGTTCCTGGAACATTCTCGGTTACTTCCTCGTCCAGCGGCTCCGTAAGCCTAGTTCCCAACCATTCCGAGACCAATGTCCAGGTTGCTGGTGTTGATGAGCTGGACATGGTCAAGACCGACGGCACCTACCTCTATACTGTAACAAACAACACGGTCGCTATCGTCCTCGCCTATCCATCGACCGATGCGCGGCTCCTGGCTCGCGTCACCGTGAACGACTCGATTCAGGGTATCTTCATCGAGGGCAACAAGTTGGCCATAGTAACTCAGCGATTCTCGTATTATCCCTACATTTTGGGCGTGAGTCAGGGTATTGTCCAGCCCCAACCATTAATGGGCGGCGTCGCTATTTCTCGTCCAATATACTGGGGCAACCCCCAGACTTCTTCACTCTGGATCTTCGACGTCTCAAACCATTCGAGCCCAACATTGACAATTAGTCTGACCGTGAACGGGACACTCGCAGGAGCACGCCTCATAGGAAACTACGCCTACCTCGTGGCAACCCAGCCCGTCAACTGCAATGGTCCGATCATCCTTCCAGAAAATATTGTCAACAGTAAGGTAATGCAGGTAGCTCCGTTGGACGTTTACCATTCGGACATTGCCGACTATGGTCACAGCTTCACAAGCGTGGTTGGAATCGACATTTCCCAATCCAATCCTACACCTTCGAGCAAGGTCTTCCTGCTCGGGACGAGCAGCACAATCTATGTTTCCCTCAACCAGATCTACCTGACACAACCGGTCTGGAACATTTACGAACAGACTGCTGTTCACAGGATTAGTATTGACGGTGCTAGCATCAACTACGAGGCGACCGGGACAGTTACTGGGCACGTGTTGAACCAGTTTTCGATGGACGAGTATAATGGCTACTTCCGAGTCGCAACCAACGATTATGGATACGCCCGACCTTTGGCTGTAGCTTCGGGATCACAGCCAACCACTTATGTGCAACCGGTGCAGCATACCAACCTCTACGTTCTCGATAGTAGTCTGCATATTGTTGGAAGCCTTGAGGGCTTGTCTCCTGGTGAATCCTTCTACGCGGCGCGTTTCATGGGCGACAGAGCTTACCTGGTCACGTATCAGCGCATGGATCCCTTGTTTGTCATTGGACTCCAGAACCCATTGAATCCTAGAGTTCTTGGCCAGCTCGTCATATCAGGAGTCTCTGATTATCTGCAGCCGTACGATGAGTATCACTTGATGGGTTTCGGGAAGTCTTCGACCAATGTCACCTGGGAGAATGCTGCATTGTTTCAAGGCTTGAAACTGAGCCTCTTCGACGTAACAGACCCTACAAAACCGATAGACACGAGCAACTTTCTAGCAGGGGATCGTGGAAGCGACAGCCCCGCATTGACGGATCATACCTCGGTCCTCTTCGAAAAGTCGCTCAACCTCCTTGTGATACCGGTCGAGATCGCGCAGATAAAACAGAACACCGCTTACCCATGGGCTTATGGAACCCCGGTCTGGCAAGGAGTCTACGTGTTCAGCGTTACACTTCAGAATGGCATAGTCTTCCGCGGCGGAATAACACATCTCCCATCTGGCGAGCTTCCAAACTGGAACAATAGCAGCCTCTTCGTCAAACGCGCCCTGTACATTGGTAATGTGCTCTACACTGTCAGCGATAACAAGGTAATGATGAACAACCTAACCGATCTGTCAGGACTTGGATCTGTAAGTCTCGCCTGAATCGTCAGTGTATGACGTCCCAATTTTTTCATTTCTTACTTCTTCAATTGCTTCTCTAATTCTCTCAGGAACTTCTCTTTTGCATCCGGAACCAGGAGGAAGTAGGCCAGAGTCATCCGGAAGAGGGAAGATTTTGTCAAGCCTTTGATCTCTCCCGCTCTGACCGCTTTGGAGAAAGAGCTTAGAAACAATTGATGAGACAATATTTCGTGTTTGAGTTCGTTGAGGGCTTGAGTTATGTTCTCATAAGACATCTCTGTCAAAAGCTACCGCTCGATTAGAAAGACGCCCCTTTCTCTCAGATAACATCTTTGCTTGTCTTAGGTGGTAGGACAAATAAGAAGGCGTGAAATAGGGAATACGAAATATGGAAATCAAAAGAGTTGGTTCGCAACCTTCTGTCAAGGGATCGTCAGATTGGTTTACTGGAAATGTTCGGATGGATCCGCTTTTTCAGGCGCCTGATCCGGCGCTTGTTCAAGCTGCCAGCGTTACCTTCGAGCCGGGAGCGCGGACTGCGTGGCATACTCATCCGCTCGGTCAGGCCCTCATCATCACTGCAGGCAAGGGCTGGGTTCAGCACGAAGGAGGACATGTCGAGGAGATTCGTCCTGGTGATGTGGTGTTGGCCTCGCCTGGGGAGAAGCATTGGCATGGCGCTACGCCGACGACGGCTGTGACGCACATCGCCATTCAAGAAAAGCGTGATGGGAAATTTGTTGACTGGATGAAACATGTCAGCGACGAAGAATACCTCGCCAGCAGATCCCATTGAGACGAACTTCTATTTTCAATCGGTAAACTAATATTACAGATTGAACTCCTCGAATTTGACATGCCAATAACTGCGCTTGAGAATCCGCGAGGGCTTCGCTCGATTACGCCCTACCTCTTTGTCCAGGACCCGGACAGACTGATTGACTTTCTGAAACGGGCTTTCGATGCAGAGCAGACACTTCGTGGAGCGCGACCTGACGGCACAGTCATGCATGCCGAGGTCAGGATTGGAGATTCATCTGTCATGATGGGCTCGCCGATAGGCAAGTTTGGACCGTTGAGAAGTTCGATCTATCTATACGTGAAGGACTGCGATGCCGTCTACCAGCAAGCAATCAAAGCCGGCGGAGTCTCTGTAATGGAGCCGGATGATATGCAGACTGGCGAACGCTACGGGGCTATAACGGACCCAGCCTTTCCTCACAAAAGCGCCACTAAGACCGAGAGCTAGCCTTCGTTAACAGACACTCGGATTCCGGACCGGTCAACTATGCTTGAAGAGACAGCCAGGATGCGATCGAAAAGATCAATTCGAAGAATGGGATCTTCACAACCGTTCTGCCGATTTCTTTAACTGCGTCCTGATTCCAGGATGCTTGGAGGCTTCCTCGAAGAGCACTGCGAGCTCGTCTGGGCTGATAAGAAGGGGCATTCGAGAGAATTGTTTTCCGTGGAATACGCAGAACCGTAGCGTCTCAGAACCGTCGTCGAACCTGAGAAGCTGGATCGCAGGCTCCCAGCTATGATTCTGCATCTGGACTCGGATTGAGGCTTCCTCGACGACTTGGCCCTTTCCCCACTCGAAGCTGAACGGTCGGGGTATAGCTCGCTTAGTTGCAGATAGGATCTTCTTTCCCATATCATATCACATTTGAAGACTATTTTTCTACACAATGGCAGTATTTTCCTTTGCGCTGCGTATGGACCTGGCGAGACGGATTCTCACTGAATCAGTTTCGGTCAGTACAATCGATCAGTGCGGATACTCGGTTCACGAGTCTTGCCCGAGTCTTGCCCGGAAGAGAACTATGGCCGTTGAGGGTCGAACACGATCTCATAGATATTGCCATCAGGTCCACGGAAATGCTGCCAAGCATATCTATTCTCACCCTTCTTGGCTTCTCCAATGAGCTCTACACCGGCTTTACTAAGCCGCTTGCGAGCCTCGTCCATATCATCAACCAAGAACCCCACAACGGATGCAGAAGAGAAGTGTTTATTGTATTTCCAGTTGGGCCCAAAAACCTCAACCTTGTCGCCGTCTCCAGTGAGAAGAACTGCGAACCCCTCTTCTGCATGTGTCAACTCTAATCCCAAGGTATCGCGAAGTAGCTTTACCATACCAGCAAATTCCTTGGTTCGAACTCCCATCCAGACCAGACCACGTGTCATCATCCGACTAGACTGACTTCGGCGTGGCACCGGCCATGAGCCGGGTTCTATAAGTTCGACGACGTTGCCGTCGGGGTCCCTGAAGTAGATTGAACGATTTCCTTTCTGCCATGTTTTTTCGGCTTCAATGGCCACACCGTTGTTTCTGATTGTTTCCTTCCATTCGTCGTAGTTCTTCGGGTCGATCTCGAACGCTATGTGCGTTTTGCCGAGTTCGTAGATTTGGGGTAGAGCTTTCTCGCCTTCTTCATCATGCTCGTGTTTCAGATATTTTGGGTCGAAGAGTAGAAGCATGCTCTGGCCTGCGATGAGGAAGATGTGTCTTCCTTTGAGCTGGCTCTCGATTTCTAGTCCCAGAACTTTGGTATAGAATCTGGCGCTTTGTTCTAAGTTTGCAACATAGAGCGATGTTTCAACTAGGGTGGCGATCTTAGGGGCTACGACCAAGCTGAGGCGACCGGGACTTGTTCTATTAGCGGAAAGGTATCGCTCCGCTTTCGCGATTCTCGTTATTATCAAGGAGACCTATTGTACAATGGCCCGCGCAGTCCAATCCATCTGCGGACTTGGAGTGAATAGGCTGTCCAGCGCTGACCCATTCCTTCCATCCCACGTTCATTTCTTTCGCCGGGATTCCGTGTTCCACCAGCTTCAATGCTCCTAGGGTGGAGAGGTGGCAATACTGGTTGTAGCAGTAGGCCACTATCTCTTTGTCTCTCGGCAGTTCTTGATATCGTTTGTCTATCTCTTCAAGGGGCATTGAGACAGCACCTTTGATATGCCCTCTTTGATAGTCCTCTTTATCTCTCAAGTCTAGCAGCAAAAGATCTGGATTGCCGTGTTTCACAGAATCTACGACATCGGCGGGCTGCTTCACGGCCAGAAGTTTCAGCCCAAAATATTCCTTGAGTCGCATCAAGTCCGGTCTTACCATCACAAAACTCTTGCTCATGCTCTCTCAATTGTTGTAATGCATTTTCGAGTTAATAGGTCTGAGCGGAAATTCCTGTCCGTTGGGGACCAGAATGTTATCTGCCTACATCTCGTGATCAGATTTTCTTGATTGCGACGATGTTAGTGCCCGGTCGAATTGAAAGTCTGGCTTGCCGAAGGGATGGGTTTGCGAGTACCACGCGTAGGTTTCTTTCATTCCGTCGCTTAGCCCTCGAGGAGTGAAACCTAGGTCTCTTTGCGCCTTCTGAATACTCATGATCCACGGACTCGTTGGTAGGGGAAAGCCCCTTTTCAGATCTCGACTCACGAGACTCTCATCGTAGTGAATAATTTTCACATTCTTTGTGAAAGGCTTCGCGGCCGATTCTACCCAGAGGTCGAGTGTGACCGCTCTCGGTCCAGCAATATTGTAGACTTGGCCAACAGCGGCCTTCGATCGGAGAGCCGCAGCAAATCCTTTCGCAACATCATCAACATGAACCACGTGAGTGACGGAGGTCCCATCACCGGGAACAGGTATCGGTCTCCGAGCCTCTGCTCTGTCAAAGACGTAGGCTTCTCGGTAGAGGTAGTTGTGAGGACCGTAGATTACCGTGGGTCTGAGAATTGTAACGGGAAAACCTCGTTCCTCAAAGGCTTTGAGAAGAAGCCTTTCACACTGAGACTTGTTTTCGGGATATGTTCTACTGCCAGTCCAACTCATGATCGAGTCTTCCTCGAACACTGGAAATTCCCACTTCTCCTCGTAGACTGCTCCTGTGCTACAATGGACAAACCGTTCAATTCTCCCGTCAAAGATGCTGATCATCGCCTCCGTGTCCTCAGGCTCTTGAGCCGTGATGTCTAAGACAGCGTCGAAGTCTTCCTTCTCTGAGATGCTCTTGAGCCTCAAGAGATCTTTCCTATCGCACTTCAAGTGCCTGACATCGGGCGGTTGCTCTGTCGTCCCCCGGTTTAGTGTCGTGACCTGATAACCATCCTTCAGCAGGATGGAGACTGTGTGGAGGCCGACAAACCTAGAACCGCCTATAACCAGAACGCTCATCATGGCTGCTGTTAGGTTTCAGGGTTCGAAGATTAGAAGTGGCCGGGACAGATGCGTCGTGAAGGGACGCGGATGTCCCTTTACTGCTTATATTGGGGAGTAACAAGATTAGAGCTGGTAACATTGAGTAAGCGTCAAGTGAGGCGCGACTTCGATGTTTAGAGCTTCCTTCATGGCCGAACAGTCGGTTGCAAAGCCGATGTTTGTGCAGTAATCAAAGCTGTAAAGCGGTTAGGCTCGGAGTGGAGGATTCTCATTGCATATTACCTGCTGGACAAACCATTACGGTTCAACGACCTTCTGAGGAAGGGTAAGCCTGACGATCTCAACGCTCGGACCCTGTCTAGGACTCTGAAGTATCTAGAGCGAATGGAAATAGTTGAGAGGGAAGTCGTCGGTACACAACCCTTCTCTGTTGTTTACCATCTGACCGAGAAAGGGAAGGACATGTCGGATATTCTGGCGGCCTACAGAAGATGGGGCGAAAAGTGGACCGTGCCTGCCGTCCAAGCCATGAAAACGGTGAACGCTAAAAACACTGAGATTGTCAACCGTCAGTTTTCAGGGCAAGCTGTTCTAGGGAGGTCATAATTTGGTTCGGCATGGATAAATGTCAGTTTCATGAGTCTTGCTCGGAAGAGGAAGCTAACGGTCGCGACAATGGAGACGGAGAAACCAGCGTTGAAGGTGAGTCATATCTGGCTCTACGTTAAAGATACTCAGGCGTCGATTAACTTCTATCATGACACTCTGGGTTTTCAGGTGGTTGAGACATTTCCTGATGGCGCTCTTCTAAATGCTGGAGGAATACTCATTGGAATTCACCGAGAAGAGGCAGATAGAAAGAGTCAGCCAGGTGGAACCTCGATCATTCTTCACACCAACCACATCGAGAAATCATTTGACATGCTCCGACAAAGAGGGATCGAGTTTCCTAGAGAGATCGAGAGTGAACCCTATGGTCGAATAGCCACGTTCAAGGACCCCGATGGGTATCTTCTGGAACTCTGGCAGCCCTCATGACAATAACTCTTTGAGCTCATCATTGCAGATCCCAGGCTTCCTCGACTGGCATTGACAATACTCGATCTCCCTAACGCAATAGACAGACCAACGCCAAGATCAGAATAAAGTATTCTCGCGGACTCAGTGGCTTACTACTCCGATTGTTCCTGCCGTTAGGCGACATGATCATGATGAGACGGCAACTGCTCAACCTCAAGAAACTGTCCGAGCAAACATATCATACGAACTCCAAGTAGCACCCATTACTCATTCAACCGGTAATCGTCTGTGCACCACACCGACGCTGGTCGAATGTCATTCGCCAGGAGCCGGGCTATAGAGGCCTAGTCGCCACTCAGTGAGGTTATGGAAGATGCTCACTCTTATACAGCCTGCACAATCCTCGAGTGGAGCCATGGCTAAAGGAAATCTCCCGCAGAAAGTCGACGAGATCCTAATCCAGGTGTCGGATGTTCGGCGATCGGTCAATTTCTATCGAGATGGTCTCGGAATCGCTTTGAAGGCAACCAAGTACGGCGATAACTCCTTCGAGGCAAATGTCGGAGGTGTGCGGTTCCTGGTTCATCCCGACTTTGATCAGTCTCTCAAGAATACACGTCGGGGTGCGGGGATACACGTCCACTTTCGGGTGCCGGATGCCGACATGTACTACGCGAAGCTGCGTGAACGTGGAATAGAGGTCATCGAGCCTCCTCGGGACCAGCCCTGGGGTCGCCACTTAGCCGTGACTGACCCGGACGGTTACAAGATAGAGATCCTCGGCAGCGTGAGGAAGACGAAACGTCCGGCCGGCCGTAGTTTGCAATGATTTCACGGAGCCGCATATCCGTCGATGGAATCTTCTCTTTTGTCACGGACGCCAAAGAACTTCTAGACCGGGTTGGTTGGGGGAGAATCCTGGGTCCAAGTTGACCTCACAGTGATAATATGTAAAGACTCCATGAATCACAGCCAGTAACGGATAGCGACTGCGTTGAGACTCTTGTTCCTCTTCATGATGGTGAGCCTTGACGGTTATTTTGAGGGACAGAACCATGACTTGTCATGGCACGTCGTCGACCAAGAATTCAACAGTTTCGCAGTAGAACAGTTGAAGCAGATTGGCACACTGCTTTTCGGACGAATCACCTACCAACTGTTCGAGGAATATTGGCCGAAAGCCGGAAGGGATCCAGCAACGTCGAAAGAAAACCTAGAAATCGCTCGGATGATAAATTACGTGGAGAAGATCGTCTTCTCGAGGACACTCGCTAACGCGAAAGAAGCCGACGACTGGAAGAATGTCCGGCTGATAAGGGAAGCTCAGCGTGAAGAGATCAGCCGAATAAAGCAACTATCCGGCAAGGACATCGCCATATTCGGCAGTAACGATCTAGCCACATACTTTCTTCGGATGGGCCTTATCGACGAGCTGAGGATAATGGTCAACCCTGTCGCCATAGGCATCGGCAACCCGCTGTTCCGAGGAATGACCCACCACGTGAAGCTGAAACTTTTGAGAACGAAGACTTTTCGCTCGGGCAATGTCTTGCACTACTACCGGCCAGAAATTACAAGGAAATGATTGTGAAAGCTGAAGATTCGCGAGGCATCCTCGGAGGTGTGAGAACTCGCCCTTGGGTCCCAGTGCACGGATCGCTAGGGGCTTTCGCCGTTTCACAAGAGAATGATGGGCGCGGACCACTTCGTTCTTGCATATCGATTCGAGAATGATGGGGTATTGATCCATGACCCGGAAGGTTTCCCTAGCGTTCTTCTTCCATTTCGACAGTTGGAGCTTGCCTGGCAAGCAGATACAATAGTGTACCAACGTGGATATTACCGCTACTAGACTCGTCCGAGACGGGTACGCCGTCCGAGCCAAGACGAATTGTATGACTCGAATCTCAGATCCTTCAAGGAAGTGTATATGGAGGCAGAAAGTCTCGCTGCGAAGCAAAATTGGATCATCGACGCGAAAGCAATCACGGCCCTTCAGGAGCATGTGGAGAAGGGCAAGGTTTCACCAGCGGAACGCGGCTTCATGGTACACTTCTCGTTCAAACTCGGAGCCCGCAGAGCCCTAGACTTTGCCGGCTTCTTCGGATCTAAACATCCTGAATTAGCGCGTTTGAAGGAGAAGCAGGCAGAGCTGTTCGGTGTCTTGCAATCCTTCGCAGTCCAGAGGAAGTGGACTCACGTGGCGGGCTCTCTAGGAGAACTCTCCCAAGTCGAAGCAGAATTTCGAGACGCACTCATCTCAAGCTGAGGCTCTACCGTCCTAGCGCAGAGCGCTCTTCTCTCAGTTCAGATTTTGTAATGAGCCATTATTACCAATGTTCAGTGTGAACTACCTCTCTTTGCGGTCTCCGTCCACGTTTTAGGGAGCCTGATTTCTTGTCGGCTAGTGGTTTACCGATGGAGATGGTCCCGACAGGATGGAACTCGGCGGGAATCCCCAGCAGGTCCCTCATCCCTTCAATATTCGAGACTCCTGCGAAGCCTGCTGCATAGTCCATGTCGATTGCTGCTAGCAGGATTATCATTGAGGCTGCTCCCGCGTCGAAGAACCAGTATGGTGTGGGCCATGGTATCTCGGTCCCGCCTTGCTGCAGCTTATCCGACTCCTGATACCTTCTATGGTAATGTTGTTCGCTGACAGTGACAACGATGACAACGGGAGCTTCAGAGATGAAGGGGTGAAAGCCCATCGAGACGTAGTCTTCTTCCTCTTGAACAAGGCCTATCTTCTTCCGGACCTCAGGATCCTTTACTACCACATAGGCGACTCCCTGGCTGAAACCAGCACTAGGATAATGCTGGGCCAGTTCTAGGATCCTGTTCACTACTCGATCTGGGACTGTGTCCTTTGCAAAATGCCTGACCATCCGTCTCTTCAAAACCGTCTTTTGAAACTCCAAATAAATTCACAATCCAGCAATGCTCCCGATAGCGGTATTGCCTATTTTATGATTGGGATAAGATAGTTCAGCTTCCGCTGTGTGTCGTTGGTTTCTGGTGATGCTTCTCGCTGAGGGGATTCTGGAGGACGGCCCAGAAGGGCCGGGACTGTCAGGGGATGGGTAGATGAGTGTTGACGAAGTTCATGGCGAAGATGAAGATACCGACGACGAACAACAGTAGTATGACAAGATAGGCAATGTCATGGTTAGTTTTCCTCTTGAGTTGTTGAGGGGTATACATTTTGTTCTCACTTGTTGAAGTAGGGGGGTGAGATAATAGCGGGATCCAACTTGATGAGGCGCACGCTGGTCACAACGAACTATGTGTTGAGCTAATACATCGGTCGGAAATGCTGAGCGTTATAATCAATTTCATAAGAACGTTTAGGCAAAGAAAAGAGGGAGTTTGGGATATTCAGATCTGGCCAGTGTCAGAGCATTGATGGTAAATCGTGGGCGAAGTTGTACGCATTGGGTGTTCCGAAGCCAGTGCTCAGGTCCCAGCCAATGCTTGTTGCGTAGCCAGAGATTCCTGTCCCGTATTCGCTGTTGTCCTGTAGTGTTGTGACTCCTGCACCGGTGCCGAATGTTTGCGGGACGATGTCGTTGAAGTCGCGGGCTTGTAGTTTGTAGAGTAGTGGGTTGAGGTATCCGACTGGACCCTTACCGTTTTGATGAGCTATCTGGTTGGTGAGGGCTATCAGTCCGGCGAGTTGGGGTGATGATGCGCTTGTGCCGCCGATAATGTGCCATCCTACTCGGACGCCTGGGAAGCTAGTGTAGACTAGAACTCCTCCGTCGATTGCCGCGTTCCAGGAGAGATCGGGTAGTCCTCTGTGTCCTTGGAGGAGCGCCGAGGATATTCCGTTCTGGAAGTTTGGCGTTGAGAAGAGGACGCTTAGACCTCCGCCTGTTGCAACTTGTGCCCAGTCTTCTTTCCAGACTGCTTCCGTACTAGCAGTGTTAGTGTTGTAGTTGAGGTAGAGACTGTTGCAATTGGTTCCACCTGCGGCTAGGCAGTTGTAGTAGTCCTTTGTACTAATTGTTGGGTTCCAGGTCCAGTGGTATTGTAGCCATGTTCCACCGGCCGAGGTGACTAGTGGATCGGAAGAGGGCCAGTTGACTGTTGGATAGGGTAGTAGTGGGCCGACACTGACGCCTGCTGCACGTTCAACGTTGGCTGTTCCTGTGTCACCACTGGAACCAAAGACCGTGACGTGGTTCTGGACGGCCAATTGATAGGTCAGGTCGAACTTTGCGATCTGAGTAGTGGCCGCACCACATGTTGTGGGGCTGGATAGTGTAGATCCGCCGCAGAATGATTGCTCTGTCACAGCGAAGCTCTGGCTCATTACTGAGCCTGGATATTGTGTAATCGCCATTTGTTCGCCTGTGAATATGCTCGGAAAGCCCTGGACGCCTTCAGTCTCAGCAGGATTAGCCTCAACAAGAACGAGCTTGGCATCAGGCGCAATCGCATGGCTCCATTGCAGGTCGAGACTGGTCTCCTCTGCCCAGCCAAGTTGAATGCCCTGCTGGGAATTGCTGAAGGTTGGTGTACCAGTCGGGTTGATGATTGTTAGGTCGGGCGTGGGTAGGCCGAAGGTTTGGCTGAAGAATTGGAGGTCTTGTAGCGCTGTGGGGCTCCCGTAGGAGTCTACGATGATGATCGTCTGACCCTTCCCAGTGATTCCTTCCTTGTGAAGTTTGGCCACGTTGTATGCATTGTAAATGTCGGTGGGCGTGTAACAGTGAATGAATGCAGAGATGTGAACTGGACTTGGGGAGACGCAGGCAGGGTTGGTCACCGTTAATCCAGCGGGGTCGTCGGGAGCTACTGAAATGAGAGGGACGAATTGCAATCCGGCGCTGACGGCCAGTGTGAAGGTCGGGAGAGCGAAGGCTACCAATGCAAGCGTGATGATTGACGCTAATAGTAGAGGTTTGAGAGCTCTATTTAGAGAAAGACTTGTGCTTGACAATATTTCATCTTCAAAACCCGGTTACGATCTACTCAGAGAAAAGCGTTTGGGACTTATCGAACGCGAGGCAGAGTCGAAATATTATTGAACCCTTAGACCCTCAGGACAATTTTTCCGAACTGTTGGCTCTTCTCCATGCGTTCTTGTGCCTTGGCCGCCTCTTTTAGAGGATAGACGGAATCTACGACGGGTTTCAATTTTCCGTTTTCGAAGAATTGTAGTACTTCTTGTAGTTCTGCGAATCCTCCCATGTACGATCCCAATAATGAGAATTGTCGTGTGAACACGTACCGTATATCCACCTCCGCCTTCCCACTACTGGTAACTCCACAATTCACCAATCGTCCACCAGGCGCCAAGCAACGCATACTACGGTCCCACGTAGCAGTCCCAACATGATCAAACACCACATCCACCTTCCTACCACCAGTCAACCGCTTCACCTCACCCGGAACATCCTCCTTGTAATGATTCAACACATGATCCGACCCCAACCCTACCGCCTTCTCCTTCTTCTCATCTTCACCAACCGTCGAGATCACCGTCGACGCACCCAACAATTTCGCCACTTGGATCGCGGCCACTCCAACCCCACTACCAGCTCCCCAAACCAACACATTCTCCCCCGGCTTCAATCCAGCCCTAGTCCGTAGCATATGCCACGCAGTCAAGAAGACAAGTGGGACGGACGCGGCCTCTTCAAAACTCAACTTGTCCGGAATAGGCAATAGATTTCCGGACGGGACCGCAACATACTCGGCATATCCACCCTGCGTCTGATAACCGACAATCTTGAACTCGGGACACAAACTGTCCCAGCCAGAACGACAATACCTACACAATCCACAACTAATACCCGGCGCCACAATCACCTTCTCATCATTCGTCAAGCTCTTCGCCGACTTGCCCCGTTCCATAACCTCTCCCGCGATATCGCCCCCGGAAATGTGAGGCAACGGAACATTGTCGCCCCCTCGAGATCCTGATCTAGACCATATGTCCAGATGATTCAATGCACAGGCTCGAACACGAACAAGAACCTCAGTATCCCCAATAACCGGGTCCGGAGCATCCTCGTACCGTAACTTCTCCAGTCCACCAGGCTCATGGAACCTTACAGCTTTCAAGTTGATATTTCCTTAAGCGAGCTTGGGTTTAAGCTCTTAATCGATTATTGGGACTTGTCGTAATCGTAGCAACAGAATTCTTCCATCATCCAACAATCCAGTTTGGATAAAGCCCAAAGAAAAATCTGTACCCAAAAAAAGGGGGAAACTCAGTCTATCCATTATTTGGCTCGATCTACTTCGGATCGATGTGCCACTGCAGTGTATAGGTCCCTGTGGATGTGCCCTCACCGTTAGCCGATGCCTTGAATACTCCGACCCCATGCAGGCCCTCCAGACCTCCCGTGCCTTGGCCTACGACAAACCGGCCTGCAAACGATGCCATCGTGCCTCTTCCGTTGTACCGGTCAATAGTGGTACCTGACTTTCCTCCTGCGCTACCGGTGAAAGTGCACGTTCCATGGAATTCCAATGTACCATCAGCATGAACAATATCCCGCTCCTGCCCCGCACAAGTTCCGGCTATAGTGCCAGTAATGGTAAACATGACACTGTGAGTAATAATCATGTTACCACCAGCCGACCTGATGTGAGGAGCTCCATTAGTCGCAGTGAAAGTTCCGCTACCAGAACTCGGCTGTGTTGCATAGGCTCCGGGAAGAAGAAGTAGAGCTAGAGGGATGATAAGCATGGCATTGATCTTTTTCACGATTCTTTTCTCATCTCCCGTATGCTTGGGTACTTTTGTCATCGCGCCCCTCCTCGGCGCTTCATGTCACTATGGTGCCGAGCCCTCAAAAATCGGAGCTGTACAGAAGAAACCCTGTTCTTGTGGGGACATGCGGACAGGCTTTAACACCTCCGGTATCTGAGTTATACAAAAATCGATATTTTGCAAAGGGAAACCACTACACGATGTAGGACTTTGTTACCTGCACGGTCTTCTTTGGAGTTACGATAAGGGTTTGTGATCATGCCGCTCTCCTTCTCCTACCGCCAGAGAGGGCTAGTCCAAGTGCTCCTTCCACACAAGATCATTCCGATAATAATCATCGCCAGCATCGCAAGCGCGGGCGTCGTTGCAGGACTTGTCTACGCACCGAGTTCGCCAGGACTCCCCTACGTTAGTCCCACGTACCAAGCCCAGAAGGCTCCGTTCCAATATCAGCAGATCGCCCTCAACGCTGCGATCTACGGTGTCTGGTATGTTCCCGGCACGACAACCTTGATTCTGGTCATTATGGCCTCGTTTCCTCAGACACATTTCTATGGACTCTGGGGCCCATATGGAATAGTAAGTCCTCCTGGATTCAATTATCAAAACAACACTATCCAGGGCAACTTCTCCATTCCAGTATATGTTAACTACGAGAAAACGTACCTCGTCATCCCAGCAAACACCTGTCCTTCTAATGACAAAATCCCATCATCCGGACTAGTAGAGAACGTGTTCCTAGTCGGGGATGCACCACCGGCACTCCTACCCTTCTCGTACACCTGCCAAAAGCAAGAATCACTAACTATGGTAACACTGGGGAATCCTCACGTTATAGTTCCGAAAATTATTCCTCCTCCCAACCCTCCGCCACCTATCAGTACGGGACGAGAAGCGCTCAATCTAGAGAGTTACTCGTTCAGTTCCAACTACAACGTCACGTTATACATCAGGAACACAGGCACTGCTACAGTTAGTCCCACTAATTACTACGTCAAAGATTCCAGCGGCAACCAATACTTCCGTTCTAACTGGGCTAACGACACCGGCTACAATCATCCGGCCTCCATCGCCGTCAATAATCTCGGAACTTTCTACTTCACAATCGGCACCGGCACTAGTCCTCCACAGTGCGGGACAAGTTGCTCGTTGACTGGAACTCCGTTCCAATTCATATCCGGGTACTCTTACACGATAACGATCATCACCTCACGCAACAACCAGTTCACCTTTACAGTAGTGAGATGACCAAGATTACAAACAGGATCATCTCCGTTTAGACCGCCTCAAGGATTACAATCCCACGAAGAAATAGTCTGGGTTCGACAGAACGACTGGTCAAAACGAGGCGGACCCGTCGCCGGAATATTCACACTTCTCTTCGGCCTACTCTGGCTAGGCCTAGGGATCTTCTCATTGGTGATCCCCACCATAGGAATCGGCCTTGTGCTAACGATATCGGGACTCGTCGTCTTCTACAGGACTGTCACGCGTGGTGGAACAAAATACTATCTCACCAATTTCAGACTGGTCGAGACCAATAAGGGCAAGATCGTCAGGCAGATCTCTAGATCCATATTCAAAGGCAGGACCATCTCTCAATTCCTGCAAATATCCGAGGTCCCGATGTTCAAGAGCAACGTCGAGATGTTCACCGTCAAGGTCCTAGATCCCCAATCAGGAAATGTTCTCATGAACCTAGGGACGAATCAGGGACCATCCGTCAAAGCACTCGAGTCCATCCAAGAATCATTCTACTGTCAATACTGCGGCCGAAAAAATAACCCCTCAAGCGCAGTCTGCTCCAACTGTGGGGCGAATCTCTAGCCAAGAACATCGAACTCCTCTCAACTGCCAACCCTACTGTACGGACTGGTTGGGCTCGTCATCGCCGTCACCCTCCTCGGCGTAACCGTCTACTCTCGCAAGAAGAAAAAACTACCAGATAGACCTAGACCACGTAGTGTCCTTCCATGGTATTATGGGAGAACGTTGGGTGGACGATCGAACTGGGGGTTTCTAACATTCCTTTGTTGTTGTGAGCGCTCCCGCGAAGGAGGTCAGTGAGTCGGCAACGTACGAGACGCCGTCTTTGGATACTGCCAGGGCCGTGTTCGAGACTGTTACCGCGATTGAGCCGCTGGTGTCCGACGCGTTCTTAACATCAATGCAGCCCGAGATGTTCCCGCTTGAGTCGGTCTTCACAACCCACAACGATACGTAGCCGCTGTTGTACTCGTTTGTGGAACCTGCCGCGATGAATCCTCCGTCGCTAGTCTGCTGGAAAGACAGGAAAGATCTATCGGAATACTGAACGTCTGGACCATAGATCTTGTCCCATTGCACTTTCCCAGTCGAGTCCGTCTTGACCAGCCATGCTCGCTGGTCGTAGATTGTGTTTTGGAAGTAGTACCCAGCAAACGCATATCCTCCGTCGGCGGTTTGCTGTACGCCTGTGATTGTTAGCTGGCTGACGCTACCGGATGGCAGATAGGTCGTGGCAAACTGAGGATTGCCAGTTGAGTCGAGTTTCAGAAGTAGTACACTGCTGCTGTATGAGGTCCCAGAGCTTATGGACACTGACCCGCTGACGATAAAGCCGCCGTCAGCGGTAAGTGCGAGGGAGGCTGCGTAGGCGTCGGTTCCGATGGAGTAGTCGTGCTGCCAGACTAATGTTCCGGTCGGGTCGAGCTTGAAGACAAGAATCTCAGAAGCAGTGTAAGAAGCAGAAACATAGTAGTCTAACTCCCCGCCGATGATGTATCCTCCGTCGGGGGTCTGTCGGACCGCGAGGGCTGCGGCGTACTGGCTAGTTGGGTCTACGAATAGATGCTGCCACTGTATCTGCCCGGTTGACGTGAGTTTCACGACGAACGGGTTGTAGCTCGACGCTGGGGCGAAGGCATAGCCTGCTATGACGAATCCTCCGTCAGTGGTTGTTTGGAGGTCGAGGGGCCACGTGAGGGGGCCATAAGAGGAGCTGGTTGAGAATTGTAGGTCGTTCGCCCATTGGATCTTGCCGGTTGAGTCTACTTTGACGATGGATGCACAGCTGGTCTGTCCTATTGCGGGACAGCCGAATTGAGCGTTGCCCGCGAAGATGGCGCCTCCGTCCGAGGTTGGACGAATAAGACCGGACGGGGTGGAGTAGGGATAATTCTTGTACAAGTACTGAGTCTGCGACTGAATGTTTCCGCTCGAGTCGACCGTCATGACTATTGCGGCCGGTTCACTGACGTCCGCGCAGGCGGAAGTGGTTACTCCGCCGGTACATGATCCTCCCACCACGTAACCACCGCCAGTTGTCTGAGCAATGCTCTCGGCACTAGCATAAGTGTACGGAATGTTGTAGGCCTTGATCCAGGAAGCCCCGGTAGAAGGAGGCGGCGGCGGAGGCTTCGTCTTTGCAGCAACCACGCTATCTGTCGAGACCCGTGCAAGGACAGGAATTATGGTAAGCATCAGGATCATCGAAATTACTGCAACACGACCAAATCTCAAGCCTCGACCAATGCCAAATCTCGAACCTTGCATCCCCCTTAATCCTCTGATAATTTCGGCACGACCGTTAGGAAGTAGATGATTTAGGTTATTGCCAGAATTCGGCCACAATTAGACCCGACCAGGGCCACATATGGGCGATTATTGCCCCTTGACCATCGTCGGACGATGGCAAGTCGACAATCGTGATGCCGTTCCCTAAAGTGAGAACGACCCTCGACCTGTACTTTTGGAGCTCACATCAACCGGAACCGAATAGTTTCACTCCTGGGACTATTCCAAAACTAGTCGCATTCCACTAGAAAACAGCCCATTTTCTATCAAAATCCGAATTTTCCCTCGTGACAATTGAGCACAAGAGGGGGGTAGGGTATACTAGACAGAATGAAATTTTCCGAACGTGGAGACTCTAGCCGGACTAGGTAATCCAGCGAATATTTTCGGAAAATTGACGATTACTTTCACTGCTCCCGCTTTTTTGTAGCCGTCGAGAAATTATGCCGATCGGTATTTTGAGAAGGAAAATCGCATGAACGACGTAGGGCTCTGTTACCCTCACAGTCCTCTTTGGAGTTACGATAAGAGTTTCTGACATCACCTAAGCTTCATTCTTCTACCTCAAGAGAGCGCCGGCCCAAGTGACCATTCCACACAAGATCATTCCAATCATCATCCTCGCCTGCATAGCCAGCGCCGGAGTCATCGCCGGACTTGTCTACGCAACGGGCTCACCAGGACCAGCTTACGATAATCCCGCACACCAATCCCAGAAGCCCTCGTTCCAACACCACGAAATCGCTCCCAACCCTCCCATAGTTACCCCTTCGACTGATCCATCTTCAACAAATTGTAAAAACCCTGGTCCAGACTTTGACCAATCCCCAAGCC
>Ga0209237_1000442_pt1 | contig 23293 bp, 20 predicted proteins | sample GraSoi013_1_40cm_2_FD_185820 | JGI IMG/M metagenome (GOLD analysis project Ga0209237, IMG submission 185820) | Grasslands soil microbial communities from the Angelo Coastal Reserve, California, USA - Sample 10_02_2013_1_40cm (SPAdes) (version 2) | ecosystem: Environmental > Terrestrial > Soil >...
CCCGAGCTGCTCGCCGAGTGCAGGACCCTGGGCGGCGCCAGCACCGGCGAGGCAAAGCTGACCCGCGGCTACCGCCTGAAGGCGCGCTACGTCATCCACTGCGTCGGCCCGGTCTGGCACGGCGGCCAACAGGGCGAGGCCGCCCTGTTGGCCTCCTGCTACCGCAACGCCCTTTCCCTCGCCGCCCACCACCGCCTCGAGAGCATCGCCTTCCCCGCGATCTCCACCGGCATCTACGGCTACCCGCTCGAACCGGCCACGGAGATCGCCGTCCGCGAAGCCCGCGCATTCGAGAAGTCCCACCCGGACGTCCGCATCATCTTCTGTTGCTTCTCGAGACCCGACGCGGAGACATACAAAAAAATCGTTGGCATGCCCGGCGGTTGATCTGGAGCCCTACCGCCCCCGCGCGATCGCGATCTGCTCGAACGCCCGATCGACGTTCGCGAACATCTCCCGCCGCACCCGGTCGTCCCCGTCCACACCCTGCAGCGCCTTCTTGAACTCGTCGACCTCCACGACCGCGAGCGCCCGCTCGTCGCCGTCCGGCGTCACCCAATGGTCGCGGATGGCGGATACCTGCGCCGCGGCTCTGCGGGCCATCGCCGCCACCGCCTGTCCGTCCTGGGGCGATTCGCCCGTTCTGGCCAGCACCCGTACCAGCGCGTCCACCGCACCTTGAAGCTGCTCGCGCGCCGCGCCGTCGGCCTGGTGCCGCCGGGCCCTCTCGTTGGTCGCGCCGCTCGCTACGCCCACGCCCTGCAACTTGCGGCCGCCCTCCGTGCGTATCGCGCCCGTCCCCTCCGAAAGCCAGGACGGCGTGGCGTCCGGAGCGCCGGCCCGCATGGTTTTGCCTCCGCCCCCGCAAGAAAGGGCCAGGACCGCCGCGGCGGCCAGCAACACCGTCCTCATTGCTTTCCTCCGCCCTGCACGAGAAAGGCCGGGTCGATCCCGAGATCGCGGATGACCGCGCCCCAGATCTTCTCCACGGGAGTGTCGAAGATGCGCTTCGAAGAGATGCTGGCATTGAGCCAACCGCCGGCGACCATCTCGCGCTCGAGCTGCCCGGGGCCCCAGCCGGCGTAGCCGAGGCAAAGACGGTATGCGGCGGGATCGCCGGCGAGCAGCGTGCGCAGCGCGTCGGTCGAGACGGAGAGATAGACGTCGTCCTGCAGGTGAACGGAGTCGGCCACTTCCGAGCGGCGATGCACGAGGAAGCCTCGTTCGCGCTGGACGGGGCCTCCGATGAACGCGTTACCCGCTTCCGCGTGCACGTCCATCCCGTGCTCCTTGCCGATGTCCTTGAGGCCGATGTCGCTCAGCCGGTTGAAGACGATTCCCATCGCCCCGGAGTCGTTGTGCTCGATGAGCAGCACGACGGAGCGGGCGAAATTCGGGTCGTCGAGTTGCGGTACCGCGATCAGGAGCCCCGGGGCGAGGTCGCTCACCGTTTAGCCCGAGAAGCCGTCCATGGAGAGCATCCCCCGCTTGCCCTCCTTCTCCTTGTTCGCCTCGGCCGTGGGCAGCGGCTCCTTCTGCTTGTTGATGTTGGGCCATTTCTGGGAGAGCTCCGCGTTCAGCGCGACATACTCCTTCCATTTCTCCGGCAGGTCGTCTTCCGGGAAGATCGATTTCGTCGGGCAGACCGGCTCGCAGGCGCCGCAATCGATGCACTCGTCAGGGTGGATGACGAGGAAGTTTTGTCCTTCGTAGAAGCAGTCCACGGGGCAGACGGCCACGCAATCGGTGTACTTGCAAGCGATGCACGGCTCGGCGACGACGAAAGCCATGGATGGGTCTCCTGGCGTGGGATATTTCGCTGCTCTCTGGCACGAACCCTATCACGCCTGCAAGAGCGACGCGGTCTCGTGCCGTGTAGTCGGCGCGGCGCGGCGCGGCTACATTGCGGGGCAATGAACCGGCACGCGGAAGCCCGCAGTCACCAGACGAAGGACGCGGGACGTGAGGTCCGCGCACGGCTGTGAGATGCCTGAACGGCGATGCGCGCGTCGAGGAAACCTACCGCAGCGCCCTCGCGGGCGAGCGTGCCCGACTGCTGCTCACCGATCCCCCCTATTGTTTGCTGACGCGGCGGCGCAAGGGGGGAGAGGTGCGTGACAAGCGCGCGGGCGTGAAGATCGATCGGGAACCCGTCGTCCGCTTCGCTGACGTCCGCGCTTATCGCCGTTTCACGGAGGAATGGCTTCCCAAGGCTGCGGCGCACGTCGAAGGGCCTCTGATCGTGTGGACGAACTTCCTGGGCAAGGAGCCAATCCGCGCCGTGGCCCGCGAGCTCGGCCATGGCGAAGCGGGCGAGTTTCTCTGGGCGAAGCGCACCTCGCAGCATGAGGGCAACGAGCAGTTGCTGCGCGTGTACGAGACGGCGCTGGTATTCCTGAGGACGCCGCTGCCACAGCTGCAGGCGGGGGATGTGCAGCGCGTCTGGTGCGTCGCGGCGGGCTACGACGACGACGGCGAGGCAGGCCGCTGGGGCAGTCATCCGAATCACAAGCCGTTTTCGGTGCTGGAGCCGCTGCTGCGTCAGTGGTCCCGGCCGGGCGATCTGGTGCTCGATCCGTTCGCCGGCAGCGGCAGCATCCCAGCCGCCGCATTGCGCTTGCAAAGGCGGGTCGCGTGCAGCGAAATAGAGCCGCAATGGGCCGCCCTCGCTTCGCGGCGGCTTTCGGGGGTGCATCGTTGAAGCGGCTGCTGCTGGTCCTGGTCCTCGCCGCCTGCAGCGCAACGCGGCTCACGCATCTGCGCGGGGGCTGGCGGTCCTGTCATGCGGCGGACCCGAACGCGGTCGAGTGCGGCGGCAAGCAGGTGGCGCAGGTCGAGTGCTTCCAGCCCGGGGATGAAGCGTGCGGCGCCCTCGCGGTGCGATACGCGGACGGCGAGCGCGTGTTCCTCTCGCGGCCCGCTGGATTCGAGCCAGGGCAGGAGGCGCCGATCGGTTCACCGACCGCCATCCGCCCGGAGCTTGCATCGGACGGAAGCATGATCTGGTTCGGGCGGCCGCAGAGGCGGGGCGAGTACTGGACGGTCTTCGAGCTGGATACCGGGATCACCCGGGAGGTGGACGCGGTCCAGATCTTCAAGATTCGCGAACGCGATCCGCACAGCATGCCGCTCTGGGTCGCACAAGCGGCCGCCCCTCGGTAGCCACCATCAGGATGATCTTCGCCGGTCGACGCCGCGGAAGGAGAAGAGCAGCGCCTCGAGCCGGTCAGGCCCTTCGCGCTCCAGGTTGGCGAGGTTCGCCTCCGCGATGCGTTCCGCGAGGCTGAGCGGGCTCGCGAGCGCCATCGCTTCCTCGAGCGAGAGGTTCGCGGTGTCCACATAGCGCGAGCCGCCGTCGTTTCCGCCGCGAACGGCCCGGAGCACGGAAGCGCGCACGAGCTGCAGCGTCGGATCCGGGCTGCGGCGGATGAACTGCACGGCCCGATGGGCATCGAGCAGGTCCCGGGGCAGGTCGGGGTGGAAGGCCACGCAATAGAACGGCGCGTCGCCGCCATGAGCTGCGAACATACGCTCGCGCAGGCCGGCGCAGAAGGAGGCGAAGTCGCGGGCCGACTGCTCTCCCGATGCAGGATCCTCCGGAAAGATGAGAAGCGCGACTTCCACGGCCTGCTCCGGCAGCGCTTCGATCTGCCGGATGGCCGCAAACGCCTCGTCGCGGCTGTGCAGCACGCGGCGGTGCAGTCTTCCCGATTCCCGGCAGGGCCTCGCGTACGGACACAGCCGCAGCGCCTCGACGAACTCGCGCAGATACCGATCGCTCCGCGCCAGCGCTTGCTCATCCGTCGTGGTCACGACCGCTGCTCCGTGTTACATCGAGCCTCCCAGATGCCGCGAAGAAAAGACCTCAAGTCCATCCTCCTGCTCGGCTCTGGTCCCATCGTCATCGGGCAGGCTTGCGAGTTCGATTACTCGGGCGTGCAGGCGCTCAAGGCGCTGCGGGAAGAGGGGTACCGCACTATTCTTTTGAACTCCAACCCGGCGACGATCATGACGGACGCGGAGTGGGCGGACCGCACGTACATCGAGCCGATCACGGTGGAGGCGGCCGAGCGCATCATCGCCGTGGAGCGTCCGGACGCGATCCTGCCCACCATGGGCGGGCAGACCGCGCTGAACCTGGCGGTGCAGCTCGCCAAGGAAGGGATCCTGGCGAAGTACGGCTGCCACCTCATCGGCGCGCAGCTCGAGGCGATCGAGAAAGCCGAGGACCGGCAGCGCTTCAAGGACTGCATGACCGCGCTCGGCATCGACGTGCCGAGATCGGGCATTGCGCACGCGCTCGACGACGTGATGCGCATCGGACACGAGCTCGGGTTCCCGCTCATCCTGCGGCCCAGCTTCACTCTCGGGGGCCTCGGGGGTGGAATCGCCTACAACCGGCAGGAGCTGGAGGAGCTGGGGGCGCGGGCGCTCGGGTACAGCCCTACGCACGAAGTGCTGATCGAGGAATCGGTCCTCGGCTGGAAAGAGTTCGAGCTGGAGGTGATGCGCGACAAGGCCGACAACGTCGTGATCATCTGCAGCATCGAGAACGTCGACCCGATGGGCGTGCACACGGGCGACTCGATCACCGTGGCCCCCGCGCAGACGCTCTCCGACGTCGAGTACCAGACCATGCGCGACCTGGCCCGGCAGGTGATCCGCGCCATCGGCGTGGAGACCGGCGGGTCGAACATCCAGTTCGGCGTGCATCCGAAGACGGGCCGCATCGTGGTGATCGAAATGAATCCGCGGGTGAGCCGGTCCTCCGCCCTGGCCTCGAAGGCGACCGGGTTCCCCATCGCCAAGATCGCGGCCAAGCTCGCCGTCGGTTACACGCTCGACGAGATCACCAACGACATCACCAGGACGACGCCTTCGAGCTTCGAGCCGGCCATCGACTACTGCGTGGTGAAGATCCCGCGCTTCAATTTCGAGAAGTTCCCGCACGCGGATCAGACGCTCACCACCAGCATGAAGTCAGTGGGCGAGGTGATGTCCATCGGGCGCACCTTCGCGATCGCGCTGCAGAAGGCGCTGCGCTCGATGGAGAACCGGACGGACGGCCTGGACTCTCCCCTCCGGCGGGAGGGAATGCGCGCGGAGTATTCGGCGCCGGAGCTGGAGCGCATCCGGCAGGAGGTGAAGACGCCCACGCCACGCCGCCTCTTCTGGATGGCGGAGGCGTGCCGGGCGGGCATCTCCGTGGAGGAGATGTATGCGCTTTCGGCCATCGATCCCTGGTTCATCCGGGAGATCCAGGCATTGGTGGACGCGGAGCGGGAGATCGCAGAGTCCTCGAGGAAGTCCGGCGCAGGCGCACAGGTTCCCGATCTCGTCCACTGGAAGCGCCTGGGCTTCTCGGACAAGCGGATCGCCCGCCTTGCCGGCCGCAGCGAGGCGGACGTCGCCGGCCAGCGCGAGGCGATGGGCCTGCACCCCGTCTTCAAGCGCGTCGACACCTGCGCCGCCGAGTTCGAAGCGAACACGCCGTACCTGTACTCGAGCTACGAGGACGAGGATGAAGTCCGCCCGGATGACCGCAAGAAGGTGCTGATCCTCGGATCGGGACCGAACCGCATCGGCCAGGGTATCGAGTTCGATTACTGCTGCGTGCAGGCCTCCTTCGCGCTCAGGGCCGCCGGTTACGAGACCCTGATGGTGAATTGCAATCCGGAGACCGTGTCGACCGACTACGACACCTCCGATCGACTGTACTTCGAGCCCCTGACGCTCGAGGACGTCCTGGAGGTCACCCGCCGCGAGAAGCCAATCGGGGCCATCGTCCAATTCGGAGGGCAGACGCCGCTCAAGCTCGCCCGCGGGCTGGAGAAGGCGGGCATCCGCATCCTCGGGACCAGCGTCGACGCGATCGAAGCCGCCGAGGATCGCGAGCTGTGGTCCCGGGTCGTCGAGGAGGTGAAGCTGCGCCAGCCGGAGAACGGGATCGCCCACAGCCCGGAGGAGGCGCTGGCCACCGCGCGCCGCATCGGGTACCCGGTGATGGTGCGCCCGAGCTTCGTGCTGGGCGGCCGCGCCATGGAGGTGATCTACGACGACGCGGGCGTCGAGCAGTATTCCACCGAGGCCGTGCAGGCGTCCGAGGAGCGGCCCATCCTCATCGACCGGTTCCTCAAGGACGCCACCGAGGTGGACGTGGACTGCGTCGGCGACGGCAGGGACTACGTCGTGGCCGGGGTGATGGAGCACATCGAGGAGGCCGGCATCCATTCCGGCGACTCCGCGTGCGCGCTGCCCCCGTTCTCGCTGGCGAAGGAGATCGTCGCCGAGATCGCGCGCCAAACGCTCGCGCTGGCGCGTCACCTCAAGGTGGTCGGCTGCATGAACGTGCAGTTCGCCGTCCAGGACGGCCGCATCTTCATCCTGGAGGCGAACCCGCGCGCCTCGCGCACCGTGCCCTTCGTCGGCAAGGCTACGGGCGTGCCTTGGGCGAAGATCGCTGCCCTCTGCACGGTGGGAAAGTCGCTGGCGGAGCAGGGGATCCGCGGCACGGTCCTTCCGAGGCACCTGAGCGTGAAGGAAGCGGTCTTCCCGTTCCATCGCTTCTCCAAGGCGGATACGATCCTCGGCCCCGAGATGCGCTCCACCGGCGAGGTGATGGGGCTCGACGATTCGTTTCCGCGCGCGTTCGCCAAGGCCCAGATCGCCGCGGGCAACGCGCTGCCGATGGGCGGGCGCGTGTTCATCTCGGTGCGCGACGAGGACAAACCCGGCGCGGCCGATCTGGCTGCACGCCTGGTGAAGCTCGGATTCGAAGTGGTGGCGACGGCGGGCACGGCGGATTTCTTCCGCCGGCGCGGGGTGCCCTGCCAGACGGTATTCAAGGTGAACGAGGGACGGCCCCACATCGTCGACAAGCTGATCGACCGCGAGATCGCGCTGGTGTTCAACACCACCAGCGGAAAGAAGGCCATCGACGACAGCTACAGCATCCGGCGGGAGACGCTGATGAACGGGATCCCCTATTTCACGGCGCTGACCAGCTGCCGCGCGGCGGTCGCGGCCGTCGAGGCGCTTGCGCAGGGGCCGCTGACGGTGAAGTCGCTGCAGGAGTACCACTCGGCGGCGTAGCGAGAACGGAACTGCCACTACTGACCCGTGTGGGCGGTCCTTAACTTCGAGGCATGGCAACCCTCTCCTGGTTGGCGGCATTGGCGCTCCTGGCCGCGGCTCCCGAGGGGCCGTCCGAGCCCTCGCCCGCAAAGGAATCGCTGCCGCCGACGCAGCGCCCCGAGGATCGTCCCGCGCACGAGAGCCCGTACTCGGCGTTCGGCGCGCCGCACGCCAAGCGGCCTCAGGCGAAGAAGCGCGGGCGCCCGCCTGCTCTGCGCCGACGGCACCACCCAGACGCAGCGGCCGCGAGCCAAGAACGCCTGCGAAGATCACGGCGGCCCGGCCATTCTGCGGAAGCAGCAATACAGCTACTGACCTGCAAAATTGAGCGCGCGTATCCGGAGCTACACTATACGCAACCCTTCGTGCCAACCATCCGGCGCCTCGCCCGCGATGCCACTTGGCAAGGGTTGCGTATGTTGTCCCGGATCAGCGGCGCAGGATGAGGTGCTCTAGGAGCGCCTTCTGCACGTGCAGTCGGTTTTCCGCCTCGTCGAAGATGGCGGAGTGCGGTCCGTCGATGACGCCGGCGGTGATCTCCTCGCCGCGGTGCGCGGGCAAGCAATGGAGGACGATGGCATTCCCGTGCGCCTTCCCGAGAAGCTGCTCGTTGACCTGATAACCCGCGAGCGCCTTCATTCGCGAGGCGGCCTCCTTCTCCTGGCCCATGCTGACGAACACGTCCGTGATCACGACGTCCGCCCCGGCGACCGCCTCCTCCGGATCGCTGGTAACCCGTGCCCGGCCCAGGGCGGCGGTGGGCGGGCGATATCCCTTCGGAGCGGCGAGTCGCAGGTCGAAGCCGAAGATGGGCGCCGCCTCGCAGAATGAAAGCGCCATGTTGGAGGCGCAGTCGCCGACGAAGGCGACCGTCTTGCCCTCCACCTCGCCGAGCTTCTCGGCCATCGTGAACAGATCCGCGAGCACCTGGACCGGGTGACCCCCGTCCGAGAGTCCGTTGATCACGGGAACCGTAGCGGCGCGGGCAAAGGCGCGCAGCCGATCGTCGCCGTGGGTGCGGAACATGATGGCGTCGACGTACCGCGAGGCCACCCGGGCCGTGTCCTCCAGCGTCTCGCCTCGGGCGATCTGGCTGTCCGCGGTGGGCAGCGTGATCGCGTTTCCGCCGAGCTGCCCGATGGCGGCCTCGAAGGAGATGCGGGTGCGCGTGGAAGCTTTCTCGAACAGCAGCAGCAGGGAGCGCCCCTCGAGCGTGCGGACGGCCTCGCCTAGGCGTCGTTTCGCCTTCAGCTCGCGCGCGCGGTGAAAGAGGGCGCGATGCTCGTCCGAGGAAAAATCCCCGAGCCGCAGGAAATCCCGCTTCACAGCGCCGCCTCCTTCAGTTCCGCCAACAAGCGGTCCAGCCTCGGGACCGCGGAGCCCGCCGCTGCCGCTGCCTTCGCCGATGCGCGCAGCGACGCGATCTGCGCGTCGACCGAGGCGCGTCCGGTTCCACCGGCGTTCTTCTTGCGCGCGACCGAGTCGGCGGCGTCTGCCGCACGCAGCACCTCCGGCGTGAAGCGCGGATCGATCTGGCGCGCCAGATCGAGCGGCGCCCGGCCCAGCGCGATCCCTTGATCCATGCACCTGCGCACGAGCGCGCCCGTCAGCTTGTACGCGGTCCGGAACGGCACTCCCGCCTGGGTGAGAGCCTCCGCGACGTCGGTCGCCGCCGTGGCGCCGTCCTCCAGCGCTTTGCGGCCGCGCTCGGGATCGAAGCGCACGCGCCCGAGCCCGAGCCGCAGCATGCGCAGAACGGAGACGAGCAGCGGCCCCGTCTCCAGCAGCGCCTGCCGATCTTCCTGCAGGTCGCGGTTGTAGCCGCCGGGAAGACCCTTCACGGTGACGAGCAGCGCGTTGAGATTGCCGACGGCGCGGCCGCACTTGCCCCGGATCAGCTCGAAGAGATCGGGATTGCGCTTCTGCGGCATCATCGACGAGCCCATGGCGATCTCGTCGTCGAGCCGCAGATAGCCGAATTCGGCGGTGCAGAAGTCGATCACGTCGGTCGCCACCCGGCTGGCGTGGAGCAGCGCGCGCGCGGCTGCGTAGGCGAAGTCGAGGGCGAAGTCGCGATCGCCCACGGTATCGAGGCCGTTCGCCGTCACCCGCTCGAAGCGCAAGAGCTGGCGGACGACCTCGCGGTCGATGGGAAGCGAGGTGCCCGCCAAAGCCCCGACGCCGAGCGGCATCTCCGGCGACGCAGCAGTCCGGATCAGCTCGAGGTCCCGCGCGAACATCGCGCCCCAGGCACAGAAGTAATACGCGGCGCTCACCGGCTGTGCGCGCTGCCGGTGGGTGTAGCCGGGCAAGAGGGTATCGCGCTCGCGTCCGGCGCGCTCCGCCAGCTCGGCCAGGAGCAGGGAGAGCTCCTCCAGCGCCAGCGCCGACTGCTCGCGGACGTGCAGGCGCAGATCGAGCGCGATCTGGTCGTTGCGCGACCGCGCGGTGTGGATCATCCCGGCGGTCTCGCCCAGGCTGCGCGCGAGCAGCGTTTCCACCGCCATGTGGACGTCTTCCTCTTCCGGCAGCCCGGTCGCTGCCTCCAGCACACGCACGAGCTCGCTCCGGATGGCGCCGGCGGCCTCGCGAGGAACGAGCCCGGCGCGCGAGAGCATGATCAGGTGCGCCATCGACCCGATCACGTCCTCGCGCAAGAGCTGCCGATCGAGCGGCAGCGAGCTGGAAAACGCCAGCACCTCGGGAAGGAGCTGCGCTCCCCCGGAAGCCGCGCCGGAGCCGACGACCGTCACCGGTCGATTCCGCCGTGCTGCCGCGAGAACTCCTGGAGCTGCAGCCCGAGGATGTGGATGAAGCCTTCCGCGGCGCGATGATCGAATCGATCCTCGACTCCGTACGTGGAGAGGGCGTGGTTGTAGAGCCCGTGCGGCGAGCTGCGGCCCACCACGCGCATCGAACCCCGGTAGAGCTTCAAGGTCACCTCGCCGGTGACGGTCTGCGCCAGCGCGTCGTTGAACGCCTGCAGCGCGAGTCGCAGCGGGCTGAACCAGAAGCCTTCGTAGGTGAGCTGCGCGAAGCGCTGGTCGAGCTGGGCCTTCACCCGCAGCCCATCGCCCATGACCGTGAAGCGCTCCAGCTCCTGGTGGGCGGCGATGAGCGCCACCGACGCCGGGCACTCGTACGTCTCGCGGCTCTTGATGCCGACCACGCGGTCTTCCATCAGGTCGATGCGCCCGATGCCGTGCCCGCCGGCGATCTCTCCGACTTTCGCGATCAGCGCGGCAGGCTTCAGCTTCTCGCCGTTGACGCTCACCGGAAGCCCGCGCTCGAATGCGATGCGCAGATATCCGGGTGTAGCCGGCGCCGCCTCGATGCTCTTCGTCCAGGCGAACGCGGCCTCCGGCGGCTCCTGCAGCGGATCCTCGAGCACGCCGCCTTCGATGGAGCGGCCCCAGAGGTTCTCGTCGATCGAGAAGGGCGACTTCTTCGAGGTGGGGACCTCGATGCCGTGCTTCGCCGCGTACTCCATCGCCGCGTCGCGCGTGATGTTCCGCTCGCGCTGGGGCGCCAGGATCTTGAGATCCGGAGCCATGCCCTTGACGGCCAGATCGAACCGGACCTGGTCGTTTCCCTTGCCCGTTGCGCCGTGCGCGACGGCGGTCGCGCCGTGCTTGCGGGCCGCGGCGACGAGATGCTTGGCGATCAAGGGGCGGCTGAGGGCGGCGCTGAGCGGGTAGACCCCCTGGTAGAGCGCATTGGCCTGCAGCGCGGGAAAGCAGAACTGCGTCGCGAACTCCTCCTTCGCGTCGACGATCTCGGCCGCGACCGCGCCCGCCTGACGCGCCTTCGCCTTCAGCTTCTCGTGGTCCTTCGATTCGCCCACGTCGGCATGACAGGCGATCACGTCGTAGCCGTACTCGTCGGTGAGGATGCGGACGAGCACGCTGGTGTCGAGGCCGCCGGAGTAGGCGAGAACGACTTTTTGCCGGGTTGCCATCAACCAATCTCCCTTCCAAAGAGGCTGCGGACCTGTTGCGCCAGGCGCCGCGTCGCGACGCCGCGCGCCGGTGTTGCGAAGATGGTGTCGTCGCCCGCCAGGGTGCCGAGGCACTCCGGCATGCGGGCGTTGTCGATGGCCAACGCTACCGCGGAGGCCATTCCCGGCCGGGTGCGCAGCACGACGAGGAAGTCGTTCTCCCGCAGCGAGAGGATGGTCTCGCCCAGCTCGGCGAGCTGGGGAGTGGCGGTCGCGCTGACCGGCTCCATCTCGTACACCGCGCCTTCAGGCCGGGAAACGCGCAGCACGCCCAGCTCCGCCAGGTCCCGCGAGAGCGTGGCCTGCGTCGCCTCGATGCCCTGCGCGGCGAGAAGCTCCGCCAGCTCTTGCTGGGTGGAGATGCGTCGCGCCCGCAGCAGGCGGCGGATCTCCTCCTGCCGCTCATGCTTGCCGGCTTTCTCGCGGACCAGTCTCATGCGCGAATCCAGGAGCCGACTCCGTTGTCGGTGAACAGCTCGCCGATGATCGAGTGTGGAACGCGCCCGTCGAGCAGATGCACGCTCTGCACGCCGGCGGAGAGCACCTTCAGGATGCTCCTCGCCTTGGCCTTCATCCCGCCCTTGATGGTGCCGTCGTCGATCAGCGCATGCAGATCGGCGCCGGTGAGCTGCCCGATCAGCTCGCCCGCCTTGAGGATGCCGGGGACGTCGGAGAGATAGATGAGCTTCTGCGCGCCGATTGCCACCGCCACTTCGGCCGCGACGTTGTCCGCGTTGATGTTGTAGCTCTGCCCGTCCTCACCCAGGCCGACCGGCGAGACCACCGGCACGTACCCCTGCTGGAGCAGCATCTCCAGGAAGTCCCGGTTCACCTGCGTCACTTCGCCGACCTGGCCGAGGTCGCGGCCCTCCTGCACCAGCTTGCGGGCTCGGATGAGCCCTCCGTCCTTGCCGGAGACGCCCACCGCCAGCGCGCTTCCGTTTCCGTTCAGGAGCGTGACCAGCTCGGTGTTGACGGAGCCGGTCAGCACCATCTCCACCACCTTCACGTCGGCCGCGTTGGTGACGCGCTGGCCGTCGACGAACTCCGCCTTGCCGCCGAGCTTCTCCAGCGTGCGCGTGATCTCCGGCCCACCTCCGTGCACCACCACCGGGCGCAAGCCGACGGCGCGCAGCAGACGGATGTCCTCGCAGAACAATCTCTTCAGCGATTCCTTCACCATCGCCGCGCCGCCGTACTTGATCACGCAGCGGGTGCCGGAGAACTTCTGGATGTATCCGAGCGCGTCGACGAGCAGCTTGACCTTGAAGGTGGGGCTGTAGTTCGAGAGCCGGTCGTCCTTCGCCACGCCGCCGTCGGGCATGGTGACGATCAGGGAGGTGTAGTCGGCGTTGATCTTCACATAGTCGTACGACAGGTCGCATCCCCAGGCTTGCCCCTTGCTTTCGCCGCGGCGCAGGTCCACCACGACCCTCACCTCCGGCTCGCGCATGCGCGCTTTCAGCACGCTCGCGTCGTAGGCGAGCGGGGCGCGGTCGTAGACGGCGACGTCCTGGACGCTCACGCGCGCGTCGGCCGGCTCGATCGGATATCCCGCGGTGCCGGCGCGCGCGCCGATGGAGGCGAGCACCCGCCCCCAGTTCGGATCGGCGCCGAAGATGGCGGCCTTCACCAGGCTCGAGCCGGCGCAGGCCTTCGCCAGATCGAGCGCCATCTCCTCTTCCGGCGCGCCTTCCACGGTGATGTCGAGCAGCTTGGTGGCGCCTTCACCATCCGCCGCGATCTCCTTCGCCATCTGCCGGCAGAGGTCGTCCAGGGCCGCCGAAAACGCGTCGAGCGCCGGACCGGGGTCGGCGATGGGCGCATTGCCGGCGGCGCCGTTCGCGAGCGCGAACACGCAGTCGTTGGTGGACATGTCCCCGTCCACGGTCAGCGCGTTGAAGCTGCGCCGCATCGCCTGCTGCAGGGCAGAGGCGAGGATGTTCGGCTTCACGGCGCAGTCGGTCGCAACCACGGCGATCATCGTCGCGAGCGACGGCGCGATCATCCCCGAGCCCTTGCAGATGCAGGTGAGGGTCACCTCCTTGCCGCCGATGCGGACCGTGCGCGCGGCCAGCTTCATGCGCGTATCGGTCGTCATGATCGCCTCGGCGGCAGGGAGGGGGTCCGCCTTCAGCGAGGCGGTCAGCGCCGGCATCGCGGCGACGATCTTGTGCGCCGGCAGTCTCACCCCGATCACGCCGGTCGAGGCGCTCAGCACGGCTCCGGCGGGGATGCGCAGCTGCTTCGACACCGCCTCGCACACCGTCTTCACGTCCTCCAGGCCCTCGGGCCCGGTGAGCGCGTTGGCGTTTCCGCTGTTGACGACCACCGCCCGGATTCCTTCCGCCGGCAGCCGCTTCTCGGCGTCGAGGACGGGCGCGGCCTTCGCCAGGTTGCGCGTGAAGCAGGCGGCCGCGGCGCACGGCGACTCGCTGTAGACGAGCGCCACGTCCTTGCGGTTCGGCTTGATGCCGGCCTGGACTGCGGCCCAGAGAAACCCCTTCGGTACGTTCAAGGATGGAACCCCCGCAGCGCGTCGAGGCCGGCGGTCTGCGGCCAGCCCATGATGAGGTTGAGGTTCTGTACGGCCTGACCGGCGGCGCCCTTCACCAGGTTGTCGATGGCGGAGATCGCAACCACCACGTCCAGGTCCGCCGCGACCGCGACCTGGCAGCGGTTCGTTCCGGTCACCGCCTTGAGCGTGACCTGATCCGGCGACTCGAGCACCTCGACGAACGGCGCCTCTGCATATTTATGCACAAGGGCCGCGCGCAGCTCCGCCGCTTTGCGGCCGGGCGCAAGCCGCCCGTAGCAGGTGGAGAGGATGCCGCGCTTGATGGGCAGCAGGTGGGCGGTGAAGGTGAGCGGACGGCCCAGCGTCTGGGCGATCTCCGGCTGGTGCTGGTGCCGGAGGACCTTGTAGGCGCGGAAGTCCTCGTCGATCTCCACGAAAGAGTAATCCTCGGCAGCTTTGCGGCCCGCGCCCGTCACGCCCGAGGCGGCATCGACGATGAGCGGACTGCCGTCGAGCAATCCGGTCTCGACCAGAGGGCCCAGCGCGAGGGCAGCGGCGGTCGGATAGCAGCCCGGGTTCGCGACGAGACGCGTCCCGGGCGGCGGGGGCGCCAATTCGGGGATGCCATGGAACGCCTCCCGGAGCAGATCCGGAAGGGGATGCTCGAAACCATAGAACTTCGGGTACAGCGCCGGGTCGCGAAGCCGGAAAGCCCCGGACAGGTCGACCACGCGCACCCCCGAGCCGAGCAGGAGGGGAGCGAGTTCCAGCGACGCCTCGGCGGGCGTGGCGAGGAAGACGGCGGCGCATTCCCGCCCCAGCTCGCCGCAGCGCTCCTGCGGGGCGTACTTGAGCTTCCCGGCGGCCCCCGGCAGTCCGGCCCGCCGTGCTGCCGTCTCGCCGGCCCACTTGTCGCTGCCGAGCAGCTTCAGCTCGACGTGGGGATGGAGCGCGAGGATGCGGCTCAGCTCGAGGCCGCTGTATCCCGAGGCGCCCACGATCCCGACGGGAACGGTCTGCATGGTTGCGCATAATTATGCAGATGCTTCGTCGACGCAAGCAAAATGTCGACGATTCCCGCTCCCCTACAATGCGCACCGGTCCGACGGAACGACGACGCCGGGGCCCGCGACTGAATGGGTCCTGGCCGGGCGGACAAATGCGTACTTCCCCCCACTTTCGCTTGACGGGGTGCCGGGAGGCGGCGATCATCTCCTCTCGCGGCCGGACCCTCGCGGGGCTCGGCCGCATTTCGTTTCATTCGCACAGGGCGAGTCGATGGCAGGCGATCACATCCCGATGACCAAAGCCGGCGCCGACGCCATCAAGCGCGAGATCAAGCGCCTGAAGGCGGTCGAGCGGCCGCGCATCGTGCACGAGATCTCCGTCGCGCGAGATCACGGCGACCTGAGCGAGAACGCCGAGTACCACGCCGCGAAGGAACGGCAGTCGCACATCGAAGGGCGGATCCAGATGCTGGAGGACCGCCTCGCCCGGGCGGAGATCATCGACGTCTCGCGCCTCTCCGGCGAGCGGGTCGTGTTCGGCGCGACGGTGAAGCTCGAGGACGTGGATTCCGGGCAGCAGGTCCAGTACACCATCGTGGGCGAGACGGAAGGCGATCTGAAGAAGGGCCGCATCAGCATCACCAGCCCGATCGCGCGTGGCCTGATCGGCCGCGAGGTGGGCGACACCGTGAAGATCCGCACCCCCGGCGGCGAGCGCGAGTACGAGGTCCTCGAGGTGCTGTTCGTCGAGTACGCCGTCGACGAAGAGGAATAGCGCGGTGGCCGGCCAGGGCGACCCTGCGCTCTCGCTCGCGCTGTCGCCGCTTCTCCAGCCTCTGCGGTTCGCGACGCGGGCGGGCGTCTCGCGCCTGAACGGTCTCGAGGATCTGGTCGCCCGCGTCGTCGAGCAGGCGCGCGCGTACGCGACGGAAGGCTCCACCCCGCGCCTCGACCGGCTCGCGGCCAGCATCCGCGGCTTCGATTCCGCGGACGAGGCCCAGCGCCAGAAGGCGCTCGCGGCCCTCATCCGCGAGCTCGGGGCGCTGCTGCCGATCCCGCTCGACATCTCGGCCCTGGCGCAACCGATGTCAGGGGCGGCTGGCAAGCTCGCGAGCATGCCCGAACAAGCGGCCGCGCCCACGAGAACCGCCGACCCCCTCGCGACGCCGGTCATCCAGCTTCGCGGCGTCGGCCCGGCCATCGCCGAGAAGCTGCAGGCGAAAGGCCTTCGCACGGTAGGAGACCTGCTCCTGAATCTTCCCCGGCGGTACGAGGATCGCCGGACGCCGCGGACGGTGGCCGAGGCTCCGCTCGGAGAGCGCTCGGTGATCGCCGGGAAGATCGTCAAGGCGCAGGAGGCGAGAGCGCGCCGCCGCCGGCTGGAGGTCCTGGTCCGCGACGAGTCGGGCGGGACCCTGGTCTGCATCTGGTTTCACTACCGGCCGAGTTTCCTCCAGCGCTTTCCCCTCCATGCGCAGGTGCTCGTCTCCGGGGAAGTCCGGCAGGGATACCGGGGCGGCGGCAAGGTGATGCATCATCCGGACGTCGAGCTGCTATCAGCGTCCGGGGAACCGTCGGGACTGCGAGATGACGACTCCTTCGGGCGCGTGGTCCCGGTGTACAGCGACATCGAAGGGCTTCCGCCGCGGACGTTCCGGCGCCTCGCGAAGCGCGCCGTCGGCGAATATGCGCGCTTCGTCGAGGATCTGCTGCCGGAGCCCGTGCGCAGGCGGCGGCGGCTGCTGACGCTGCACGAGGCGCTGCGCGAGGCGCACTTTCCCGAGAGATTCGCCGACGAGCTCGCGCGGGGGCTGCCCGGCGGTCAGCCGCGCCGGCGGCTCGCGTTCGAGGAGCTGTTTCTCGTCCAGCTCGGGCTGGCGCTCCGCAGGCGGGGCGTGAAGGTGGAGCCGGGGATCGCGTTCCGGGCACCGCCGGAAGCCATCGATCGCATCGTCTCTGCGCTGCCTTGGCCGCTCACCGGCGCCCAGCAACGCGCGCTGAGCACGATCGCGGACGATATGCGAAAGCCGGAGCCGATGAACCGCCTGCTCCAGGGCGACGTCGGCAGCGGCAAGACGGCGGTCGCGCTCTGCGCCGCGCGCATTGCGGTGGACGACGGCTACCAGGCCGCGCTGATGGCCCCGACCGAGATCCTGGCGGAGCAGCACGCCCGCTCGCTGCGCGCGCTCTTGCGCGGCTCGCAGGTGCACGTCGAGCTGGTGAGCGGGAGCCTCTCGCAACGCGAGCGCGAGCACGCCTCCCGCCTCCTGCGCTCGGGCGTTGCCCAGATCGTGGTCGGCACGCATGCGCTCGCGGAAGAAGCGACTGCCTTCCACAAGCTCGGTCTAGTCGTCATCGACGAGCAGCACCGGTTCGGCGTCATGACCCGCGCGAGCCTGATGTCGAAAGGGCACCGCCCGGACGTGTTGGTGATGACCGCGACTCCGATCCCGAGAACGCTGGCGCTGACCGTGTACGGCGATCTGGACGCTTCCGTGCTGGACGAGCTCCCGCCGGGACGCACCCCGATCGCCACCAAGGTGTACCGCGACTCCGCGCGCGAGAAGGCGTACGAGGTGGTCCGCCGCGAGCTGCGCGCCGGCCGTCAGGCCTACGTCGTGCTCCCGCTGGTGGAGGAGAGCGAGAAGCTCGTCGATCTGAAGGCGGCCACGAAGGAGCGCGACCGGCTGGCCATGGATGTCTTCCCCGACGTGTCCATCGGCCTGGTCCATGGACGCCAGAGCGCGGCGGAGCGCACCGACGAGATGGAGCGGTTCCGCCGGGGCGAGACGAAGATCCTGGTCGCCACGACGGTGATCGAAGTCGGCGTCGACGTGGCCAACGCCACCGTGATGCTGATCGAGCACGCCGAGAGGTTCGGCCTCTCGCAGCTCCACCAGCTTCGCGGCAGGGTGGGGCGGGGCGCCGCCAGATCATACTGCCTTCTGCTGACGGGGACCTCGGGCGCCGAATGGGCGCCGGTGGCGCGGCAGCGGCTTCGGGTCATGGAGGAGACGACCGACGGCTTCCGCATCGCGGAGGAAGACCTGAGGCTGCGCGGGCCCGGAGAGTTCATCGGCACCAGACAGAGCGGCATGCCGGATTTCGCCGTCGCGGAACTGATTCGGGATCAGGACATCGCGCAAGAAGCGCGCGATGAGGCCTTTGCGTTGGTCAATGAGGATCCGGAGCTGCGCAGCCCGGAAAACGCCGCGGTGCGCGAGCTCTTGCTGCACCGCTGGAAAGGACGGCTCTCGCTGGCCAGGGTCGGCTGACGATCAGGTTTCGAGCACCCACTCGAACATCAATTTGAAATCGTCGTAGCAGGTGTCGCAGATCCAGCGTCGGTCCTGCGTCACGTAGCCTTCCCGGGCGGTGCCCGGAAGCTCGCGCGTCCGGAAAGGGATCCAGCAGAACTCGCAATGGTCGTGCTCGGAACCTTGGCGCACCGGAGCGTATCGCTCGTATCGAAGCAGCTCTTCGCGGAGCCAGTCCTGGCCCTGCAGCCGCCAGTCGCTTTGAGTGATCACGTCAGACTCCTTGGCGTTCGGATTCTTCATGGCACCCGGTTCCCTGCGCACCGTGAGAACGTGCTGGTGGTCACGGTTGCAAACGCTGTGCTCGGCCGCTGGACAGGTCGCCCGCGCGGCATCGGCTCGCGAGCCCACGGGTACGCGCGGGCCAGGAGGACGCCGGCAAGGATGGCGAGCGTGCGGGTCACGGTAGGTGCAACGCCGGTCAGCGGGGTTTTCTGCCCGGGCACGGTCGCTTTGAGGCCGGGCGGCGGTCCCGCCCTGTGCTAGCCTCAGCGCAGATGGCGAAGATTGGCGAGCTGCTCATCCGCGGCGGGCACCTCACGCCCGACGGACTCGAGGAAGCGCTGGACTGGCAAGTCCTCTATGGCGGCCGTCTCGGCACCAATCTCCTCGAGCTCAAGCTGGTGGAGGAGGAACAGCTCGCCCGGGCGCTCGGCAAGCAGCTCGGCGCCGAAGTGGCGTGGGGCGAGCTGCAGATCGACCCTGCGCTGGTCAGCGCGGTGCCCAAGCACATCGCCGACCGCCAGGAGTTGGTCCCCTGGAAGCTGGAGAAGCGGCGGCTGAAGGTGTTGTGCTGCGAGATCAAGGTCGGCGAACTTGATCAACTCTCGTACAAGGTCGGGCGCACCTGTGTGCCCGTCATCGCTCCGGAGTTCCGCGTCTTCCAGCTGCTCCGTCTGCACTACCAGGCGACCCGCCAGATGCGCGCGCTCGATTTCGGCGTGGTCCCCGAGGAGGGCCGGCGCAAGAAGGCTAAGGCCGCGGAGAAGAAGCTCGAAAGCGCGCCAGAGCTAATCGACGAGAACGCGTTCAACGAGATCTACAACCGCATCATTCCGGCCGGCCCGGGAGCGGCAGCCGCCGCTCCCGAGCCGGGGATGCGGGCGACGCGACCATCGCCGGCGCTCGCCTCGATCACACCGCCGCAGCCACCGCCGGAAGAGGAGGAGCTGGAATCCCTTCCCGATGACGCAATCCTGCAAGAGCTCCCCGCCGACGCCGCCATCACCGAGCCGGTCCAGCTCGCGGCAGCCGCGCGGGAGTCGCCGGATGCTTCGGAGCCGCCGTTGTCCGCCGTCGCGTGGGACGACGTCCCCGCTCCCCCGCATGCGCCCGCCCGCGACGAGACTCCCCTCGATTTCAAGCAGGCGATCCGTGCCCTCGAGGGCGTATCCGACCGCGACGCCATCGCGCACATCGTGCTGCGCGCGTCGCGTAGCAAGGCGGCGCGCGCGCTGCTTCTCCAGGTGCAGGGTGGAGTCGCGCTCGGCTGGGATGGGCTGGGCGAAGGCACCGAGCACGCCCGGCAGGTGGCGATGTCCCTTGCCACCGAGTCGGCGTTCTCGCTGGTGGTGAAGACGCGCAGCCACTACATGGGCCCGTTGCAGAAGACGCCGGCGAACATCCGCTTTCTCGCCACGCTCGGGAAGAAGGTGCCGCTCAGCGCGCTGATCTTCCCCATCCTCCATCGGGGCCGCGTCTCCCACATGCTCTACCTGGACAACGGGCACAAGCAGCAGGCCCCCACCGACGTGGGCGAGATGCTCATCCTCAGCCAGCGCATCGGCCAGACGGTGGAGGCGCTGGTCGAGCGCAAGCGAAAGACCGCGCACGCTTGATTGACGGGTAGGGGGACGCCATACGCAACTCAGCGTGCCAACTTTTCGCGCGCTTTTTGGCACGGGGAGTTGCATATGGGTCCCCAAATTGGCTGGCCCGGAGGGTCTTTGCCATACTCCAATGCCTGACCGGGAGGGTCGCCTTGCTTGGCCGTATCGCTCTGATCGCCGCGCTCACCGCAGCGCCGGCATTCGCGCAGACCAAGGGTGGGATCGACTGGAACCGCCGCGTGCTCGTCGGGCACGGGCAGGGCGCGCCCGACCTGAACGCGCCTTCTGTGGCGGTGGCGCGGCTCGGCGCGGAGCGCGCGGCCAGGCTCGATGCCTACCGCAATGCGCTCGAGTTGCTGAAGGGTCTCGAGGTGCAGTCCGGCGGGAGCGTCGCCTCCCTCCTGCAGAACGACGCCACGCTGACGACCCGCGTCGAGGGCTCGCTCAAGGGCGTGAAGCCAGTGAAGACCCACTACTACTCGGACGGTGGCGTCTCGCTCGACATCGAGGTGCCGCTCGACGAGCTGCCTGCGGAGCTGGCGCGTGCCATCCGCGTTCCCGCGGGGATGACACCTCTCGCGGGCGCGGGAGCCGGCGCCGCGGGCACACCGGCACAGATTCCGCCGGCACAGGTGCAGGGCGACATGCTCGTGCAGGTGGCGCAGGGAGAGGCGGCCGTTCTCGACAACGACCGGCCGGCCGCGCGCCAGAAGGCCATCGACGACGCGCTCCGGCGCGCCGTGGAGATGGCCGCCGGCACGCGGGTCTCCGCGACCACGGAGACGAAGGACTTCCAGCTCAAGATGGATCAGGTGCTCACGCATGCGCAGGGCTTCGTGCGCCGCTACGAGATCGTCAGGGAAGGGATGGACGGGGCCGTGGTCCAGGTGGCGGTGCGCGCCTTCATCGGCACCGCCGAGCTCGACAAGGACCTGGAAGCGATGGGCCTGTTGATGGCCCGCAAGGGCATGCCGCGGACGATGGTGCTCATCGCCGAGCAGAACATCGGCATGGCGGCGCCGCGCGCGGTCTGGATGCGGGGCGAGAGCGCGCTCGTCTCCGCGGACCTGCGCATCGCCGAGACGACCGTCCTCGACGCCCTGAAGAACGGCGGGTTCGGCCAGCTCATCGACCCCGAGATCGCGGCGGAGAAGACGGTACAGGTGGGCGGCATCGCCAGCGAGATCACCGCGGCCCAGGCGCGCAAGCTGAAGTCGCTGACGGGCGCGGAAGTGATTCTCTTCGGCCAGGCCATCGCCACGGTGCGCGGCGAGATGCCGGACCTGGGACCGGGCTGGCTCTCGTGCACGGCGACGATTACCGGCCGCGCGGTGAACACCGACAACGGAGACATCCTCTCCACCGCGGAGGCGACGCAGAGCGCCGCGCAGCTCGACGATGTTTCCTGCGGCAAGGAAGCGATCAAGAAGGCATCCCGGGCGTTCGGCCAGGAGATGATCAAGAAGATCGCCGCCCGTTGGTCCAAAGACGTCTCCTCGGGCAACGACATCCATGTCACCGTGCGCAAGGTCCCCTCGTTCCGGACGGCATCCGACTTCCGCGCGGCGCTCTCGCAGCGCGTGCGCGGCGTCCGCAACGTCTCGCAGCGCAGCTTCGCGTCGGGCACCCAGGAGCTGGACGTGACGCTGCAGGGCAGCACCGAGGAGTTCGCGCAGGAAGTGGAAGCGAAGAAGCTGGGGAAGTTTTCGGTCCGCGTGATCGGACTGACCGCGAACACCGTCGACCTCGAGCTGGGCCAGTGAAGTGGGGCGCCTTCGTCGTTGCCCTGCTGGCGCCGGCGCTCGCGGCGCAGCCGAAGACCGCGCAGGTCTCCGCGCTGGAGGGGAGGGCGCAGAGGTGGCGCGGGAACGGTCCGAGGACGGAGCTGCGCGTTGGGACCTCCGTGGGCCAGGGCGACACCCTCGAGACCCAGCAGGGCGCCCGGCTGGAAGTCCGCTTCGGCGACAGCTCCGTGCTGCGCCTGGGGCCCAGGGCGAAAGTCCAGCTCGCCGAGGCGCACTTCGGCGGTGCCGCCAGGCGCAGGTTCAGCGCCAGGTTGTTCTTCGGCAAGCTCTGGGCGAAGGTCACTTCCGTGATCCAGGGCGAGCAGAAGTTCCAGATCGAGACGGAGAACGCAGTCGCGGGCGTGCGGGGAACGACGTTCCGCATGGACGCGAACGAAGACAAGAGCGTGCTCGTGCGCGTCTACGATGGCACCGTCGCCGTAGGGACGGGCGCGCCGCCGGGCGCTCCTGGCGGGGAGCGGCGCGAGGTCGAAGGACCGCGCGAAGTGACCCGCGAGCAGTGGGAGAAGCTCGTCGGCCGCCAGATGCAGATCTCGATCTCCTCCGACGGAACGCCGGGGGAGCCGGAGGAGTTTTCGCCCGACGTGGACAAGGACGACCCGTTTGCGCGCTGGAACCTCGAGCGCGATGCCGCGGCGAAGTGAACGTCCCGAACTTCCTCACCGGCCTGCGCCTGGCCGCGGTGCCCGTTTTCGTCGCGCTCTTCCTCTCCGGGCGCATGGCGGCCGCGCTGTTCGTTTTCGTCGGGGCCATGGTCACCGACTGGCTGGACGGCATCGCCGCCCGCATGCTCAAACAGTTCACCGCCATCGGCGCTATCCTCGACCCGATCGCCGACAAGCTCCTCGGTCTTTCCGCGGTGGTCCTGCTCTGCCTGACGCACCGGTTGCCGCGCTGGCTGCTCTGGATGCTCGTCTTCCGCGAGCTCTGCATCTTCAGCGCGATCGCGATCCTAACCCGCACCGGCCGCAGCTACGCGATCCGGCCGACGCGCTTCGGGAAGTACGCGACCGCCTTCCTCGCCGCCACCAGCATCTTCGCTCTGGTGCAAGGGGCGCGCGAAGTCGAGCCTGGCCCGCTGCTGATCGCGCTCGCGCTCATCGCCGCCCAGTGCATCGTCGTGTCCTGGGCACAGTACCTGGCGATCTTCATCGCCCTCATGCGCCGTCCGCCACAGGCCGCCTGAGGCGCGCCCTGGCGACGCCTTCAAACCGGCGCGATCTGGAGGGTCGAGGCGACGAGGTCGCGAACCCGCGCGTATAGACCAGCGGATCGCGCAAAGCCTTGACCCCGGCAGATCCCGCTGCTACACGCCACACGCCGGATTGCGTCCTTAGTTCAGCGGTAGAACACCACCTTGACACGGTGGGGGTCGCTGGTTCGATTCCAGCAGGACGCACCAACCATTCCCCTCGCCGACGGCAGGAGTTGCGCCCTGGTTGCGAGAGTCAGCGAGCGGAATTCATCCGCTCGTGCGTGACAGGGGGGTGCCACTGTGGCAAGAGCCAACCGCGCACGCGCGCAAGAGGAGATCGCTATGCCTGCAACCGGTACCTCCGAAACAATGAACATCGTTTTGGTTCACGGCGGCTTCGTCGACGGCTCTGGATGGGCGGCCGTATACAAGATCTTGAAGAAGGACGGTTACAACGTGGTCGTCGTGCAGAATCCCACCCTGTCTCTGGC
>Ga0209237_1000446_pt1 | contig 23246 bp, 22 predicted proteins | sample GraSoi013_1_40cm_2_FD_185820 | JGI IMG/M metagenome (GOLD analysis project Ga0209237, IMG submission 185820) | Grasslands soil microbial communities from the Angelo Coastal Reserve, California, USA - Sample 10_02_2013_1_40cm (SPAdes) (version 2) | ecosystem: Environmental > Terrestrial > Soil >...
GAGGAATCGCCAGGAGATTTGGAATGCAGGTCTACGCTTATTCCAGAAATAAGTCAGCAGCAAAAGGCGTCAAGTTCTTCAAAGGAACAAACGGGCTGACTGAGCTTCTCAAGAAATCCGACGGAGTGGTTCTGGCACTTCCCCTAACAGGTCAAACCGCGAGGATCATGAATGCGGAGCGATTGTCCGAGATGAAAAAGGACGGGATCCTCGTTAACGTGGCTAGGGGAGAACTCGTTGATGAAAAGGCGATGTACGAGCACCTTGTTTCCAATCCAAATTTCCGCTACGCTACTGACGTATGGTGGTACAGGGAAAATCGTGAATCCCTCAAGACGGACTATCCCTTTCTCTCACTGCCAAATTTCATAGGCACGCCACACGTGTCGGGGCCATCGGGCCTTGCGACCGGCAGGCCAGTTCAACTAGCAGTAGTGAACACAATCAGATTTCTGAAAGGGCTCCGCCCTCGGAACATAGTTGACCCGGAAGAGTACAAGACAAGCTACCCATACTAGCTACCGTTCAGAACGGATCGTTACGAGAGCAGTCGGTTTAGGAGGCTAAGGGAAACGTTCCCTCCGGATATGACTAGGACAACTCGGTCGCCTAGTTTGTCCGATCTCTCCGCTTTCGAGAGAACTGCCAGCGGGGCTGATCCTGATGGTTCTGGAAAGATGTGAGCTTCCTGTATCAGTAGTTTCATTGCTGAGAGAATCTCATCGTCAGGGACACTGAACATTCCGTCGACATTCTTCTGGCAAGCCTCCAAGGTCAGGTCGCCTACAGAAGCCGGGATTAGGCCGTCAGCGATAGATTTTGGCTCATCGATCATGACAATCTTACCGGCGCTCAGGGACGCTTGCATCTTGGCGGCGCCGGTTGGTTCAACTCCATAGACCCGTGCAGAGGGTTTAAGCGATTTGATGGCGATGGATATTCCAGAAATGAGCCCTCCTCCACCAACTGGAACTATGACCGAGTCGAAGTCGTCAAGCTGCTGTGCGATCTCTAGCCCGCACGTCCCTTGACCTGCGATAATGTCGGGATCGTTGAAGGGAGGCACGAAGGTTGCACCAGTTTGGCTGGCGATTTCACGAGCCTTTACTTCTCGATCAGAATGGTACTTTCCGAATTTGACTACCGCTGCTTCGTACTCCTGTATCACATCGACCTTTTCCTTGACGGCAGCCTCAGGCACGACGACGGTGCATTGCTTTCCTAGCAGTCGTGAGCTGTAGGCTACAGCCATGCCGTGATTACCAGACGATGCAGCTACTATTTTCTTGGCAGGTAACTGGGCTATCTTGTTGTGGGCGCCGCGGATCTTGAAGACGCGTATTGGCTGGAAGCATTCAAGCTTCAGGTAGATCCTGCGGCCAAATCTTCGTGAGAGTGCTGGCGATTCGATCAGCGGAGTTCTTGACGCCACTCCAGATATTCGTTGGGCCGCAGCTTCAATGTCGTTCAGCCTCGGGAGTTCTTCCAGTTTCATTTGTGATACCAAACACGTTTCTTCGGAAGTTCTTTAACCTGTAATGAGTTGCGTCTGAGCCGTATCACGAGATGCTTCCAACCGCCGGAGTCAACAGAGTCTTTGGCCTCCTGGATCTGCTAAAGGCGTATAATGGTAAGACGGATGTGGCGAATCTCACTATCGACTTGAGGATTGCCCTTGACGAACTGCTCCCGATAATCGATACTGCAGAGTACTTGGGGCTCGTCGCTGTGCAGCAAGGTGACATTTCTCTTACTGATCTTGGAAAGAAAGCCCTCAACGGCAAGATACCGGAGCGGAAGAAGATTGTTCACGACAGGCTAGTAGGACTCGAACCATTCGCTGACTTGGTTCGAATGGTTCATGATAAGAAACAGTTAAGCAGATTTGAACTGGCTAGGTATCTTAGTTCAAAGTTCGGCTACACGACCGACCTTCCAACGATTATCAACGTGCTAATAAGCTGGGGCGTGTTTGCTGGACTATTCAGGTATGATGGACAGTCCGAGAGTCTGTTGCCAAGGGAACCGTCCTAGCTGATCTTGGAAATGATTCTGTCAGAATAATCAAACATTGCCGGATCCCTCTGGTTCCTAGGCCTTTCTAGCGTTATCCGCACATCATCGACTATCTTCGCGGGACGATGATTCAAAACTATCACCCGGTCGGCCATGTAGACCGCCTCCTGAACATTGTGAGTCACCATCACCACGCAGTTGGTGGCGTAAACAGGGTCTCTCCATATCTCTAACACTTCCTGTCGAAGATTCTCAGCGGTAAGCGCGTCCAGGCTGGAGAATGGCTCGTCCATCAACAACACCTCAGGCTGGAGAGCTAGAGCACGGGCGATGCCTACTCTCTGCTTCATTCCACCAGACAGTTCTTTGGGATAGGCGGTTTCGAAACCCTCCAATCCCACGTCCTGAATGTACTTCTTCGCAATTTTCACCTGTTCGTCCTTCGGAACTGTCGTTGCTTGGAGTGCCATCTCTACATTGCCGAGAACCGTCTTCCAAGGTATCAGCGCGAAGGTCTGGAATATCACCCCAATCTTGGGGCTAGGCGTGGTAATCGGCTGGCCGTGGAATAGGACTTGACCTGTAGTTGGGCTGTCAAGTCCGTCTATTATCCGGAGTAGTGTGCTCTTCCCGCATCCTGAGGGTCCGACGATGCAGAGGAATTCTTTGTAGACGTTGAAGTTGATATCGTCGAAGACTGTCGTGCTCTTGCCCTCTCCAGGATATACTTTGGAGATATCCTTGATTTCGAGAAGTGGTTCGGCGGATTGGGACACGTTCTTTATGTCCGGGAGGGATTCTGTAGGTTGGGTCAAAGGCCGCTAAGCCTCGAACTTGTACCGGTCAGCCTTTCTGAGCAATCGTCTCCAGACGAGCCGGTTTATGGCTAGCACTGTTGCTGTCATTGCGAGTAGGGCTGCGAAGATTTCTACCGAGGAGAGGAGGAAGTTCTTCAGGTTTGACGCCTCTACTAGAAACGAACCGAGCCCAGGCACGTTCGCGCTCGGGTCGATGTACTCCGAGACGATTAGCGCGTTCCAGCCCCCTCCCCAGGCTTGTATGCTACCGATGAGTATCGCGGGGAAGGCGGCGGGAATCAGAATCTGTTTCACATATCGTCCTCCGCTGATCCTGTAGGCGTTGGTCGCTTCGGTGATATCGTTTGGAACACTGTTAACCGCTCCAACTATGTTGAACAGAAGATACCACTGCATGCCCGTCAGCAGGAGGATAATCGAAGCAAGGTTCAGGGTCACCCCTAGATAGGGGGTGTTCCTGAACGGATCGACGAGTATTATCACAACAAGCGGAAACAAGGCAGTTGCCGGAATCGACTGTCCGATATCGAAGATTGGGACGAGCATCCTGGAGAGCCTCTGGCTTCTCGCAATCAGTATGCCTGCCGCTAGGGTCCAGCCGAGCGCGATGAGGTAGGCTGTGACGAGTCTTGAGAGCGAAAAGAGGGTCAACCCGATCAGCTGAAAGGCTGTCACGTTCGCAGCCAACACAGTGAGAGCGTTTAGAATCGACTCGGATCTAGGCGCGATCAGAAGTTCGAGGCCGAAGGACACCAATCCTAGGAAGATAGCATAGCTGAGCAGTCGTCCCCAGAAAGGTATCCTGCTGATGCGTTCAGGAAACCTCAGCCTCTCAGTGGCATGGAGGAGCTTTGTAACTCGGACAACTTCGAGAGCCCTCGTGACAATCGACCTTTGTGACTTGTAGAAGGTGCGAACTGGCGCCACGATACGATCCTCGTACTTCCTGACTCCTTCGGAAACGCCGCTTCTCTGAGTTGCTGTTGTTCTCGGGGCAGCGACAGATTCATACTTGTATTTCTCCGCTCTCGCCCCCAATGGTCTCCAGACGAGCTGGTCGATCGCGTAAATGATTCCGACGAGGATGATTAGTCCGAAGAGAGCAGAAGCGATGTCTGAATTGGCAGATGCTTGAGCGATGTATGAGCCGAGGCCCATTGCGGAAGCTGGGGTTCCCCTGAACGGAACATATTCTTCAATTGGAATTAGATACCAGCCTGATCCCCAAGCCAGTATGCTGGTCCATATGAGTTCCGGGTAAACCGCGGGAAGAACTATTTGTCGAAGATATCTGACCCCTCTCAGTCCGTAGGCGCGTGACGCTTCCTTAATGTCGGCCGGAATGGCGTTTATCCCTGCTATCACGCCAAATGTTGGCGACCAGGCCATCGCCGTGAAGATCAGTATGATGGCAGCGATCTGAAGACCGACCGGATTGGCTTGCGAACCTGTTCCGAGAAAGATCGCAAAGATAATCGGCAAGTATCCCAGCACCGGGACGGACTGGAAAATGTCCAATAAGGGTAGAAGGACGTGTGAGGCTCGATGACTCATCGCCGTAGCGATTCCATAGGACAGGGCGAAAGCCAGGGCTAACACATAGGCGATCGTCATTCGGCCCAAAGTGAAAACCGCAAACAGAGGAAGCTTAGGTGTGAGTGCGTTGTTGACGATAGAATTCAGGCCACCATTCACGATTACCTCGACGACTAGGAGAAAGAGGGCTGCAACGATGACCATTCCTTCGATGGTTCGGATGATTCGTGGCTTGGACCCGCGTGCCCAGAATCTAGGCCCACGGATGCTTGGAGAAGAGAGTCTTAGTGGACACATGAGCCCTGATCCACCCTCGTTTCGGGATTGGACGATCTCCCTACGTTATAAAAGGGCAATCTAAGACCGGCTCGAGATCGTCAATTTCCGAGTAAGAATTCTAGGGGATCAAGCTGACTGGAGAGATCTGTCTTGCGATCGAGCTAAATTTCTCGTAACTTTGCATTCTCTGTGTTACCAAATCGTTCAGCATAGGCTGCATCTCTGGAGCCTCTCCAAGGTTTCTCAAATAGTCGATTGTAAGATCACTGTCGTGGATGAATCCGAGCTGAGATTGCCAAGATCGAAGTCTGGATAGTAACCTGGCTGTCTTCTTCGATCGGAATAGTTCGGCCAGATAACGAAGTTTTCTGCAGTCCATTCTCAAGAGATGCAAATCCCGGGCATTAATGGAGTCTTTCATGACTTGGGGCAGTCGACGGTTTATTGCTGTGATGAGCTGGGTCGTGGTCTTGTTGAGCCGTTTCTGAAGTTTGGGGACGGACAAATCCTTCTCATCTATCTTCGGTATGGGTTGCTTCTGAAGCGCAATTGTCTGCCCTCGAGCTTCCTCAAACTGAGACTCGCGCGTTTCTTTGATTCTCGCGATACGTTCTTCGATGGGCATATCAGGTTTGTAAGTGGATATCTTTGAGAGAATGATGTCGAGATCTCGCACTTTCGCGTTCGCCTTGGACGCCTCTTCTAGGGCGGCAAGGAAGGTTCGAGTTGTCTTTGCTTTTCGGATCTTCTTTGGAAGCAACTCTGTGCTGAGTTGCATTCTACGCATTGCGATCCTTAGGATTCGAACATTTTCCGGGTTCGAATCTTTGAGATAGGCCTTGAGTCGCTTATTCAGGATTTTTCTTGTTTTCGAGTACTTTGCCTCGAAGGAGGTCTTCAAGTTGAACAGAGCCGGCTAGATGGAGGCTAGGTATCTGTCGATTCTCTGTTGGAGGTCGATATGGACTTCTGGGATGGGTCTGTTTCCGTCTATCCTGATTAGTCCGTATTTCTTGGCTAGGGTAGCGAACTCTCGTGCCATTCTCTGCTGATAGGTGATGAAAGTGGAGAAGAGGTCGTCTGAAAGATCCATGTCAGCTCCTGATTCATAGTAATCGAGGGAGGGACTCTTCTGGACTACTCGATGGAAGAGTTCGTTCGGGTCAACGTCAAGATAGAAGACGAGATCTGCTTTGAGTGCGAATCCGAATAAATCTTCAGACCATTTTGTCCGTATGCCTCTGACGGTGCTTCGGGCGATTAGCGTGAAGATGTATCGATCTGCGAGAACGATCTCGCCCGCTTCCAAGGCTGGAATTATCTTGTGCTCAAGCTGGTCGGCAAAGTCGGCCGCGTAGAAGAGGGCGAGGGTCCTCTTTCCCAACGGCAGCATCTGCTTGGCTTGCAAGATCCCTTCTTTGACTAGGTCTGATCGCTTGAGACCGGTGTTCAGGACCCCGTGCCCGTCTGCCTCGAGTTTCGAGATTATCATGTCGATCTGGGTGCTTCTTCCGGAGCCATCGGGACCTTCGATAACGATGAGTCTTCCCCTGATGTCCACGTCCTTGAGATAGGGTATTCCCTCGCCGTAGAATTCTAGAGGCCTTGCTGGTACCTTTCGAGTTCGACGGGAGACTATGCTCAAGTTCTGATCACCGGTTGCACAGTCTGTTTCGCTGTGGCAGGAAGTAGCTGCGATACTGTTTCCCTTACCTTCTCCTGTTGCTCCTCTATGTCGAGGGAGCCGTCGATTATCGTGAATCCTTCATGTTCGGCTATGAGTTCGTATTGTTCTATGATTCTGGCCTGGAACATTCTGTAGCTCTCGAGGATATCGTTGCTCAAGTTCAGGTCCATTCCTGCTTCGTAGAACTTCAGTTTTGGCCGGCTCACGAGAATTCGCTTCATCGCAACCTCAATGGGTACTCGGAAGTAGAACCGGATGTCGGGTGTCGCTGCGAAGCCGTACGCCTTTCTTACCCAGTCAGGGGAGCATCCTCGAACAACGTCTCTCGCATAGGCCGTGTACACGTACCTGTCTGCTAGAACGATGTAGCCTCCTCGGAGCAAGGGAAGAATATTTCTCTCGTATCGATCGGCAAAGTCTGTAGCGTGGAGGACGCTGAACGTGGTGGGAGTGAGTAGCCCTTTCTTTTTGCCCTTGGAGGTTATTTCCCGGACAATCTGTGATGAGTTCCAATCGGTTGTAAAGACTGGTAGTCCTCGGCCTCTGAGCCACCTGTCTAGTAGATGGAGCTGAGTAGATTTGCCGCTACCATCTATGCCCTCAACTACGATGAGTTTTCCTGTGATCTGGAATTTCTTCGGGGACCCAGATTTCGGGCGTTGCATTTCTTCAAGACTTCTCCGATGACAAGATTTCAGGGGCGAGTTTCTGCGATGATATCGGAGTCAGGGAGAATTGTGCTTCTAGTTTGAAGGCATTCTCGAAATCCTTCAGAGTATTCTTGAAGAGTGCTGTTGGAAAGTCTTGTTTTCCAGGGCTCATTCTGAGCCTAATCTGGTGTCCACTGAGGGTTACCTGTAGGTCTGAACCGGTTTTCTCGAGGATCTCGATCAGCGTTATCATCGATGATATTCTCTTGATTGTGTTCTTGGCATCTTTCTCTAGCATGTCCTTGTACTTTGCGTAGAGCCAGTCTGCGCCTCTCAGCCCCCGGATCCGGACGAGAGAGAGGGCAAGGAGCAACTGTTCTGAATGGGTTAGGACGCTGTCCTTGTTGGCAATGATGTAGAATAAGGTCTCCGGGTCATAGAGTGGAAGCTTCTGCGCCTCTTCCAGCGCCCGCACCAGGATGAACTGTTCCTGCGGGTTGAGTAGCTCGCGGGATGAAAATGCCTTGATGATTCTTGAGGAGGTTGCCGATAGGGAGACGGGCTTGTCGCTGGTAAGACGGGGCAGAACCGAATCGACGGCCCCTTTCTCGTAGGCGGCCGGATCTTTCAGAAAGGCAGACAGAACGCCGTCTCGGAGCCCATGCGTGCTTACGACGAGCTGAGGAATCTTCAGCTTCCTCATCATAAGTTGAATTACTAACGAGCCTGCGACGATTGACTTGGCTCTGTCCTCTCCGATTACCGGAATATCTCCGATCTGCTTGGGGCTCATCTTTCGAAGGGTTCGGTGGATCTGTTCGACAGAGTTCTTGTCCATCGAATAGTTGTGAAGCTTGTCGAGCGGATAGTCTATGATCATCTGATGATATCTTGCGATCGCTCTCACAGTGCCTCCGGCACCGACCAGCCCTAGCTTCCCCAGCTGAGGGAGTTCTTTCCTATCAGGCAGGAGTTCGAGAATGCGGTCGCTCATCTTGGCATAATTTTTCTTTGTGAAACTTCCGTTGCCGCTCGCGTAAACGTCAGTGAGTCTCAAGCCTCCGAGTGGAGTGGAGAAGACTCTTCTGACTCTGGATTTCTCTGCAATGACCATTTCAAGGGTGCCTCCTCCTAGGTCAAAGAATAGCCCGGCTGGGACATTCGTCGCTGTGTAGGAGCCGGCGAAAGAATAGAGGGCCTCCTCCCGGTCGGAGAGTACTTTGAAGTCGAAACCGGTTTCTCCGCTTACGAGCGCTAGGAATTGGTCCTTGTTTCCGGCTTCTCTAACGGCGCTCGTAGCGACTGGTAGCACTTGTGTTGACGATTCAAACTTGACCGTTTGCTGAAGGAGTTTCAGGGCTTTTACTGTTCGAATGATCGAGTCGTCTTTCAGAAATCCTGTCTCATCCAATCCCTCGCCTAGTCTGGCTAGAATGGAATGTTGAGAGTAGGCCGAGAAGGTGTTGTCTATCCGAACGTCATAGTTGACTAGTTTTAGCGAGTTGTATCCTAAGTCGATAACTGAGATTTTCATGCAGATGCTGACCTGAAGGCCAAAATCGATAGCGACCTAGATGTCTAGGGGATACTGTTCGACTTGTTAAGAGAGTTTCCGAATCTGCTTCGGGGTCAAGAGCCAACGCAGTTCGCCCGAGGCTTTCGGAACGAGGGAAGTGACTCTGATCTTCGCCAAACCTCCTTTCTTGAGCGTGATGTGACTGTTGCCATTTCCAGAGATCATTTCGCCTATCATTGTGCCCAAGTATGGTTCGTGACCTACAATCAGAATCTCCGAATCTTGCTTGAGCTTCGAGAGCCTGCGATAAAGGTCCGGTCTGCTAGCTTCAGGTCTAAGTTCATTCCACTGTTCGAGCACGTTCATAGTCTTGAACGTCTTTGAGACGATAGCTGCGGTCTCGTAGGCTCTCTTCAGTGGACTTGAAAGAATTCTGTCGAACCTTATCCCTTGACTTAACATGGATGCGGCTATTTCCTCCAGCTCCTTCCGACCCGCAACGGTGAGGGATCTTTCAGCGTCCTTTACAGAAATAGCTGTCCGGTTGCCCGCTTCTCCATGTCTCAGTAAGTAAAGATTCAGGTTTTGTAGCCATTTTCCAGCGTATTTGAGGCTTCTCCGGATATTTCTATGGAAATCTGGATTCCTACTCTCACATGGTACGACCAACGCTCAGCCGCCGGATGAGAATAACCAAGTCACGGTAACTGTGTAGCCGAACAAATGAGCCCTGAAGTTACTGTGTCGATGGCCGACTCGGATTATTAATCTAGGACAAGGCGGGAGGGAGCTTTGGCTGTTTCTCAGGACTATTTGTTGGAGAAGGTCATCGAGCAGCCGTGGTCCCCACGAAGCCTTCCCTTGAACCCTAATTCCAGGGTTTCAGCGGCTTTCTTGTAGCTGCCTATGCATGTGGCGCAGAAGATCGATCTCGCTTGGGGCTTAGTCAGCCCGTACGCTTCTGCTTGTGCGACGACGGATTCTATGCATCCGCATCGGTCCAGCCTAACCGTCCGGGACCCATCTTCCGCTTCGATCTCATAGTCGCTATTGAATGTCTCGCCCATGCTGTCGGCTAAGTTCTGGGAAAGAGCCTCGACCCTACTCCCTTGGTTCTTACGTTTGATATCCTGAACTTTCAGATTTGCCTTCATGTCGGTCAGTATATTCATCGCAGGCGCAATCGCGTCAAAGCCTGCAGCGGTGACGAATGTGCCTACTTGGAGAAGAAGGTAGTGAGCCAAGGTCTTCCGAAGCATCTCATACCGTTCCTCAAGGCTCCGGGTCTGCTTGGCATGAATCAGCTTGGACATACCCACGTCGATGCCCACTTCCCCCAGAGACCGGTTCTTAAGTTATCCCGAACCTATGCCGGAAGTGGTTACCTGGTGGCCGGCACCGTGTCGTCTAAGGAGCTCTACAACCCTCATGTTGTTGCGTTCAGTGGCTACTTCTAGTGGAGTCTTGCCTTGAAAATTCTTCGCCCGGACATCAGGTCCCGCATTGTCAAGCAACCATTCGATGATTTCGTAATTGCCTCTCATCACGGCATTATGTAGCGCCAGGGTCGCGCCAGATTTCGCGCCTCGTTCGAAGACCAGCTGAACGAGGCGAGGGTTTTCACTCCACACCGCGTGGGGCAACAGCGGTATTCCGTGAGCCCCGGTAGCGTTGGCATGCAGAGGATCCTCATTCAGTCTATGCTCCACTTCGTCTCGCATCCCGAGCATCGCAGCCGTACAGATCTCCAACGGAACACCCTGCTTGAGAAGAAATTGGGCGACATTGACGCTGCCAACTTGGGTTGCGGCTTGTACGGCTGTTTCCGTATCGTTCTCGTTCCATCGATATGATGCATTGAGGAGCTTAGGATTCTCGGCAAGCATTTGTCTCACCTTCTCCAAGTTCCCGTGTCCAGCGATGACGAATTCCCGGATCTGTTCCGGAGATGGTGGCTGTTCCTGGGTCTGCATGAGCTGCTAGTTATCCAAGGGCAAGTATATCTCTTGCTTGGGACTGAACCAAGTTAGCCTAGTTTCTTAATCACATGCTCGAATCTTCGTCGTTTTGATAACTTCTCGATGCTCTTCACCCGTGAAGATAGGGTATTCACGAATATCTTCCTGTTGTCATTATTGACGATCCGCATCGCGTTCTCTGCGTACATTGGCAGTTGATTCGTTGGACAAGTCTTCAGTTGTTCGATGAGCAGTTTGAACGCCGGTTTCTCGTATTTTCTGATCGTGATCATCTTGGTCAGAATGCTGACCGCGTGGTCTCTTGCGATTACAGACCCCGAGTTTGCAGCTCTGACGATGGTTGGAAGTCCGGAGTGAATTGTTTCTGGGTTTTCAGGCGTTATCGTGTCGAGAGCGGTCATTGCTCCCCAGACTAGTCGGTTATTCTTACTTTCGAGAAGCGCTAGGAAGTCTTTCACGTGGTTGGAGATTAACTCCGGGTTGCGCTCGCCAATTTCATAGAGAACTCTGACGCAATCGCTCTGTATGTTCTTGTCTCTGTTGGTTAGATTATCGACCAGTTCTTTTACTGCTATCTTGTCCGCGTGATCAGCAATTGATTGACCTAATTCTTGGTTAGGAGTTTCGTCCCTTCGATTCAGGGAGGTAGCGAGTTTGTCAATCACACCCATTATCAGTAAACGACCCTGCCCGACTAGCGCACGTAGCTAGCTTTAAAGCCGGATAGGGGTGGGTGGCGGCTGTCCTTTCTTTTGAGTGAAGAGCGCTACATGCCAGGTGCGACTACAATTGGCATGGTTTGCAAGGATGGAGTCCTACTCGCATCTGAACGACGGTACGCGTATGGGACCTTCGTCATGAGTAAGGGCGCCAAGAAGGTGTTCAGTATCACGGATAACATTGGTGTTGCCTGCGCGGGCATTGTGGGTGATATGCAGGTCCTCACTAGGGAGGCTCGGGCCTACATGAAAATCTTCCAGTACGAGAGGGATAGGCCGGGGACCGTAAAGAATACGGCCAAGCTCATCGCCAATCTTCTCTCAAGCCGTCGCATGTTTCCCTACCTTGCCGAGACGATCATCGCTGGTGTTAGCGACGGAAAGCCCGAGCTCTACGTCTTAGACCCCATAGGGTCTGTTCTCTCCGACACCTTCGCGGCGGTAGGGACAGGGGCCCCAATCGCGATTGGTGTTCTGGAATCAGAATACAATGAGGGATTGTCTGTTGACGAAGCAAAGCCTGTGCTACTTAGAGCTGTTAGATCTGCGATGGCCAGAGACATATCCAGCGGGGACGGTGTGGACTTGATGCTCATCACTGAACAGGGAATCAAAGAAGAATCCCCCCGATTCTCCTAATGCCGACTCGCCTCCCTTCTCCTTTCATGAGCAGTCTGGCTAATTCTGGTAATCAGTGGAACTTGGTTGTAGATGACATGCGTGGTAGACAGGGCAGGTTCTCTGTGGTCAAAAATTTTTGCGTTACCGTTGAAAGATGTCAATCCGTCACGACTGCTGATGTCTTACCAGGGTTGCCACTCACATTGTTCTAGCCGATTATTTGTTTCCCTGTCAGCTCGACAAGCCTCTTTCCTTTCATGAGCCTGGAGACCCAGAGGACTCCGGCGAGCTCTAGCTTCATCAGTTCCCGATTGAGTTCTCTGAAGCTGACCTCCCCGAAGTTTGACTTCACCTCTTTTTGCAGGTCAACGTCGCTCATCGAGCCCTTCTTTTCCAAGATCTCCACTATGCTCAAGGACATAGGCCTGGGGCTCCATATCTTGCTCAACGCTAGGTCACAAGGATAGATTATGCCGGTAGGGGTCTAGGCTACTGCGACGGGCGCTCTCTGCTTTTTGAATCTCTTCGTGAATCCCTTATACCAATTCTCCATATCCGCTGTTATCGAAGGCTTGACCTCTTCCAAGGCATCATGAAAGTCCTCCATCGTGACACTCTTCGTCTCGATATTTCGCCTCAACGAGATGAGTCCCGCCTCTCTGCAAACAGCTTCTAGATCCGCTCCCGAGTAGCCTGCTGCTTGACTGGTAATCTGGTCGATATCAACACCCTCAGCTAGGGGCATGTTTCGAGTGTGGATCTTCAGGATCTGCAGACGGGTGGCGTGATCCGGTGGTGGCACGAAGATGAGCCTATCGAACCGGCCGGGTCGCAAGATGGCTGGGTCAATCATGTCTGGCCTGTTGCTGGCTCCTATGACGACCACGTTGACCAGTGCTTCGATGCCGTCCATCTCAGTCAGCAACTGGCTAATCACGTGCTCTGAGGCAGCGCCGTCATCGGAGCCCATTCCTCTCCGGGGAGCAACCGAGTCGAGCTCGTCAAAGAAAATAATGGATGGGGCAGCGCTACGACCCTTCCTAAAGACCTCGCGGATGCCCTTCTCTGATTCCCCAACCCACTTGCTGAAGAGCTCGGGACCCTTGATCGAGATGAAGTTAGCCTCGCTCTCAGTCGCAACTGCTCTAGCCAGCATTGTCTTCCCGCAGCCCGGGGGTCCAAAGAGGAGAATGCCCTTTGGCGGCCTTATTCCAATTCTCTTGAAGACTTCAGGCTTCTTGATCGGCCATTCAACTGCCTCCTGAAGTTCCTGCTTGACCTCGGTCAGCCCCCCTACATCCGCCCATTGGACGGAGGGTACTTCGACGTAGACCTCCCGCATCGCGGTGGGAGTAATTTCTCGGTAAGCGTTCATGAAATCGTCCAGGTTCACCTCCATCTTCTCAAGCATCGCGCTCGGGATTCTTTCGTCCTCTAGGTTAACCTGAGGAAGATAGCGTCTCAGAGATTTCATCGCGGCCTCCCTGCAGAGGGCTGAGATGTCAGCGCCGGTGTAACCGTGACAAATCTCAGACAACCGGTCTAGGTTGACATCAGCGGTTAACGGCATAGCTCGCGTGTGAATCTGCAGAATCTCGTGTCTGCCTATTTTGTCAGGGACTCCGATCTCTATCTCCCTGTCGAAGCGTCCCGGGCGTCGCAGCGCCGGATCAATGGCGTTAGGCCGGTTGGTAGCGCCTATCACGATGATGTTTCCCCTGGCGCCCATACCGTCCATCAGGGAGAGCAGTTGCGCCACGACTCTATGTTCCACTTCACCGGTCACTTCTTCTCTCTTGGGAGCGATGGCATCCAATTCGTCGATGAAGATGATGCTTGGGGCGGTCTCCTGCGCTTTCTGGAAGATCTCGCGGAGTCTAGCCTCGGATTCGCCGTAGAACTTGGACATTATCTCTGGTCCAGAGATGACGTAGAAGTTTGCGTCTGACTCGTTGGCGACAGCCTTGGCTACCAGTGTTTTGCCGCAGCCTGGGGGGCCATAGAGGAAGATTCCTTTGGGGGGCTCGATGCCCAGCCGCTGGAAGAGCTCAGGGTGTCGGAGTGGAAGTTCCACCATTTCCCGTATCCTCTGAATCTCCCCACGGAGCCCACCAACGTCCTCATAGGTGACGATGGGTAAGCCCTTCTTCTCCGGTGAGGGCTCGCTCATCACTTGGAGAACGGTGGACTCTGTGACCTTGACGGCACCGTGGGGACGCGTCCTGGTTGCGATAAGAGGTACGGAACTGCCGAATATGCTCAGAAGGGTCATGTCTCCTTCCATGAAGGGCATATCCATGAATCGACGTTTGACAAAGCTCACGAACTCATCATCTACGCTCAGGCGGACGTCGGTGGGTGCAAAGACAATTGTCTGCGAGTCATGTACTTCCGCCTTCTTGATAGTGATGAACTCGTTGAGGGCTACTCCTGCGTTTCTTCTGAGAAGCCCGTCGATCCGTGCGATTTCCTGAGCCTGGTCTTCGGCATAAGCGGGCCAGGCAATGGCGACTGTAGTGCGCTTGCCGCGTACTTCTATGAAGTCGCCGGCCGTTATCCCGAGCTTCTCCATTGTCGCATTATCGATGCGGACTTTACCATGCCCAACATCTCGCTGCTTAGCATCAGCTACTCGGACCTGTACTTCTTTGGCCATCATTAATGGTTCAACTCCATGGTTGTGATGGGAAGACTGAGTTCAGGAGAAGACTGGCGACTAGCGCTCCGCGTTGCTCCTGACCTCTCCCTTCATAGTTCTATTCGACCACAATAGGCTTTATCGTCATTATTAGTGATGTGTATCTGTTTCAGCAGCTTGAGCTTCGGACCGGGCAGAAATAGGAATCGGCAAGCCCCACCGAGGACTCCCCTGGCACTTCCCATCCTAAACGACAAGCTTCTTCCTGCGTAATTCAATATTCGTTAGGACAATCTCAATTCAAAGATGCCCCATGCGACAATTTCGCGCAGTCAACCGTCTGTAACGTCTTTATCGGTCGTTGAGGTTAGCAGGTAGAGGATTCATGGGAGCTGGGTTCGAAGGTTTCGGCCTGGAACTTCCATTGGTCCAGGCTGTACGAGAAATGGGCTTCGGAGAGCCGTTCCCCATACAGGCTATGGCTATCGCGCCCCTTCTCGAGGGAAGAGACCTGATGGGTCAGGCTCATACTGGAGCCGGCAAGACTCTTGCCTTCGCACTGCCCATGCTTCAGAAAATAGATTACCGAATGCCGGGAATCCAAGGGCTGGTAATAGTTCCTACAAGAGAGCTAGCTCTGCAAGTGGCGCGTGAGTTCGAGAAGCTTGCTAAACACCTTCGCGTCAGGGTCGCGGCGATCTACGGAGGCGCGAGCATGAGGCTTCAGATAGAGAGGCTAAGGAATCGCTCTTGCAGTATCATCATCGCAACTCCGGGCAGGCTGATCGATCATCTCGACCGGCGAACCGTGAGTTTGGACAAGACGAGCTTCGTTGTTCTAGATGAAGCTGATAGGATGCTGGACATGGGCTTCATCGACGATGTAAGACTCATCCTAAGTCACGTTTCCAGAAACCACCAGACCGCCCTCTTCTCGGCAACCATGTCCAATGAGATAGTCAAACTCGCTCAGCGGTACATGAAAAACCCGCTGAGAGTATTCGTTGACACAGACGAGCCCACGGTGGACTCTGTCCAGCAGAAATTTGTCAGAATAGACGAGAGCGGAAAATTCCCTACCCTCCGTGCGCTCCTAGACCACGAGCATGTAACGAAGGGCTTGATTTTCTGCGAGACAAAGGCAAGAGCTGGAGGACTGGCGCAGGCCTTACAGAAGGAACATTACAAAGCCCTAGCTTTGCACAGCGACCTCTCACAGTTCCAGAGAGACAGCGCCGTTCACTCCTTCCGGATTGGCCTGACAAACTTGCTGGTAGCCACGGAGGTTGCAGCTAGAGGCTTGGATATACCCAAGGTAAGCCATGTCGTGAACTACGACATGCCTCAAGAACCCAAGATGTACTTTCACCGAATTGGCCGAACCGCCCGCGCAGGAAAACCCGGCGTTTCGATCTCCATGATCACACGTCAAGACGAAGACGGCTTCAAACGGATAAGAAAGATGACTTCATCCGATCTCCGAGAGGTCACCGATGGACTTCCACCCGAAAACCGCGTCGGTTCCAAGTTCTTACTTCCCACGCGCGCCTCGCAAGGACAAGCCTCCCTCAGATTTTCAGGAAGGCGTCCACGACGATATAATCGTCGGGAGAGGTCATTCAGGCGAAACCGTCGGCGTTGAGCAAAGCCCAAGGCGATTTTCGACGCAACAGTTCCGGCTCACTCTCGGCCCTAATATTCCCGGCTTGTTCACACATTCGAAAACATCCGAGATCGTCTTTCCAGTAAGAACTCCGGCTGAGCCAAGCTAGACAACTCCAAGGAGATAACAAATCGCCAACCCTCATTCAGAGTAGCGCACTTGTGATTGTCGTTTGGTGGGGCCGGTGGGACTCGACCCGGTAGCCCTGAATCTCCTGGCCTGTCTGAATAGGGAGACCTGTGGACTCCGCCTTCCATTATTGACACGACTGAACACATGGATTAACAGCTTGAACCGTCGAGCCACTTTAGCCATTCTCCGTGTGAATCGCACCGAGCTAGTATTTTCTCGTCCTTTATTCCTTCGTTGAAGGATACGAGATCGAGTCGAGGACTTTCTGAGTTTGCGGGCCACTCCATTGAGACCAGGAATAGTTTTCTCTTCCTAGATGCCTTCGTCATGATGGAAATCAGATCGTCTCTGGGCTCCTGTTTCGCGAATGTGAGCGTGAAAGAATGGTAAACGCATAATAGCGCGTCTCTTGGGGTATCGTCAATCAGGCCAGGCAGAAGGTCGATCGCGTTTCCAGCTAGAATGTGTGGGGGTTGTTGTTTGGCAAGTTGTATGGCCTGTTCTAACTGTTTGGCTCGTTTCTCTTGTTCTGGCCAGACTAGGGCGCGCAGCCATTGGACGTTCTCCGGATTGTTCAGGTCGATGGGATCCAGGTCGATACCGATTCTAGAAGCGATTCTTGGTAACTGTCTCGGTAGTGGTGGGCGTGTCTCTCCTCGGAGTAGGCATTCTATGCGAACTGGCGAATTCGGATCTCCACACTGCAAACCCTCGCCGTAACTATACTGGTACCGATCCCAGATCAGAGTCAGTCCAGCACTGGACCCTATCTCGACCAGTGAGAGAGGACGGCCGCTAGCTTGTCGGGTTAGGAACTCGAAGCCGGGAAGGAGAACGGCGCACCGTGCAGCTTCATTAGTCTGGACCCGGCGCATTCCGATTATTTTACGAATCTTGTCTCGATGTTCGAGAACAAAGCTTCGAAAGTATGGATAAGCATAGTCGTATCGTCTCGATGTACCATTGAGGCTGGGATAGAATGGGACCAATTGATGCCGGGAGCCGTTAAGTAGGAGAAGATGAACGGATGCTAGGAAGAGGTTGGGGAGAGCATCCTTCTCCTCGGCAGCCGCGGCCAGCTCGAGGAGTTCAGGGTCTTCAGCAATCTTGGCGGCAAGAGTCGCGTATAGGGGTGACTTGCCAGGGTAGACAGTAGTCGCAAAATGTTGGAACCTCTCAGCTGTGCGGTGTAGGGGCGAGGGTGAACTCATAGACTTGTTCACTGCTCTAGGAAGTCGTCTGTTGTAAGCTTTCAAGACGACCGAGATTGGAGATTCCCTTGAGAGCTGTGAACCACCTTGTTAACAGCAGAGTCTTATCAGTCAGTTCTTGAATAGCAGTTTTTCAGCAGAACTTTCTAACGTCTAACGCCTATAGGGCTCTCACGGGGACGTGAGACCTATCTCCGTCTAAGAGGTAGCTCGTCGACGACGTTTCCGCTTCTCGGATAGACTTAACCGACACTATTGCGCATAAACTAGCGGACGGTACTGTGGACTTTCGACTGCTGGTCGTAGGTCTCCTCCTCAACGCGTGTGCTCCGCTATTCTTCAGTCTTCTTTGGGGCTTAGTTTGGAGCTTAGCTGTTGGACAGAACTTGACATCACTGCTCGATATCTCAATCGTGGCGATGATTGCGGTCCTAAGTTTTGGATTGTTCCTCGTAGGTTACGGTCTTGTTCGAGGTGGTGTAGTCAAGGACTGGCAGGCCGGCATTCTATTTTTGGGTAGCCTTGCGTTAGGGGTTCTCACGTTTACATTCTATGCTTCAATGGGTATCGGTTATGGCGATGACCTAGCCGCGTGTGGCGGAATTCCCCCAGGGACTATCTGGAATCCACAGGATGTGATTCTCACTCGCTGCGATATCTTCTATCGTGTCCAATGGTACCCGACTTTGCAATGGGTCTGGACAATGCCTCTTGCTGCCACTGGTCTAGCATTTCTAGGCTCATTCATCGCCGCCCGTAGACTTTCCTTAGCTCAATGATCGCCACTAGTCAACGAGCACCCCCGGTCCCTACCTTTACAATTTAGATGCGACTACTCACAAGAGCCTTCGTAGACTACGTCATCGAACAGGTAAAACGAGGCCCGGACATCTCGGGGCCACGAAATTCAGCGTTACCGTGGTGGGGCCGGTGGGATTTGAACCCACGACCTCTGGCCCCGATCTTCTCGGAGTCACCAGCGCCCCAGGGTCACCGTCCATAATTGGACTCTGGTATCCTCTGGGCGGGGTAAATCCCCTGGACCAAGCTAGACGACGGCCCCCATTGCTCGGGATTGAATCTACAGGTATTCTACCTTTCCGTTGGTTAGAAGATCGTTGTCTGATTGCGAGTGGAGCGCCATGATCTCCTGCGAGGAAGCACGAACAGGTGTTGCAAATCCGCACGGGTTCTTGCCTTCAAGGGTAATACCTTAATTCCATTCGAACCTAACGGGACTAGGGCTATTTTACTTCAGTAGCGTTTCCAATCAGAGTCTTGTGACTGACAAACGAGTAACGGGAATTGGAGGGGTATTCTTCAAAGCGAAGGATCCGAAGAAATTGATGGCTTGGTACGAGAAGCATCTCAGTGTCAAGCCGGAGCAAAAGGGATCAACCACCGCGATGTTTCAATGGCGAGAAGACGAACACCCAGAACAGTTTGGACAAACTGTTTGGGCAATCTTTCCACACGACACGAAGTACTTCGAGCCTAGCTCATCCCCATTCATGATCAACTTCCGCGTCAGCAACCTGAAGGAGGTGTTGTATCAGCTGAAAAAGGAAGGAGTACGAGTTGATGACAAGGTTGTGGAATACGACTTTGGAAAGCTCGGATGGATTATGGACCCGGAAGGAAATAGAATCGAACTCTGGGAACCAACAAAAGTATCGCCTCACCCTTGAGTCCTTGCTTGATTTGCAAGAACAACGAGAAGTGACTTACTGGGCATATCAGAATCCAAACAACAGCTAGCTCTCTTGCGTTCCCGAGAGACCTAAAGACAAGGCTATGAGGACGGATAGGAGAGTTCCAGATTCATGGAATCGGTCCCTATAACCGAAACAGCTGGACGGGTTGTTCTCGAACGGGATATTCCTGAACCCGCAGTAGCGGGACTTGTGGAATTCATTGATCGATACTACATCCGATCGAAGACGAGATTCATCGAGGCCCTTTCCTATCGTAAAACCGTTAGCGGGACCGGCTTCCAACTGTTCTGGATACTCAAGTCCGGCGGACCAGAGCAAGCGACCGCTCTCCATGTGAGTCTGAAGATAAGCCAAGCCGCAATCGAGCTCGATTTTCCAGGATTAGACCCGAATATCAAGTCTCTACAGAACGCTGTCGAGAGAACCGTTGATGAGATCGAAGCAACCATATTTTCCTATTTCCAGAACATCAAGACGACCAGCCTCTACTTTGTCATCGGTGCGTCAGAAAAGCACTCCGAGGCGCCTGACCAGAGAGGCCTAATGCGAAATGTCGCGAAGAGAATTTTCACGGGTAACACTACAAGCCTCTTCCTTTCGTTCATTCTCCTAAGCTTCGCCCTCTTCTTCATTATCGGAGTCTACACCGTCTTCGTATTGATCAGCGTCCAACTCGTCGCCCTGATCTTCTCAGACAAGATTGTTTACAGACTGGGAAACGTCCGACCGAACGCTGAAAGGCCACATGTAACAGTCGTGAGTGTCCGATCCAACGCGGAGACCCTCAAGTCAATCTCACAGCACGGCAAAAAGATACTCTCACAAATCCGAGAGGAGATAGCAAGGAGTGGGACCGCCACTTACTCTGCCGAAGCCAACGAGGAGCTCAAGTCAACGGTCATTGGCTCGCTACTCAGGCACGGCATCATAGCGACCGGGAAAGAGATCACCGTCAAGACCAGAGACATATACCGAATTGTTCACGAAGTATCGGAAAAGTTCGGTAGGCAGACCCCAAAGATCACCATTGCAAACACGATCGTCTCCAACGCTTCCGCGACGGGAATCTCGTCGAGCCGTTCGACAGTAATGATCACAGCCGGTTCACTGGAAGACTTGAATGATGACGAATTGGAGGCGGTTATCGGTCACGAGCTGGGACACGTAGCAGGGCATGATCCGGTGATTCTCTTCGCCGCGACCTCTTTCGAGTTTCTCGGGAGGTTCTATCTCTGGTTTCCTCTACTGCTCTATCTTGGCTTTTTCTATTTCCTGCTGGCGTTTGGCGCAATCTATCTGGTAGGAAAGTTTCTGGAGACTAGAGCTGACACCGAGTCGGCGGTAGTTTTTGGAAATCCCGAGGCACTAGCCTCTGCGCTGACGAAGATAGGATTCAGGCAGCTCTATCGCGAGAAATACAACCCCCGAGCAAAGCTGTTCGACTGGTTTCAGTTTGACCCGCATCCGCCCATCTATTTCAGAATCGCTAGGCTGTCAAAGTATTCGGGGAAACAAGAACCCGTCAAGCATGCACTTCTGGTCTCGATACGAGACATCATAGCGGGCTTCTTCTCGGCGCTGTTCCAAGTCTAGAATGAGAATTCAAACCATCCGCAGGGCAGTCTTCAACCTTAGATCGTGGCTCTTCTGCCGCTACGGTAGGTTGCTAGGGCTCCAAGTCCACTAGTCAGCAGAAGAGCAGTTATTGGGAAGACTGGGACAATGAGGAATGTACTCACTATTCTGTCGGTCGCTAGGCTCACAGTCCCAGTGTAGACGCCTGAGAACCGCAACGGCAGTGCCGTTAGGTCCTTTGATCGGGCAGCATCGGCAATCCCACTAGAGAAATATACTCCAATCAGGAACGTCGCTAGAGCTCCCAGAATATTGATTATTCCGCCAGGCAGAGTGAACGTTGCGAGCATGAGGCCACTTCCCAAGAGCATGATGAAAGCCAGCGCCAACTGAGCGAGCATCAAGTTCTGTGACTGTGAGGAGGTTACGTTTACCGCACTCGGCAAGTTGTAGGCCCATAAGCCCCATCCGATCGCCAGAAGGCTCGAGAAGACTCCTAGACCCCCAGAGAGAAGGGCTCTCACGTGCTTCGGCGTCTGTAATGCTCCTTGAATTTTGACCGTCGACATGAATACGAGGAGTCAGCCATTGTTCCGTCTATAAATCTACGAATTTGAACGGAGGGATTCGAGCAGGTCGCGCAGTGTCATCTTTCGTTTTTTCGCTTCCTTTAGCAAAACCTTCTGGACCCCGCTTGAGTATTGCACGGCCTTCTTCGGCCGATTGACCACAGATTCCGGCAATTTCCAAGAAGCAGCAAGCCTCCTAAGAACGTACTTTCGAACTACACCGTTCCGAGTGAGTCGTAACTTTAGTGAAATAGGAATGCTCAGTGCGTAATCGACGAGTGGAAGATAGGCGAACGGACATTGAAGCTCGAGTCGATGAGAGACAGCTAGCTTGTCTCCAGGCTCAAAGTCGTTAGTCGCCGCGGCCCGAACACTCCTCAAAACTTCCTTCTTAGCTTCTAGAAGGTGGTGTTTAAGAGCTAACTCCTCAAATCTGCCGTATCCTGCGAATAGTTCGTCACTTAGCTGACCAACAAGAAGGTGCCCCATTCCCATCTCTTCTGCTACCTCGCACACGAAGAAGAGCGGGACCGAATGGCCAACCAATGTCGAATCAGTACTCTCGACAGTCTCAACGACCTCTCCAAGACGATCCATAATCTCCGATTGTGAGAGTTCTCGGACAGTAATTTCAAGCCCAAGATCCTTTGCTACACGTCGGGCGTGTTCTAACTCGGCCTGACCCTTCAGACCCACTGTGATCAGTTCGGGTCCCAATTCGTTCTCTCTCGCGGCATAGGCCACTAGGGTGCTGTCCAAACCGCCAGAAAATGCTGTGACGTAACCCTCCGGCACGTCTTCAGCCAAAGATTCTAGGAGAAGTTCTCCTGTCCGAGCCGCGGCCTGATCCTCTCCAACCTTCAATTCTTTGGAGCGAGATAGTGTCTTTCTTGCCAGAACCGTCACCCGTTTGGTCGACGCCGCGAGCAGATGGCCTGGAGGGACGGTCCTAGGGTTCGGGATTCCTAATTTCGATAGAGCTACCCTGAGGCTCGCAAAAGCGACAGTCCCCTGAGGGTCTCGACCATAGTAGAGGGGCTTCTGTCCGAGTATGTCTCGGCCAGCCAGGAGCCTTCCTCCCGAAATTCCGAGCACGGAGAATCCTCCAGGTTCTCGAATAGATTCCGAAAACGCCTTTTGTCCCGCCTCCCCACCGATTTCTTCAAGTTCCAAGTTTGCTGGAAGAGATCCGTCAACCGCGAAACTAGTCCTCTCGACGCTAACTTTCGGGGAATGTTCTAACTGATGAGAGCATGAACCTAATGCGACTGATCCATATTTTCCGTCGACCGTTATCGATTGAGCGAGAGCGCCTCGGCTCTTCATGGCACTCAAAGCAGTGTCGAGCTTTGAAGATACCTTCCTGGCCTCTGGTCCGATGATTCCTGCTATCCCTGACAACGGTTGCAGCATGTTGCTCGGAGTTGTTTAATATCATGCCACGCCGGAGTCTCGTCGATTTCGATTGCCGATCCTTCCAATCGATACGGGCAGATATGGCAGTCCGGAAATGAGGCGTATCTTTGACGAGGAGAGCAAGCTTCAGCTCTGGCTTGATGTCGAAGCGGCTGTCGCCCAGGCTCAAGCTGCAGTAGGAGACATTCCCAAAATCGCGGCTGAAGAGATAGCAAGGAATGCCAACACGAAAACCGTAACGTTGGCTCGGACAAAGGAGATCGAGAAGGAGATTCGACACGATCTAGCGTCGATGGTCCAAGCCCTTTCGGAGGCTTGCTCTGGCGAGGGAAGAAAATACGTTCACTACGGCCTAACGAGCATGGATGTCGAGGACACCGCCACCGCTCTTCAGTTCAGGGCAGGCTTCGCTCTGATCGAGAAGGGTTTGAACCAGCTTGAAGCGACCCTCAGTACGATGGTCCGAAAATACCGCAGTTTGCTCGAGGTAGCTAGGACCCATGGAA
>Ga0209237_1000448_pt1 | contig 23201 bp, 19 predicted proteins | sample GraSoi013_1_40cm_2_FD_185820 | JGI IMG/M metagenome (GOLD analysis project Ga0209237, IMG submission 185820) | Grasslands soil microbial communities from the Angelo Coastal Reserve, California, USA - Sample 10_02_2013_1_40cm (SPAdes) (version 2) | ecosystem: Environmental > Terrestrial > Soil >...
TAACAGGCATGGAATTAATCCAGATATCTAATCAGAAGACTCCCACTTTAGGTAAGAAATCTACTATTAGATTTACTCAAAGCATATGTCCTGAATGCAATATGATACTTGATGCCGAGGTCTTTGAGAGAGACGGCAAAGTATTCATGTCAAAGACCTGTCCTACACATGGCGAGTGTGAGGAACTCTATTTTGGCTCTTATGAAATGTATAGAAAGTTTAGCACCTATTGGATGGACGGAAAGGGGGCTCATGCTCCAAATGTCATGATTGACAAGTGTTCTTGTCCTAACAACTGTGGTCTGTGTTCTAACCACTTATCCCACAGTGGACTTGCAAACATGATAGTTACAAACAGATGCGATCTGACATGTTGGTATTGTTTCTTTTATGTAAAGAAAGGTCTCGAAGGTGCTTACATGTATGAACCATCGCTTGATCAAGTAAGAGCAATGATGAAGACTTTGAAAGCAGAAAGACCAATCCCGGGAAACTCTATCCAGATTACTGGTGGTGAACCGATGCTAAGAGAAGACATTGTTGATGTTATCAAAGTAATGAAAGAAGAACAATGTGATCATGTACAGATGAATACCAATGGTATCAGATTTGCGCTAGACCCAGAAGCAATGCGTGAAGTACGACTTGCTGGTGTGAACAATCTTTACTTGAGTTTCGATGGTGTTACTCCAAGAACAAACCCAAAGAATCACTGGGAGACTCCATATGCTCTAGAAAGCGCAAGAAAGACAGGAACTACGGTTGTGTTTGTTCCAACAGTTATAAAATCAATTAATGATCATGAACTGGGTCCAATAATTCGATATGCACAGAAGAACATGGATGTTGTTCATGCAGTAAACTTCCAGCCAGTTTCATTGACGGGAAGAATGGGAAAGAAAGAACGTGAGAAATACAGAATCACAATACCTGATTGTATACAAAGAATTGAGGAACAAACAAATGGTGAGGTAACAGTCGACGATTGGTTCCCAGTTCCAAGCTGTATGCCACTAACAAATGTAATTGAAGCCTTCTCAAGCAAGCCAAAGTATGAATTATCAATCCACTTTGCTTGTGGTGCAGGAACATACGTGTTTGAAGACGAAGAAACCAAGAAGTTTGTACCACTAACAAGATTCTGTGATATTCAAGGAATGTTAGAACTCTTTGAAGACAAGGCAGAGGAGATTCGCACTGGAAAGAACAAGTACTTTACAATGCTTGAAGTAGTAAGAAAGCTTTCGAGCTTTGTAGATAAGAAGAAGCAACCAAAGGGTCTTGATTTGGCAAAGATGTTTGGCAATATACTAATGAAGAGATCATTTGATGCTGTAGGTTCATGGCACGTCAAAGGACTCTTCTTGGGTATGATGCACTTCCAAGACAAATACAACGAAGACTTGGAAAGACTACAAAGATGTGATATTCATTACCTCACACCAGATTTGAGAATTGTTCCATTCTGTGCGTTTAATGTAATTCCCGAATGGTATAGAGATCGAATCCAAAAGAAATATTCTATCAGTGTTGAAGAATGGGAACAAAGAGTCGGTGCAAAGCTAGAGGATGGACTTTATAGAGGTATTATGAGAAAAGGTTCAGGCGACGAGCTTGCTGCTGGCTGCGCAAAGAGCCAGATGTTCCACGAAGCATCACAAGCTTTAATGTGACTCCCAAAAACACCCTTTTACTTTTGAACCTTTTAATCTAATACCTTATTAGATAATCAATCTTCATTCCACAATAATGCAAGTGTTGATAATTTCACCAACGCAAGGTGGCATAGGTGGAATAGCACAACATGTTCAAGGACTATCTGAATTTCTCATGAAAAATGGTCACAAAGTGGATGTCTTATCTTCAGAAAACACGTTCACTATTCCTGTAAAGGGACTTAAAAATCTAAGCTTTATGATATCAGCATTTCTTAAGACTAAATTCAAGAGAGGTAACGACATAGTACATGCACACAATCTTCCATCAGCTTTACCAATGAAGAACGCCGCCGGTAAGAAAGTTCTCACTCTCCATGGAATTTATTCCAAACAGATTGATGTGTTACATGGAAAAACAACAGGTAAACTTTCTGCTTCTTACGAAAAAGATGCGTTATATTGGGCAGATGCAATCACAGCAATTTCAAAAGAAGCTTTTGATTATTACACAAAATTAGGATTTAAGGTGCATCACATTCCGAATGCCTTGAATATTTCTTCGTTGCCAACGCAAATAGAAAGGAGATACGAAAAACAGGTGATATATGCAGGACGCCTTTCAAGAGAAAAAGGGATTTTAAATCTACTGAATATGGCAGAGAATTTCCCTAGTGATGTACATGTATTGATTTTAGGATCCGGACCAGATGAGGATCTTGTTAAGAAAGCAACAAAAACAAAACAAAACATACACTTCTTGGGTTATCAGCCAAGAGAAAAAATAATACCTCTGATAAGGGGCTCAGATGTGCTAATTCAACCATCCTTAGCTGAGGGTGTTAGTTCTACTCTTCTTGAAGCAATGGCATGTAAAACGCCTATAGTTGCCACAAAAGTTGGTGGAAATGTTGAGGTGATAGAGCATGATAAATCAGGAATTTTGGTAGATGCTGAATCTTGTCAAAATATGGCAGCTTCTGTACTTGATCTATTATCTGATAAAGAAAAGGCGGAAAAATTGCGTGAAGAATCTTTCAGAAGGGTACAAAAATATGATTGGTCTCACGTTGGAAATCTTTACTTGAATATCTACGAATCTCTGTTGTAATGGTATAAAGGATGTGAGTAATTAGAGGTGGAGTAGCTTAACATGACAAAGATTGGAATAGTAATGGGAACTAGACCAGAAATAATTAAACTATCTCCAATTATAAAAAAACTTCCCAGTAGTAAATGCAGTGTAATTTTTACCGGTCAACATTATGATTATGATCTTGGATTAAAATTCGTAGACGAATTAGGTCTTCGTACGCCTGATGTTACAATGAAACTCAAAAAATCTGGAAATTCTCCAAAAGATAAGGCTACTCAAATAGGAGAAATTGTTATCAATCTGGCAAAATCATTATCAAAAGAAAAACCGGACGCCACACTCGTACTGGGAGATACAAATACTATTTTAGCAGCTGGCATGGCATCACTTAAGAACAGCATTCCATTGTTTCACGTTGAAGCAGGCTTGAGGAGCTTTGACTGGAGAATGCCAGAAGAACATAATCGAATTGTTGTTGATCACATATCAGAATTACTTTTTGCGCCTACTTCAAACGCAAAGAAAAATCTTGAATCAGAATCAGTTCATGGAAGTATATTCGTGACAGGAAATACCGTTATCGACGCCGTCGAAGATAACATAGAGTTGGCAGAAAAAAAATCTAGCATTACAATCCGATATGATGACTTTATACTAGTAACTTTTCACAGATCAGAAAATGTAGATGACCCACAAACCTTAGGGGGAATGATAAAGGCGCTACTGGAATCTGACACCAAATTTCTATTTCCTATTCACCCACATACCCTTAAGAACCTGCATTTGTTTGGTCTATATGATAAGGTTGCAAATTCTAAAAATATCATTCTCCTCGAGGCTATTGGATATTTCGATATGTTGTTGTTAATGAAGAAATGTCGTTTCATAGTGACTGATTCGGGGGGATTACAAGAAGAAGCTACTTCTCCAAAGATCAGAAAAAAAGTTCTTGTCATAAGAAAGACTACAGATAGGCCAGAGTCTATTAGATTAGGTTTTTCAGAGCTTGTTGGGACAACAAGACAAAACATTGTTAGAGCTATAGAAAGAACATTAAATAATCCGAATATCCACTCTCGCGCATCTCCATACGGAAATGGTAGATCTTCAGAACAAATAGTAAACATAATTAGCAAATATCTGCGAAGTTCATAGACAGATAGAAATAAAGTAGACTTTGGATGTCAAAGAAACAAAATATGTATGATGATTCAGACTTGCAACGTCTTTACAATGAATCCTACTTCGCAGTTCGTTCACGTCCTTCTATGTGGAAAAGAAGAGCGGAGTTCGTTGCAGAAAAATTCAGACCTCAAACAGTATTAGATATCGGCAGCTCATGGGGGGAATTTGTAAAATCATTAAATGATAAAGGGATAGATGCTTACGGAATAGATGGATCTGATTTTGCAATATCTCATACGGATCCATCCATCAAGAATAAAATCTTTAAAGTTAATTTCAATAGTGATGCTTTTCCCTTCAACGATAATACATTCGATTTAATCACAGGATTTTATGTAATAGAGCACATACATAACATCAAGTTCTTCACAAAGGAGATTTATAGGAATCTGAAGAGCAATGGTACTATCTGGTTTCTTACTCCCAACTTGGGTGTTGAAGGTAGAACTGAAGTAGATGTATTTACAAACAAATTTGAAGACTGGAAAAAAATATTCGAAGACTGCCAGTTTCAGGTTACAAAATTTAGCCCTCATGAAATGTTGACTTTGAAGGGTAGACTTGGCAAATTGAGGTTGCACAAATTGCCACGATCAGCTCAGAATATCATAAAGCGTATTGCGTACGATTTTGTAAACAAAACGAGTATGAATGATACCTCATTCTTACTTGCAAAAAAATAATCATTGATTCTTGATTTTTTCGTATTCGTTTATTATGGTTTGTACTATGTTCCTCCAATCAAATCTTGAAGCCATCTCAGCCGACTTTAGCCCCATCTCCTGCCTAACTTTTTCATTTTCTAAAAGTTCTATAATTTTTTTTGCGAGTTCATCGGAATTTTCTATAATATATCCATTGTAACCATTTATCAACACATCATTAGTGAGGGTTCCCTTTACTGCCAATATGGGTAAAGATGACGCCATGTATTCTAGTACTTTTATTGGTAGAACATTTTTTGTCACATTAGTACATCTTAGAGGACCTATTCCTATTGCACTAGATGCAAGGTAAGAAGGAATAAAAGATCTTTCGACCCATCCTTTAAATTCTACATTACTGGTCAGGTTTTTCTTTTTTACCTCACCTCTTAATCTCACAAGTTCAGGTCCTTCTCCCAATAGGACAAATTTTGAATCAGGTAACTTGGTGACAACTTTCGCAGATGCCTCCAATAATATATCCAACCCTCTGTGATAATACATCATTCCAGAAAATACGACTATTCTCTTTCTTTCGCTATTATGTATATGGAAAAGTGATAAGTTTACTCCATTTGGAATTATTCTTATCCTTTCTTTTGGAACCTTATAATAAGAACTAACTAGATCTCTCGTGTCAGGATTGGAAACAAATAATATGTTTGCATCGTTCAAAGTCTTTGAACTATAAATTTTTTCAATCCTGCGCTGGATAACTTTTAGTCCTGATGATTTTTCATAAACCGCATCATCAATTTTCACCATAACTGGAATTCCAAGGGATTTGCCACAGGAAACTGCTGCATATGGAACAAGATGAAATGGATGAAATATAGTAAATACAAAATCGAATTTTTCCTTCCTTCCAAGCTCCTCTCCTTTTCTTTTCAAATTTGGATAACATCGTCTAGCTGCTAATTTCAGATTTGATCTAGATGGAGTTTCTACCCGTATCACATTTATTTTTGAATTAATTTTAGGTTCATACCGCTCACCTTTCCATTCTAAATCTGGCACAAGGACGGTTACATCATGACCTAATTCAGCAAACGTAGATGCTAAGTCAAAGGAGACAACGGATCCACCTCCGCTAATAGGTGGAAAATGGAAAACCAGAATAAGAATTCGCATGAGTTTAGACTTTTAAACAAGGACTAAAACGTTATGTTTGGATGTCTTCATCTTTTGATAAAGTTAAAAGCTGGATAATTTCATCTGGACTTTACATAAACGAATTAAATAACGAAAACTACGGTGCTGTTCATTCATACTATGATATTAAAAGTCGGGAATACGGCTTTCTTTATCCAGAAATCACGGGATACTTCCTCAGTGTAATTAGATTTCTGTATCAGTTTGAAAAAAATAAAGACTATCTCAAGATGGCTGAATCATCTGCTAATTGGTTGATTGGGATTTATGATAAGTACGGCGGAATAATAATGGGGATCGACGCAGATACGTCAAAACGAAAATCTGCTTTCTCCTTTGATACAGCAATCTGTGCCAAGGGGCTCATTGATTGCTACCTAATTACTAAAAAGGAGATCTACCTTGCACACGCAGAATCACTAGTAAATTGGCTCTTAAACGGAGCAATAGAGCAGGACGGAACGGTCAAACCTTACAAGAATCTTGAAACCCAAGATTTTATGAATACTGGCGATGTTTGGTACAGAAAAAAGGGTTGTTTACACATCAAAACTGCAATACCACTCTTCCAATTGTATCAGTTAAGAAACCGTTCTGAGCTGTTAGAGGCGGCAGATAAAATTTCTAACGCTTATACGCGATTCCATAAATCTGATGGCAGTTTTTCTTTACATGAAAACAGTGACGTAGTAAATCTACATACACAATGTTATGCTATGGAAGGACTACTTTATGCCTTCAGTATGACAAAAAATGAAGTATATTTGGAAAGCTGTAAGAAAGCGATAGAATGGTCCATAAAGAAAATTGAGAATGATGGCAGTATCAGACTCTGGCATGGTGTCAGATATCAATCCAAAGCAAGTTATCCCATTGCTCAATTAGTTAGGTTGATGATATTAATAGATAGTTTTGAAAAAAATAGTAAGTACAAGAGCCAGATTGACAAATTACATTCATTCTTGTTAACGATGCAGGTTCTTGATGGTGATAAGAAGACATCGGGGGGTTTCATAGAAGAAATTTACAAATCTTTTACTGGGTGGAAAAAGAAGCAGAGACTCATCTCATGGGGTTCTATGTTTGCTTTACAGTGCTTAAAGTGGTACGATATGTCCAATGAACTGAACTTTAATAGTTCAATTGAATTCATCTATTAGTCTATATGCAATCCAAATTGAGTCAGAATTTGTATGGGATTTAATAACAAGATAATTATTGTAATCATCGCTGCAATTGCTCTTTATGCGGTTTTTCTTTTAATGTCTGATATCACAGCTTTATCAAAACAGGTTATCAAGTTTAGATTTCAATATCTACCAATTATCCTCATCCTAGTGCCATCCAGCTGGATTCCACTTTTTATAAGATGGAGATTCCTTTTAGGAAATTCAGGCATTCAAGTTCCATGGAAGGAAAACCTAAAGATTTTCTTGGCAGGTAATGCTTTGGCCATTACTCCTGGAAAAGTCGGTGATCTTGTCAAATCCCAGCTGCTTAAATCCAAATTTGACATTCAACGAACTCGGACCGCACCCATTGTGCTAGTTGAAAAAGTCTATGATTTAGTGGGTGCCGTTGCAGCCTCTCTATTTGGTGTCTGGTTATTGGGTATTGGTGCATACATAATCCTAGTTGCATCTAGCATACTGGTTATTGCCTTTGTGCTGATTTCCTCAAGTAGTATGTTCAAGAAAGTTCTCGGTTTATTGAGTAAATTCAAATTTGCATCAAAAATCCTTTTGCCACTCTCAGAATCATACGAAGTGGTAAGATCATCCTGCAGAGGTAAAGTGGCCACCGTGGCATCTTTACTTACTGTATGCTACTGGATGATGGAATCACTTGCTGTCTATTTCGTTCTGGTTGCCTTTGGAGTCGACACCCTCAATTACTTTAACGTTGTATCCACGTATACCACTTCTCTGATCTTAGGCGCTGCATCATTCGTTCCGGGTGGTATCGGTGTTGCTGAGGGAAGTCTTGTGGGTCTTCTGAGTCTTCAAGGTGTCAAGATTTCATCTGCCTTCACTCCCGTTGTCATAATTAGATTGTCGACATTGTGGTATGCAGTGGGTGTTGGATTTCTTGCACTGAAGCTGACCGGTGGCATTTCGGTTTCAGAAAAGTAGCTGTCTAGATTATTTTTTCATTGCTATAGTAAAATATGAATGCCTACAAATTTAACCCAACAAGAGATTTACAAACAATCTTTCAATGGTAAGATTATATACATCAAATCAACTGTGATATCTATTTGTCATCAAATTTTAAGATAAGAGTTGCAGAGCCCAATATTACTGAAGAAGATGCAAGAGCTGCATACCAAGCCATAAAAGAAAACTGTTTAAGCTCTGGGCCGTACGTGGAAAAGTTCGAACACGATTTTGCTAACTATGTTGGAGTCAAGGAAGCAGTAGCAGTGAATTCGGGAACTGCGGCTTTGCACCTTCCAATAGAGTCACTGGGAATAAAAAATGGTGATGAAGTTATTACAACTCCTTTCACCTTTGCAGCCACTTCTAACGTCATTGTCCTTCAGAATGCAAAACCTGTATTTGTTGACATTGAACCAGAAACTTACAACCTTGATCCTTACAAAATTGAAAAGGCCTTGACTCCCAAAACAAAAGCTATAATGCCCATCCATTACGGTGGTCAATGCGCTGAAATGGATGCCATAAATGAGATTGCTCAAAAACATAATCTTTACGTAATTGAGGATGCGGCTCCAGCATTAGGAGCATTATACAAAGGACGCAAAGCCGGAACCTTAAGTATTGCAGCCGGATTTTCCTTCTTTCCAGATAAGAATATGACTACGGGTGAGGGCGGTATGATTGCCACCAATGACCATGAGCTTGCAGAAAAATGTCGAATTTTGAGAAAGAATGGGGCTTCTAAAAGGTATTACAATATTTACATTGGTTGGAATTTTAAGATGCCTGATCCTAACGCAGCGCTTGGCATATCACAACTTAAAAGAATTGAATCCATCATTGAAGCAAAAAATAAGGTTGCAAAATATTATAGCTCCCTCTTAAAAGATCGAGGCGTTATTCCCCCTCTTGTAAAGGATTACAATAGACATACTTTCATGTTGTATGTGATTCTAACAAACAATAACAAGCAGCGAGAGACTATTAGACTTGGCCTGGAAAGGGAAGGAATTGAGACAAGAATTAACTTCCCCCCGATGCATCTGCAACCGGTCTATTCTAAGATGTTTGGATTCAAGAAGGGAATGTTTCCAGTAACGGAGGATATAGCCGAGAGAATACTTGGATTACCAATCTTCATCAAAATGACAAAAGAGCAGCAAGATACAGTAGTCGAAAAAATTCGAGGACTGGTCAATAATTAATGTACGAAGCCAAAAGAATCCTAGTTACTGGTGCCACTGGAATGCTAGGTTCTCATTTGGTAGAACTACTGCTGAAGCAAAAAGCTAGCGTACGCATCGTTGTTCATGAGAGGGAGATTCCACCTGAACTGAGAAACAAACAACTTGATCTCATACACGGTGATCTGACTGACAAAGAGGTAGCAAAAAAGGCTGTCAAGGGAATGAACCATGTTTTTCATTTGGCCGCCTTTACGGGTGGATTGGGAAGAACCAGTTTGCACCCAGCAAGTACACTTACACCTAATCTTGCCATGGATGGGAATGTCCTGGACGCCGCGAAAGATGAAAATGTAGAACGATTCATGTATGCAAGCTGCGCGTGCATTTATCCTAACAGTTCAAAAGACCTTTCTGAAGAAGACGCGTGGAAGGGAGATCCCCCGCAAGTGCATGCATCATATTCGTGGTCAAAGAGAATGGGAGAGCTACAGGCCATCTCATATAACAAGGAATATGGACTAAAAATGGCAATCGTCAGACCTTCTAATTCTTATGGGCCTAGAGACAACCTTGATGCGCAAGCATCGCACGTAATCGGTGCTTTGATTTTAAAAGCCATAAACAAGATGGATCCATTCGTAATATGGGGAGATGGAACTCCGGTACGCGAATTCATTTATGCGGAAGACGCTGCAAAGGGAATGTTACTTGCAATGGAAAAATACTGTGTCGCAGATCCGATTAATCTTGCAAGCGGCGAATATGTGACAATTAAAGACTTAGCTAGAAAGATAATAAAAATTTGTAGCTACAATCCAAAAATTAGTTTTGACAAAGACAAACCATCCGGACAAGTAAGACGCGTATTAACAAGCAAAAAGGCGTCTGAAAAGATTAGATTCAAAGCGGAAACATCTCTTGATGAAGGATTAAAGAAGACGATAGAATGGTATATACAAAACCGTTCAAATTGAGGTTTTGAGGTTTAGTGCATTGACTTTCAAAGATAGAAGAGTATTGGTCACCGGAGGCGCAGGTTTCATTGGCTCTGAGGCGGTAAGCCAGCTTTTAAAAGAAGGAGCCACGGTCACTGTCCTTGATAACTTCTCATCAGGTAAGATGCACTATTTACCCACCAAAAATAAGAGACTGAAAATTGTGAGAGGAGATATTGTAAATGAACAGATCGTTGACAAAACATCGAAAGATCAAGAAGTCATATTTCACCTGGCCGCTCTTCCATTTATTCCGGATTCGTATTATTATCCAGTCGACTTTTTCAAGATTAATACGGTAGGAAGCATGAACGTTTTATGGAGTGCTGTAAAATCAAAATCTGTAGATGTGGTCATCAATATTTCAACAAGTGAAGTCTACGGCTCGGCTCAATACACGCCAATGGATGAGAATCATCCAACTGCTCCTTATTCTACATATGCAGTAAGTAAGCTTGCGGCTGATAGAGCAGCATTTACAATACACAAAGAGAATGGCTTTCCTGTAGTAATAATAAGACCATTCAACACTTATGGTCCAAGATACACCCAACCCTACATAATACCTGAGATAATGAGTCAGGTTCTTAGAGGATCAAAAGAACTGAGCTTAGGAAACACAAATTCTTCCAGAGACTTTACGTTTGTTTCGGATACCGTAAACGCATTCCTAAAGGCCGCGCAAGAGAAGAAAGCAATAGGCGAGATAATCAACGTCGGCTCTGAGGTGGAAATAAGAATTCTAGATATTGCTAACAAGATAGCCAAGATTGCCGGTGTTAAGGTTCGAATCAAAAGAGATGAGAGTAGATTTAGACCATATGACGTTAACAGACTTGTATGTAACAGTCGAAAAGCCCAGAGTCTGCTTAACTGGAAACCAAAGATCTCTCTGGAAAAGGGGCTTCGTATAACATACCAATGGGCTAAGAAAAACAAGGTAGCTTTTGCTGCACCTTTCACAAGGTTCTATTACAAGAATTCACGGTAGAGAACCTATAGCGCTTAAGGAAAATAATTCACGAGGAAAATCTGGCATTCTAGGAATTAGAAAGTATTGATATGCTTATTCAATTTCATCTTGTTATAATTTGGCTGCCTTAATTGTTACGATGAGTCCAAATTTTTCTGAAAATGTTTTTTCCAGTATCTTGTTAGCCTTCTCCATTGACTTAAAAGGCAGAATTACTCTTTTGCTGATTTTTTCAATGTTGAAACCATTGGATTGGAGTATTAGTTTTACTCGCTTTTCATCCATAAAACTCCTTACCCCATCATCAAAATACATTTTGCTTACTCCAATTTTTCTCAAAAAATTTCTAATCTTGTGTACGAAGACCATTTCTTGATTTGTCGATGTGATAAAGAGAGTGCCATTTTCCTTAAGAACGTTATTGGAATTTTTTATGAATAATTCAGGATTTGAAAGATAATATATTACTTCAGTACAAATTATCTTGTCAAAGACAGCATTTCTGAAGGGAAGGTACTCAGCACTACAACAAACTACTTCTGTAGCTTTTTCTTTTGCTTTTTTGCACATTTCAAAAGAAAAATCACTACATATTAGATCTTTATTTTGTATGAATTTTGTTATATTTCCTGTTGCTGAGCCAACCTCAAGTAGAATATCATCTGATCTGACGTCGAACGACTCATATCTTTTTTGGGCGGTGTAGAAATGTATGACATCATCAAATGTCTCTGCTATGCCATCAAACCTTTTTTGATACTCGTTTGTCTTCATTATGGTCTGGTCTGTTTCCTGTAACTATAGTTTTTTTGCTTCGATGTTTAAGCTCATAAGTAGTCCATGTTCCTTGTCCATATGTGGTAAGTAAGCTTGACTATAATCATCGATATGACCATGATCCACTTTCCTCCAATTCCATTCTTTGATCTCATGGAAGCCTGCGTTTGTTAATAAATTTGATAATAATCTCCTGTCCAAAATCATTTTGTGATAATCATACTTTGTCTTCTGACCTCCAATTATTAGTCCAAGCAAGTCCTCAAGTCTGTTGGTCTGTGTATACCATGCAACTACCTTTTCAAAATCAGGTACTGCCAATCTTAATAAGCCATTTTTTTTAAGTTTCTTATTCCACGTCATTAAAACATCTTGGACTTCATGTCTACCAATATGTTCAAGAATATGACAGGCATAAATCATGTCGCACGAGCCATCCGGAATTTTTGATAATGTTCTTGCATCATCTTTGATATCAACTCCTACTAGATCATCATCAATATCCAAATTGGTCCATCCAGGTAGGAGCTTCTGACCACAGCCGATGTGTAATTTCACGCTTTTTTAATACAACAAGGGTCTTATATACAGAAGCCGGATTTAGTTAAGGTAAACACTGGACCGGCCATTCAACTTTGGAAGCTATCCGTGTTGTGAGCTAGTTAAACCATACAACTGTAGCTAATTAAATCCACATCAGAACACTTTAGATTTCCTAGAAGGCAAAATCATTGAACAATAGATGCAACAAAAGTGCTCAAAATAATTATATTGTAATGGAAAACTCCCAGTGACATGTCAGCAGCTGTTGTGATTACAACATTAAATGAGGTTGACGGAATAAGAGCAATACTTCCTAAACTCAAAAGAGAGTGGGCAGACGAGTGGGTGATCGTAGATGGTAATTCAACAGATGGTACGATCGAAGAAGCAAGAAAAATGGGATTTAGAGTAGTTCTTCAAAAAAACAAGGGTCATGGAGATGCAGTAATTATGGGATTCAACGAAACAAAATCCGACTATATATTGTTTTGGGGACCAGATGGTAATCATGAGATTGAAGAAATACCAAGATTGATCAAGAAAATTAAAGAGGGATATGATCAAGTAGTAGTCTCTAGGTTTGGAAAAACATCAGTTAATCAAGATGCAGGATCGCTTGATAGGTTTGGCAATAGACTATTTACTTTTTTAATCAACGTTTTCTTTGGTGGCGATATTTCAGATGCTTTGAATCTTAGTAGAATCATAACAAGAGAGTCAATGTTAAAATTGAAATTAGATGCTCCTGGTCTAGAAGCAACTACACAAATGAGTATTAGGGCATTTAAAAAAAGACATAAGATAATTGAGATTATGGGAAATGAAGGACCCAGAATAGGCGGTAAAAGAAAGATGCGACCGCTCCCGACAGGAGCAGCCATAAGTTTGCTAATCATAAAAGAATTTATTTTTTGGAAAGTGTAAGCATGGGCCTTTCTAAAAAAGAGATTGCGATACTTCTTATCATTATAGCCGCGCTTTCCCTTATCTTCAAAGCCTATTTTCTGACCCTTTCTATTCCAGTAGTGTCAGACACGTTCGGTTTTGTACTAAATGCAATTGCCTATAGTCATGGTGACTTTGCTCTCACTCCAAAGCAGCAACCTGGATGGCCCCTTCTTATAGCACCCTTCCTTTCTCCTATTAGTTCTAGTCATTTCATTGTTTATGAGAATGTTGCACGAACCCTGAGTTTGGCAGTAAGTACGGCAACTATTGTACCGATGTATCTTCTGGCTAGGAAATTTTTTGATGAAAAATACTCTCTAGTGGCTGCAGCTCTATTGGCATTCGAACCCCATCTCAATTACTGGGCATCTTCCGGATTCTCGGAGCCGCTTTATAACTTGGTCATTATAGGTTCATTCTATTTTATTCTGAATAAAGACACAAGATCTGCTTACATAGCATTTCTTTTGGCTGGATTTCTGTGGTGGGTGAGACCAAATGGAATTGTAATGATTATTGTTGTATCAATAGTTTACTTTATCAATTTCCGTAGATCGCAGCGTATGGTGTTGAAGTATGCTGTATGCCTTGCCATATTTTTTGCAGTCATCTCACCGATTCTGATACAAAGAGACATACAATATGGTGATCCTCTCTATGTTTATTACGGTGAGAGTCTCTTCCTTGGTGACTACGCGAAGATTGGACAAGGAAATGTAAATAGCGTAGACACTGGCGCTCTCGATTATATTCACAAAAATGGTTTGTCGCATTTTATCAGTAAATTCATTTTAGGGGGAACCTACCACATCTTAAACGATACTCTAAAAATCTCATTTCCTTATTTGATACTTCTGCTTCCATTTGGATTAATTTTCTCTTTACGTGCTGTTGATCAAAATAAGAAGTATATCGCCGCTAATTGGACAATCGTTTTGGCTATATTGGCTTCACTTGCTATACCGTATGCCGTAGTTCAAGAATATCGATTCCTATTTTCGTTATTTCCATTTTTGATCATATTCGCAACAATACCTATCCAGCGAGTCATAAAGTATGGATTTAGAACCTTCACTTTTTCTGACAAACAAAAGTATCTGGCCATGGTAATTGTTCTTGCAATTGTATTTGTTATGGGAGCACTATTTGTGCTAAGATATGAAAAGATGGATAGAGGCGAGGTCAAAGAAGAGATTGAATTTGCAAAGTTTATCGAAAATAATTTGAAAGGAAAACTAATGGATGCAGGCTACAATGTAGCTTACTTGCCCTATGTGAACCTCGAGGAAACTCCAGATGGTATTAAGACGTACAATATAAATCGCGGTAAGTTACCCTTCCAAGGATTTCCATATACGACAGGCAATGTGACTTTAACATCAATTTATGGTGCGTCTGTAGAAGACATAGTTTCTAGCGGTGAAAAGTATAATCTCAAATACATTGCCATAAACCAAAAAGGGGCTGTCTTTTTCAAGTTTCTTGATGATATCTATGACCATGAAGAAAAGTATCCTTATTTGACAAAGGTCTATGATTCTACTGAGCAAGGATTCAAGAAATTCAAAGTAAAAGTTTTTGAAATAAACTACGACAAATTTCACAAGCTGGCAATAATTGGATAATCTGAAAAATTCATTTAGACTATTGGCCAAAACATATCTACTTTCTTAATAGTTCAAGGTAGATGTCTGCTTCTCTTTTTTCCATGATATCGATATCAAATTCTTTTGCTTTTCGCAACGACTTTGCAGATAACTCTTGTCTCAGTTTTGAATCAAGGAGAACCTTCTTAAGCTCTTGTGCAAAAGAGTTGGAATCTCTATTCGAAAAGACCACGACTTGTTCCAAGCCGTCTGAATATTCGTTCTTAGGATAGGGCACTATTACTGGTAATCCTGAAGCCATTGCCTCCATGACAGGTATCGGGAGTCCTTCCAATTCAGTATCATAAGCTAATGCAAAAACATCCGCGGATTTATAATATCTTTGAATTTCGTTATTGGGAACAGACTTCTTAATTGTTATTTTATTCTGCAGATTCAGGTCCCGTATTTGTTGTGATAACTTATCATGTAGTTCTCCATTTCCTATGATTAACAAATTAGCATTAACCTGTCGCATCGATTCGATCAAGCATTGATGATTCTTTTGCTCTGTGAGACGTCCAACCGAAATCACTAGAGGTTTGGGGAGCTCTAGAGATGTGGCCTCGGAGAATCTCTTGAAATCAATCTTATTGTAAAGAAGCTCTGGATTCTTTCCACCATGTCTTTTTACATATGATTCCAATATCTTGTAAACGATAGTGATTTTATCAGCATTCTTTAGAATAAATGGTTCAATGAATTTCTCTGTATACTTTAGTCCAAGATATCTCTTGAAACTGGTTTTTTTGTACAGGTTTCTCAAGCCATCATACTGAATATGAAGAGAAACAAACAAAGGAATTCTTAGCTCTTTTGCGCAGTTAGCGGCAAACCATCCTTCCACTAGCGGATTATAGGTTCTAATAATATCAGGTTTGATACCTCTTACTAACTGCAGTATCTTATTCACGTTTTTTGATCTGTTCTTAAGATTGATTCTGCCAACACTATGAATTTTCAATTTTGCGTCTCCTGCTATGGTCTGAACCTCCGATTCTTCGACATCATTGTCTGTAAATGATATGATATCAATCTCGTCAAATGTGTTACATGGATTATAATACCTGTCCTTAATCTCACCTTTATCATAATAAGAAATTATTGGATCATTTGGGAAGACACATAATTTTAATCTCGACATTATTTATTAAGTGATTGACTAAAATGGTATATGAGTGGGTCTATTGAAATCATTTCTCACTCAATGGAATTCGAAATTCCGTTATATCAGTATGTCTCTCTGGACAATAACAACACTCAGTAAAGTTTTTAGTAAAGGCTTAATTCTTAGAGATTCGAAGTGAACCTACTTTCAGAAGAACAAAAACAATTTTTTGATGAAGAAGGTTACCTAGTGGTTAGCAAAAATATTCCATTTGAACCATTAGAAAAAGCAAGGGAAGCAAGCAAGCGTATAATAAAAAAATGTGAACGGGGCTATCCATATTGTAGAGCTGACGACAAAATATCAGACACAATGATAGAAAAGATCGATCACATATTTCACCCAGACATTTTTGAACAGGATATATTTAGAGCGATAATGGATTCACAAATTTTAGAATACTCTAAAGAAATCATATCGTATTACGGTCATAACGATATCTTTATGTCATTCAATAGAATGCATACTACGTACAAGTATAGTACATGGCAGAACTGGCATAGAGATGGTGTAGCGGATGGAAGAGTGATTAGTATCAAGGCAACTTTGCCGCTTTACAGCGAATGTGGATTCTTCGTGATCCCCAAGAGTCATAAAAAAGGGAACAAAGACTTGGATGGTACAGATTCAAGAATAAGGGGTCATCTCAAAAATGAGATCATTGTGCCAGTGAAGGCAGGAGATCTACTGTTCTTTCACGATGCGATCGTCCATAAAGGATCATGTGCTGGGAGAGAAAAATACAGGCGAGCGCACATACATTTTAGGTTCACCGCAACGCGATTCGCAAACGAGACACCGAAGGTATGGGAGGAGTGGGAATCACGGCCAGATCTAGTCTCACTTGCAAATGATGGCTGGAGGGAGATACTTACCAAGAGGGTAGCAATAGAAAAAAGCTATAAAACAACCGAGAGAAACAAGACTACGTCACTAGTTAGATTCAACCAATTTGTCGCTAAATTTTATTATTATTTCTCTGCATTACTTCCAAAGAATTCCAAGTGGATTGTTGAGCCAAATCAACGATTTGAACCATATCTGAGAGTACCAAAAGAACTTGAATCTATGTTTGATAATACAAATTAAACCTTACGCTATCTCATAATTTAAAATATAAGTAATTACGTCTAATAATTATATAACTATTCTATCCGGAAAACTTTTTCAATTTCTTCATCGTCATTGATGCTTTTAATGGGTCTCGCACGTCGTCTTTTTTTGTAATTTCTATAAGACCAATCTAGGCGACCAAGAGCTCTAAGAATTTTATGTGATCTCTTTTTTTGAATTTTTATCAAATGGTAATATGGAAATTCAGAACCGCCCCACTTTTTTTTGTAAGAAAATAAACTATCCCACTGTTCATGATATTTTTTATCAATCGAATTTTTGGGAGGCGCCAATCCACCGGAGAAATCATAAATTCTAAGACCAAAATCCTTTGCCCACTTTAGGGCCCACCAAGTAAGCAAAGTTCCACCAAGATTAGTAGGTCTTGAATATGAATTCAAAACCTCATGAGTATAAGCAATTCCGTTAAAGCAACCAAGCCTGAGACCTGAGATTAGTTCGTCTCCATCATAAGCCAAAAATATCTTTTCTATGCCTGTTTTGTAATAATTCCAGTATTTTTGTGCACGCTCAGTTAAATTAATCATTTTAATTCCTTTTGTTTCAGCCCATTCCTTTCCTAGCTTAAAATAATCAATCACTTCACTGTATTCTTCGAGGGTTTTAACTCTGATGTTTCTTTTTTCTGCTCTTTTAACATCGCCTCTAGATTTTTTGGTAACATTGTTCCATAATTCTTCTATATTTTTGTCCAGATTTGTTGCTAGAGTCACGAATTCTTCTACATGGTAATTATTTTTTCTGAACTCTCCCAGGTAATTCTTATCGATTAAAAGGTCTTGTGGAGGTGAATAACCATCAATTAATATCAAATTATATTCTCTTGCTATGGAATCTAAAGATTCAATTATTTTGCGTAGTATCTCTGTTCTTTCTCTTTCATCAATTGTATGAATTATGGGGCCACTTACCCAGATACCTTTAGATCCAAGTTTGGAAAGGATTTTTCCAAATTTGCGAAATATCACACTAGAATATAGATTGATTGGATTTCTTATTATCAAACCTAGCTGACCTCTAATTCTCTCATTCTCATCAACGATGTAAATGAAAATGGGAAATCGTTCATCTCTAGATTCTGAAAACAAATATTCTGCACTCTGGAAAAATGTGGAATAATCACTTTTGATTAATTCATTATCCCATTTTAGTGGTTCTACTTCTTTTACAATTTTAATTTTGTACAAATCGATCAGATTTTTTGTTTGAATTGTATTATAAAATCTACTCTTCTGTTCCCTTTCACTTTTTTACCAAAGACTTTTTGCCTTATTGTAAATGCCGATGCATCGAATACCGTTACGTCGCTTCCGTTGAAGTATGATTTTATAAAATGAGGTGATACCTCGCTATACAAACTTGACCATTTTCCTGCCATCTTACGGTTCTTATTAGCCAACCATTTTCGAAATCTTATATATGGTTTTACTAATTGCTGCTGAATAGTATTTAAATTTTGAAACCAGTTAAATTCCCAATAGTATCTTGACGGTGTGATGTTTTCACCTATGAAAATTACTCCCTCTTTAGAAACAACTCTTTCAATTTCAGAAAGAGTTGTTTCTAATAATTCTCTATTGGGTAAGTACATGGTGACACTGTTCATTATTACCGTATTAAACAAGTGGTCACGATATGGCAAAAAATTAGATGAGGATAAGACTATATCTGGATTTTGAGACAAGGTAAGAAATTTCTTGAGCATAAAAAAAGAAACATCGACGCCAGTATAGGAGGCACATTTATTCCTAATCCAATTTCCCAGTACGCCACTTCCACATCCCACTTCCAATACTCTGTGCTCATTTTGCAATTTTATTCTTCTTCCTATTTCCTCACAAATTTCCGGAACGAACTCTTTTGGATGCCACTGTCCCGCAGCCTCAACGATGTCGGAGCTTTTTGCTCGTTCATCATAATACGTGGCAACTTTTTTTATTATTTCATTATCATTCATTCGTTTGAAATAGGAAAATAAATTCTCCCTATAAACACTTGCAAACTAACCTTCGAGTAGTATTATTTCTTAAATTCATTAATGATCATACCAAATAATGACCGTGTATCTCGATCCCAGAGATAAGAAATTGAAAAATAAACAGCACAAAAAATTAAGACTTGTGGAATTAAATTGGCTGCAAACGTGAAGACGCTCTTTTCATAATGGAGGAAATGTTGGGCAAGAAAATATGACATCATTGAAGATGCGACCGTAGCTAATACGTATTTGATTGACTTCTTATATGGAAATTTGAATTGAATCTGTTTTCTTAACATTTTCAGGAAAATAAGTACTATTGGAGCTTGCGTGATTATACCAGCGATTCCCCATAATACAAGCATGTCTAATTGAGGAAAATGGCCCTGTTTTGCAATAATGAATATTGCGGTGATTGATGCAAGATATAAAACATAAAATCCTATGTATGTTGCAGGTACGGAAAATAGCTTACTTCGAACATAATCAGCAAATCTTGAATTTGTGTTTATGTCAACTTTTTCCATTCCAAGCAATGCACTTTGAAAAAGACTCTCAAACACGAATATGACATTTATTGCTATCCAAACATAGACAACGTAAACAGCATCTGCATAAATCGGGTTGAGAATCCATAGTGCTGGTTTGGCAAATATTATCGATATTCCAACAAACGGAATCAGGAAGAAAAGGGTTCTATCCAACATTAATTCTATATATTCTCCTTTTTCATAAGAGAGAAGTTTTGGATATAGAGAGGAAGAAATGAATTTCGTATATGAAACCGCATTAGTAATTGTTCTTGCAGCTCCTACAAATGCTAGGCCACTGATTGATCCAATAATTAATGCAAAGAGACTTACGTCTAAAGCGAGAATTTTATCTGGGGCAGTAGTAAACATTGGTAACCAAGATAACTTTAGCCACTCCTTAAAGCGACTGAAGTGAAACTTTTCCCTTAACTTTTCTCTCACATAAAACGAAAAAAATACAAGTTGTGAACCGTTAGCTACCGCCGTAGCTATTATAGCTCCTGAAATTCCCATATTGTTTAGATAAACGAATACGAATCCAGCAGGAATCTTTGTGAATTCGAACACTAGCATTCCAAAGGCATTGCCTTGCGGCTTGAATCCAGCTACTATTGCCTTCATGGTCTGATTAAAATACATTAGCGGAATCAGGATGGTAGATAACAAAAGCACGTTATAATCTAGATTTACTGTTGTTGCCATTAGGAAAATAATTACCAAGTAAATTCCAATAGAGCCAATAGAAAATATTCCTGTACCACTTATTGCTGTCTTGGAAGCTTCTTCCTTTCTTGCAACATGCCGTGTAGCCCAGTACGAACAAATTGGCTCAAAAATCATCACGTAAATTATTAAACTACTAATTAAACTCCAGAGTCCAAATTCTTCTGGTGTAAGTCTTCTAGTTACTATGATGGTAAATGCTAATCCCGTAAAGATGCTTGCTAAGAGAACTCCAAAAGATATTAGACCTGAATATGTTAATCTAATTTCGTTCAATCTCTTTGTCCCACAAATCTCTCTAACTTATAAAAGAGCACAGTAGTCTTTTAACTGAATGGTTAACATATTTGAATTCCATAGACACGTTGGTGTAGCATTAGGATGACTGCAGAAAAAGGAATTAATCCATATTTCTACCTAAACAGTCTCATCGTGTAACACCGCCATTGCAAATAGTTATTAAAAATCGTTCGCACAATACACATTGAATGAATTTTGCTGTAGAAATTTTACAAGAGATTGATGAAAATTTATGGAATAATAACTTATCACAAAATAAAGCATCTACGGCATATCAAATAGCAAACTGGACAAAAACATATGAAGAATCATTTGGTTCACAGCCATTGTATATTCTGGTGAAGAACAATAACGGGAAAATTGTTGGGCAACTGACGGCATTAATACATACCAAATTCATTTGGCGTAATGCTAATGTGTTGTCAAGATTCATTGGCTATGGATTAAACCTAGGATCTCTTCTAACATGGTTTTATGGACCCATAATTCATGACCAGCCACACAGAGAAGAAATTATTTCGAAAATTCTAATTGCCATAGATAATGTAGCAGCGAAAAATAAGATAAACATGATAAGGGGAATCTCACCGCCCTTAGAACGTCCTTTTGATGATACAATTTTCAAAAATATAGGTTATACAATCCGGCCATGGTCAACATATGTAATCTCACTTGGCCTTGATACTGACAAAATATATGTTTCACTGGATAAGAAAATTAGATACGAGATAAGAAAGGCTGAAGAAAGTGGTGTTAAATTCGAAGTAGTAAATGACAGATCACTTCTAGACGAATATGTAAAATTGAGAATCCAAGAGAATTATCGAATTAAAGAAAAGGCGAGGTTGAGACCAAACGTGTTGGATAATAATTGGAAATTTCTGAATGAAAAAGGATATGCCAAAGTGTTCTTGGCATCACACAAAGGACAAGTGATAGGCGGAATCTGGAATATAATTTTCAACGGAAACATAGTTCAACACGGAGTTGTCAATTCGTCAAAAACAAAATTAGGGGGAAGTTTTCTCACGTGGAATACGATAAAATGGACCCGAGAGAACGGATACTGCACTTATGACATGGGCGGGGCAAATCCCTATCCTAAATCTGAGAAAGAAAAGGGAATAGATTTCTACAAGTCTAAATGGGGAGGAACAAGAATGGATTATACTATTTACGTAAAAGTATTCAATAAAACCAAGGCAAGACTATCGTCAGCTATTGTGAGTCCGAGAAGGGCAATATCAAAAATGAGTCGAATTACAAGACCTAATTCAAAATCTACAAATAGATTTTAATATTTGCATGAAAAGGTATTGTGACATTTGAAAATACTTGCCCTTTATGAGAAAAAACCGAACAAGAAGATATCAGAAAATTATCTTGAATTGGATCTCACTGATCTTGAGGCATTCGGATATCATGAGAACACAGCATTCTTCGATATTCCATCAAAGGTAATCGGTGGCAAGAATATCATGGCGTGGTTTGCCTTAGACAATATGTCCATGTGGTGGTTTGTGGCTCCGGTGGTTGCTCCCAAGTTCATTCAGGCCACAACCTTTATCGATCGCGTGAAGTCTATAATTCTTAAGCATTCACCAAACAAAATAGTGCTATACGGAGAGTTTGATAAAGTAGATTTGATAAAACAGATATGCAAATTAAATAAAATAGATCTCAAGATTTCAATACCGAATTATTTCGTCTTTTTATTGAAGAAATTCCTTGAAAACCTTGTAAAGAGATATGCATATAAGAAAATCACTGAAAGGAAGCATAGGAGACGACTTCAATATTACCCTAATAAACAAAAATTATCGAGCATAGCTGTTGGTTCTACAATAATAACCTCACACGGACTGTATCGAAGAGAAACCATAGATCCGGCGTCTGGTAAGGCAAGAAAGGAAGAATTCTTCTTACAACCAATTATGGACCTTTTAACTAAGAATAAGATGCCGGTAATATGCTTTGACTTAGATTACACATTTAGAGGCGAAACTGAGGCTCTAGAGGAAAGAGTGACAAGTGAATATCACTGGATACCAGTGGAAGTTCTTATCGACGGACCCAAAGGAGATTTTGCACAAAAATCTATGTTGAAATTGAGGAGGTCTGTTCAGGAGCTGTTAAAAAACGATATGACGCAACTATTCAACTACGAGGATGTATCAACGTGGCAATACCTGAAGCCTACTTTCAAGGAAATTTTCTTTGAACCGTACTTGCCTACATATTTACATCTAATTGAAAGACTTGAGAAATTTTTTTCACAAAAGAAACCCAAAGTTGTTATTCAAGTTTATGAGACTGGGCCATACGCTAAGGCGTTTGAGGTTGTG
>Ga0209237_1000449_pt1 | contig 23151 bp, 28 predicted proteins | sample GraSoi013_1_40cm_2_FD_185820 | JGI IMG/M metagenome (GOLD analysis project Ga0209237, IMG submission 185820) | Grasslands soil microbial communities from the Angelo Coastal Reserve, California, USA - Sample 10_02_2013_1_40cm (SPAdes) (version 2) | ecosystem: Environmental > Terrestrial > Soil >...
CGCGTATGCGATGAGCGCGGGCCGCCTGGGTGCGGTGAAGGTTGCGTTTGACCTGCGACCATTGAGAGTCTGATGCCGCGCCCTGGAGCCGTAATCGAGGTCGATCGCAACACGCCGCCGGTCCTGTTCCAGTTCGGCGAAGGCGTGCGGCTCGAAAAGCTGCCTCTGGGCGCGCGCATCGTGTATCCGCCTGACCCACTGGAGCCGATCGCACATGCCGAGCGAGCGATCAAGCGGGCGCTCGGCAAGCCGCTCGAAGACGATCCACTGAAGTCCCTTCTGCGACGGGGCATGAAGCTCACCATCGCCTTCGACGACCTGTCGCTTCCGCTTCCCCCGATGGCCGCGCCGGACGTCCGGCAGCTCGTGATGGAAGAGGTGATCGACATGGCGGCCGAGGCCGGCGTCGAGGACATTCACCTCATCGCCGCGCTGGGCCTGCATCGCCGCATGACGGCCGACGAAGTCCGCCACATCGTGGGCGATCGGATCTTCACCACCTTCTGGCCCGAGCGCCTTTACCAACACGACGGCGAAGACCCCGAGGCCAACGTGTACATCGGCAAGACCGCTAAAGGCGAAGAGGTGACCCTGCACAAGCGCGCGGCGGAATCAGATCTCGTCGTTTACGTGAACCTCACGCTCGTGCCCATGGACGGCGGCCACAAATCGATGTCCACGGGGCTCGCCACCTATCGCGGCATTCGCGCTCACCACAACGTCAAGACGCTTCTCGGGTCGCGCTCTTACATGAACCCGCCTGATTCTGAATTGCATCACTCCTGCATCCGTCAGGGCCAGCTCATCGAGGACACGGTGCGGGTGTTCCACATCGAGACCACAGTCAACAATCACGCTTTTCCGGCCATCGCCAACTTCATGCAGAAACGTGAGACCGACTGGACCGCGCAGGACCAGGCGATGTTCCTCGCCACGAAACAGCTCACCGACTTCGCGCCGCCGGCAGTGAAACGCAACTTCTTCCACGCGATGCGCGCGCCTTACGGCTTGACGGGCGTGAACGCGGGCCAGGTCGACGCGGTGCATGACAAAACGCTGGAGAACGTGCGCAACCAGATCAGCGTGCAGGTTGAAGGCCAGACTGATGTGGTCACCATCGGCGTCCCGTACCTCGGGCCGTACAACGTCAACGCACCGATGAACCCGGTGCTCGTCGTGTGTATGGGACTGGGGTATCTGTTCAATTTCTACCGACACAAGCCAGTGCTGAGGAAGGGCGGAGTGCTCATCCTCACGCATCCCTGCCGGTACGAGTTCGATGCCGTCCAGCATCCGAGCTACATCGACTTTTACGACGAGGTGCTGGCGGATACAACCGCGCCGATGGAGATCGAGGCGAAGTACGAGCTGCGGTTCGCGGAGGATCCATGGTTCCGTCAGCTGTACCGCAAGTCGCATGCCTACCACGGCGCGCATCCGTTCTACGCGTGGTACTGGGCGGCGCACGCGATGGAGCACGCGGGCGACATCATCATCGTCGGAGGCGATCGTGACGTCGTTCACCGGCTAGGCTTCAAGTGCGCGACGACCCTCGAGGATGCATTCGAGATGGCCGAACAGACGGTGGGCCGCCACCCGAGCGTGACGCACATGCGGATGCCGCCAATCCTGCTCGCCGACGTCGAGTGAGAAGTGCGAGCCACTCTCCTGGCCATGACACTCGTGCTGTGCGCGTGCACGGCTTCGCATGCCACGCCCGGACCGGCCACCGCGAAGGGCGTGGTGCTTCAGGCGAAGGATATGGCCGACATCCGGAAATGCCCACAGAGCGACCGCTGGGCGGAGCTCATGCTGGGCGGTGAGCCGGAAATGCTGCCGACAGGCTTTCCGACCTGGAGTGACTTGAAGGCCGCAGGCGCGACGGACGGATGGCTCTCCATCTACGCCGACATCGAGTCGGAGTGCCCGCTCCTCCTCGGATTCGCCCCACCGAAGGGCCGGCTCGTGTACACGACAGCGATCAAGTTCAAGGACGCGGCGAGCGCGAATTCGAGTTTCGTGTCCGGCTCGCAAGGATTCCCGGTGGCCGATTACTTCGCCGATCGTTTCACCGCCGCGGGCGGCAAGGTGGCGCGGGGCGCGAGCACGGGGTTCGGCGAGAGTTCGGTGGTAGCCACGATAACCGCGCGTGGGGTCCCGACCTACGTCGCGTTCTGGCAGAACAAGAACTTCGACGCGGTCATCTACGCCGACAACCTCTCCGTGTCCGAAGCGCAGTCGGCGGTCGCACGGATGAACGCCAGGATCCACTGAGATGCCGTGGTATTCAGGTGATCGCGGTCCGGTGCAGCTGATGCGCGCCGTTGGTGGCGTCGCCAGGGACATCCGACGCGTGCGGCGAGGCTGGCATTGGGACACTCCGCGCCCGCGCACCTGGCCCGAGCAGGGCGCTGTCGTGCCGGCGCCCGCAAGCGATCTCGGCTGGGCGCGCCAGGAACCCGTCCGGACCTTTCGCTGGCTGATCCAGCGAGGCCTCCTCCTTCCATTCACCGAGGTGATGGCCCATCCCAAGGTTGAGGGTCGCGAGTGGGTGACGGAGCTGGAACGCCCCGTGATCTTCGCTGCCAACCATTCGAGCCACGCCGACACGTCTCTGATCCTCCATGCGCTGTCGGATCGCGCGCGAGATCGGACCGTGGTGGCGGCTGCCGCCGACTACTGGTTCAAGCGGCCTCTGCTCGGTAACCTGGTGAGCCTCTTCCTGAACACCTTTCCGTTCTCACGCACCGGCGGCGCCCAGGCTCAGCTCAACGCATCGAGCCGGCTGCTGAAGTCCGGTTGGAACCTGGTGCTCTTCCCGGAAGGGAGCCGGTCTCCGGATGGTCGCATTCAGGAATTCAAGCCGGGCGTCGGCCATCTTGCCAATGAAACCGGAACTCCAGTCGTTCCTCTGCACATCCGCGGGGCATACCAGATCATGCCGAGGGGACAAAAGATTCCGCTGCCAGGTCCCGCACGCGTGCGGATTGGGAAGCCGATGTCGCCCCAGGCGAAGGAGGGATCGCGCGAGTTCACCGCACGGGTGGAGAAGGCGGTTCGCGCTCTGGCCGCCGAGCCCAGGCAACCCGACATCCAGGGCGGATGGATCGAGCGCTGGCGTGCAACCAAGCCGCGCGAGCCCGAATACAGTGACGACTAGGGAATTTTCTCGATCCTGAACACCGGATGATCGGGCGCGATGCGCTTCACGTCCTCTTCGGGTGAGTCGGCGCTGACCCCGCCGAAGAAGATGCCAACCTCGGCCTTCCATCGTTTGAGATAGGCGCGCAGGAGGGGGATCTTCTGGTCGTCAGGGATCTCCTGCGCCCGAAACCGCTCGATGCGACTTCCCAGCATCAGCTCGCCATCGCCGGCCTCGCGCAGGTTGCGCACCCATTGCGTCAAGCCTCGAGGTGCGACCAGATATCTGCTGCCCTGATACGTCAAGAGATTGACCGGCGCGCTCCGCCACTCGCCCGATTTGCGACCGCGTACCCGCAGCACGCGTGAGCCCCACACGCTGATCCCGGCTCGCGTCATTGCCGCGACAACTGGATTGAAGACGTACTTTGTGAACCGACCAGGCTTCCTGTAGTAAACCAACGCGAGCTTTACGATAGAGCGCCGTGACTTACTCGATTGTTGCGCGCGACAAGGAGACAGGGGAGTTTGGCGTCGCGGTTCAATCCCATTACTTCCAGGTGAGCCCCGCGGTCCCATGGGCCCTGGCCGGAGTTGGCGCCGTGGCCACACAATCGCACGTGAACCTCAGCTACGGACCCCTGGGACTGGACCTTCTGCAAGCGGGCTACACGGCCGAGCAGGCGGTCAAGGCCCTGACCGCAGGCGATCCACAAGCCGACGTTCGCCAATGTGCGATCGTCGATGCGACAGGCGCGGTGGCCGCCCATACCGGCAGCAAGTGCATCCCAGCGGCGGGCCACATTCTTGGTGATGGATTCAGCTGCCAGGCCAACCTCATGGACCGGGACACCGTATGGGCGGCGATGGCGGACGCCTACACAGCGACCGACGCCCCGCTCGCGGAGCGGATGATGGCCGCGCTGGAGGCGGCCGAAGCCGAAGGCGGTGACATCCGCGGCAAGCAGTCAGCGGCGATGCTGGTGGTCGCGAGCACCGGTACCGGGCGTCCGTGGGATGACCGGCTCATCGATCTCCGCGTCGAGGACGCACCCGAGCCTCTGCCGGAGCTGCGCCGCCTGCTCCGCATCAAGCGGGCATACATGGCGCTTTCGGATGCGGATCGCCTGTCCGAGTCGGGTGACAAGATCGCAGCTGGTGCCAGGGCCGCGGAGGCGATCCAGATCGCGCCGGAGATGGTCGAGATTCGCTTCTGGACCGGGCTCGAGATGGCCGTGAACGGCGACATTGACGGAGGCTGCGCGCTGATGTCGGGGGTTGTTCGCGAGAAGGGCGACCGCTGGGTCGAAACCCTGCGCCGGCTGGCGATGGTGGGTCGCGTGCCGGCGGACCTGGCCAAGGCGATCGAGGCTCGACTGGCCGCGGCAGTCACGTCCAAGTAGACTGTCACGCGTCTTGGGAAAATCCAAAGCTCAGCGACGCGGTCCGCGCCGGCCCGAAAAAGTACGCAAAGCTGACCGCGACGACGGCGACCAGAAGGAGCAGGCGGTCGTGATGGACGCAGTGGTGTCCCAGGCTCTGCCGAACGCGATGTTCGAGGTCGAGCTCGAGGGCGGTCACAAGCTAATCGCTTATGCCGCGGGACGGATGCGTCGCTATTTCATCCGCATCACGCCGGGAGACAGGATCCGTGTCGAGCTGTCGCCCTACGACCTCACGCGCGGCCGTATCGTCTACCGCTACCGGGAATAGTTGAACCCGAGCCTCCTCGAGGCGCTCGGCTCCGCCCGGGTCTTCGACCTCGAGCAACCGCGGTTTGCAGGCGCACCCTCGCACCCGGCCCATACGCCGGGCTTCAACTACTTCCTGCACCGCCATCACGCGCGCGGGGGCCCCGAGGCGAGGACGGGCGCATCTGGGATCGTCGTCATGCCCGAGCACTCGGGCACACATATCGACGCTCTTTCGCACCAGGCGGAGAACATGATCCTGCACGGCGGCGTCCACATCGACTCCGGCGTGCAGACGTCGGTCGGCTTCCGTGAGCACGGAGTCGAGAAACTCCCACCGCTCGTCGGCCGTGGCGTCCTGCTCGATGTTGCCCACGACGAGCTGGTGCCACCCGATCATGCGATCTCCCGGCAGGAGCTCGAGCATGCGGCCGGAGTGGCTGGGGTGGAAGTGCGGGCGGGTGACGTCGTGCTCGTGCGCACCGGCTACGGCGCGCTGTGGGCCGACGCGCCCCAATACCTCCACGCCGCCGGCGTCAGCGCGGCCGGCTCCCGCTGGATGGTGGAACGGGGTGTCCGTGCTGTGGGCGCCGACAACATCGCGTGGGATGTCATCGGCCCGGTGGACCCGGAGCTCGGAGTGACTCTGCCCGGCCATGTGCTTCTCCTGGTGCGCGCCGGGATCCCGATCATCGAGAACCTCAACCTCGAAGAGCTGGCGGCGGCGCGTGTGCACGAGTTCGCGTTTGTGTGCCTGCCGCTCAAGATGCGCGGCGCCACCGGGTCGCCGGTGCGCCCCATCGCGCTGGCCTAGCCGCTGTAAAGACGCTTGGCGTTTGACGGCATCCGGCATAGCATCGAGGCCATGGCTGTCTGCGAGGACTGCGAACAGGAGATGCTTCGGGCGCAAACATGCAAAGCGCGGTCTTTGATGAGCTTTCGCGATGAGACTTTCAAGCCAATCGCTTATGGGTCGGAAACGATCTGGCCAGGGGGGTTCACTGGCGCATGTGGCGACTGTGGTGTCGCCCCTGGAGGAACCCACCATTTTGGCTGCGACATTGAACAGTGCCCGCGATGCGGCGACCAGTTGATCAGCTGCGATTGCGCCGAGGAATTCGATCTGCACCTGGCGCCGAACTAAGAGAAACAGTTGCGGCCGGGTTGAACCCGGCCGCCCTCACACGCTAAATGGAACGGATAAGTCCTAGCGCCGCCCCACCGTTTGGAAGCAGTCCAGGCAATAGACCGGCCGCGCCCCGGTGGGCACGAACGGCACCTGGGTCTGCTTGCCGCAGTTGGAGCAGATCACGTCGTGCATCACCCGCGTGCGGCCGTTGCCTTCGGACGAGCGGCGGGCCGCCCGGCACTCGGGACATCGGCGGGGCTCGTTCTGCAGCCCCCGCGACTGATAGAACTCCTGCTCCCCGGCCGTGAAGATGAAATCGCGCCCACAGTCACGGCACTGCAACGTCCTGTCCGAGAAACTCACCGTCTGGCCTCCCCATGAATGCGCTCAGAGGCCCGGACGAAGTTGACCGGTCTACCCCCTCTAGCGTTGCGGGGGCGATTTTAACTCGCCTGCCGGGAATTTGGAGGCGGGCCTTTTTTTGGCCTAGGCGGGCACCTTTTCCCGTGCTTCTTCCGCCGCGTCATTCTCGGGCACCGGCTCCGCGAAACCCGTCCGGCTGGGGGCGCTTGTAAGCGGCACCTCCTTGAGGAAGACGGTCGCGATCAGGGCGGCGATCAGGATCGCCCCGGCAAAGATATAGATGTCGTGCAGGGTGTCTGACAGCGCCAGGCGGATGGCGGTCGCCACCGCCGGCGGAAGCTGGGACAGCGCGCCGGGCTGCAGGATTGCGTTCGCGCCGCCGGTCGGCAGGTGGCTGATCACCTGCGGCGGGAGGTGCAGGCTGGCGATCTGGCTGTCGAGATAGCCGGGCAGCCGGTTGGCCAGCACCGCGCCGAGGATCGAGCTGCCGACCGTGCCTCCCAGGTTCCGCCAGAACTGGATCTGGCTCGAGGCCACGCCCAGGTACTGGCGCGGGAGGGCGACCTGCACGGCCGTGAGGTACAGCGGGAAGGTGGTGCCGATTCCAAGGCCGACCACGATCAGGGCGGCCACGACGCGCCATTCCGGCATCGAGGGCGTGATCAGCGACAGAAGGTACATGCCGCCGATCATCACCGCGACCCCAAGGGTGCCGAGGTAGCGGTAGTACTTGATCCGGCGCATCGCGAATCCGGTGATCGTGCTCGCGGCGAGGAGGCCGAACATCATTGGCGTGATGAGCGCGCCAGAGTTCGTCGCGCTGATGCCCAGCACGCCCTGGAAGACCAGCGGTGTGAAGAGGATTGAGCCGAACATTCCGAACGCGGTGAGGAACCCGACGACCATCGAGACCGTGAACGTCGTGTTCTTGAACAGCTCCAGCGGCACGATCGGGTGCTCGACACGCGATTCCGCGAACACGAACGCCGCGAGCATGACTGCCGCGAAGGCGAGCAGCCCCATCACCTCAGGTGACGTCCATGCGTGGTCGCGTGTGATCGAAAGCGCGATCAGCAAGGGCACGACGCCCGCGGCAAGCGTCAGCGCGCCCCAGAAGTCGATGTCCCGCCACGACGCCTTCGAGCGCACATAGGGGAGGCCGGCGAGCACAACCAGCACGGCTATGACGCCGACGGGGATGTTGACCTCGAAGACCCAGCGCCAGCTCCAGTGGTCGGTGATGAAGCCGCCGGCGGTTGGGCCGACGATCGAGCTAAGTCCGAAGACGCCGCCGAACAGGCCCTGCACGCGGCCCCGGTTCTCGGGCGGGAAGAGGTCGCCGATGACCGTGAAAACGGTGGCGAACAGCACTCCGCCGAAGATGCCCTGGATGCCGCGAAACACGATCAGCTGCGTCATGTCCTGCGACAGCCCGCACAGGGCAGACGCGGCGACGAAGCCGATCATCCCGGCGAGTAGAAACGGCTTGCGGCCGAACAGGTCGCCGAGCTTGCCGGCGATTGGGGTCATGGTGGTCGAAGTGACGAGGTAGGCGGTGGTCACCCACGCCAGGCGGTCGAGTCCGTTCAGGTCTGCAACGATGCGCGGGATCGCAGTGCCGACAATCGTCTGGTCGAGTGCGGCCAGCAGCAGCGCCAGCATCGTGCCGGCCGTAGCGAGGATCACGCGGTTGCGTGACAGTCCTTGAGTGATCATTTCCCCAGCTCCTTCCTTGCGTTCTCGACCAGCAACAGGCACAGGTGTCGGAGTTGCGCCAGGTCGTCCTTGCTGAACCCTTCGACCATCTCGAACTGGTGGTCGACGCCCTCTTTCCAGACCGCCTCGATGCGACCACGCCCGGCCTCAGTCAGCCGCGCCCGGATCGAGCGCCTGTCCGAGGAATCGGGGACACGCTCGACGAGGCCGTCGCGCTCGAGGTGGTCGACGAGTCCGGTGATGTTGCGAGGCGTGTAGTCGAGGTCGACGGCCAGATCACCCAGCGGGGTGTCGCCGCAGCGGTACAGCCGGAACAGCACGCCCAGGCGGCCCTGGGTGAGGCCGTGCCGCTCGGCCCAACGCTCCTGCAGCAAGCCCAGCATGTGACCGGCGATCTTCAAGGCTCCGAGAGCCTCGACGGCGCTCATGTCAACGTGCAGGTTTTCGAACAGCTCCCGCATCCGGACGCTGTAAAGGCGGCCGGCGTCGTCGTGGGCGAGCTCGTGCGCAGCACCCAGCTCCCGTGGGAGCATGGGTTTGCTGGTCGGGTTCAAGGTGTCGGGGTTCATAGTGAAGGGCTTCATTATTACCCAATACAGGAATCCGGGTCAAGTTATTCTCCCTCTCGATGTTTGCGGCCCTGGGCGAGGAACCCGGCCCCTGCCAATGGGCGGCCGGATGATCGTCGACGCCCACCTGGACGTCGCCTGGAACGCGATCGCCGACGGCCGCGGCTTCCTGGGGCCGCCAGCCCCTGGCTACCTGATCAGCCGGCCTGCCCTGACGTCCGCGGGTGTGGGCCTCATCGGCGCCACCCTGTACACGGCTCCCGCGCTCGCGCGGCGCGCGATGCGTACCCGCTTCGTCTACGAGAACGCGCACGAGGCGCACATCATGGCTGTGGCGGAGGTCAACTACTACCGAAGCTGTGGCCTGCGGCTCATCCGCGACTCGCGCGAGCTGGTGGCATACGTCCGCGGCTGGAAGAGGGGGCAGATCGCGGCGGTGCTTTTGATGGAAGGCGCCGACCCGATCGAAACCCCAAGCCAGCTCGGCGCCTGGACGGACATGGGCGTGCGGATCATCGGCCCCGCCTGGAGCCGCACCCGCTACAGCGGCGGGACTCGCGCTCCGGGCGGCCTCACCGCGCTGGGCGTCCAGCTGTTGAAGGCGATGCGGCGCAAGCGAGTGATCCTCGACCTCAGCCACATGGCCGATCGGGCCGTTTCGGATGCCTTCGAAATGTGGCGGGGTCCCATCATGTCCTCTCACAGCAACGCACGCGCGATCGTCCCCGGCGATCGCCAGATCACGGATGCCACCGCCGCCGAAGTAGCACGCCGTGGCGGCATCCTCGGGATCAGCTTCTATCCAAACCACCTGCGGACGAGAGGTGTGACCACGTTGGACGACGTGGTCCGGCACGCGTTGCATCTGGCGCGTGCGGCGGGCGGCCCGGAGCACGTAGGTCTGGGCACGGACCTCGACGGCGGGATCGATTCCAGGTTCGGACCGATCCGCAACCTTGGCGAGCTGAAAGGTTTGCCGGGCCGGCTGCGCAAGCACTTCAGCGCCGCGCAGGTCGATGGGATCATGGGCACGAACTGGCTGGATTTTCTCGGGCGGTCGCTGCCGCCGCCTAAAGAGAGTCGACGAGCCTCTTTGCGCTGATGAACGCGAAGCCCATGCCGTGCCCGTTGAACCCCGCGCACAGGTAGACGTTCGGCATACCGTCGACCGGCCCGACCAGCGGCAGCCCTGATTCGGTGAATCCCATCGTGCCGGCCCAACGGTGCGTGACCTCGCCCTCGGCGCCCATTCGTTTCAGCTGAGCATCGAGGTGGGACTGGATGGCGGGCGTTGGTCGCTCGTCGTAGCCGACCTCGACGTCGTATGCGGTGTCGCGCCAGCCGCCGATCAGAACCTCACCGCTTGGCAGCTGCCTCCAATAGCGATAGCCGAAATGCGAGTACGTGGGGACGTCGCACAGCCGCGCGGCGTCGGGTGAGCTCGCGAGCATCTGCGCCCGGCGAGGCTGGATCGCGACCTGTTCGAGCAGCTGCGGCGTGTAAGCGTTGGTGGCGAGGATCACGGAACCAGCGCGGCATTCGGCGCCGTCAGCGTGCACCACGACCCCTGATGTGGCCGCTTCGATCGCGGTCACGTTCACGCCCTCACGAATCGCGTCCGGCTGAGCCTGGCGCGCGAGCGCCCCCACCAGCGTGGCTGGATTGACCTCCCCGTCGCGTGGATTCACCAGGCGCCGGCCATCCCAGGTGGCCTCGAACCCGTCCTCTTGCAAGAGCTGCCACGATTCCGCGAGCTGCGCCGCCTCCTTGTCACCGGACGCGAGGGTGGCGCTGCCGAGGCGGCGATATCCGATCGGCCGGGCTTGGACGGCTTCGATCATCGTTGCGTGGTTCTCGAGAGTCAGCTGCCATATCTCACGCGCTCGCGAACGGCCGAAGATGCGCACCGCTTCGGCATAGTTGTCCGCGACTCCTGCCAGAAGGAACCCGGCGTTGCGCCCGCTCGCGCCGGCTGCTATGTGTGCGCGCTCGACAAGCACGCCATCGAAGCCACGCGCTCGAAGGTGATGCAGCACGCTGACGCCAGTGATTCCACCTCCGATCACGAGCACATCCGCCCGCTCCGGCAGGCGGCCTGGATACCGCTCTACGGGCCGCGGCCAGTACGGAGTCAGATCAGGGGACCGAATAACATGGACACTCGTGGATTTTGAGAGCTACGACGTCCTGGTGGTCGGCGGTGGGCTGGCCGGGATCAGGGCGGCGATAGCTGCGGTGGACGCCAACCCGCGCCTCAGCATCGCAATGGTCTCCAAGGTCTACCCGATGCGGAGCCACACCGTTTCCGCCGAAGGCGGAGCTGCGGCCGTGCTGCGCCCCGAGGACAGCTACGAAACTCATGCCTTCGACACCATCAAGGGCTCCGACTACCTCGCCGACCAGGACGTGGTCGAAGCATTCGTGCGCGAGGCGCCGATCGAGATCATCCAGATGGAGCACTGGGGCTGCCCGTGGAGCCGTGACTCCGACGGCAAGATCTCGGCTCGACCCTTCGGCGGCATGACCACATGGCGCACCGCCTTCGCGGCCGACAAAACCGGCTTCCACATGCTGCATACGGTCTTCCAGACGTCTCTTCAATTCGACCAGATCCACAGGCACGACGAAGCGTTTGCGACCAAGCTCCTCATCGAGGATTCGCGGTGTGTCGGCGTGGTCGCGATCGACATGCGAACGGGGCGATTCGAGGCGATCACGGCCAAGTCCGTAATCCTCGCGACGGGCGGGCTTGGCCGCGTCTACGCCTTCTCGACCAACGGCAACATCTGCACAGGCGACGGCATGGCGCTCGCGTATCGAGCGGGTGTCGGGCTGAAGGACATGGAGATGGTGCAGTTCCATCCCACTGGCCTGCCCTACACGGGAATCCTCATCACCGAGGCGGTGCGCGGCGAGGGCGGATATCTCCTCAACAAGGACGGCGAGCGGTTCCTGAAGCGCTACGTGCCCAACAAGATGGAGCTGGGTCCGCGCGACATCATCTCTCGCGCGATGACCACCGAGTTCGAGGAGGGCCGCGGATTCGACGGGCCCCACGGCAAGTACATGCATCTCGACGTCCGTCACCTCGGTGAGGAGGTCATCGATCGCAAGCTGCCTTTCATGCGTGAGCTGGGCCGGGAGTTCGTCGGCATCGACATCGTCAAGGACCCGATCCCGGTGCGGCCGGTCCAGCACTACATGATGGGCGGCGTCGACGCGGACATCTCGGGCGCCACGCCAATCGTGGGCCTCTACGCGGCCGGTGAGTGCGCCAACGTAGGGCTCAACGGCGGCAACCGGCTCGGCTCGAACTCGCTTTCCGAGTGCCTGGTGTTCGGCGCCGCAGCCGGCCGCGCGGCAGCCGAGCACGCGAGCGCGACGCGCGCTGTCGGCGCGAACCCGGTCGACGCTCTTCTCGCCGATGAGACCAGGAGGATCGAGGCGTCGTTCCTGGACAAGAAAGGGGGAGACGAACGCATCGGGACCATACGTGAAGAGATGCAGCACGACATGGATGCTGGGGCGGGCGTGTTCCGGACCCGCGAAGGCCTCGAGAAACTGACGCGGCAGCTGGGCTCGCTTCGAGATCGGTTCGAGAAGATCAAGATCGAGGACTCCAGCCGCACCTTCAACACCGAGCTGACGGCGGCGCTGGAGCTCGACTTCATGCTCGAGGTCGCCGAGACGATCGCGTACTCGGCCCTCGCGCGCGAGGAGTCGCGTGGGGCCCATGCTCGCCGCGATTTTCCGGATCGCGACGACGCCAAGTGGCTGAAGCACACGCTCGCTTTTCGCGACGATGGCCCCGCTCCCCGACTCGAGTACGGCGACGTCCGCATCACCAACTTCAAACCACAGGCGAGGACGTACTGATGGCTGAAAAGAGGATCACGATCCGGACCACACGCTTCGATCCCGACAAGGACAAGGCGCCGCGACTTCAGTCCTACGACATTCCCTTCGCCGATGAGAGCATGGTGGTCCTGGACGCGCTCAATCACATCAAGGCGCATGTCGATGGAAGCCTGAGCTACCGATGGTCGTGCCGCATGGGCATTTGCGGCAGCTGCGGCATGATGGTCAACGGGATTCCGAAGCTCACCTGCAATGCGTTCCTGCGCGACTACTGGCCGCGGTCGATCACGGTGGAGCCGCTGAGCAACTTCCCGATCGTGCGCGACCTCGTCATCGACATGGAGGACTTCATGCACAAGCTGAAGTCCATCAAGCCATGGATCATCCGCAAGCAGGAGTATCCGCTTGGCGCCGGCGAGCACCGTCAGACCATGGACCAGATCGACGAGTTCCGCCAGTTCAGCGAATGCATCAACTGCATGCTCTGCTACGCGGCCTGCCCTGTGTACGGACTCAACAATGAGTTCCTAGGCCCCGCGGCGACCGCGCTGGCCCGGCGCTACAACCTCGATTCGCGCGATCAGGGCATCAAGGAGCGACTGCCCGTGATTGCGGATGCAGAGGGCGTCTGGGAGTGCAGCTTTGTGGGCGAGTGCTCGGTCGTGTGCCCCAAAGGGGTAGATCCGGCCAAGGCAATCCAGCAGACCAAGCTCGATACCACGATGCGATTCGTGCTGCCTTATGGAAACCGTGACGAGTGACGTCGTGAAGGAGCCACCCGGTAGCGCCGAGGCGGCGAGCGCCGGCAGCGCCCCCCGCGTCTACAAACCTGAGATGCCGCTCGGCTGGTGGCTGCGCCAGCGCCACTACTTCCTTTACATCGTCCGCGAGTTCACGGCGTTGCCCCTCGCCTTGTGGCTGCTGTGGCTTCTGTTCGAGATCCAACGCGCATCAACCGGGCCGAAGGGCTACTACCCGCCTGAATCGGCCGCGTTCGTGGTCTTCAGCGTGATCGTCCTCGGATTTGCGCTGTACCACAGCTACACGTTCCTCAGCCTCGCCGGCGTGATCATCAACATCAAGCTGCTGGACAAGCCGATCCCGTCGCGGGTCATCGTGCTGTCCCAGTTCGCCGCGTGGTTCGTGGCCTCGGTTGTGATCGCCGCCGTTCTCATCGGATTCGCCAGATGAGACACGACGTGGCGCGCAAGCGGAGGCCCGCTTTCACGCACCTCATCTGGTGGTTCCTGTTCGCCCAGGGGGGGATCATCGCGGCGATCCTGATCCCGGTGCATGTCCTGGTGCAGGGCATTCTGGGACCGCTGCACATCGTGCCCGTGGTCGACCGCCACTACGACACCTGGATCAGATTCCTGGGCAACCCGATCGTGAAGCTCTACCTGCTCGTCCTCGTCGCTGCTCCTTTTTTCCACTTCGCCCATCGCCTGCGCTACCTGCTCGTCGACCTGGGTGTGCCAGCGGCACGTACTCTGCCGGCGCAGGCGGTCTTTTACGGCGGCGCGGTCGTGATCACGGGGGTCACGTTCTGGGTGCTTCTGACTACCGCGCCCTTGTCGTTCGGGTAATGGTCGATGGTCGCCGTCGAAGCTTTCCCCGCCCGTGAGCTCGGCAACGCAAGCTTCCTCCTCGCGGACCAGGATCACGGCGTCGGACTGGTGGTCGATCCGTATCGCGACGTTGACGGGTACCTGACCCGCGCCGACGCTCTCGGCATCAAGCTGACCCACGCCCTCGACACCCACCTTCACAACGACTTCGCAACCGGCCGGGGGGAGCTAGCGAGCGAGGCAGGGACTGCAATCGGTGAGCTGGATGCTGGGCAGGACCTTGCCTTCGGCGGGGCCACGCTCCGAGCGCTCCACACGCCGGGCCACACACCTGACCACAAGAGCTACCTGCTGGTCGAGGACGGTCGGCCCCAGGCCCTGTTCTCCGGCGGCGCGGTCATGGTTGGCGCCATCGCTCGCACGGATCTGTTCGGCCCTCACCTCGCGGTCCATCTCGCGCTCGAGGCGCTTCGAACGTTGCAGGTAAGGCTCCGCGGGTTGCCGGACGACCTCGCGATTTTCCCTACGCACGGGAGCGGTTCGTTCTGCGGAACCGGAGGACGAAGCGGGCACGAGACCACGCTCGGCCACGAGCGGTCGACGAACCCATTCTTTCTGACCACCGAGGTGATGCCGTTCCTCGCGCGAGCCCTCAACCAGCAGCGGTTTCCGGCTTACTACCGCGACATGGCCGGTATCAACTCCGTAGGTCCCGCCCTGCTCGGCCGGAGGCCTGCGCCGCCGAGGAAGCTGAGCGCGTCAGATGTCGATTGGCTGATGGCTGAAGGCGCGGCCGTGGTCGACGTGCGCCGAGGGCGCGATTACGACCGCGGCCACATCCCCGGCAGCTACAGCATCGGGCTGGACGGCCCCTTCAGCGCGTGGGTGGGATGGCTGATTCCGCGTGGCCGGCCGATCGTGCTCGCCGGCGGAACGGACTCGCAGCACGCCGATGCGCAGCGCCAGCTGCACCGCATCGGGTTCGACAGCATCGCGGGCGCTCTCGACGGCGGCATGGACGCTTGGCAGTCGAGCGGTCGTACCAAGTCCACCTTCGAGACGAAGGACGTCGAGGACATGGCGGAATGGATCCTGAGCGCGGAGCCGATGACTGTGGTCGACACGCGCGACGAGCACGAGTGGGCGGCCGGCCACGTCCCAGGCGCCGTTCACCTGTACGTCCCTGATGTCCCATATCGGGCCGGGGAAATTCCGAGCGAGGCGCCAGTCGCGGTCCATTGCGCTTCCGGCTACCGGGCCGGGATCGCGGCGAGCCTGCTGGAGCAAGCGGGCTTGACACGCATCATCCACGTCAACGGACAGTATTCGGACTGGGACCGGCTGCACCTCGCGGAGGTCCACCCTTAGGCGTCGGTCGTGGCGGCTTCCAGCAGGGCTGCGAACTTGCGCTGCGCCGCCGCCCGGCGCGTTGGCACGTGCTCGCGCGGCCACGTGCCCTTGGGCGGCTGATAGCCGGACAGGATCTGCCGCGCCACCGAGACCCGATGGACCTCGTCCGGCCCGTCGTACATGCGCGCCGCGCGCGCGTGGCGATACATCTCCTCCAGGGGCATGTCGGACGAGTAGCCGAGCGATCCGTGGACCTGGATGGCTCGGTCGATCACGTCGTGCAGGACCTTCGCGCCGAAAAACTTGATGAGCGAGATCTCCTTCCGCGCGGCCGCCGCGCCCTGGGTGTCGATGACCCACGCCGCATGCAGCGTCATCAGTCGCGCCGCCTGCATCTCGGCCGCGGAGTCCGCGATCCAGTTCTGGACGGTCTCGTGGCCGGCGAGCTTCTTGCCAAACGCCTCTCGCTGCAAGGAGCGCTCGCACAGCATGTCGAAGGCCCGGCGTGCCTGGCCGAGCCAGCGCATGCAGTGGTGGATTCGCCCCGGCCCAAGCCGCGCCTGCGCGATGAGGAAGCCCTGGCCGCGTTCGCCGACCAGGTTGTCTTTCGGCACCCGAACGTCTTCGTAAAGGACCTCGGCGTGGCCGTAGCCGAACCGCTCGTGCTCACCCGCCATCGTCGGAATATTGCGCAGCTTCTTCAAACCGCGCGCGTCGCCGGGCACGATGATCATCGACGCGCGCTCATAGGCATCCGCCTGCGGCTCGGTGACGACCATAGCGATCAGGAAGTCCGCGATCATGCCGTTCGACGTGAACCACTTATGGCCGTTGATCACCCATTCGTCGCCGTCGAGCACCGCGGTAGTGGAGAGCAGCGTGGGATCGGATCCTGCCGTGTTCGGTTCGGTCATCGAAAACGCCGAACGGATCTGGCCGTCGAGGAGCGGTTGCAGCCAGCGCTTCTTCTGCCCCTCCGTTCCGAAGTGGGCGAGAACCTCGGAGTTGCCCGAGTCCGGCGCCTGGTTTCCGAAGACCGTGGGCGCCCACACGGTCGCGCCTTCGATCTCGTGCATCAGGCCCAGCTTCACCTGACCGTAGCCCTGGCCGCCCAGTTCCGGCGGAAGGTGGGTCGCCCAGAGCCTCCGCCGCTTCACCTCCGCCTGCAGCGGGTGGATCGCGCGCATGAAGCCCGCTTCGTCCGTCTCGAGCATCTCGAGCGGATAGACCTCTTCACGTACGAACTCACGCATCCACGCGAGCTTCTTTTCAAACTCGGGCTCGGTCGAGAAGTCCCAGGCCATGGCTAATTGTCGCGCTCGAACACGGCGATGCCCTCGTCGATCATGCCGGTGATCGTATCCGTCAGGCCTTCGTACATGGGATCAGGCCGCTTGCCGCGGCGGTGCAGCATCAGGTTGTAGCCGAAGATCGATGCGTACTTGTAGAGGCTTAGGGCAAGGTACCAGCGCATCTCGTCGGGATCCGCGCCGTAGAGCCGGTACAGGTCCTCGACCGCGACGTCGATCGCGCCTCCGGGGTTAGGCGCCCCCTGGTACTGGCGGCGAACCGAGACGATGCACAGGCAGCCCAGGTCCAGGAGCGGCTGGCCGATCTGGGCGATCTCCCAGTCGAGCACGGCCACCACCTCGGGGCCGCGAAAGAGCATGTTCCCGTAGTGATAGTCGCCGTGCACGAGCGTGGGCGTGCGCTCCGCGGGGACGTTTCGTGCAAGGAGGCCGCCCAGCTCGCCCGCTCGCGCGGTGAGCTCTTCAGGTGCCCGCTGCATGAGCCAGGCCCAGCGCATCATCTCGGCCTGCAGGCTGACCGGTTCCTCGTCGCCGATGCCAGTTTGATCGAGCGGCAGCGCTTGAAGCTGTTTCAGCACCCGCACTGCGGAATCTGAGATGTCGAGCGGCCGTTCCTCAGCTCCCGCCCTCTCGATGCGCGTGCCGTCGACCGCCTCCATGAGCACGAATGGGCGGCCGTCGACGACTGGTTCGGCGGCCAGCACCGGTATCGCCGGCGTCGGCAGGCCGGCGACGTGCAGCGCGGCCATGATGCGGCCCTGGCGAATAACGTCGGCGGGGCCGGCGATGCGCGCGCCGGGAGGGGGGAGGCGGAGAACGTAACGGGACGGGCCTTCGCCGTCTTCGATCGTCACGAAGTATGTGAAACCAGAGTGCCCTTCCGGTATTGGATCGACCGCGCTCACGCGCAATCCCGGCCGGCCGAGCCGCTTGCGGCATTCCGACTCGAGGTCTTCGCGGATTCGATCGTTCACCCGAGGTGCGCGACGTCGCCGAGCGTGCCGACAACCTGCCTTTCGCCGAGCACTCTCACCACGTTGACCGACGTGTAATAAGGAAGGAAGCGCAGCCCGCCGGGCTCGAGCCGCAGCACATGCGTGAGGTACGTGATCATCGCAGCGCCATGCGTGACGACGATCACGCGGTCGCCAGGATGCGCGCTTGCGATTTCGTCGATGGCGGCGCTCATGCGATCGATCACATTCGCAGGCAGCTCCTTGAATTCCAGCGTGCCATCGTCACCAACCTCCATGTCCATCTCAATGAGTCGCTCATCGATCTTCACGTCGTGGTTGATGGTTCGCGCAGTCTCGAGCGCCCGGCGATAAGGGCTCGAATACACGGCCCCGGCCTTAGGGTCGAGCTCGCGGACGCGCGCCGCGAGCAGCTCCGCCTGCTTGCGGCCAAGCAAGCTGAGAGGCGGATCGGCGCCTTCCGACATGTCCTGGTAGCAATCGGCGTGGCGAACAAGCCAGATCTCCGTCACGCCTTCGACCCCGATCAGGAATACGGCCTCCAGAGATCGCATCGCCTCGGTCAAGCGCTCCGGGCCGGCCGCCATGCGTAACATTCGACCACATGTTTCGGGCCGCGGGCATCGTCGCCCTCATCGTTTTAACCGCCTGCAACCAGACATCCGCGAAACCGCCGGCGTCACCGACGCCGATCGTGGCGCAGGGGAGCTGGACCGAGAACCTGACGTTCTCCGGGGAGATCTCGGGGCACATGGCCGCGATCGTTCCGGACATCGGCGACCAGCACAGCCAGTGCACTGGTGGCAGGACGCACAACGGCGGGACGTGGGCCAACTTCTTCTACGGCACCGTGGACGCAGGTGGCGACGTGTGGGGTGTGGTGTTCCAGATCAAGAACTTCCGCGGCCCGGGCACCTACCAGGGATCCAGCATCACGATCGAGGTGCACAGCACGGACGCGACCAAGGTGTGGCAGACGGGGAGCGCCGATAAGGTCACATTCACCCTGGATCGCAGCCAGCAAGCAGGCACGGTGGATGCGACTCTCACGAACGCCACCACCGGCAAATCGGGTCTGCAGCTCTCTGGCAACTGGAACTGCCGCCAGTAGCGGGGTGGGCTGGCCGGGTGTGTACTTCCTTCCTCCGACACCGCGCGCGCGGCGATGGGTGGAGAAGTCCGTAGGCTCGGGCTCTCGTGTTATTCGTGTGCGGCGGCTCGGAGGAGGCACCTCATCTGCAATGCACGCCGTTGACGTGCGGAATTCCCGCGGTGCGGTCATAAAGCTCGCGCTGCGCCGCCATCTGCTATTTCGTTATCTGGCGGACGAGCCTGATTTGGCAGCGCGCGAGGCGCGGATCTTGCAGCTCGTCGAAAACGCGGGCATCGCAGCCCCGCGCTTGGTAGCGGTCGATGCCGATGGAGCCGAGTGCGATGTGCCCGCTGTGCTCATGACCCGCCTCGGCGGACATCTCGAGCTGACGCCGCGCGATGTCGAGCTCTGGCTGCGTCGAATGGCCGAGCTGCTGCCGCCCATCCATTCCGTCAAACCCCGAGGCGGCCAGGTCCAGGAATGGAAGCTTTGGGAGGACCTGCGGCAAGCCCAGCCACCAACATGGTCACGAAATTTGGCCGACTGGGAGCGCCTGATCGAGATGGTTCGACGTCCCTGGCCCCAGTACGAGCCGCGTTTCATTCACCGCGATTTCCAGCACTACAACGTGCTGTGGTCGCGCGGTCGGCCGACCGGGGTGGTCGACTGGCTGAACGCCTCGATCGGACCGGTCGAGCTGGACTTCGCCCACTTTCGCCACAACCTCCTGAGCGACTTTGGATATGAAGCGGCAGAGCGCTTCGCACAGCTCTACCGGGAGATCAGCGGTGAGCAGCCGAACCCATTCTGGGAGGCGCTCACGCTCGGCCCGGAGTGGGCGAAGACCCCCAAGCAGCACGCGGCAATGGACAGCTACGTATCGTCATTGGTGGGACAACTGCAGCAATGAATGGGATAGACGAAAAAGTTCGCAGCGCACTGGCTCGTGGCGGGACCATCGACATCACGACTATCGGGCGCTCCAGCGGGCGGCCTCGGCGCATCGAGATCGTTTTTCACAACATCGACGGCAGGATCTACATCAGCGGCATTCCCTCGCCCAGGCGCCGCAGCTGGCTGGCGAACCTGGAGGCGCAGCCGGCGTTCACGCTGCATTTGAAGGGCGCTGTGCGCGCAGATCTTCCGGCTCGGGCGCGGATCATAGAGCACGAGGCGGAGCGGCGGCAGGTGCTGCCAGCCATCGCCAGGAACTGGCGCCGGAATGACCTCGAGAGGATGGTCCGCCAGAGCCCGCTCATCGAAGTCGCCTTTGACGGTGTGAGGTCCGAGGAGCCGCTTAACAACTCTTAACGGGTTAATTTGGAAACGAGCGCGAATCCGAGCCCTAGGCTGACCACTCGTGCCAGGTCCGCCCCCGATCCAACCACCCCAGCTGTCGCCCGACGGCAGGTACGTCTGGGACGGCAGCCAGTGGCAGCCGATCGCGGATCCCGCTCAGCCGGTTCACAAAGCAGTCTTCGCGGCCTGGAACTCGGTCCAGGTCGAGCCTGCCGACCCCGCCGCAGCGGCCCAGCCGGTGCAGTTTCAACCGCAGGTTCAACCGCCGATGCTGGTGCGGGAGCCAGCGCCTCCCGTGATCGATTACGCATACGAGGTCGACGAGCCGATTACGCCGCTCTGGCAGGAGCCGACCCGCTCTGGCAAGACCAACTACCTGTACGCGGGTGCCGGGCTGGTGGTGGTCGTGATCGCGATCATGCTTCTGAACTCCTTCAATTTCTTTCAGTTCGCGTGGCTCAACTCGTCGTCATCCAGCCCGGTGGTGTCACCTCAGCCGTCGCCGGTTGTCGATCAGACACGCTCAGAATTCGGGCGCGCCGATCGTTTCCTGAATGGATCAGTCGGCCCGGCGCTGGCGGGACTGGTTGACACAATGCAGAAGATGCAGACGTGCAATGGAACCCTGTCCAACAGCTGCTACGACGCAATCAACGCTACCGAGCCGGAGCTCAAGAAAGTCCTTGCTGCAATCGACCACGGAACCATTCCTCCCTGCATCGCCGCGCCGATGAAGAGTTTCAGGGCGGACATCGTGACCATGGAGGCTGGGATCCAGCTCGCTCTGAAGGGTTACACGGACAATCAGCGCGGCGAGGTTGGGAACGGCTTGTCACAGTTCGCAAAAGGCGGACAGGCCATGGTCGCCGACGGACGCACCGCGGACCAGGCGCTCAAGAACCTGTGCACGAAGGACCTGGAAGGCCCCTAGCACCACGCGGCTTCGGTTGCTACAGTGCTGCACCAAATGGCGACCGGAAAGAAGGAGAAGCCGCAGAAGGCGTCGCGATTCGTCACCATCGGACGCAAGGAGTACGAAAAGGAGCTCAGGCGCCTTCAGGTCGAGCTGGTCCAGCTCGAGGAATGGATTCGAAATCGAAACCTGAGGGTGGTCGTCCTGTTCGAGGGACGAGACACGGCTGGAAAAGGTGGCGTGATCAAGCGGATCATGGCGCTGCTCAACCCTCGCTACTGCCGTGTCGTGGCTCTCCCGGCCCCAACGGAAAGGGAGCGCACGCAGTGGTACTTCCAGCGCTATGTCACGCATCTGCCGTCAGCCGGCGAGATGGTGCTGTTCGACAGGAGCTGGTACAACCGCGCCGGCGTCGAGCGTGTCATGGGCTTCTGCACCGATGAGGAATACGACGAGTTCATGCGCACGTGCCCGCAGTTCGAGCGGATGCTCGTTCGCTCCGGAATCATCCTTATCAAGTACTGGCTGTCGGTCAGTGACGACGAGCAGGAGAGGCGGTTCCTGGGCCGGATCAACGACCCGAGCAAGCGATGGAAGCTGAGCCCGATGGACCTGCAGGCGCGGGCGAGGTGGGTCGACTATTCAGAGGCGAAGGACCAGATGTTCGCCTACTGCGACATCAAGGAGGCGCCGTGGCATGTTGTCGAGACGGACAATAAGCGCGCCGCGCATCTGAACCTGATCACTCACTTTCTGTCGTTGATTCCGTACGAAGATGTGCCGCACGAGGCCATCAAGCTTCCGCCGCGACAGAAGCGCAGCTACAACCGGCCTCCGAAGAGCTCGCAGCGAATGGTCCCAGTCCGCTACCAGGTGGAGTGAGAAGGTGAAGGTCAAAGATCTGCCCCCAGGGCGCCTGCATTCAGTCGATCCGCGAACCAGCCTCGCCGACGTGGCCCGATTGATGCGACGTCAAGACGCCGATTCGGTCGCTGTGATGTCCGAAGGCCGGCTGGTCGGCATCGTCACGGAGCGAGACCTCGTCCGTGCCATCGCCGACGGCGTCAATCCCCAACAGACCGGGGCTGAGGTCATCATGTCCGCCGACCCGGCGACCGTGACTGCTGACGAGGACGTCGATGTCGTCGCCGTCAAGATGATGGCGCTGGGGATCAGGCACTTGCCTGTGGTCGATGACAAGGGCTCTCCGATCGGACTGCTATCGGCAGGAGACCTGATCGCGGTCCTGGAGCGCGGCCGGGGTTAAGCGCTCCCCGCCGATGCGGCGATCTGCACGAAAACATGGGCGTTGTTGATGGCGGTTACCGTCAGCAGCACGACGGAGCCCTGAAGCGTCCGGGCCACGATGTCCAGGCATCGTTCCGCGCGTTCGCCGGGATAGTCCTGGCGATACCGGAGCGCAATCAGCACCGCGGCCGCCATCCCCAGCACCACCGCGAGCTTGAGAATCAGGAACAGCCCGGGACCGCCGACCAGGAGGACGAAGGCGGCGAACTCGTTGGTTTCGACACCGCCCCGAAGGCGGTCCGCCTCGGTGGTGATGAGATCGGCGATCTGGGCGACAGCCAGCAACCCGACCCACAACATGAGCAATCGAAAATCGTATTTCGATCGCCTGACCCGACGACCTACGCGAGCGACACGCACTGGGGCGCTTTACTTCTGCTTGTTCTTCTGGGCGTTGCTGATGCGAGCGGCTCGCGCCTTGCTCATACCCTTACGCTTGAGCGCCTCGTAGGTCTTCGGGTTCTTGATCGATCGACTTCCCCTTCCCGGCATATGCGTGCTCCTACTCGTGGATTGGAGTCCGTCCCCCCTTTAGACAAACGCCCGGCCTGTTACGATTCCCCGTCATGAAGGCACCCGCGAGCGTCCTCGACGTCGCGGGAGACCTCTAGCCTCCCGGCCCCCCGGGCCATCTGCTGGAGTCCCTCCCGATTCCCGTTGATTTGCCGTGCCCTCGGGCCGGCGGGAGGTACCTCCGTTGTCCGTCCATTCCAAAGACCCGACGTTCGTCTACCTCGTCGCGCGCGCGGCCTGGGCGCTTTTTTTCGCCGTGCTTGCGACGACTAACCTCGTCTACCAGGTCGAAGTCGCCCATCTCGATCCGCTCCGCCTGCTGCTGGTGGGCTCGGCCCTCGAGCTGACCTGCCTCG
>Ga0209237_1000451_pt1 | contig 23139 bp, 22 predicted proteins | sample GraSoi013_1_40cm_2_FD_185820 | JGI IMG/M metagenome (GOLD analysis project Ga0209237, IMG submission 185820) | Grasslands soil microbial communities from the Angelo Coastal Reserve, California, USA - Sample 10_02_2013_1_40cm (SPAdes) (version 2) | ecosystem: Environmental > Terrestrial > Soil >...
CAACCGGCCGAGGACCGCCTTCGCGTCCGCCTTGCCTTCGTGGAGGACGGCGTTCTGCAGCGCGAATTTCCGTGCGGATTCGAGGGCCACGTTGGAGCGAACTTCCTCGGTCTATTAAGTCTTCTCGAAGGGAAACCAAAGAGGTTTCTTGCCGTCGTCGACCGCTGAAGCGACTCACTCACTTCGAACGACCCGAGTCCGTTCGCTTCGTCCATCGCAGCGTCACGAAAGCGCATCTCGCGACACCGGGACGTCACCGAGGTATCAATCCTGATACCGACTTACTCGGAGAAACGTCGCTCTGGAAACCATTTTGCCTGCGTATTCACATCGCGCACCGTGGGCCGGGGAAGAGGGAGATTATCCCTTCGAACACGCGTGGGCCTCGCGTCGGCGGGGTGGGCGGTCGCGTTCAGCCTGCTCGCCGTGGTGTCCGCGACGCCGCGGGGTCCGACCGCCATGCTGTCGGTCGACGACACCACGCCGACGATCGGCCAGGTCGTCTACTTCGACGCATCGGCGAGTGTCAGTCACGACAACGGAAACGGACGGATCGTTTCGTATGAGTTCGACTTCGGGGACGGCAACCGCACGCGCGAGCAGGCGTCGCCGCTGGCCAGCCATCCGTATTCGCTTTCGGGCCCGAGACGGGCGAGCGTGACCGTGGAGGACGCGCGCGGAAACGAAGGGACCGCATCGGTGCGAATCGAAGTGCAACCGAAGCCCTCGACGGGAGGGATTCCCGATCTAACCCCCGCGTCGGCGTCGACCATCCCCACTGAACCGATCGACGGCCAGATCGCGATCCTGTCGATCACGATTGCGAACCACGGCAACGGCACGGCCGATGCCGCAATGATCGATGTGATGGATCAACGTCCAAACGGGACCATCCTCGCGATTGGCAACGCGTCGCTCCCCACACAACTCGCCCCGGAGGATTCTGTCGTCGTCTACTCTCCGACCTTCGTGGCCGCGGGGGTCGGGAATCACTCGTTGCAAATCGTTGTGGGCGATGTGACCCCGGCGGAGAAGGATGTGGAAGACAACACGCTGACGATCCGGATGACGGTCCTCCCGGTGGTCGGACCGCCGCCCGGAGGGACGCCCGACTTGGCGCCTGATGCCGCGTCCACGATCCCGACGCAACCGGTGGAAGGCGAGACCGTCATCCTCGCCATCACGATTGTCAACCGGGGAACCGTCGCGGCGGAAGCCGCCATCATCGACGCATCGGATGTGCGGCCGAACGGGACGGCCGTTCGGATCGGGACGACCGTGCTCACGTCGCAGCTCGAGCCCGGGGCCTCGGTCGTTGTGTACGCCCCGACCTTCGTGGCGGCCGCGGCCGGGAGTCATGCATTGCAGATCACGATCCGGAGTGTGAGTCCCCCGGAGACCGACGTGGCGGACAACGCGTTGACGATCCCGATGACCGTGCTCCCGGCCATGGGGCCACCCCCTCCTCCGATCGGAGGAGGCGTCGAAACGGCGATCATCGCGGGCGGTCTGGCCGCGGCTGCGGTGGCCGCCTTGCTCGTTGCGACGTGGCTGCTTCTGACGCCGCGCGAGCCGGGACCTCTTGAGCCGCCGCCCCCGGAGCCGCCGGACGAATCTCCGCCGCCGATCCGGCCTCCATAGATACCACCGTGGCCGGGCCCAGCAGGATCACCTTTCCCCGCAACGACTAAGGAGACGGCCCGCCTTCGGTCGCGTTGGCGAGGTCCATGGCGATTCGCGATTGGCTTGAGGCCTTTTCGAACGACGTCGTCGAAGTCAAGGAGCCTGTGGCGACCGACCTCGAGGCAACCCGCTTCTTGCTCCGGCACCCGCGGCAACCGGTCCATCTCCAGGACCTTCACGGCGGCGAGGCGGTCGGAAATCTCTGGTCGACGCGAGACCGCGTCGCGACCGCGCTCCGCGTCCCGAAGGCGGATCTCCTCCCGAAGCTCATGGACGCCCAGGGGCACCCGAGGGACGCCCGTGTGGTCGAGCGTGCGGATTTCATGCGCCACGAGACGACCGACGTCGACCTGCGGGGCCTCCCGATCCCGAGGCTCTTCCCGAAGGACGCCGGTCGCTACGTCACCGCCGGCGTGTGGGTCGCCGAATGGGAGGGCGTGCGCAACTTGTCGTTCCACCGCATCCTGGTCCTGGGTGCCGATCGAGGGGCGTGCCGCATCGTCCCCCGTCATCTGCGTCACATGTACAACGAGGCGATGAAGGCCGGAGGCGAGCTCAAGGTCGCCGTCTGCATCGGACTCGATCCGTGGAACCTCCTCGCCGGCGGGACGTCCGTCGAGTACGGCGTCGATGAAAGTCGGATCGCGTCCGCGCTCACGCAATCCTGCCTCGGCAAGCCGACCGACATGGTTCGGATCAAGAGCGGCCTCACGGTGCCCGCGGAGGCCGAGTACGTCCTCGAGGGCCGCCTCATCAACGAGGTCCGCGACGAGGGCCCGTTCGTCGATGCCGTCCGCACGTACGATCGCGTCCGCAAGGAACCGGTGCTCGTCGTCGACCGGATCTACCACCGCGACCGTCCGATCTTCCACATCATCGTCGGCGGCCTCGATGAGCACTTCATGTTCATGGGGATGCCCCGTGAACCGGTGATCTACCAGGCGGTCTCCCGCGCCGTGCCGCACGTGAAGGCGGTCCGCCTCACGGAAGGCGGCTGCGCCTGGCTCCACGGGGTCGTCTCGATCCGGAAGCAACACCAGGGGGACGGCAAGAACGCGATCCTGGCCGCCTTCGGGGCGCACACCTCGATGAAACAGGTGGTCATCGTCGACGAGGACATCGATGTCTTCGACGACCGCGATGTGGAGTGGGCGATCGCGACGCGGTTCCAGGCGGACCGAGGACTCGTGGTCCTGCATGACGTGCGCGGCTCGTCGATCGACCCGTCCGCGCGCGATGGCTTCACCTCGAAGATGGGGATCGACGCAACGAAACCGCTCGCGGCAGACCCGGCGATGTTCGACAAGGCCACTCTGTGAATTCCTTCGAGATTCGTCCGTGAACCTTCATTAGACCGCGGTCCCATCGGCGCGAAGATGCGGACCTTGGCGGTCCTCCTCGCGGTGGCCGTCCTCATCCCCGCGGGAATGGTCTCGGTGTTCCCCGCGTCTGCGCGTCATGCGGCCGTTCAATCCGTGCCGGCCGATGCCGACCCCGGACCGAGCCTCATGCCTCCGGATCCCCTGAGCGGTCGCTGGCCCGCGGCGGGGATCCGCAGCGCACTGTCAGCCCCGCTGCATCCTGCCGCGGTCCTGGGCGAGGCACGTGTCCTCGTCCTCCTGATTCAGTTCACGAACGTCTCCCACGACCCGAGTCACGAGGCTCCCTACTTCGACGACTTCTTTAACAACGCCACGCCGGCCGCGCACTCGATGCGCGCGTACTACGGCGAGGTGTCGTACGGGGGCCTGACGATCAACGCGACGATCGTCCCGACCTGGTTCACGAGTTCCCATCCGATGGAGTACTACGGGAAAGACGGCACGTCCGGAGTCGACAACGTAAACGGCCCGATCTACTACCTCGTCGACGAGGCGGTCCGCGCGGCCGACCCGTCCGTGGACTTCACCTCGTTCGACACGGACCACGATGGCGTGATCGACCACCTGGTCGTCGTGCACGCGGGTCCCGGCCAGGAGAACCACGCGAACCTGACGGACGCGATCTGGTCCCACTCCTGGAACGTGTACGATGGGGATCCGACGCAGCCCGGAGACCAGCTACTCCTGGCGGACGGCGTGCAGGTGTTCCGATACACGATGATCAGCGAGGATTCGCCGCTCGGCGTGATGGCCCACGAGTTCGGCCACGACCTCGCCCTCCCCGATCTGTACGATACCGACGGGAGTTCCGACGGCGCGGGGGTCTGGGACCCCATGTCCCTCGGTGCTTGGAACGGCGCGCCGCGAGGCTCGAGCCCGGCGGAGTTCAGCGCGTGGTCGAAGACTCGGCTCGAATGGCTCACGCCGACGCCGGGTCCTGTGACCGCCCTGGAGGACACCGCGATCCCCGCCGTCGAGCAGAGGCCCTTCGTGATTCGTCTGTCAATCCCCGGCTCCGTGAACGAATACTTCCTCCTCGAGAACCGGGAGCAGACCGGCTTCGATGTCGGCCTGCCGGCGAGCGGGCTCCTCATCTGGCACGTGGATGACTCCGAGCCGGACAACACGAACGATGCCCATCGGCTCCTCGATCTGGAGGAAGCCGACGAAGGAATCAATGGAGACCACCCGACGGATGCCGGCGATCCCTGGCACGACACCACGGTGGGCTTCGGACCGGACACGCACCCGAGCAGCGGCGCGTACGACGGGACCGCGACGAACTGGCGCGTGCGAGACATCTCTGCCGCTGGGCCGACGATGACCGCCAGCCTTTTGTTATCCGTGAGCGTGGATGTGGCGGTCCAAGAAATCCGGGCTCCGTCGATGGTGGCGCTCGGTGCCGGGGTTACGGCCGGCGTTGTCGTCCGGAACGAAGGAACCGCTTCCGCCACCGCCTCCGTTACGGTCGGCGTGTACTTGGACCGCATCGCTCCGACCGCGCTCGTGCAGCCGGCGACGCGGACACAGGTCACCCTCCTGGGCGAAACCTCGACCACGGTCGACATTTCCTTCTACGCGACGTCTCTCGGTCGGTATCTCATCGACGCCGATGCATCGACGCCGGGCGATGCGATTCGCTCGGACGACGAGCGGGTCGCTCACGTGTCGACGAACGTGTTCGCGTTCCGCGACGACATGGAATCGGGTGGGGCCAACTGGGATGTCAACGGCACCCCGCAAGACAACCCGCGGTGGTCTATCCTGGGTGCGTCCGATCCAAACGGATCTGCGCATAGCGGCCTATTCGCTTGGCGTTTCGGATTTGTCTCGAACAACACGACGAGCCCGGTATCTCCGAGTTGGCGGACGCTCACGACGCCCTCAGTGAACCTCAGCCGGCCCTCCTTCCTGATTTTCTATCAACGGTACGACTTCACGAACTCGACGGACCGGGAGTCGAACGGCACCGGCGGGGCCACTGTCGAAGTGCGCTACGGTGGCGGCGTGTGGACCCCGATCGCTCGCGTCTCGGGAGCGGCCCCGTCGTGGACCGGGGTTTCCATCGGCCTGCTGCCGACAAGCCTCCCGACGACGATTCAAGTGCGATTCAACGCGACCTCGGGAAACATGCCGACGCGCGGCGGGTGGTGGATCGACGATGTCGCGATCGCCGACCGCGGTCTCGACCGGAGTGCGGTCTTCTTGCCGACCACAATGTCGCTGAACACCACCGCGGGCGGCGTCGTCCCGGGGACCGTCAAGCTGGTCAACGTGGGCGACTCCGTGGAGACGTTCGTCCTCGACAGCTCGGTGCCTGCGGGCTGGGCGGTCCGCTGGGTCCCGATCGGCGGAATCCTCCCCCTCGCCACGATGCGGACCGTCGTCCTCGCGCCGGATCGCGATGCGATGCTCTCGTTCGTCGTCGCGGTCCCGGCCTCCGCGGCCGGCAGGACATACAGCGCGACGCTGACCTCCGGCGTGGTCGGGTCGGGCCCGATCGCCTCTCTCCCGCTCTCCATCACGGTCCAAGCGAGCAGCACGTGGATCTTCACCGCCATCGTCGCGGTCGCCGCGGCGATCGTCGGGATTATCGCGATCGTCACGCTGCTTTTCCTCCGACGGCGCGGGCGCCATCCGCCTCCCTGACGCAAAGGTTATTTCGACACCTGCGTGGTTCGCCCGCCGTGTTCGTGACGCACGAGCTCCTCCGGCGGGAGACCGTGGAGGAGCGCGCGTACCAAGTGAACATCGCGCGGGCGTGCCTCGAGCGATCGACCCTCGTCGTCCTGCCGACGGGAATGGGCAAGACGGTCATCGCCGCGATGGTCATCGCGGAGGTCCTGCGGCGCCGCGGCGGTCGGATCCTGTTCCTCGCGCCGACCAAGCCGCTCGTCGAGCAACACGCGGCCTCGATGCGGAAGGTCCTCGTCGTCGACCGGATCACGCTCTTCACGGGCGAGGCGACCGCTCCCGAGGATCGCGAACTCCTCTGGAGGGAGAACAAGATCATCGTCTCGACGCCCCAGGTGATTCGGAACGACGTGCGGGCGGAACGCATCTCCCTCGACGACGTGAGCCTGATCGTCTTCGACGAGGCGCATCGCGCCGTCGGCGACTACGCGTACGTCGACGTCGCGGCCGCGTACAAGGAAGTCCCGGACCGGTTGGTCCTCGGGATGACCGCGTCTCCGGGGTCCTCCGCGGAGAAGATCCTCGAGGTGTGCGGGAACCTCGGCATCACGGCGGTCGAGATCCGCACCGAGTACGACCCCGACGTCGTGCCGTACCAACACGATCTGCGGATCGAGCGAATCCCGGTGGAAGCGCCCGACGTCTCCAAGGAAATTCGGAAGCTCCTTCAGACCGTCGTCGATGAACAGGTCGCGCGACTGAAGAAACTCGGCTTCCTTGCGGGCCGAGCGAGGGTGACCCGCAAGGACCTGCTGGCGGTCGGAAACGAGGCCCGAGCCCGACTGGATTCCGGCGTGAAGGACGGCCGGCTCTACGGCGCGATGACCGCGCAGGCGATCGCGATGAAGGCGGACCACGCCATCGAACTCGCGGAGACACAGGGGCTCGGATCCCTCCGGTTGTATTTCGAGAACATGCAGAAGGACACCAAGACGAAGGCGGACATCCAGTTCCTGAAGCACGCGAAGACCCAAGAGGCCATCCAGCTCGCGGAGGCGACGGAGGTCGAGCACCCGAAGCTCGCGAAGACCGGCTGGATCGTCCGAAAGCAACTGATGGAAAAGGCGGACTCCAAGGTCATCGTCTTCGCCCACTACCGGCAGACCGCGGACCGGATCACCCAGGAACTCGCCCGGATCCCCAGCGTCAAGCCGATGCGATTCGTCGGCCAGGCCTCCCGCGGCGAGGACATCGGGCTCTCGCAGAAGGAGCAAGTCGACATCCTCGACAAGTTCCGCGCGGGCCAGGTCAACGTCCTCGTCGCCACCTCGATCGGGGAAGAGGGCCTCGACATCCCGCAGGTCGACCTCGTCGTGTTCTACGAGCCGGTGCCGTCGGAGATCCGGACGATTCAGCGGCGCGGCCGGACCGGACGGAGTGCCGCGGGCCGGGTCGTGACGTTGGTGACGAAGGACACGCGGGACGAGGCTTATCTGTACAGCGCCCGACGGAAGGAACGGAAGATGCACCTGGAGCTCGACCGCCTTCGGAAGGACTTGAAGCAGAAGATCTTCGTCGGCGAACCGGGGGGCGAGACGTTCGTGGCCGCGGCTCCGGAAAAGCGGATCGAGACGTTGCGGGCGCAATCCCACGATCGAGCTCCGGTCCCGGAATCCCGCCGACGTCCCTCGAAGAAAGGCCAGACGACCTTCGAAGATTACTGACCGCGAATGCGGCTTGATTTTATACCCCGGATGTCCGTATCGACCCCGGGCCACGGGATGATTCATTGCCCCGAGTGCGGATGGGAAATCGACCCCGACGACGAGATGTGCCCGAACTGCGGGGCGTACCTCGCGGACTACGAGAACCTCGAGCCGTCCGAGGACGGAACGTAATCAGCCTCGAAGCACGTCGCGGCCCGCGCCTTTCAGGAACTCGCCGAAGCCCCCGCTCGGCGGCGGGATGTCGCCGCGGACGACCTCCCCGGATGCCGCATCGAGGAGGATCGTGTACGATCGGCCTCGGTACTCGAAGGTCGAGAACCAGATCGGGGCGTGAAGGAACTCCGAATCCTTGACGTCCACCTGCGTCTGAGCGTCCTCGATGACGTCCACGAGATCCTTCAGCAAGTCCCGCTGATGGCCATCGACGTCCTCCCGGGTGAGTCGCTCCGCCTCGTCCTCGTCGACCTCCGCGTTCAGGAACCGGGAATCCCGGACCATGCCGCCCGTGTCGAAGGGCACCTTGAGCCCGAGGGGCAGTTTGTATTCCCGCGTCGGGAAGTCCCTGGATCGGCGGCCGAGGACCTTCCAGAAGTAATCGCGACGAAGGTCCCCTGTCCGCTTCTCGTTCGTGCCGGTCCGCGTGAGGACCCCGGAGTAGGCGGTCGTCGCGTCGACTTCGAACACGTAGAACGGAAGATAGACACACTCAAGCGAGGTGACCCGCGAGGCCTTCCGGAGGTCGTCCGGCTTCATCACGCCGCCCTCCATCCAACCTTGGATCGCCCGCAGGGCGCCATCGCGGTCCATCCGGGTCGCGAGCATCGAGTGCGTCAGGACGAAGGGCTTGTCCCCGCGGATTCGCGAGGCGGTGCCGCAGTACGGGCACGTCACGATGACCTCGCCCGTGGTCAGGTTCAGCGGTCCGCCGCACTTCGGGCAATTGATCGACGTTACGAGCTCCGGCATGCCGACGCAACACTCATGGGGAGGTCGAATATAGAGGCTTCGTGGGAAGTCTCAGTGCCCTCCGACGCGGCAGCCTGTTGACTGTCTTCCTCCTGTTCGCCCTGCTGTCCCTCCTGCTACTCGCCATCCTCGCGATCGCGGACTACGCGCTGCAGGCGAACGCGTTCCCCGGGGCGCTGGCGATCGTCGTTGGCTTGGCGGTCCTGTTCATTTTCTTCCAATGGTTGATCTCTCCCTTCATCGTCCGATGGGCGATTCGTGACCGCCGTCCGATCACGGCCGAGTCGAATCCGTGGGTGTACCGGACCGTCGAGGAAACCGCCCGCCAGGCCGGCGTGCCGACGCCCAAGATCTGGGAGAGCGGCGACGATTCGCCGAACGCCTTCGTGTTTGGCCGCACCATCTCCTCGGCGGAACTCGTCATCACGCAGGGCCTCTTGGAGCGCCTGAACCAGGACGAGATCCGCGCGGTGCTCGCGCACGAGATCGGACACTTGCGGCACCGCGATGTGATCATCATGACGTTGATGTCCGCGGTTCCCCTGATTGCATACGTCATCGCGCGCCTCGGCTTCGAGGCCCTTCGTGGGAACGTGCGCGTCCGAGGGAAAGGGGCGGGTCAGGCGTTCATTATCATCATCGCATCCGCGATCGTTTCGTACGCGGTGTACCTCGTCGCGCAACTGCTGGTCCTCTATCTCTCCCGGACCCGCGAGTATTACGCAGACGCGTACAGCGGTGCCGCGACCCGAGATCCGCATCTGCTCGCGTCCGCGCTGACGAAAATCTCGTACGGATTGTCGCTCGCCCGGCCCGACGAGGAGCCGTCGGGCCTCCGGGCGTTCATGATTGGCGACCCGGTCAAGGCCGAGGAAGACTATCAAGAACTCCAGGAGCGAATGAACCGATACGACCTGGACCACGATGGTCAAATCGACGCCTACGAATTGCAGAAGGCCGTTGAACAGGAACGGAAGAGCCACTGGCGCCGCGCGAACGAGCTCTTCGGGACCCACCCGCCGACCTACAAGCGGATCCTCGTGCTCGAGGAGATGGAAGAAGAGATCAAGAAGGGCGGGCTCCCGCAAAACATCTACAAGTTCGTGTGAGCTCGGCGGCCGGATTGGGCCGCGGCCCGCCCGACTGTCAATTGCCTACGGGATGTACTTGCGCTGGGCTCGCCGCACCGCGTCTTTCTCCGCGTCCCTCGCCATGACGAAGATCGCCCCGAGGGCGATCATCACGAGGATCGAGAGAAGGATCAGGTACAGCAGCTTCGCGAAGTCGCTCGAGTTGCCCGTGAAAATCGAGCCGTAGAAGCTGCCCGCGCCGACGACGAAGAAGCCGCCGGCCAGGGGCCGCGCGATCATCCGGTCGTGGGTGGCCGCGTACATCATGTAGAACCCGAGGGCGAAGATCATCGACGTGAGTCCGGTCCACCAGAGCTGCTCGTCGAGCCGGAGTCGGGCGACCAACAGGATGTACGCGAAGATCGCCACGAGGACGATCGTCGCGATCGCGCCCATCGCGAGGAGGACCGTCGTCGACAGCTTCGGCACTGTGGGCCCGCTCGGAGCGGGGGCCGGGGGTTGCTCCATGGGATCAGCTCTGGACGACCGGCTTGCCGCACTCCGGGCAGAACTTCATGTTTGCGGGGACGTCGTGGCCGTCCGGGCACTTCAGCGTCTGAGACGCGCCGCACTCTGGACAGAACTTCTGTCCAGGCCCGACCATCTTGCCGCACTTGATGCACGGCTTGCTGCCCGCGGCGACCGTCGTGTCGGCTCCGCAGTTCCCGCAGAACTTCGTCGTCACGGCGTTCATCGTGCCGCATTTCGGGCACGGCCTCTGCTGAGTCTGCTGCTGGGGCTGCTGGGCGATCATCCCGGGCACCTGCGAGGCCATCCCGTATCCGAGGCCGATCCCGGCGCCGAGGCCAATCCCCGTGCCGGCGCCGCCGGACGGATTCGCCGCGGCGGCCTTCAGCGAGTCCGCGAGCGCGAACTGCTGGTACGCGGCCGCGTTCGTGCGGCCGAGCACCTTGGCCGACGCCATCTTCTCGAGCGCGTCCTTGATCGCATCCGGGAGCGGGATGCTCAATCCGCTAATCTGGAGAATCTCGATTCCGAGTGTCGCAAAGTGCGGCTTCGAATTGGCCAGCACACCCTGTTCGATGTCATTGAGGCTCGCCGCGAAGTCGACGACCTTCAGCCCGTTCGCCTTCATCTTGCCCAAGGTCACGTTGAGCTGCTTGACGATCTCGTCCTTGATGCGGTCCTCGACCTCTGCCGAGGTGGCGGCGCCGAACGTCCCGACGAACTGGTTGATGAACGTCTCCGGGTCCTTCATGCGATACCGGAAGTCCCCGAACGCCCGCAGCTGGACCATGTCGAAGTCTGGGTCCTGGAACAGGAACGCGTCCTGCGTGCCGAACTTCCCGTCGAAGATCCGCTTCTGGAGGTAGTACACCTCCGCCTGCTGGACGACGCCGGACAGGGCCTGGATGAGTTTGCCCAGGACGGCGACGTTCTGCGACGTGAGGGCGTACCGGTCCGGGCGGTCCAGGTATGCGAGGACCTTGCCGTCGCGGTAGAAGACCGCGATCTCGTCCTCCCGGACGACGATGTTGTCGTTCATCCGGATGTTGCGGGGGACCTTCCACATGATGTTCTGTCGCTTGAACTGGTCGTCCCAGGCCACCGTCATCGCGCCGACGAGGCCTTCCTTCCGGCCCGCTGTCTGGTCCGTCCGCCGCGCGCCGCCGAAGAAGAATGAAATCGGGATCATCGTGTTCACCTCACCTGGATGCCCGTGACCGCCATCGTCCGGTTCTTCCACGCGGTCTCGAACGCGGCGACGGCCTCGCGACACGCCTTCAGGGACGCGTCGAAGCTCTTCGGGTCGGCGGCGTCCTGGATCATCGGGACGACCGCGGCAGCCTTGTCGAGCGAGTCGAGCATCGCGTAGTCGTACTCGTACAACTTGTCGAGTTCCGTCTCCTTGATCTGGATCGTCGCGCTGATGCCGGAGTAGCCGCCTTCCGCGTGGCGCACCTTGGCCTCGAGGCCTTCGACCGTGAAGATGATGTTGCCGATGCCCTGGAGACCCTGGATCTTCCCGTCCATCGCCATCTGGTCTCGGATGGTCTCGAGGTCCCCGCGGACGCCCTTCAGCTGGTTCGCGAGCTGGATGCGCAGCAGGTTGTCCGCCGCGCGGATGTCCTCTCGCCGCCGGTAGCCGGCGTAGCCGGGGATCACCAGCTGGATCTTCTTGAGCAGTCCTCGGTCTTGTTCAACGCGGTCGCGGATATCGGGCATGGTCGGTTTTCTCCGAGCGCTTCGCCTTATGTTTTGCCTGGATATGTATTTAGGGGTGTCGATGGAAGTCCGGGGGCGTTCCGCGGTTCACCACAGGGAGAACGACGGCCGCTCGCCTTCGATCACGCTACCGGACGACCCGTCGATGACGATGAACATCTGCTTTCCCTTGTGCGCGTACTCCATGAACCACACGGGGGCATGGAGCAACTCGCCATCGTACGTCGTCGGGTACACCTGGATCGATTCCAAGTTGTCGACGCGCGTCTTCGCCTGCTTCTCCGCGAACTTGTGGGAGAGCGCTGCGGCCTGGGACTTCGCCTCCGCCTCGGTGACGTCGCCGCTCTGCACGTCGACGCCGCCGGTCTGGCGCTTGTCAAAATTCATCTTACTCTGCAACTGGAACTGGAACCCATCGTCCGGCTGATACTTCGTGTATCCCCGCACCGCGACGATCGGGATGTTGTACTGCATCTGGATCCGGTCCCGTACGCGGACGACCTGCTGCTGCGTATTGACCGACTGATTCCGGTTCTGACTGCCTGCGGCGGCCGCCGCCATCGTCAACGCGAACAGCGCGGCACCCGCGGCCTTCTTCGCGCCCGTGTCGCCGTGCATCATCATGCCGGTGCCGGCGCCCGCGCCGACGTTCTTCGTTCCTTGGAAGTCCGCGACGACGGACGTCGGGACGATCCAATACGGCACGTAGCGCAACGTGACTTGGCCGAGGTCCGAGCGCTCGGCGACCTTCCGTCGCAAGACGCCCTTGTTCAGCCATTTCCCGCCCGCCTCGAGGGCGGCCTCGTTCGAGAGTTTGTTTTCCAACATGTAGTGCTTCTGGATGACCTCAGCCGCACCACCACTCCCCATCGTGGTCACGGCACCGCAATACTCGCACACGACGAGGGCGAGTCCGGATCCGGGAGACAGAGGCCCGCCGCATGAGCTGCACTTCATCGACTGCGGCATCGACGGAGGACGGGCTTGCTGGACGGGGGCGTTCGGGTTGTACGGCTGGCCCATCGGAGTCCCGCCGGTGACACCGGGGGCTTGACCGGGATAGCCCGGAGCCGGGGGCACGCCAGGCGCCACTGGCGCCGCGGCAACGACGCCGAGCTTGGCGCCGCAAAGGTTACAGAACACCGAGCCGTCCGCGATACGTCCACCGCATGCATTGCAGAACAGGGGGAGACCTCCTATTCGAAGGACGAGGCATCCTTGCCTTACTTAAGAATTTCCATCTGAGTTTTCGGGCCGGTAACTCCGGCGCATCGATGCGAACCGGACCGCAAACCTATTCCGCCGGGGCCCGTGTTCGCCATCGAGATTCCGAGGCCGAACCATTGGCCGGATTCGCGAGCCGCAAGCTGACGGCATTCTTCAACCTCGGCCCGGGGGACGTCCGGAACCTTTCGTTCCTGTACTTCGCGACGTTCATCATGCGGGCCGCCGCGTTCGCCGGGGTCGCGGTGATGCAGGACGTGATGCACTCGCTGGACCCCCTGTGGCGGGGCGTCCTCTTCGCGGTCTACCCGCTCGCCGAGATCGCGACGGTCGGCTACCTCGGCGCGCTCTGCGACCGCATCGGGCGCAAGCGGATCCTCGTCTTCGCGCACCTCGTGACGGCCGCCGCGGTCTTCCTGTTCATCCTGAGCATCGGCGTCGATCCGGGCGTGCGGCCGTATCTCGTCGCGGTCTTCTTCGCGATGTTTGGGATCGGCGCGGCGGCGAAGGTCGCCTCGACCCTCGCGATGATCAACGACCATTCGAACCGCGCGAATCGGGCGCAGCTCATGGCGTTCTTCGACCTCGTGACCTTCGGCGGCCTGGTCGCGGGCTTCGGGGCGGCGTTCCTCGCCCTCCATGCGTTCGGCGTCGCCGACGCGGTCGTCCTCGCGGTTGGCGGGCTCGGGGTGACCGTGAGCGTCATCATGGTCCAGTTCCTCGTCCAGGAGACCCCCTTCACTCCGGACCTGCAGCGGGGAACAGTCGACCTCTTGCGGACGGTCCTCCGGAACAAGGACATCCAGCGCCTCCTCCCGGTCTACATCCCCGTGGTCGCGCTCTACGGCTACGTCCTCACGTTCACGGACAACTTGCTCGGGGCCGGAACCGGAGGGCCCGGGAAGACCAATCTACTGCTGATCGTGGTCGCGTCCCTCGGGATTCCCCTCGGCCTCTCGCTCGCTGTGAGCGGCCGGCTTTCGGATCGCGCGCGCCTGCGACGGCCCTTCATGGCCCTGGGTCTCGCATGCTTCGGCGGCCTCGCGATCCTCCTCGCCCTCGCGACCGGCGCCGGCAGTCCGGACTTGCAGCAGCTGGTCTCCCGATGGCCCTTGATCGTGGTCCTCGCGGCAGGTGCCGGGACGTTTCCGCCCGCGGCGCTCGCATACCTGGGCGACATCGTCGAACACGCCGTCACCGGGACCACGTTCGGAATCTACTCGATCATCTTCGGGTCCGGGCTCATCGTCGGCCCGGTCCTCGGTGGGGCCCTTACACAGGCGCTCGGGCCAATTGCCTTCGCGGTGATTGCCCTCGGGCTCATCGGCATCTCCGGCACCGGCGTGCTGTTCATCCGCGAGCCGCTGAAGACGCCGCGGACCGCGGTCGCTCCCGAGAGCCCGATCCCTCCCGAGACCCGATGAGGGCATCCGTCCCGCGTTCCTGATTCTGACGGCGCCGGATTGAAGTACCCGCGCTTTCGTCGGACGGAGCGTGGCGTCGAGCACGTCCAGCCTCCTGAATCTGGACCCGATCGCGTACTTCGCGATGGGCGGCTTCGCCCTGTTCTTCGGCCTCTTCTTCTTCGTCCTGCTCTATGATATCCCGCTCTTCCTGTACGTGTGCGGGCCGATCACCGTCATCCCGGGCGTCATCGCGATCGCCGTCGGCGTACGACAATGGCGTCGCGAACGGGCGGTGGTCGAGTTCGCGAACTGGCTGAAGTCCCAGCGGCGGATCCCGATGGAGGTCATGGCGCAACGGCTCGGGAAGACGCGCTTCGAGACGGAGAAGCTCCTCGGGAAGGCCCTCAGCGAGGGCCTCGTCAAGGGCGCGATCGACCGGACCACGGACGAGTTCGTCTCCCAGGATGCCGTGAAGCAGGAGCACTTCGTCGGTACCTGCCCGAACTGCGGCGGCAACGTCGACATGTGGTACTTCCCCGAGGAACGCGTCACGTGCCCGTACTGTGAACGCGCCATCGCCCTTCCTGCGGATGCGTGATTTCGGCGGGACGCGACCCTTATATAGCACATGACTTTTAGAGCGCCCTCTACCGGGGTCGATCGTTGGCACGGGGTCTCTTCGCGGCGCGCAAACTGAAAGGCGAACGCCAGACCCGACGGTGGTCGGACCGATATTACAAGCGACGTGTGTTGCACCTCAAAGAGAAATCGGACCCGCTCGAGGGTTCCCCGCAGGCGAAGGGGATCGTCCTCGAGAAGGTCGCGATCGAGGCGAAGCAGCCGAACTCGGCACTCCGCAAGTGCGTGAAAGTCCAGCTCATTAAGAACGGGAGGCAGGTGACGGCCTTCGCCGTGGGCGACGGCGCGATCAACTTCATCGACGAGCACGACGAGGTCCTGGTCGAAGGGATCGGCGGCCGCATGGGCCGGTCGTACGGGGACATCCCCGGGGTGCGATACAAGGTCATCCAAGTGAACGGCGTAAGCCTCGACGAGCTCGTCCGGGGACGCAAAGAGAAGCCGGTGAGGTAGGCCCGTGGAACCCGAGACGCCGCCACCACCGCCGCCGGAATCCGAAGTTCCTCCGCCACCCCCGGAGCCGGCTGCACCGGGAGCCGCACCCACGCCGGAAGTCCCGGGCGAACCGGTCCCGGGGGAAGAGGCCCCGGCCGTCGAGAAGCCGAAACGGGAGCCGAAGAAACCGAAGAAACGGCCCAGCTATGAAATGAAGCTCTTCGAAAAGTACGAGCTGAACGACGTCGTCGTCCACGACGCCGGTCTGGCGAAATACATGAACCTCTCGCCGATCGTGATCCCGCACACGGGCGGGCGATGGGCGAACAAACCGTTCGGCAAGGCGAAGGCGAACCTCGTCGAACGGCTGATCAACAACATGATGCGCACGGAGAATTACACCGGGAAGAAGTCGAAGTCGTACCGGGTCGTACGGAGCGCCTTCGAGATCATCGAGAAGCGCACACAAAAGAATCCGGTGCAGGTCCTCGTGGACGCCCTGGAGAAGGCGGCGCCTCGCGAAGAAGTCACCCGCCTTCGGTTCGGCGGGATCTCGGTTCCGCGCGCGGTGGACGTCGCACCGTCCCGGCGACTCGATCTTGCCCTCCGGAGCATTTGCCAGGGAACCGTCAGCGCGACATTCAAGAACCGCAAACCCGTCGAGGAGTGTCTGGCCGACGAAATTCTGCTAGCGGCCAAAGGCGACATGCAGAGTTCCGCAATCGCGAAGAAGGAAGAATTGGAGCGAGTCGCCTCGTCCGCGCGATGATTCGCCTCCCGTGGACCGAAGGTTTAATTAGCCTCGGTCGGGTGCGACCTCACTCACTGGCATTCCTGCATAGGTGTCACGCCGATGGGACGAAAAGAAGAGAACATCAAGAAAGCCCAAGCCCTTCTTCACCTGAAGGACCGCATCCGGAACATCGGCACCGCCGCACACATCGATCACGGCAAGACGACCCTTTCTGATTCGCTAATCGCAGGCGCCGGAATGATCTCCGAGGAACTCGCGGGCCAGCAGCTCTTCATGGACTACGACGAGCAAGAACAGGCGCGCGGCATCACGATCAACGCCGCGATCGCTTCAATGGTCCACGACTTCGAGGGCGGCCAATACCTCATCAACCTCATCGACACGCCCGGTCACGTGGACTTCGGTGGCGACGTCACGCGCGCGATGCGCGCGATCGATGGCGTGATCATCCTCGTCGACTCGGTCGAAGGGATCATGCCGCAGACGGAGACCGTCATCCGCCAAGCGCTCAAGGAGCGGGTGCGGCCCGCCCTGTTCATCAACAAGGTCGACCGCCTCGTGAACGAGCTGAAGATCTCGCCGGACCAGATGCAGCAACGATTCACCAAGATCATCACGGAGGTCAACAACCGCATCCGCAAGTGGCTCCCCGAGGACATGGGCGAGAAATGGATGGTCCACGTCGAAGCGGGCAGCGTCGCCTTCGGGAGCGCGTACCACAAGTGGGCCCTGTCCGTTCCGTTCATGAAGAAATCGCGGATCACGTTCAAGGATGTCTACAAGCACTGCCAAGAAGGCACGATGAAGGAGCTCGCGAAGAAAGCGCCCCTCCATAGCGTCGTGCTGAACATGGTCATCCGCCATCTGCCGAACCCCCTCGAGGCGCAGAAGATCCGAATCCCGATCATTTGGAAGGGCGACATGGAGAGCCCCGTCGGCAAGGCGATGCTGTCCGTCGACGAAAACGGCCCAGTCGGGTTCATGGTCACGAAGATCATCGTCGATCCGCAGGCCGGAGAGGTCGCCGCGGGCCGATTGTTCTCCGGCAAGATTCGCCGCGGCCAAGAGCTCTGGGTGAGCGGCATGCCGAAGCCCCAGCGCGCTCAGACGGTCGCGATGATCGTCGGCCCCGACCGGATCCCCGTCGAGGAGATCGATGCCGGCAATGTCGTCGCGGTCGTCGGTCTGAAAGATGCGATCGCGGGCTCGACGGTGAGCGACGACAAGGAAATGCAGCCGTTCGAGAAGATCGTCCATTACTCCGACCCGGTCGTGACGATCGCCGTCGAAGCGAAATCCACGTCGGACCTCCCGAGGCTCGTCGAGGCCCTCCGTCTCATTGCGAAGGCGGACCCGAGTATCGTGGTCGAGATCAATCAGGAGACCGGGGAGCACCTGATCTCCGGGATGGGCGAGCTCCACCTCGAGATCACGATCTACCGCGTCCAGAACGACTACAAGATCCCGGTCACGACCAGCCCGCCGATCGTCGTGTACCGCGAGGGCGTCCGCGACAAAGGGGGACCCTTCGAAGGCAAGTCGCCGAACAAGCACAACCGGTTCTACATGGAGGTCGAGCCGCTCGAGGACAAGATCGTCGACGCGATCCGCGCGGGGGAGATCGCATCCGGCCAGCGGATCAAAGACTCGAAGGCCCTCGCGAAGAAGCTCGAGGAGCTCGGCATGGACCGCAACGAGGCGAAGAACGTCGTCTGGATCCACGACACGAACATGTTGATCGATGCGACGAAGGGAATCCAGTACCTGCACGAGACGATGGAGCTCATCAAGGAGGCGTACATCGAGGCGATGAGCAAGGGACCCCTCGCGGGCGAGAAGGCGATGGGGCTCAAGGTGCGCCTCGGTGATGCAAAGCTCCACGAGGACTCGGTCCACCGCGGGCCGGCCCAAGTCATCCCTGCGGCGCGATCGTCGATCTACGGCGCGATGGTCCAGGGCGGGCGCATCTTGCTCGAACCGATCCAGAAGGTCTTCATCAACGTGCCCCAGGACTTCATGGGGGCCGCGCTCGGGGAGATCCAGAGCCGCCGCGGCGTGATCGAGGACATCAACCAGGAGGGCGAGATCACGGTGATCCACGCGAAGGCGCCCGTCGCGGAGATGTTCGGGTTCGCGTCCGCGATCCGCTCCGCCACGCAAGGCCGCGCGCTCTGGTCGACGGAGAACAGCGGCTTCGAAGCGGTGCCGTCGAACCTGCAGTCCGAGGCCGTGCGAGGAATTCGCACGCGGAAGGGCCTTCCGCCGGAGCCGTACGACGAAGCGTACTACGCGGCGTGAATGCAGAGGTCATAAACCCTCTTCGGGCGTATGCGTGCCGGCGTGGGCCATGACGACGGACCGACGATTCTCTCGTTTCAGCAAATCTCCCGCCACGGCGGCTTTCAGCGTCACCGAGATCCCGGAGGAAGGCGTGTGTCTCTCGGCATTCCTCATCGTGACCGAGGCCCACGATTCAAAAAGGGTCCTCATGGGCCACATGAACCCAAAGGCCCCGTGGGACCACATCGGTGCCCTCGACCCGTCGCGCGTCGAGGCGCACTCGCGCGGCTGGATGCTTCCTTCTTCTCATCTCATCTTCCGCGAGTCGCCCGACGAAGCCGCCCGACGCATTGCCCGGGAGCAACTCGAGTTGCCCGACCTCGCGCTCTCCGGTCCTAACGTGGTCTCGGAGGTGTACACGCCGAGACGGTTCCCCGGTACGGCGCACCACTGGGATATCGAATTCTTGTTCCGCGGACAGCTCGCGGCAACGGACGCCCCGCATCCCTCCGCGTGGACGGAGTTGGCGTTCGTCGACCTGCGCCGCACGAGCAAGGCGGAGATCGCGCGGTCCCATGAAGATGTGATTGAGTCGGCGGGCCTCCGATTTGGCGACGGGTGAAGCCTTCCGTCTGATTCGTTCCTATGGAGAAAATCGCCCGCGTGGGATAAGCATAAATACGACAGGATGATAGGGTGCGACCCACAGGGTAGAAACCATGCCCGCGAAGCCCCACCTCAACCTCGTGTTCATCGGCCACGTCGACCACGGGAAGTCGACGACCGTCGGCCGGATCCTCTATGACACCGGGAATATCGACCCGCACGAACTCGAGAACCTCAAGAAGCTCGCCGAGCAGATGGGCAAGGCCACGTTCGAGTTCGCGTTCGTCATGGACCAGGTCAAGGAGGAGCGGGAGCGCGGCCTGACGATCGACGTCGCGCACAAGCGCTTTGACACGGACAAGTACTACTTCACGATCATCGACGCCCCGGGCCACCGGGACTTCGTCAAGAACATGATCACCGGCACGTCCCAGGCGGACGCCGCGGTCCTCGTCGTCGGGGCGGCGGAAGGCGTGCAGACTCAGACCAAGGAGCACATCTACCTCGCGAAGGTCCTCGGGGTCGAGCAGCTCATCGTGGCGATCAACAAGATGGACGCGACGAAGCCGGAGTATTCCGAGAAGCGCTTCACGGAACTGAAGACCGAGTTGACCGGCTTGCTGAAGGTCTCGGGCTTCAAGGTGGACCGGATCCCCTTCATCCCGATTAGCTCGTACAAGGGCGAGAACATCACGAAGCCCTCGTCCAAGCTGGCGTGGTACAAGGGCCCCGCCCTCGTGCCGGCCCTCAACGACTTGACGGTGCCGCCGAAGCCGACGAACCTCCCGCTCCGCCTCCCGGTCCAGGACGTCTACTCGATCACGGGCGCGGGCACCGTGCCGGTCGGCCGGGTCGAGACCGGCCTCCTGAAGGTCGGGATGAAAATCCACTTCATGCCCTCGGACAAGGTCGGCGAGGTCAAGTCGATCGAGATGCACCACGAGCAGATCCCGCAGGCGGAGCCGGGCGACAACGTCGGCTTCAACGTCCGCGGGGTCGACAAAAAGGACCTCCGCCGGGGCGACGTCGCGGGACCGACGGACAACCCGCCGACGGTCGCGAAGACCTTCACCGCGCAGATCGTCGTCCTGAACCATCCGAGCGTCATCACGGCCGGGTACACGCCGGTCTTCCACGCGCACACGGCCCAGGTCGCAGGCACCTTCGAGGAGATCATCGCGGTGCTCGATCCGAAGACGGGCGCGCCGAAGGCCGAGAAGCCCGACTTCCTCAAGACCGGCGACGCGGCCCGCGTCAAGATCCGACCGACGAAACCCCTCGTCATCGAGGCGTTCAAGGCGTTCCCGCAGATGGGGCGCTTCGCGGTCCGGGACATGGGACAGACCGTCGCGGCGGGTCAGGTCATCGACGTCGAGAAGCGCTGACGCCGTGGCCTTCTGTTTCCCTTCGCCAGGTTGAACCATGCCCCAGAAGGCCCGCATCTCGCTCAGCGGCACCGACCCGAAGAAGGTCGACAACGTGTGCCAACAGATCAAGCTGATCAGCGAACGCACCGGCGTCGCGATGGCGGGCCCGATCCCACTGCCGACGAAGCGGCTCGTCGTGCCGGTGCGGAAGTCCCCGGACGGCGAGGGCAGCGAGACGTGGGATCGATGGGAGATGCGGATCCACAAGAGGCTCATCGACCTCGACGCGGACGAACGCGCGCTGCGGCAACTCATGCGCATCCAGGTGCCGGACGGCGTGAACATCGAGATTGTCTTGCGATCCTGAGCGCACGCTCGCTCCAGGCGCTTTGAACTTGGGAACCGCAACGCCGCCGGTCCCCCGTGTCCGCCCGGCCAAGAACGTTCAATACCTGCACCGCGTATTTTCGATGACTCATGATTCGGGCCAGGACGATCGTCTCGATCGCGGCAATCGCCCTACTGCTCGGCGACGGCGCGTTCGCACTCTTGCTGACGGCAACCGCCACACCACGGCCCGCCACGCTGACAATCGGGGGGACGTTCCCCGACTACCAAGGCGGCCGCCTCGGGTCAAACGGTTCGAACCGGGTCGCCCTTGCATTCGAAATCGGGACGATGCTGCCTTGGACCCGAGGCCAAGTCCAAGCTTTGTCGGTCACCTTGACGGCGCAACCGGGACCCGGGGTGCGCCTCGTCGAACCGACCATCCTGTCCGTTCGACTGCAGCGGTGGGACGCCGGGATCCGGACGACGCTCGCGGGAGATCTCGACCCCCTGACCCTGGCGGGAGCGGACCGATGGACGACCTCGAACGGATCGGTGCACATCGCGCCGAACGCGGATGTCGCCGGCTCGAGCTTCTTCCTCGCTGTCGCGCTCAACTTGACGGTCCAATACCAGGATGGCTCGAGCTACGCGACCGGCGGATGGGAGCCTGACGCGCGCACAACATTCTTCGACATCCGGACGGATGTTGCCCCGTTTGGAGCCGTGGCTCTCGCGGCCGGTAGCCTTGGGGCTGCCATAATCGTGGTCTCGTGGAGACGCGGCCGACGGCCCGCCTCGGACGCCTCTCCTGTTCGCCCACCTCCGTGACCGCGCCGCGGAGAGATGGGCTACCGTGGTCCGAAGTACGACCGGTGAATCGCCAGGAGCGCGACCGCGTCGACGAGGAACAAGATGAATCCAGCGACGACGGCCGCCGTCGGCAGTTGAGTGACGAGGACCAGCACGATCGGTCCGAACCCGACGACCGAGGCGAGCGCGACGGGCCAGGCCCACAACTGACGTCGCAAGATTCCGATGCCCGTCCCGAACGCGACGATGGCCGCGTAACCGCTCAGGAACGCGTGACCCGCAGAATCGAGACGCGCCCAGAGGATCCCGAGCAACACCGACACGATCCAGGCTGAGGCGGGTAGGATGGGCGATCGTGGACCACCTTCCGTTGCGCCGGTCAGGACGGCTAGTACCGCGGCGAGGACGCCGGCAAGGGGGATTACCCAGATGGGCCCGCCCAGGGTCCCGAACTGAATCGCGCCAGCCAGGAGGACGAGGCCTCCGGCCAAGAGGCTCAGCCCGACAAACCATCGGAGGGCTCGGTTCGCAGCACGACCCACGGCTCCTTCATCTCCGAGATGCGGATAAGTGTTGAGTCCGGTTGTGCCCGCGAATCCTCGCGGAAAGTTTCATCTGCGCCGCGACGCTGTGCGCGCGTCGGGGCCGGTAGATCAGCGGAAGATCGCCTGCTTTGCAAGCAGGAAGTCCTGGGTTCAAATCCCAGCCGGTCCACTCCAGTTCCATACCTGCCGAGGTTCAAATCTACTTTTACGACCGTCCCGGACTTTGGTTTTGGGAACGTCTGCTTGGCCCTGCGCGAGCCATTGAACCGGGCTCCTGTCAGGCACGCAGTGGGTTCGGCGGGAACGAGGGCTTCGACAACCTAATCCGAACAGAACGGGGGTTTCCGTCGGTCGGGGTCTGAACCTCGACAAGTACAACCCCCAGCCGGTCCACTCGAGGAACCTGAAAAAGGGAGAGGGGACCCACGTCGAGGCGGTCTCGCTTCACGCGGCCGTGATCTGGCCGATCACCGGAGTGAAGGTCCAGCCCGTTCCGTTCATGACGATCGAACGCACCAGGTCGACGTCGACGGTGAGCCGCGTCGTGGCCCCCGATCGGATCTCGAACGGGGTGACGGCCTTCACGTCCCCGGAGGGCACGCTGAACACGACGTTCGTGCCATCGAGCATCCGACCGGTCGCGGCGATCACGACGAGCCGGATCTCCGTGTACTTGCCCGGCCCGACCCGTGCTCTCGCGAGCAGCTCGGACACGTTCACGAGGGACGCCAGATCGATCGACGACTGAGCCACGGTCAGGTTGTGCCAGCCGACGTCTTCGGACTTGCCGGCCTCGTGGACCCAGACCTGGGTGAAGGTCACCCAGACATGCGCCCACGCGCCGGAATCGTCCTGGACGGCGACGTCGAGGCTGCCTTCATACATATAGACGTAGGCAGCCACGCCAGCGATCGCGACGGCGGCGGCGACCACGAGTGCGATGAGGGCGCGTCGCATACCCATCCACCTCACGATCGCCTGGGGCTCGAAGGTCGATAAATATTCTTGAACGGACATCGAAATCTACCGGGTCG
>Ga0209237_1000452_pt1 | contig 23133 bp, 23 predicted proteins | sample GraSoi013_1_40cm_2_FD_185820 | JGI IMG/M metagenome (GOLD analysis project Ga0209237, IMG submission 185820) | Grasslands soil microbial communities from the Angelo Coastal Reserve, California, USA - Sample 10_02_2013_1_40cm (SPAdes) (version 2) | ecosystem: Environmental > Terrestrial > Soil >...
GTCCCGCTACCCGTCCCAGTTTCTATTCCTCTTGACCGGAGAAAATTGACCGTCGCGTCCGCGGACCCAATATTCAACCCAACTGCACCAGCACCTTCATACTTCTCCAAGAACGCAACCGTATCCGCCGCCTTAGTGGGATCATAGACAGACAATAACTCAAGGTACGTGTCGTCTTGAAAGCGCGCTATACTATTCTCCGTGCCACCAAGATGCTGGCCTATCCCTGAAATATCAAAGCCCAGAAGATCATGGTATTCTTTGGTTGTACTCTGAAGGTCTCTGACCAGAACCACTAGATGGTCAATCCCACGACCATCTTGCAATAATGAATTCTGTGTTTGCGACTGCAAAGTGTCGTCAGCCTCCTTGCTTTAACTGAAGTACTAAGGCTTGCCTCGAAAAATCAACCACAATCGGTTATGCTTTATAATCGCACCAAAAAAGTGAATCGAAACAATGCGAAGAACACGGACACATTTCTCAAAGGAGTTGGGGCTTCGCGATTCAGTTTTGCTCGGTGTCGGCTTCATTATCGGATCGGGAATCTTTCTCTTTCCAATTTTAATGGCAAGCATGGCCGGCACCTACTCCCTTCTCTCATGGGTGATAGGCGGCGTCTACACGATACTGACTGGACTTTGCTTCGCAGAGAACGCGGCCAGAATCCCAAGGGCCGGTGGACTATACTCGTACGCGCATCAGGAACTCGGAAACACAATCGGCTTCCTAGCGGGCTGGTCATTCTGGATAGGATATTGGCTAACGATATCGACAGAGACTAAAGCTCTCTCGCTATACTCATCATTCTTCCTACCAGTCACATACTTCAATGAACTGTCAAGACTACTCATTGCAACAGCGATAGTCATCATTCTCACAATCATCAATTACCGTGGCGTGAGAGGCGGAGGACAGACTCAGGACATATTCACCATCGGCAAAATAATTCCACTCCTCATCTTCATCCTCGTAGGCGTCTTCCTAATCCATCCTCAAAACTACTATCCTCTTCTACCCGCAAACGCAGCCCTCGCACCAGGAGTGGGCTCTGCAATAATCCTCGCACTATGGGCCTACCTTGGAGTAGAGATAATTACAGTTCCCGAAGAAGAGATCAAGGACGCTAAGCATACTGTCCCGCGGGCGATCCTAATCTCCATCTTCATAGTTATGGCAGTCTACCTTCTCGTTTCCATCACAGCTCTCGGACTAGCTCCCTGGAGCGATTACATAAAATCGAAAACTCCGCTCGCAGACATTTTTCAGAGTGCAACACAGGGCTCGATAGGAAGCCTTGGCGGAGTCCTGTTAGCTATCGGGGGACTGATATCGATCATTGGATCGATCAATGCTGTAATCCTTGGAACGGCACGTGTCTCATACGCGATGGCACGAGATGACCTATTCCCAAACTTCCTGAATCACCTGCACCCCATATTCAAAACGCCAGACAGAGCCATGCTGCTCCAATTCATTCTCGCGATGACCGTCCTATACGTCGTCTCCAACCTCTCAATGCTAGCTTCTCTCACGGTCCTCTTCACAATAATCCCTTACCTACTCAGCTGCGTAGCAACCCTTCAACTCATTCGTCGTTCAAACTGGAAGACCCAGATTCTCCGGACACGTTACACGCCCATTATCGCAATAGTCTTCTGTATTGCATTATTCTTCTTCGTCCAAGTTTCGGTGCTTCTTCTCGGGCTCGCCTTCATACTAGTAGGACTTGCAGCACATTACCTGAAGACGAAGACATCGAAACCAAGATCCAGCTCTCTCTTTGAGAGGTAGGATTCACAAGCACGGCCAAATAGCCTGCAACCCTTGGCTATACTACGATATCCAGATGGGGATTTGAAGGTTGTAAAACATGCAAGAGGGAAATTTGAATTTCGAACATGATATATACATGAATGATGGGCACTTGCTAGAACTATGTATAATTCCAAAGTTCTCCTAATCCTGCTCGCATCCCTACCGCTTCTAGCAATTGCAACTGTCCCAGCCCACGCATATGGAAGAGAGCAATGGCAGACCACATTCTCCTTCAACTGCAACGCCTCCATCTCTTTCTGCAGCGGCTTCGGTTTCTGGGGCTGGTGTGCCTTCGGAGGAAGCGCGCCTGATGGGCTCAGCGGATCGACGGGTGATTGCCAGATTACACTTTACAATTTCAATGGAAAACTAGGAGAACCCGCTTACGGTCCAACCCACCTCACCGTCGACTATTCACACTGGTTCATTACAACCGGAAGCATGGGCTTCCCCACTAGACCTGATCTCGTTAGCTTCTGGGGAACCGGAACCGTTTCAGCAGTCGGCCCAGGGACAAGCGTACTCTTTCCGGGTGTCAGCTTCCCGGTCGCGTTTGGATGCCCCTCAGGAGCCCTATTCTTCCTCTGCGACACGGGGATCCCAGCGGTGCCTGGACACTATACCTGGAGCGATATTCCATTCCTTCCATTCATCCCACCACAACCGGGACTCGAATACCACATACAAGTAACCCACATCCCCGTATAACGCGACCTACAACCCTCCTCCTCTTTTTCGGACCGCATGCTAGTCCCATCGCAGGAAGAGCCGATAAAGCTCCCAACGAAGGACACCTTCGACTATTGAATCTGAGCCTGGTATAGTCTCTCTACTATCCTCAAAGACATGTTTTGCATACCATTTTGAGCCGAAAGCGATGAAGTGCAATAGTATTGGTAGGGGTGTCTTCTCCTTTCTCCGTGAGAGACCATCTTACTACCATTGGAGAATTCCGAGGCAGGAAAAAAAAAGCGCTAGAAAAAAAGTTTTACAGGCATTTTTCAAATTTACCCTAAGAATTGTTATTGATCCCCACCCCCGATTATTTTTCTCCCGCCACATACAGAACTATCTTCACCTTCACACCCAACTCCTCACTAACTCGTCAACCCTCGTCGACCAACCTACAAGCCCCAGGTCCTCCAACCATCCCTAAGCTTAAACCCCAACAACTCCCCCACTCTCCAGACAGTTCCATTATGCTAGAGACCAGGTTTACCAAGCTCATCGGTTGCAAAATACCCATACAACAAGCCGGAATGGCCGCTCTCGCAAACCCTGAACTCGCCGCGGCCGTCTCCAAGGCTGGAGCACTAGGAATGGTCTCCGTCGCAGGATTCCCACCTGAAACAGTCACCCTAGAACTAGAACAGGTCAAGAAGCTAACATCAAATCCATTCGGAGCCAACTTCCTCATACCAGGAGAGGCTCACGAAGACCTCGACGAGCTACACGAGCCCGTCAAAGCCGCCTCCAAACAAGCAAGGCTAGTCGAGTTCTTCTATCGAGAACCAGACGCTTCACTAATCGAGATCGTACACGGCGAAGGAGCCTTAGCTGCCTGGCAGGTCGGCTCCAAGGAAGAGGCACAGGCTGCGGTCGATTCCGGATGCGACCTCGTGATCGCCCAAGGCATAGAAGCAGGAGGCCACATACGAGGAAAGATCGGACTCATCGCATTACTAGATCGCGTCCTATCATCAATCGACGTGCCTGTGATAGCTGCGGGTGGAATAAGCTCTGGCCGAGCCATGGCAGCCGCACTCGCAGCAGGAGCATCCGCCGTCCGAGTAGGAACACGCTTCGCTGCCTCCGAAGAAGCAGGCGCACACCCCATCTATGCAAAAGCAATGATCAATTCAGAAGCCCAGGACACGGTCTTTACAGAAGAATTCTCGACCGGCTGGCCCAACGCACCCCATCGAGTCATACGCGCCAGCCTAGAAGCCGCCAAAGCATTCCAAGGAGACGAAGTTGGACAGCGATACATGAAAGCCGAAGACAAATGGGTTCCAGTCCGTCGACTACAACCCATCGCCGTGACAAAACAAGTAAAGGGCAGCATTGAGGCGATGCCCCACTGGGCCGGAGAAGGCGTAGGCTCGATAAAGAGCATTCTGCCAGCGGCAGAGATAGTAGACCAGCTTGCAGGAGAAGCGGAGAAGCTGTTGAAACGGTGGACCTAGCACACTCAGGTCATTGGGACGCTAGCCAGAATTCACTTTGCTTTCAACTAATCTTGTTTTTAGCCTTGGTACATTTCGAGCCAAAGTCCATGGGTCCGTTCTGGTGAAACCAGAAGGCTTTGGCCATAGATCCCTTTGTAATCAATATGCTCGACCTTGTTCCTGTCAAAGAGTTGCTTAGCCGATGAAAGATTCCCGACCTCGACGCTCGCTCCAATTATACTGCCCTCTGTGCGTTGTTCGAGAAGCTTGGCCGTCTCACCATCCGTCTTCGTAGGCGAGAGTAGTAGAATTGTCCCGTGGCCGACCTGAAACTCAACGCCTTTCGCACTCACCTGGTCTAAGCTTACTTGTCGATTCACATGGAGTCCAATTGTCTCATACGGTCTCGCTCCTTCCCGAAGATCTTTCGCTATCGTCCAGATTGACGTGAGCCTCTTTGCACCATTTGGATGAGGACCTACAATGTACTTTTCCGGATGCCTTTTCCTGAAAGCCGCGCGCTCTTGTGTGTACTCGATAAAGAATATTGAGTCGCTAATGCTTGTCCTAGCCCTCAAGTCGACCCATTTCCACAATACTGACGGTGTCTCATCGATATTCTCTAGTTTGATTGTACCGCTGCCACTCCCTGTCTCTATTCCTCTCGACCGAAGGAAGTTGATCGTCGCATCTGCAGATCCGATGTTCAACCCAACCGAACCAGCACCCTCATGCTTCTCCAAGAGCGCAACCGTATCCGCGGCCTTGATGGGATCATACACGGACAATAACTCGAGGTAAGTCTCATCCTGGAATCCTGCTATGCTATTCTCTGTGCCACCAGGATGCCGACCCGCCACGGAAATATCGAAACCCAGAAGGTCACGGTATTCCTTGGTAGAGCTTTGAAGATCTCTGACCAGCACTACAAGATGATCGATTCCGCGTCCGTCTTGGAGCAGGGAATTCTGGGTTTGGGACTGCAACACGCTTCACCCTCCAAGCTACGTGTGTCGTTCTAAGGCTTGCTGTCAATCCTAATTACCCGGGCTTCGCAAAAACTGACCTGAGCGATCATTTTGCACTCACATGTTTCTCGTTGGAAAGATACGAGAACATTGAGTTGGAAGGAGGATTCGCTGGACGAAGAGTGCCTATGTTCCTTGCAAAAGCTCGTAAGAGCGATTCTCTGACTAGAGAACCATCGTTACCAACGGAATTAAGCAATTATCGAGCTCACTGGAGTGAGCCTCTCACGGCTCAGATCAATGACTGTTTAGATAGAAAAGTGAAAAAAGGGAAGTTTGCTCTTTGCTGAGCTTCTTGATCTAGCTAGTCCGTGGGACTGTCGGTAATTACGGCATAGTTGTGCTGGTTGCCCTGACTGACATCGTTCTGGCCCCTCTGAATATTGTTGGGATCAATAAGGACCAGTAGTATTCCTGTTGAAACGTACTGTCGTCCCGGTGGGCACGCTGGAAACATTCCACCGCATGGCGAGCCGTCCGCCAAGACTCCAGTTTTGCCCGTGTAGAAGTTGTTCGAGACTATGTTCCCACGGATTATTCCCACAGCGTCACGTGCGTATTCGATGCCGTTCTGAGCTATGAAGGGCACTGGTCCCAGTCCAGTAACCGTGTTATCGGTCGTGGTTACGTTGCTGTTATGATTGATCACTATCCCACCCTTCTGGTAGGCGTAGACTGTGCTGGAGGTTATGCTTCCACGGGCGACCGGCCCAGATGCGCCGCTGTCATAGATTATGCCGATGCCCGTCTGTACGCCGTTGGGATTGAAGACTGTCCCACTGTGAGCGCCTATATCATGAACTACTGTATTGGTGATCGAAACGGTGATCGAGCCTAGCTCACTGTCCACGAAGATGCCGTACCGGTTCGCATCGTGAACAACGAATCCTGAAATGGCGAGGTTCATGTCGACATAATCACCGATATCGCAACCTGTCCCATCAATGTTCCCGCTCGTATTGGGTACATTGTCGATTGCAGCGGTTGAAAGGATTCCTCGACTCGTTGTGATATAAGTGCAGAGAACGGGTGCGCTTACTCTGAAAGCCGCGACAGATATCGCGACAACGCATGCAATTAAGACGATGAGTATTTTCGCTTTCCTGGCTATTCTTTGGCTGAACATTTTGTTTCCTTTCTCTCCGAAACATCAAGTGTCAAGATTTAACGAATGTCTAGCGCGCCAATATTCTCGGAAAACTGAACATTTTGGGATTCGACATATCCCCGATCGATAACATCAGAAGCAGGATTAGCGCTCTGAGGAAGAACTATCCCGAAAAAGGGGGAACACTGATCGTGAACTGAGGTGTCTTCTTACTTGCTCTTTAGTCGGGTGAACGCAGCGGATACCGCGACGAGAACGGCAACCAGTGTCAAGGCTCCACCTATGACCAGCGATAACGCGCTCGCAATCGCTTGGTCGCCGGATGAGAGAATCCTTTGCTGGCCGAGGAAGAATTGCCCAACTGCATAGAATAGTCCTCCGACTATGAAGGATTTGAAGTGGTCGAAGACGCCTGGGAATGCTTCAGTCAATGTAGTATTCTCGCCCAGTGGTGAAACGCCGAGATAGATCGCAGCTATGAATGCGTAGCCTGCAATTACCATAGTAACCCATCCTTGCAGTGTTTGGGTTGTTGAAAGGAAGCTGTTCGCAGAAGACACCAGAAACACGTTCAGTCCGAGCAGGATGGCGCCGACGGCAAGGTTATGCCAGTTCTTGAAAGCGGTGGTCAATACGTGCCTATACATTTCTGTTGACATTTTTCTCAAAGTCGAGCGCCGCTTGGAATGCCTGCTAAAAGCATGATTCTGATCAACTAGTTGAACAGTGATATTCGCACTCTGGATACAGAAAAAGCCATTTTTCGGAGGAATAAAGCAGAATCCGTTGAATAGGTAGAAAACGGATTAACCGGAGAGAAAAATAATGCCGATTGGACAGACACCCGTTCTAGAATCTAGGATTGTGAAGTGTGTTTCGCCCTAGCTCTACCCTTCAACCTCGTCCTCCCAATGACTCCAACTGAGATCGCGATTACGACCAAGAGCGCCAACAGTTCCCAGATAATCAATGGCTGACCCAAAGGCGTAGGAGTTGTAGTCGTGCTCGACGGAGGTAATGGTAGTTGTGATCCAAAAGTATCCAGCGCTCCCGTTTTTCCAGCAGGAGCATCATTCCAGTCTCCAGCATTCCACACCATATACCCTAGACCCGCCCCATGAAGATCAGTAATCAATCTAGAAAGATACGCCACTGTCTCAGGTGCATATCCTGCTGATCCCGGCACCGTCTGGTCTGGTGGGCAGCTATTGGGCATCGCGGGATCTCCACATCCCGTATCAGCACCAAACTCTGTCCCGATGAACGGTCTACCCAAAGTGTTCTGAACATCTAGCGCTCCTTGAAACTTCGAATCTGCAAAGCTCTGGGCCTCAGAGATTGTCCATTCACCTGAATGAGGAGCATAGAAGAAGTATTCATGGAAATCATAGAAGACATGGTTTACTGAGTCAGTTACTACCGGGAAAGCAGCTAGATCAGTGCCTCCGCCTGAAGGAGTACAATCATTGTTACAACCTAACACAAACCATCTCGTGTCCCCCATGTTTCTAGCCATGTTGATGATTGCCTGGTCATCGGAGGCTAAGCTACTGCAGTGTGGCTCATTCTTTGTCTCCCAGAGCACATTTGGATACGTGGACTGAGGAGTATCTTGAAGGACTGGTTGCCAGAAGGACGTGCTGGGACAATCATACTCGTGATCATCTCCGATCACTGTGATTCCATAATGCTGGGCCAATTGGAGAGTTCGATGCCAAGCCCCAGAATTGTACGTGCCGGAGTCTGGCTGGTTCCCCGGATCGATGATCGAGACCCGTGCCCCATTGTAGCCTCGGGCTTTCAACTCTGCAAAAGTCATTTCAGTATTCGACGCAGTCTCGCCCTGAAAGACCTGGGAAGCCAGGGTTCCGGACCTGATATGATTGGACGCTACAGCAAGAATACCTCCATAACCGCGCAGTAATGGCGGTGTACCGGACGCTGCTTTCACAAATTCAACAGAGCGTGATCCAATAGAGGTTGAGACGAGCAAAAGGCATAGTAGCAGTGGAACTTTTCCCACGTTTCCTAACTACTCCTCTGCCTCCTCCTCTTTGAGGCAGGCATGATCTTTACGGAGATAAGCACGGCCGCAGCTACGACCGCGACTATAATGAGGAGAACAGGCCAGTATTGAAGAATTCCAACAATACCGCTACCGTTGTAGCCGTTAAAGAACTCAGACATGACCGGAGCACCTGCATCATCAGATGTTAGAGTCGGAAGTCCCCAATTGTCCTCTATCGTGTGTAGATAGGAATAATGAGTGTACGCAGTGTTTGATGTGAATCCCTTCTTGGCCATCGGACCTGACCAGGACGCATAGACGCATTCCGGGCCTCCGCTCGAACACGAAACATCATTTCCCTCATCATAGACTATGAACAAAGCGGCTCGCTGAGTCTTGAATACAGTCGAGCCCAATATCTTCGGAACAATACCTGCAAGGTATGTATCGCCATATCCGATGCTCGTATCATGCGCATCATTAGAAAGGTTAGGCGTTAGCCACACATAATTCGGCCAGTTGCCCGATGCGTTAAGTGCATCTATTAGTTCCTGATCGCTTGAAGCGGTCGCACCGACAAGATTGTTACATCTCGACGGACTATTCGTTATGTCCGAGAAATATATGAATGGAAAATGGTCCGTGTCAATTCCGCCGCCTGCACAGTCACCGGTCGTAAGGTCTTCTGCAAATGCCTTCCAAGTTAACCCATCAGATTCTAGGCTATCCACAAGGTTCTGATGATTATCCTGACTACAACAGAGGCCATCGTCCTTGTTGACTCCGATCTGGCCACTGATCATTGCTGCATAGTTTGGCTCGCTCGGATGGCTTACACCGGAATATCCCTTTGCGAGAGTGTACTGTTGCGCAAGACCTGCTTGGTACTGTCCTTGGGCGAGAACGCTCGGCAGGTCATTGTTCTCCATCAAGATGGTTACGACATGGTCAAAGTATTTCCCTGATGGAGCGGAGGCATGAGCTATGAGCGTAGAAGCTTGGAATACCGATGTGAAAAGTAGGACAGCCAATAGGATGACGTGATATCGTTGCTGTCCATCTCTTCCTATCAAATGCCGACCAATCCTCTGTTGTTTTCGGAACCTGAGAAGTCCGGTTCGGCGGTCCTCAACCTGCAGACATGCCGGAGATGAGCCAACCCTTTCTACGAGAACAGGGAAGGTCTCCGGCGATACTAGTATAGACGGGTATCACAGCCATAGGTCGACCTATACCGAGATCGACTGTTCCCGGTTAGACCGATAGGCAGCTTCAATCGAAGAAGTACGGCTCTTGAAGCGATAATCTCAACCCGTCCCACGATTTCTTAAACCCCCATAGCTCGCGAACGGTGATTATGCATCGATACACGACAGACATGTACGAAGGAATGCTTGCAGAGACCACGACGGTCCAAGGATTCAACGGGGACATTATCAACGCGTACTTTGCGCGTCCCCTTGGACCCGGCCCCTTTCCAGGAGTTGTTGTGATCCACCACATGCCAGGATGGGATGAGTTGTATCGCGAGATGACGCGAAAGTTCGCCCATCATGGTTATCTTGCCTTCAGTCCGAACATATACTACAGATTCGGCCACGGCAGTCCAGACGATGTGGCGGCGAAGGTACGCGCGTCCGGAGGAGTTGCAGATGACTCAGTCCTTGGAGACACCGAGGGATCGGTCCGATTCTTGAAATCACTTCCACAGTCCAACGAGAAGATTGGAGTTTTCGGGACGTGCTCGAGTGGGCGTCAAGCGTTTCTCGCAGCATGCCGGTTGAAAGGATTTGATGCTGCGGTGGACTGTTGGGGCGGAGGCGTCGTAATGTCCAAGGAAGAGTTGACTTCTAAGCGTCCAGTCGCGCCGATCGATTATACGGAAGACCTCTCATGTCCATTGCTGGGCTTGTTCGGCGAAGAGGACCAAAATCCTACACCGCAACATGTCCATTTGCTAGAAGAGGAGTTGAAGAAGTATGGAAAGAACTACGAATTTCACATGTACCCGAAGGCTGGGCACGGCTTCTTCTACTATGACAGGCCATTATATCGTCAGGAACAGGCGGTTGACGGCTGGAAGAAGCTCTTTGCATTCTTTGAAAAATATTTGAGGCCATCCAGCTAGGAAGGATTCGCGATGTGTACTGGCATAGTTGAAACAACGGAAGTAAAGGGCAGCGGGAAGGGACCCAGCGGATGGTTCAAACTAGAAGAGGTCAATGTGTCCTACGATCATCCTACTGATGCTCCCTTGGAACATGCGTTGAACATCGATTTTGTCAATGAGAAGATGGGTCCTGGTGCAAGGGTTGCGGTGGAACTGAGCCCAGAATCTGCGAGAAAGCTTGTAGACGCTATTCTCACCGCCTTGTCACGCGGAGAGGACCTCTCGAAAAATTAAGAATCCGACCCACCCATAAGCTTGACTTAGGACCACCGCATCGCGGGGGAGAAGAACAAGACACTTCCACAAAACTAATCCGTCTCAAGCACTAGTTATTCCATAGTAATCTTGGACACTTTCGAACTTGCCTGGAGATCTGTTGGGGCAATCCTGGGCGTCATATCGGGAATAGAGATCGTGATCATTTTCTTGGAGTGGCGCAAGCTCTCGATTCAGGCAGATCTGAGGCCTGGCGAGAGTATTTTCACGGGGGTTTTGGCCCGGCGCTTGTTTGTCTTCATCTTCCTCCCCTTTCTTGCCGGAATCCTCTTCAGTTTTGAAGCCACGTTCGGCGGGGCTTTGGTGGGACTGGTCATCGGTGTGATCGGTCGACGTAAATGGCGAATAGTCACTTCGAGGGATCCCGAATCGTCAACCGAAACCTACAAGGGCGACTGAAACCGGCAAAGTCGCAACACTTGACTCGTCCCACTGATCATGATTCGACTGTGTCGACGTGTACGCGAAATCAGAGAGACGATTAGAAGCAGCAGAAAAACTCCCAGTATTCCAGCAGCGGCTATGACGAGTATCAACAAACCACTAAGAGGAGGAGGCGTAACAGAAGAACTGGTAGACGTGACAAAGTGCGCAACATAGGTTGGATCATGCTTCAACCTATAACCTGACCATACAGGATAATCTATCCTATAGATCAATCGGGACGTAGCATAATCCAAGTCCGAAGTGGACGGGAGACCTGCAATATCAGGAAGCTTGGCCCTAACATAGTCCTGCACTCGAATCAGGGGAGTGTAATCTCCGCCACTGAACGCTCCAACCGGCAATGAATTGACTGGGGAGGCGACATATAGAGCCGGATGAGTTTCAGTCGGGGTCTTCACGAGAGTATAGTTGTCCCTGAAGCGGAATTCGTATGTCAATCCATTATCCACTGATAACTGAGCAGCTGTCACCAATGAAGGAGAAGTGCTCGTCTGCGAATCGTATGGGTTGCTCCCTGCAACAACGCTCAACTGATGAGATGCTACTGCTAGGGTAGTATGCAAAAGTGAGAAGCTCAATCCTTGCAGGGTAACACCAGGATCAGTTGGCAGGACAAGAACAACATTGCCGATGTCATAGCTAGTCTTCAGATATGTTGTGTTCCCATTGAGACTGAAGTCGTACGAGAAGGATACATGGTCTATCGAAGTGTATGATGCAGCCAGGCCTCCAGTGTAACCGTAATTGGGAGGAGAAGCTCTGATCAGTATCGCCTGGACATTGCCGTAAGTTACGCCCCAGCCGTAATGTGCCGTTCCGCTGGTAATCGTTTTCTGGGCCGGGTTCACGGTAAACGTCTGGGAAGCATTCATTACCAAAAGATACTTGAGTTCGGTCATACTCGCCCCATAATTCGCGTCTAGGTAACCGTTCCCGTTAGTGTCATTGTAAACCTCCATGGCCAAGAGAGCATTCGCCACGAAAATCTTCGAGCCTGAAGTTGTATTGTATCCCTGCCCGACAAAAGCGGAGACAGGCGATTGGGCCTGATTAGAATGGAGTGCCAAGAATATCGTGTGGGTCCCGTTGATATTGATCCAGGTATACCAGGCCTGAAGATACGTGAATACATCAACGTCTCCACTGGAATACTCCTTCGAGAGATCGATAGATGAAGACTGCGCAGAAACAGAGTGGATGAGGGACGCTCGTGAAAAAACAGCTAACACTGCTATTATTGTTATCATCGAGGCCAATACGGTTCGTCTGCGAATGGGAGAAGACATGCAATTCCCCTCAAGCTCTAGGCTGTACCTCTAATTCTGCAATCCTTTAGGCATTTAAGGTCCCACCACTTCTCTAGTGGACTTTGAACAGAGTGGGCTTCGTTTAGCAATATTCCCTTCACCTGCTGAGGTTGATTTGTAGCTTGCACGCGGACGTTTTGCCGCTAAAGGATAAAGTGAAAGCCGCGCGCATTGACCCAGAAGCATCCGGACTGATAATAATCGAAATCCCACTTAACCTGTGTCCGGATTACGATTGGGTTTAGTGTTTCAGCCACACCACGACCTGGACTCCGAGCGTTCACCTTCCTAGGACGTCCGGCGATCTGATAGAGTTCAGGGCGAAGAAGGAGAGGCCTGAACAGGATCTTGAATGGGTGTACAAGTACCAGGCGAATGATTGCTATCACAAACGGATGAAGGAGAAAGAGGAGGAAGGAAGAAGACAGGAGAAAATCCGGACTGATGGTGTCGAGGATTTGAGGGGCATGACCGAGAGGCTTCGACGATTAGGAAAGGGCGAAGACAAGTCTGCCTAAGTCAAATACGATAATCCTACGACAAAAACAGAGGAGTCCTGATGCAGCCAGTTCAACACTTAGATTGTCAGATCTACGAAAAAAGTGGGCACGATTCTTCGATACTTGAGTCGCGCGAGCGATTGCGTTAGCCTGCGTCTAGGCTATGAGGCTTGGCTTCACAGCCAACGCAGTCCTTGACAGCCTGTCCATATGCTGCTTAAGGCGACGTATGAGAGCGTTCGACCGTCGCACTGAGGAAATAAAGTAGACTACTGGCACTAGAAGTGACGCTCCAAAAGTGGGAAGTACCAGAATCAACCCTACGACTATCAGACCTAAGAGGATTAGCACTCGCCGATTTCCGGAGACCAGTCCCCACATATGAGGCAACTGCACGTCGTTATTGACAGCCCATGATTGGCCCGTGTCATGGACTGCCATTCGCACCCAATAGTCCCCTTTGCCTGGAACCTGCCCACCGATCATTGTGACTGTGTGACCATCTCGTACGGGAACATCATAACCCGTTAATTGGATCGGTACCTCCTTGCCATCCTCGGTGAGTAAGAAGAACTCCTGCTTGACCACGACGTCTGAATTCACACGCGGGACAGAGTATGTAATTCCGCTACTGGTCCTCGCCGTTCCGTACGACGTGTTGACATGTGTTTCAGAACGCTTGCTGCTCGAAACAACCTTCCCTGTGATAGACCAGAACTGTACCTCTTTACCCGAATATGAGAACGGCTCCATTACGGCGTTCAACTAGACACTTTCCGAGTGTATCATGCAATCCGTTCGCATGCTATATGCTTCTGTCAAGAACACTTAAGCTGCAGGCAATCATGTGCACTGGAATAGCGTGTTTGTACGACACTGCAATGAATTTATTGGCTTAGCCTTCGAGGCTGAACACCCAAGACATCGTTCCATCTTATTCTCGGACACCACACGCTGAAGGTAATGCTGGTCATTAACCGTTCAATTTTTCTAGGAATGTCCGTGGCTCGCGAAGGGAGAATGAACTTTGATGACAATCGTATTGGAAAATAAGAAGAAAACTTGTCTCCCGGCGAAGACCTTGTCGGGCAAATGTCTGTCTATTGTTTTCCCCGTGTCATTCAGTTTCGTCTTTACTCTTACGCTTGGAGGTCCGATATACTAGTCCAATGAGGGCACTTACTATCGCAGCGATTGCAGCTACGATTCCGGTGAGAAGTGAGGTGGGGAGTCCGAAGATGAGTGGAGCGGTGCTCTCAGGTGTGGGAGTGGCGGCGAACCGGATCTCGATGGGAGCAGGGTTACTTGTAGCCGGGAAAGTGAAGTAGACGAAATAATCCGTAGAACCACTGGTTATCGAGGGGGTGGTCGGATTACCATCTAGATTGACCTGGAGAGCATTGAGGCTGGGGACAGATGATTTTGATATCGTAACGTTAGCGAACGCCGTGGTACCGCTCTGGCCACTAGCGGTAAATCTGATTGTTGTCGAAGTGGACACAACATTGGATATCGTCGCATCGCTGGTTATCGAGGCTGTACAACCAGTTCCGCATCCAATAGGTGTTGAGGATTGAGCTTTGAACGTGACGGTGGCAGGGTGCGACAATGATCCGCTCGTACCAGTGACCGTCGGAGCGTTAATGCCAGCAGTAGGATAGGTGCATGAGAGAGTTACGTGGTCAGAGGTTGAGGTGGAGGACAGGATTATACTTGTCCCGCTGAGCGAACAGGTGGATCCACTATTCTGAGCAAGAGCAACAGAGCCTGTGAAGCCATTGACGGCGGCCACTGTTATAGTAGAGCTTGCGGAGGCACCCGCCGTAGCCGTTACAGTAATCGGGCTCGCAGACAATGTGAAGTCTTGCATACTGCCAACATTGTAGGTTACGGTTGTTGAATGGGACAATGAGCTTCTGGCACCGGTAACTGTTACAGTGTATGTACCTGTTGAACCATAGCATGATAGCATCGACGTGCTGGATGCTCCGAGTGCTACACTCGATGGGGTCAGCGTGCATGTTAGACCTGTGGAAGGCGCGGTCGAGGTCGTTAGATCCACAATTCCTGTGAGACCGTTGACCGCAGCAACTGTAATGGTTGAGCTTCCAGCTTGGTTGACGTTGAGAGGACCTACACTGGTCGGGTTCGCATCGATGGTAAATCCTCCCACAATGAAGGTCACAGTCACAGGATGTGTTAACGAGCTGCTAGTTCCGGTTACCGTTACGCTATTTGTACCAACACTAGTGTAGTTGCAGGTGAGAATCACTGAGCCGGATGGTGTGTTTGTGGCTAGAGGGACTGTTGGTGCGCTTAACGAACATGATGTTCCACCGTTTTGTGACATAGCTACGGTGCCTGTGAAGCTATTCACCGCGGTTACAGTGATCGTTGAGGAGACAGCCACACTCGGGGCAGTATTCTGGGAGGTGGGGTTTCCGGAGATAGTAAAGTCAGGGGTTAGAGTACCGTCAGATATCACGCTCACAGTGTTTGCGTTATGGTTCGCGACGAAGATCCACCCCTTCCTACTATCATAGGCCAGGTCATGTGGGGATGACCCCACAGTGACCGTTGCCACGACAGCATTGGTCGCGTCTGATATCACGCTCACGTTGTTCGATCCTTCGTTTGTCACAAAGACCTGTCCGGTCCCGCTATCATACTCCACACCATACGGGTGTATTCCCACTGGGATGGTTGCGAGCACAGCATACGTTGTGTCGGAGATTACTGTCACACTGCTCGAGCCATAATTCGCGACAAAGACCTCTCCTTTGCCACGATCGTACGCTACCCCACGTGGATTCGTTCCCGTGTTGACGGTCGCCACCACAGTATTCGTCGTGTCAGAGATCACTGTCGCAATGTTCGAGGTTGGGTTCAGAACATAGATCGTCCCTGTGTCGCTGTCATATGCGATGCTAGCACTGTCATATGCGCCGATTGCCACGTTCACTGTCGCCACAACAGCATTCGTTGCGTCGGATATCACGCTCACGTCATGAGATAAATAATTGGCGACGAAGACCTCTCCCTTGGCACTATCATACGCCACACCGTACGGGTTGGAACCTACTTTGACAGTCGCCAACACGCCGTTAGTCGCGTCCGATATCACGCTTACATTGTTCGACTGAGAGTTGGCGACGAAGACCTCTCCCTTACCACTATCATATGCCACGCCAAAGGGAGCTCTGCCCAAGGGACCTACATTGATGCTCGCTACCAAGTTTGGCGTTATGTCAGAAATCACGCTCACAATGTTCGAAAAACCTGGGTAACTGTTTGCGACAAAGATCTCCCCCTTACCACTATCATATGCCACGCCCTCAGGCTGACTGCCGACTGGGACAGTTGCCACCACGGACGGACTCGCGAAGACTCTCGAGACGAACGAAAACGAAATCACGGATAGAGACAGTATTGCCAAAATCCCAAGGACTGCAATGGCCCTAGGTTGAATGAACTTTTGGCTCGTAATGGTCCCTCGATTCAAGAACTCTCTTTTCAAAGCTAGTTGCTTTCCAAGTGCATCATCCAATGAACACGCACACACTACGCCCCTGTCAAGAACATTTAACGGCAGGCAATCACTTGCACGAGAATAGCGTGTTTGTACGACACTGCAATGAAATCTATCTGGCTTAGCCTTCGAAGCTAAAAGTCACAGAGTTGGGTCCCACAGTCTCAAATCGAACAGTTCGTGGAACAGTTCCCATAATCATGGTGGAAACGAACTCTTTGACGAATATGGAGAAGTTGAGATTGACGTCGTGGTGTACAGTGTAGAAATGCATCTTACCATCATAACGATGTTCATACGCGTCGAAATGGCTGCTCCAAAGATCCAAGAACTGCAGTATCGTCCCGAGGCTTACCTGTTGATACAGGTACAGGACGTGCTCCCGTCCAGAAGTCTCCGCAAATCTCCTTCCGAGATCTTCCAGTTCCGGTTTGTCCAGTGATTTGAATACGTCCCTCAGGAGGTCTTTGCTGACAGGTATTAGCCCGAGCCTCCCAGCGTAACGCCACCAATCTGCATAGCGAGATAAGATTTGAGAAACCAGCGTGTTGAGACTTGTCTGGTTCTTCTTAGCCTCCTCCTCCAGGTTCGCTCGGAGGCTGCTGTCTATCCGAAACGAAACAGTATCAGTAGTCATCCGTGGTTTGGATTTTTTGAACGTGGGCGAAGATGTAGAGGATCGTTCCGATTGCTCTTTCGTCAGAACCCCAAAGATTGCAAAGAGCCCGGTCCACAACCCAGAAATCCAATGTTGTGTCAGCACCCCATCGAGTGCGTCTACCGACATCTTGGGAAGTCCCACTATCATGGTGCAAGTGGTTCGGAATTCGAGAAGTGATTGGCCGAGGTTTGGCCGGGCAAGGAGCCCCGAGCTGTCCTGTTCTAGCATCGTCCTCGCATTCGGTGACAGGCAATCGTTCTCTATGGTTGCATACGGTACGTCCGAACTCGATACTGCCCCCAAATCCTCGGAGGTCGTGATGTCGTCCCTTGACGCCGGGGTGAGATCCGTTGAGTCCTGCGACGAAGAAGAGCGAAGTGAATTAGGAACAAATGGGCGGGGTTCACTAACCATAGGAACTGGATAAATGGTCAGTGACAATGGCAATAATATCGTGGCAAAAAGTATGAGAGAGAAAGCTATGATTTTCAATTCGGTTCTGGCTCCCAGTTAAGAAGACCCTTTTTTCCTAGCGCGTAGGCACCCGACGCTTCAACTAAAGCCACGAAGCTAAGATGTAGAGGCGGCATGGTCCGAGCTAACTGTTTAAGCGATGTCCCGTCCAGATTTAACTTTGCCGGAATCACGTCATTCCGCCGAGTAGATTCCTTAAGAACCGTGATTGTAACCGCTCCACCCACGGTGAGAGCTAAGATAGCTGTCCTCAGAACTATCGGCATTTCGAGCCATTCGGAGGAGCGGATTGCCTTGCCTGTTAGTCAGAACCATTTGAGGACCTTAGGATAACTAGTGTAAATCTTTATCAATCAATATCAATCTGGCACATGATCGGTTTATTCGATAATGCGAAGGATTCTCCTCCCAATAGTCTTCCTGCTGGTCTCACTCTCGATAGTTCCCGTCATGGCCTCAAGGGACCAGCATGTTGGAGTGCTGCATCGTTTTGTCTCATTGCAAGCCGGTCTCAATGCGGAAGGTCTCGTGATCCACGATGGACACTTCTATCTCAGTACCTTCAGTTTCACGGCCTCGGACGGAACCATCTTCATTTATGACCATGATGGCACATTGGAGAAGAGTATCACGGTTGCAGGTCTACCGGACGTTGGACAACTAGCCTTCTCAGATAACCACCTCTACGTAGTCGCTGGAAACCTTGCAACAGGAAAGGGCGCCGTGCTCCAGGTTAACCCTGAATCGGGAACGGTCACAACCCTAGCTACCGGGTTCCAGCTGCCCAACGGCCTCGCAGTGGACCAAAGGGGAAACTTGTTCGTAACAGACCTATTGGCTGGCACGGTCTCAAAGGTTACTGAACACGGTACCGTCTCTGTCTTCGCCAGTGGACCACTTCTCGCCCCTGATCTGGTACCCCAGGTTGGACTGAAACTCGGACCGAACGACCTTGCATTCGACAGCAAGGGAACAGGGCTCTATGTGACCAATCTAGGCAAGGGAACGGTGGTCAAGATTGAGATCCAAAGGGACGGAACGGCTGGAGCGATCACCGACTTCGCAGCCGTCCCAACGCCCGACGGAGTAGTATTCGACGTCAAAGGCAATCTCTACGTCACCTCTCCCTTCTCAAACGCAGTCTTTCTCGTCTCAAGCAACGGATCAACTCAACAGGTTTCTTTCGATACATCGCACGAGACGTTCAGCAATCCTACCAACCTAGCGTTTGTTGGGCACGAGCTCTACGTTACGAGTGGGGCATTCTCACTACCGGGACCAGCACATATCTCGCTGGTCAACGTCCGGTTTCCAGGGTTGCCCCTCGAAAATGGATAATTCGATCGAAGCCTAGGATCCCAAGACGAAACTTACGCGCTGCCCTTGTCTTCTCGAAAGCGGGAGACTCTAGAGACAGTCAATAAATGTCCAAGCAACAGAATCTGACAGAAGCATGAAATTCATTATTGCGGGCCTTGGCAACTTTTACCGATCCTGGAAGCTGGCCGAAGAGGCCGTCTCGATCGCTGACGATCTTGGATACTACGGCGTAGTCTTTCCTGACCATCCAGTTACCGTTCACCGAGGCAAAGGGGATTGTAGATCAGGAAGCAAGGAAGGTGGGAAGGCAGGATAAGCTGGCATATGGCGCAGGATCCCCCTCAACGTTTGGAAAGTTCGACATGCGAGCAATCGGAAAGGATGTTCATGTTGCGGAGGAGAATGGGTGTGGATTCTACGTGGTGCCTTTTCCCCAAGAAGACTATATCGCCAAGATGAAAGAGTTCGCCAGAGATCTGCTTCCATCTTACTCTAGCGGTCAGACACTCGTGACTCAGTGAGCAGGAAAAATTCTCTAGAAAAAAGTTTCACAGGTTTCTAACTAAAGTAGTAAGCATGCTTTCTCTGACTTTTCTGTCATCCTAATCATTTCCTTGTTAGATCATTGGGCAACTCCCGTATACATACTTATTGGGAATGGCATGCTCAGGTCTCCATACTACCGTACTCAGTCGAATACTGAGCAAATTGTATTTCAAAGAGTCGATTCGCTTTTTATACAACGTCCGAAGATTGCCGAAGCCGAAAAATATGAGAAGATTCACCAAAATTCTCGTACCAACGTCCTTAGCAATCGTTCTCTTAGCGACATTCCTCGGCCCTGTCCAAGCTGCAACCTACCCTGCTTCTAACAATTGCATCTCTTTTTACGGGAAGACATTCACCGTAACCGAAACCATACAAACGCCACCTGACACACAATATCCGATCCTCTATCAAGCCGCCTGGCACTATCCGAAAAACTTCAACGGTGGATGTGGCCCACAAGGCGCTGGCGGAGCAAACATCCAGCAAGCGTACCTCAAAATATGGAATGATTATGGACAATACAACTACAACACCTGCAGCGACAATTCAGGCAATTGTTATGTCAACGGCGTTGGAATGATAAATTCGGACGGCCACACCGTTTCGAACGGACACACCCAAACTTGGTACCATGTCCAAGGTCAAGCGAGTTACTTCGGGACTTGCGGTTTCTTCTGCTTCTGGTCGCCAACAGTGTATCTCCAAGCCGACGTCTACGTGGGGAACTAAGACGGCCCCCCTCTCTTTCTTTTTGGAACCTACGCCTTCGAAATGACCAGCTTCACAACGGCTTCTCAGGGGTCACTGGATTGTTCGGGCTCGACGGTCTTCCCCGTTAGTTTGCCGGATTGGACGCCGACTATCGAGAATATCTGTTTGAAGAAGCGCTCTGAGCCGAAGAATAGATTTCCCTTCTCCTTCAGCGTGTAGGTCAATGTCATCGGTCGCTCTTTGGATTGCTCTGGTGTAGGTGACTTTTGGGGCTGATGGGCTGTTTCTTCAGCTATCTCGATCTTATGAGCCGTTTCGTCCTCCTTGGGTACCTCCTTCATCACCTTCAGCTTTGGTTTCTTGCTATCTACCATTCAATCACCCCCTCTGCGTGTTAGTGTCTTCTGCTTCTCGTCGAGTACGAGCCTCTGTCCCTTGCCCGTTCCAAGTCCTATCCCATGCTGAACAAAGTGGTATTCGCACATGTTAGCCCAAGTCCCGAAGCGGGTCTTCCCGTCGTAGGCTGCTTTGGATGAGCAAAAATCGCACTTGGGAAGCTCCGCTACGATCACTTGCCTTCCCAAAGTTCAGGCTACCTAATCCGTGGTAGTTCGTTAGCTTTGATCTGTCGAATGCCGCATCCTATCTTTCTCGGGCCTTGCGCTGGTAGTGTGGCAAGGATTATCTCAGCCTCTCGTTTCGCTCGAATGCGCTTTGCCCACTCAATGCACGTTTCTCTAATTTGCTCAACGAATGGGGTCAATGGTTGGGATGGTATTGGTTGCCAGAGTGGCAGAACGTGTACCATCATCTTGCGCTCTACGGATAATTCGCTCATATGAACATCTCCTGATAATTAATTGGGCGTAGTCGTATGTGAACCCCAACCTTCATTCATATCGGGGTATACTGCTCTACATTTTTCCAAAGCCTTAGCTAACACAATACTTCTAATGATCATTGAGGAACTGTTTTTGCTGTATCGTAAACGCCCACTGGAAGTTCGGTTCTGGAGAAAAGTCACGAAGACAAAGTCATGCTGGCTGTGGAATGGAGGAACAAGTGAAGGGTATGGTATGTTTATGGTGGAAAAACATCATTATCAACTTGCACATCATGTTAGTTGGGACTTAGCCTTTGGTCTTAGACCTGAATATTGCAAGCAGTTTGACGTGATGCACATCTGCGACGATAGACGCTGTATCCGTCCTTCACACCTTGTCTTAGGAAGTAGAGGAGCGAATGTGTGTGACGTATTCTTGAAAGGACGAAAAAGACAGTTCAGACGTTCCAGTCCATTTGCATAACACACATACGGTTTGGGCTTCGCTTTTTAAATCGGGCGTGCACATTACGTAAGACCAAACTTGCAAAGATTACGGAGTGCTCCTCCTCCAACATCGGAACTGACAGACGAAGAAATTTTCCGCCTTCTTAGGATTGTTAAGAAGAGGTCCGAGGAGGACTGGCTCGTTTTCAGATTGTTAATCGAGCATGATTTCAAGGTCGGTGAATGTGTAGGAAATAGCTCTCCTACTGCCAATCTGCCCGGCATTCAGATTGAAAATATGAGTAATGACTCAATTTGGCTGCGACGCGCCAGCGAGAAAAATGAGAGCTGGGTATGGATAGGAGATGAACTCATGCGCCAACTCAAACAGTTTGCTGGAGAGAGGAGGACTGGAAGGTTATTTGCGACTGTAATAAAGAAACCTAAACGTTCTCGTAAATACGAGGCTACTACTGCAGCAATCCGAAATCATCTCAAGGAATACGCTAAGGAAGCAAGAATTACGAAGTCTTTCAGTCCTGAGGACCTAAGAGGTAGACTTACGGGACTTCAATTTAGGCTGTCAATTTTTGAGCCCAAGATTGCCGCTGAGGCTAATCGAATGATTCTCTTTTTCGCTCTGAACTATGGTCTTGAGAGGACTATCCGCAAATTGGTCTTTGAAACGTTGAAAGAGAAGTATCCGAACGAATGGTGGGACAAGGTACCGCTGGACGTACAAAAGGAGGTAACAAGACTGCAAGACCTCGACCGTGATAGTCCGAAGATTGTGAGGTCAATCGACAAGTTAGACTACACGACGTTCCCACAACTCAGAGTGATAATTGAGCACAACTGGGACGATTTCAAGGACCAATTCCCGCACGGTCGGACGGAAGATATGTCAAAAATTCTGAAGGATTTGGGTTACGAAAGAATACTCATTGCTCACAGCTGTGAATTACCGGAAGACGAGAAAAGCAGGTTTGAAGTTGCATTTGGCGATTGGTTTAGGATGTTATCAAACCAACCTACTAACTAAGCATGATGAAGGACGATCTCGGCGACGGAACCTCGTTGACACGAAGTAGTCAATCCACAACAGGCTTATATTCAGTGAACCATCAAAAGGGTCTTGAGCCTGTGGGGCTCGAAAGAGCATCACTTACCAACTTGGTGGGTGTTCGTATCCGACGTGTCAGGCGACGGGGACGCCCACGGGCACCACTACTACCGTATCCTATGGTATGCACATCGCATACCGTCGCCTCCTCTTTAACACTATCGTACGCGCGCTTCTCCCGCGTGTATGGGTCAATGCCACCGGTAGGGGTAATGGTTGGGGGTGTACGTGTCACTCAATGACTGTTTCTAACAAGGTAGCTCTTTACGCGATGTTGCCAGTCGCGGGTATTCTTGTATTCGGATTAGGTGCAATCGTCATCTATCCAACTACCATCGAGGCAAAGGTGAGTATAGTTTCATCGATAGCTACCAGTGTTACCGTTCTCTTTCTTATTTCTGAGAGGTTGAGAGACTCTGCCCTTCGAAAGCTCGAATTCCTCAACAAGCGAGCTTTGAGTCCAGCGCTGAAGGCGAGTAAGGGGACAATCCAAAGGGTAGATGGAGAGCAATCGGAAATATTCTCGAAAAAGTAGTGGGCTGCTGAAACATCACGGAAGATTTCTGCGATTGAGGCTCTATCCCAAGAATCTCATAAAGACGCTTGACAATGCGGCAGAAAGCGTGGCAGCCTACGAGAAACTATTTTCGACCGTCTATGATAAGG